>Ga0172379_10008092_pt1 | contig 13378 bp, 14 predicted proteins | sample GrowelOW334metaG_FD_119756 | JGI IMG/M metagenome (GOLD analysis project Ga0172379, IMG submission 119756) | Groundwater microbial communities from an aquifer near a municipal landfill in Southern Ontario, Canada - Groundwater well OW334 metaG | ecosystem: Environmental > Aquatic > Deep... | reverse complement strand
CCAAAATTCCGGAGGGTGATGCTCCGGTGAGCGATAAGTATGGAGTGAGGCCATTGGAAATAAATTGGGATCGACAAGCGCTAGGCGAAAAAAAAGTTTCTGAAATATACATGGTAACAGGTGGCGGTTGTGAAACGTTTTGTCCCGTTCTGGTAGAGGAGGGTGAGAATGTCAGCGAAACGGCTTTGCTTAAAGTGGGGACGGCATCTGATGGCGGGTCGATATATATTCCCAAGGATCCTTCTAACAGCAAAACAATAAAAACTGCCTATGATACCTGGTTCTTGACTGATGGTAAAACAAAACCAAGTTTTGATGAGTTTTTAAAGCAGATGCTGGTGCCGATGTTTTTCTGGAAAGATGCTTTTGGACGTTGGCAGCGTTATAGTGATGTAAATCTTTCTCCACCGGCAGAATGCGGCAAGCCCGTCATCTATCTCTACCCCAAACAAAACACGATCGTGTCAGTCGCGTTGCCAAAGTTTATCAACGTGACGGTGAGTGAGCCGACGTATCCGTCAAATGGTTGGAAAGTTCTTGCACGACCTGACGGGACTCTAAGCATGATGCCGACGTCGACAAATGCAACGACAACTTACAGTTCGCTGTATTGGGAGGGCACGGGAGTTGGATATGCGACTCCAAGAGACGGGTTCGTCGTCAAAGACGGACAACAGAAGTCATTCTTACTCTCGACGCTACCGAAGTATGGCTTGAATGCAACAGAGATAAAGGAATTTATGGAGTTTTGGTTGCCAAAGTTGAAAGGCGCGCCATATTATCGCATCTCGTTTTTGACCGATGCTTGGTCAAAGGCAGCGCCGCTTTATGTTACGCCTGCACCGCAGACAAGCATTCGCATCTTTATGGACTGGCAAAAGTTGTCGACGCCGATAAAGATTACTGCACCGAGAATCGTCACGCCTGCGCGCAATGGCTTTACGCTGGTGGAGTGGGGAGGACTGCTATATAAAAATTAAGAATTACGAATTAAGAATTACGAATTAAGAATTTTTCCTTTTGTCATTGCGAGCGAAGTCCGACGCAGCGCGGCAATCTCTCCTTTGTCATCTCGACCGCAATGTAGTGAAGTGGAGAGATCCCTCATAAAACCGTAGTACTCTTAAACAAGGGATTCCTCGGCTGCGTGCCTTTAGTTTGGGCACTACGCTCGGAATGACAAAGTGGCCGCATTGCGAGGAGCCCGACGACGTGGCAATCTACTTGCATGACAGTTTTTTCCGTCACTGACTTCATTGCTCACATTAACGACGTTTTGGGTAAATCCTGGAACGCCGAGGAACTTTGCGTGGAGGGAGAAGTCTCCGGTTTTCGCGTGTCGCAAGGGCAGTGGGTCAACTTCGATTTAAAAGACGAGCAGGGTTTGGTAAATATTTTTATGACAGTCTGGCAGCTGCGCGTGCCGATTGAGGACGGCATAAAAGTCCGCGTTTATGGCATGCCGCGAATTTATCCGAAGTTCGGAAAGTTTTCTTTGACTTCGAGTAAAGTCGAGCTGGTCGGCGAAGGCGCGCTGAAAAAAGCTCTCGCGGCATTGAAGGCGAAATTGGAGGCGGAAGGTTTATTCGATCCTTCAAGAAAACGCGAACTACCGATTTTTCCAAATCGCATTGCTTTGATCGCATCGCGCGAAAGTGCAGCTTATGGCGATTTAATTCGTATCGTCGGCGAGCGATGGGGCGGATTGGAAATTGATGTCTATCATGTAAAAGTGCAGGGCGCCGGTGCGCCGGAAGATATTGTCAGAGCAATCCAACAGGCAAACTCCAGTCTGTCATTGCGAGGAGACTCCGAGGCGACGCGGCAATCTGCTTATTACGACGCATTAATCCTAACTCGCGGCGGCGGATCTCTCGAAGAGTTGATGGCCTTTAACGACGAACAAGTCGTGCGTGCGATTCACGCGTCAAAAATACCGACGCTGGTCGGCATCGGTCACGAGCGAGATTTGTCACTAGCGGAACTCGCAGCCGACGTCCGGGGTTCAACTCCGACTGATTGCGCTCGCCGTCTCGTGCCGGATAAAAAAGACGTGTTGCGCGATTTGGCGTTTAAGACAGGTGGAATCGAGTTACGCCTGCAAGAAACGATCAGGGTGAAAAAAGAACTTATGGTTCGTTCTCTGCGTGCACCGGCGACTTGGTTGTCCGCCAGGCGCCAGGCGCTTGATCAGCTGTCTTTATTGTGCAGTCAAAATGTGCGAGAATGGTTAAGTGGTCTAAATGACAAGTTGAAGGCAGATATCCGTTTGTTGGCCTCGTTGGATCCGAAAGGAGTGCTGAATAGAGGCTATTCTATCTTAAGAGATGCGCGCGGTGCAGCCGTTTCTTCTATCGCCAAGTTGACTGTTGGTCAGCCCGTGACGGTTGTGTTAAGCGATGGAGAAGGCGATATGAAAGTCATGGACGTTAGGCACGCAGTTCAAGCTAAGCAACAAAAGTTACTTTGATATGCCCGAAAAAAAATCCAAAAAATCAGAAGTTGACGTAGCCAAGTCTTTCATGGAACTCGAATCAATCGCCGAGTGGTTTGAGAAAGGTGAGGCGGATTTGGATGTCGGTCTTAAAAAATACGAGCGCGCTATGGAACTTGCGGAAGTTTTGCGCGAACGCCTTGAACAGGCGGAAAACAAGATTAATGACATACAGAAAAGACATAACAATTAATAATGTACAATTAATAAATAACAATTATTACAAAAATAATCAGTTATACTCTCAAAAATTGTTAATTGTAAATTTTTAATTATTAATTTGAATTTTATGTTTATCCTCCGTTGGGTCGTGAATGCGCTGGCTGTCATGCTGGCCGCATATTTAATCCCGGGCGTAAGCGTCACCAATTTTTGGTCCGCGCTTATTACCGCATTGGTGATGGGTTTAATCAACGCCATCATTCGTCCGTTGGTTGTTATTTTGACTCTGCCGGTCAACATAATCACTTTGGGACTTTTTACTTTGGTCATCAACGCGCTTATGTTCTGGCTCGCCGCCTACTTCGTACCGGGTTTTGATATCAATGGATTCTGAGCCGCTTTCGGTGGAGCCCTTGTCTTTTGGGCAGTCTCGTGGCTGACGAACGTTTTGCTTCGCAATAGTAACGGGTAACTAGTAACTGGTAACTGGTGAAAAAAAATGAACGACAAAATTACTGTAATCTCGCTTGGTGGTTCCATCTTGGTGCCGAGCGGCGTGATTGATGTTGAGTTTCTTAAATCTTTTCAAAAGCTGATCAGGGCGCGCATCAAGCTCGACGAAAGATTTATCATTGTTGTAGGCGGCGGAAGTACAGCCCGAAATTATAAGCAAGCCGCACGTGCTGTCATTGATTTGGCGGACGAAGACGTCGACTGGCTTGGTATTCATTCCACGCGTTTGAACGCGCATCTTTTGCGTTCGGTTTTTCGCGAGGAGGCACTGCATCGCGTCATCAAAGATCCGACGCGCCACGTCAATTGGAACAAGCCGATACTCATTGGCGCAGGCTGGAAGCCGGGATGGAGCACGGACTACGTCGCAATCCGTCTTGCGCATAAGTTCGGCGCAAAGCGCGTCGTCAACTTAAGCAACATCGCAGTCGCATACGACAAAGATCCCAACAAACATGCGGACGCAAAACCGCTTTACCAAACAAACTGGAAATTTTTCCGCAAAATCGTTGGCAATAAATGGATTCCCGGCATGAACGTCCCGTTCGATCCTATTGCTGCAAAAGCCGCGGAAAAGTGGGGAATGGAAGTAATCATCGCCAAAGGCAATGATTTGCAAAATTTAAAAAAGATTTTAGAGCTGAAGCAGTTTGTGGGGAGTGTTATAAGTTGATCCCTCTGACCATCGCTTCGCTCGGTCTGTCCCCCTTAACAAAGGGGACATGAAACGACTCCCCCTCTGTCATTGCGAGGAGTGTAGTCACGACGCGGCAATCTGCAGCTTGTCATCTTGAGCGCAGTCCTACGGAGCAGAAAGATCTGGCTCGTGCTTTTAACTATTGTAAGTCTTTTAACGATTTGCCCTAGACGATTTCTTTCCGACTTCGATTCAGTTCGGACAGAATTTTTTCTTCTTTCTCCAAAATCATATAAGGGTAACCGTGTACGTCTTCCTCTCTGATTTTGGCGCCGAGTTTGCTTAATACTTCGTAAAGATAAGCGCGAGCGGCTTGGGGAGTTTCGTAAGGCAGAGTCGCTTCCAACTCCGTGTATGCGCCGAGATTTTTGACGTCGTCGATGGCGACTTCGACGTCTTCAAACATCCAGGTTGAGCGCGTTTTTTCTACGATAACAATCGACTTGATGTCCAAGTCGTTAAAAATCTTTTTGACCGCTTCCGGATTTTCTATAATTGATTCGTACTCGTCGCAGTGAGTTGTTTCAACATTTTCCGGATGATAGTGCTTGTATGTCAAAAAACTTTTGTTGGCCGTCTCCCGGATTCTCAGCCATTCAAATGGATATTCAACCGCCAAAAAGTTTCTGTGCGCCGGAACGAAGTAGGTGTCTTTTTGAAAAACATTTTTAGCTTTTGGTTCGGCATGCGCATCTAAAAACTTTCTAACGTCATCCGGATTGTCCAGCGGCAACTTTATTTCGATTTCAATATCTTGGAAGGACATAGTTTTAGTAGTAGTTCGTCTCCACGATCGGCTGCCAGTATTTTCGATACGATTCGTCGCTTTTGCCGAGACAGACATCTGCGAAGATGCAATGCGTATGTTCAGGCAGATCTACAAAAGAGAAAAATGTGCAGGGATTTTTTGCGCATGCGCCAAATTGACACAGCGGCTTTTCGTGACAACAGCTGCGGGCCATGGACCAAAGCAGCTCGTCCATTTCAAAAAAATCTTTTTTTGCCAACTTGCCAATCAATCTGACGGCTTCGACCGCTGCGGTTCTTACTTCCGAGTCTGATGAAAGAGGCGTCCGATCTTGCAATGATTGTTTCAGGTCTTGATCCAAAACCTCGACACATCCGATGCGGAGCAAAAGTCTCTGCATGTGATAATCCATCACTGGCTCAACAGATTGCGGATCTTTTATTTTGAGCAGATTTGCGTTAGTTGCAAGCTGGAGAAAAACTGTGCTCTTTTTTTTGAGTGGGTCGACGAAGGCTGAAAATTCTTCGAGCAATTCGTAAATACCGTTGCCGTTGTTCAATAGATAACCTTCAGCCTTGGCTATCATGTTTTCGACTCGGCCACCGTATTTTTCGTTTAAAATTTTTGAAATTTCAATAATAAAATTTGAACGTTCCTCTAATCTGTCGAGCGTGCAGTAAGTTAGATCGCCGCCTTCGGAAAACAAAGGCTTCAGTAATTCGCTTAGCTGTTTAGCATCCAGAGCCGCTATGTATTCGGGTTTTAACAGGGGCGATCCATCTGTGCCAAGAGACGTATAAGCATCTTCAAGACATCCCCAGCCTTTTAGATTTTTCTTTCTATTGATCAGTGCGTGCGTTTGATGGCAAATGGCGGAAGAAAAAAGATAAGCGCAAAGTTTTGTCTCGTTGTCCGATTGGAAAGTCAGGAAAGGTCTATCAAAGTGCGCTTTTCTAAATTGCAGCGGCAGAAGGCGGGTCGCGATCAGCTCGCATTGATGATTGTTTACTGAAACTTTAAAGGTCATATTTTTAACAAATAACTCATTAAAATTTCAAGATAGTCATTTTTGTAATTTAAGCCCTGCAACATTGCCATCAATTTTTTTTGTTCAATAAACCTCAAATCATCACCTTCCCCGAGTTTTAGAGCGCCTTTCCTCGTATCAACCTCACAATAATAAATAGTAATCGTTTTATCGTTGAAATTAAATGTCGTGTATGGTTTTAGACTTTGGACATCAAGATCTGTTTCTTCTTTGACTTCTCTTTTCAGCGCTTGTTCCGGCATCTCATTTTCTTCTACTGTACCGACAACCAGGCACCATTGGTCATGCATGGTCGGCGCCTTAGAATCGCGCAGATGCAAGAGAAAAGTGCCATCGTAATTTTCAATTATGCCAGCGACGCCTTGCATAAACATCATTTCTTCCTAAGCACCAAATCCAACACCGGCATGATCGCTGTCAGAGGGACATCGAAAATTCGTAGTACGCTTTCCATTATTCGTAACGTTGTACGTAGTACGCGGTACGTTGTACGCAGACTTGTTTTCCACTTCGCATCTCCGTCCGTCAGATTCAAACATTGCGCATTCGGAAGCGTTTTTTTTATTTTCCAATAGTTTGCGCCGACGATTCCTTCGCTTATGTATTGTTCTTTGGTAAGACCTCGCGGAGAATTGCGGGAGAATTTTTTTGCAATGGCAACAGCCCAGTTGAACGGGATCCATGGAACGAGAGGAAGAAGAGTCGTGTGGCCGTCATAGGGAAAAACTTTATTTGGAGTTTCAGCGACAACCAAAAGTCCGCCGGACTTTAAGCAGCGAAAAGCTTCCTGCAAAATCGGTGCGCGCAATTTTGGATCAACGTGTTCCAAGACTGCGTTGAAAGTCACAATGTCAAAACGGCCGTCATCGAAAGGGAGTTTTGTTGTGTCAGTCAGATGCAGGAAAGAAGCTTTGTCGGCTAGACCTTCGTCTTGCGCACGACGATCGGCGAGATCGACGAAATGCGCATTGGGTTCAACGCCTTGCACGTACGATGCTCCGCCGTTTATGAGTGCGAGTGCGGAAGAGCCGCTGCCCGATCCAATGTCCAAGACTCGCTTGCCTTCTAGAGTCTCGAAGCGTCCGATCAGACCGGTGAGGCGTTTTTGCACGTAACTTTGGTCCGAGCGCCGTTCAAGCTCGTCCAACCACCAGTCGCCCTTGAGTTTTACAAGAAGTTCGATGGTTTCAACAGTCAGAGGAGTCTCTACCGTATCAAGGACTTTTTGCCTGCGCCCGTTGTGAATGGCTAAACCGTTAACAAAAATCCGCCTGGTTGAGCCTAAATCCAGTATTCTTAGCTCTGCCGACGGAGTGGATAAAAAGACAGGTTGTGCATCGGAGTCCATATATACATTATAGTATTTCACGTTACGGGGTCGGCGACAATCGTCGCTTGATGTCCACAAGCTTGACCGAAAGGCTAAAATCCCATATACTTTTGCCAACACTCGCATCCAAAGAAAGCAGGGTCCTGACATAAAAACGGGATCAAACGCTATCCAACTCCTACGCTTAAGCTACGGGTTGGCTATCGCCCTGCCGAGGACGCATAATCGACTTTTGTTGATTTGCCCCACAGGATGCTGTGGGTGTTTATTTTTAAAGGTCGAAATCAATTAAGAATTAATAATTAAGAATTAAGAATTTCGGTTCCAACATTCATAATTATTAATTCATAATTCATAATTGAGTAGTTATGGCTAAATCAAAAGCACAGAAATCGTTGTCAAAAGATAAGTTGGTGGAGCTCTTTAAAAAGAGTTCATCTGCTGTCTTTGCCGACTACCAGGGTTTGACCGTGGCCAAAGCCGATAAGTTGCGCAAAACCACGCGCGAGCAAGGTGTGACTTACATGGTCGCCAAAAAGTCGATCATCAATCTGGCTGCAAAAGAAGCGGGATTGGAAATTGACGTAAAGAGTTTGCCGGGCATGATCGGCATTGCCTTTGGTGCGGAGGATGAGATCGCGCCGGCCAAGACTCTTGGCGACATGACCAAGGAGACTCCGATCAAGTTGGTCGGCGGAATCTTTGACAAAAAGTCCATTCCTCAAGCTCAAGTCGTTGCTCTATCCAACCTTCCGGGTAAGCAGCAACTTTTGGGCATGTTGGTCAGCGTCATCGCCGGCCCGATGTCCGGCTTTGTTCGCGCTTTGGACGCGATTAGTAAAAAGGAAACTGTTAATGCTTAATAATTTTAATTGTCATTTCGACCGAAGTGAACGGAGGTGAACGAAGCGGAGAAATCCCTTAAAGTACAGTTCGACTGTAAAGCAAGGGATTTCTCCACTTCACTATCGTTCCGGTCGAAATGACAGACGAACAAATATGTCAGACGAACAGAACGTGGTCGAAGTTCCCGAGAAGTTCAAAGCTATCGTGGACCAGATCGAAAAATTGTCAGTGTTGGATCTTTCGGAACTGGTTAAGGTTCTCGAAGAGAAATTCGGTGTTTCAGCTTCAGCTCCGGTCATGGCCATGGCCGCTCCGGGTGCAGCTGCAGCAGAAGAGAAGTCCGAGTTTGATGTAGAGCTTACAGAAGCCGGCGGCAACAAGATCGGCGTCATCAAGGTTGTGCGCGAGGTTACCGGTCTTGGTTTGAAGGAAGCTAAGGACATGGTTGACGGCGCACCGAAAGTCATCAAAGAAAAAGCCCCTAAAGCCGAAGCCGAAGAGATCAAAAAGAAGATCGAAGAGGCTGGAGGCAAAGCGGTGCTCAAATAACAGCTTTGTCATTGCGAGCGGAGTCCGACGTAGCGCGGCAATCTGCCGGTCGGTAGATTGCTTCGTACCTCGCAATGACAATGTGACAAAAGTAGAGACGCCCTCCGAGGGCGTCTCTTTCGTTATGTATGAAATATTTTTTGTTTACGGCAACGGCACCAGCAACAGTCTATTTCCACTGACGACCAATGTTTGTTTTTGTCCCAGCTTGCTCGAGACGTCGCGCAGCGAGGTGAATTCCGGAGAAGTGATTTGCGCAGTCAGAAGTCCATTCTTGTCAAAAATGAGCAGACGCTTGTTAGCCGGGTCCGTTGCGATGATGCGAGGATCGTCTATGTCCGTCCACACGGACGAAAGGGACTTGAGAACAGGGTCGATCGTAGCCAAAGAGAAAGGTTCTTGTCTGCCGGATAAAAGTTTGAGTATCGTTCCGTCCGCTTTGGCAACAAATACATTGCTGTCGATTGCAAGCGAAACGGCACCAGCCAAGGGAACGTCGGTTTGCGTGTATGCTGCAGAAGACCCGAATCCGCTGGTGGTTTTTGTTAATCTGTAAATTTGTCCTTTCGTGCCATCCAAATCATAAGCGCGATTATTGTAAATGACCATGTCGGTTATGTTTTCGATCGTTGTTGCCGCGACTTTGTTCAGTGTTTGAAGTTTGTCATCGTCCAAACCAAGTGCGTAAAATTGTCCCTTGGCATCCAAAAGTACCAAAGACTTTTGACCGATGGAACTTCCGATAATGTTGCCGCTTCCGTCAGGCAGGGCAATGTTTTTGGAGTTATGGTCGCTTAAACCGGTTTTAACTATTTGGTGATTGGAATTGTCCGCAACGTAAGAATTCGCGTCCGTGATTGCCGGTGCGGTCAATGATCCGTCCGGTGCGGTTACGGGCAGCGAGTAGAGCTCGATGATGTTTGAAGCGACGGAGGCCTTGCGCAGTTTTTCCTTGATTTGATTCAAGTCTGACTTGAGTTTTTCCACGCGTTGTTTGCGGTCGTCCGTTGATGCATCCAAGCTTGAGACCAAGGCCTCGCTTTGTTGAACTTCGGTGGCAGTTTGCGCATCTTTGGCGTACATCAAAGAGCTTTCGGCACGATTAAAGAAATCGGTAGCTTGGCTGAATTTTTGTTCCCAAGCGGATCTTTCCGCTGTAACTTTTTTGTTGTGCGCGTAAGTTGAGTAGCCGATGACCAATAAAAGGATCAGTGCAACTCCGCCGATCAAAATGGTTTTGCGTTTGGCTGTAAAAATACTTCCGTGGCCGGCATCCAAACTTTGCATGGCGGTGCGCGTTGCGGGCGTTGGATTGGGTCGGCGCTTTGGAATCAGCTGTTTTAAGCGCTGCCATGCATCTGCGGCGCCTGCGGCCAATTTGGGCGGTAAAGGCGAGGAGCCCGCGGCCATCGGTTGTTTGGTTTTAATTGGATTCAATAAAGGCGCCAAAGTTTGATTGGTTTGCATCTCGTTTTCGCGCAATTGCTGCATGGAGATTTGCGCTCCTTTTGGAATCGGTATGGCAACCGGGTTGTTCGGTTTATTGGCGGGGTGGCAAGAAATCAGTATGGCGGCGAAATCATCCGGAGTTCTGGATTGCTCCAGAGATTGCTTCATCTCCATCACGGCGGAGACCGGAGGAAGAGTCGTCAACTTGTCTTTGATTTTAAGATTGTCGCGCAGGCGCTCAAAATTGGCGGAACCTATAAAAAGCAAGTCGCCGCTTTTCATGTCGCCGCAGATGACTGAAGAAAATATTTTTTTCGGATCGGGCGCGCTGGGCTGGTCGAGCGAACCGCAAAGATCAAAAACTTGATACGTGCCGTCGGGTTTCTTTTGCAGAAACATGTTCATCAGATTGCCATGCCCGCTTATGCACAATTGATCGTTGGAACATTCAATCAAAAAAATATTGACGCGGTTCCAGTTTAGCGGCGTCGGTTCTTTTTCTTGAAAACTTAAGAAGGCTTCGTTTAACCTTTGCACCAGCTTTTCGAATCTGGCGAAAGGATCCATTGTCATGCCGGCCGTTAAGGCGCGCGATTGTTCAACCGTGGTGCTGATCAAATCAAGCAGTCTTTCGTATGCGTATAAAGTGGAGAATACCTCGGCTACAATCACTTGTTGCGGACCGGGTTTGCCCGTGGGAGCGTTCTCGAATCTAAATACGCCAACAATTTTTTCATCGGTCGGGCTGTTGCCGTATTCTATCTCTGTAAAACGAAATGTTGAGTCTGACATGTATTTGTCTCTCCAAGTATACGCAAAAAGGTCGGTATACGTCTACTTTTATACGCTTCCGTATGGGCAAAAGGTACACCCTTGTCAAGGCTGGACGAAAAGGGCAGGATATAGGAGCTTATATGCTTGAACACCTTTTTGGGTCAAAGACGCGCGTTAAACTCATGACTTTGTTCTTAAACAAGCCGGATGAGGCCTATTTTATACGCGAATTAACACGCAAGATCGATACGCAGATCAACGCCGTGAGGCGGGAGATAGAGAATTTGTCGCGTCTCGGCATGTTGATAGAGATAGAGGAAAGCGCCGGCGGCAACTCCAAACGCCCGGGTTTGAAGCGTAAGTATTACAAAATCAATCCACAGTTTGTTCTGCTTGGAGAGATTCAGGCTCTGATGACAAAGTCCCATCTGTTGTTGGAAAAGTCTTTGGATCGCGAAATAGCTTCCATCGGCGATGTCTCGTATCTTGCATTCATGGGCGTGTTTTTGGGCAAGCAGGCGCCGGTTGATTTGATCATCGTCGGAACAGTTGATGCGGAAAAGTTAAAACAGATTATACACAAGGCGGAAAAGGATTTGGATTTGGAAATCAATTTTACCTGCCTTACGGCGCAGGAATATTCATATCGTCAAGAGATTGCAGACAAATTTTTGTTGTCGGTTTAAGCCTCGCCAAAATGCGTTGCTATAGATCGTGCAAGCACGCCGACCGAAAAAGTTTAAAATATGTCACGGTTTTTGTTCATCGATACCCGCACAAGAGACAAGGCTGAATTCGGTTGGATTGATGACAAACGCGGGAAGAAGACTTGGAAGGTTGCGCCTGGTTCGTCAGGTTTAATATCAAGCGTCTCCGCGAGGATGGCTCCAAAAGAGCTGGCGGCTTCGGACGGCATCTGTGTTGTAAGCGGTCCAGGATCGTTTTCCAGCATCCGCACCGGCACGCTTGTCGCCAATCTTCTTTCAAGGACCTTCGGCCTGCCACTGTACGAGTTTAGTACGGAAGAGGCTGATGCCGGAAAAATCGAAGTTAAAAACATCAAGACGCGCAAAGCGAAGGAATACGTTGCTCCGATCTACGATCGTCCGCCAAACGTGACCGCGCCCGCTCCTTTGTCATCCTTGCGTATGCGAGGATCCAGAAAATCATAACCTATGGAAACAAATAAAATTGAAACGCGTTTTTACGAAATAATTCCGGGTGCTCTGGTTTGGCTGACCATTGTTTTGAGTTTGGTTTTGTCTTATACGCATCCTCTTTGGATGGTGTATTTTATAATGATCTACGATTTGTATTGGCTGTTTCGCGTAATGTACTACCTGCCTTTCGTATTTATTTCGTGGTGGACATATAAACGCGATTTAAAAAGAGATTGGCTGGGCATGGCAAAAGTTTTGCCGCGTTTTGACGAAGTTTACCACGTCATTTTTTTGCCGACCGTTAAAGAGGATCTGCTGGTCATAGAGGACTGCCTAAAGTCGCTTATTGCTTCCACTTATCCAAAAGATAAAATGATTGTCGTGCTTGGCGGCGAGGAAAGAGCCAAAGAGAGTTTTGAAGTAAAGTCGAAAGTCATTGTTCAAAAATACGGCGATAAGTTTTTTTGCCTCATGACGACTTTGCATCCCAAGGAGTTGCCGCAAGAGATTCCGGGCAAAGGATCAAACGTAAATTGGATGGGGCATCGGGCTTTGGAAAAAATTCAAGAGCTCGGCATAAACGTCGACAATGTCGTCGTTTCGTCTTTTGACGTGGACACCGTCACTCATCCGCAATATTTCGCCTGCGTTACATACAAGTTTTTGACCGTGGAAGATCCGCACCGCAGTTCATATCAACCTGTCGTGCTTTACAATAATAATTTGTGGGAATCGCCGGCGGCGGTTCGCGTGTCGTCTTTCGGCACGACTTTTTGGCTCATGACGGAACTGGCACGTCCGGAAGGAATGATGACGTTTTCCTCGCACTCAATGAGTTTACGCATGTTGGTGGATGTTGATTTTTGGCAAAAAGATATTGTCAGCGAGGACTCGCGAATTTTTTTACAAGGTCTTGTTCATTATCATGGCGGTTATCGCGTTACGCCGATTTATCTTCCTGTTTCGATGGACACCGTAATGTCGGGCAATTATTTAAACGCGTTGACCGCCTTATACAAACAGCAGCGCAGATGGGCATGGGGAGTTGAGAATTTCCCTTTTATGGTAAAAGCGTTTTTGCGCGATAGAAAAATGCCATGGACGGTCAAATTTGGTTTTCTTTTAAAGCAAACAGAGGGCATGTATACTTGGGCGACCGTGCCGCTTTTAATTTTTGTTCTGGGCAGACTGCCGTTTGTGTTGGCACCGGACGCTTTCAGAAGCTATGCCATATTTCAAAATACTCCGTTTACGCTCGAGTGGTTGATGCGTTTTGCCATGGTAGGCGTTTTTGTTACGGCTATTCTTGCTGTGACTTTGCTGCCGCCGCGGCCAACGCACGTTTCGCGCTGGCAAACAATTGTTGTTACGGTATTGCAGTGGCTCTTGTTACCGGTGACTTTCGTCGTCTTCGGCGCCATACCAGCCATCGACGCGCAAACCAGATTGATGCTTGGCCGAGGCCGGTTGGGATTTAACGTTTCACCGAAACGAACGTCCATACCATCGGATAAAAACTTGAAACTGGAAACTAGAAAGAGTGATTCGGTTTAACCTACAACTCTTTCCAGTTTCTAGTTTACAGTTGCAAGTCAAAAATTATGTCTG
>Ga0172379_10008091_pt1 | contig 13381 bp, 17 predicted proteins | sample GrowelOW334metaG_FD_119756 | JGI IMG/M metagenome (GOLD analysis project Ga0172379, IMG submission 119756) | Groundwater microbial communities from an aquifer near a municipal landfill in Southern Ontario, Canada - Groundwater well OW334 metaG | ecosystem: Environmental > Aquatic > Deep... | reverse complement strand
CGGGAAGAGGCCGGCGAGGAGGCCGGCGAGGATAAGTGCACCGAGAATACGCGCGAAGAGAAAGAATCCCATGCTCACGAACCCGAGAATGCGCGAGGTACCGGCGTCGGGTAGATATGAGGCACTTGTGTACTCGATACCGCCGCGGACAATTGCTGAGGCGGGGATTCTCGCAGACTCAGGTGCTTGGTAGGAGAGCTTACCGAGTATGGTGGTGCTCGCAGCGAGCGCCACATGGCCGCTCGACATGATGGTGACATCGTCGTCGAAGGTGCCCTTGAGCAAGATGTTATTGCCGTAGATAGTGACGGGACCTGCGGCGCCGCCCGCGAGCGTCGTGTTCATGGCGGTAATAAACACGCTCCCTCCAGGGCGATCCGAGCTATATATCTCGTACCCGAAGGCAACGAGGTCTCCTGCCACCGGCTCCATGACGTTCACGTTCCCGCTGACGATGCGCAAATCGCCAGAGACCGGAGCTCGCACGCTTGCCGAACCTGCAAAGAGCAGCGCGTCACCCTTCACCGGCGCCGCCACGACGACCGAACCACCAAATGCCGAGAGATCGCCCAGGACCGGAGCAGTGTTCACCACCGAGACCCCTGCGAGGTACGCGTTCCCGGGCGAAGAGCTCGCGATAAGTAGAGAGCGCGCTGCCTCAAAAGAGGCGGGAGCACGCACTGCCCGCACACTTTCTGGGTACACACTCGCCGAGAGAAGGAGGAGGAGGACGGAGACGGATAGAAGAGAGCGCTGCATATCGTTTATACTTCGGGCGGCATCGGGATGCCCCCTTGCGGGAACTCCGGAGCAGAGGGAGGTACACGCCGACGGATCGGCTCGATGAAGCTCGCGAGGATAAAGATAAGGAGCGTAATGAGCGCTGAGACTGAGCAGTAGATACAAAAGGCACCGATGAGGAATATCTGTACCGAGGTGAAGTAGAGCGACGCAGCGAGACCGACAAGCGAGACCACTTGGAGCACACGGCGCAAGAGCTGATCGAAGATGACGACCTCGAGAGCGGCGATGACGAACATGATGCTGTAGAACAAGACGCCAAACTCGGCGAGCGGGATACCGAAGATGTGCGAATATTGGCTCTCTGCCACCAGATTGCAGCCCGAGAGATTCTGAATGTTGCAGATGAGCGGTGTGCCGTCGAGCTCGTGCTGCGTCAGGTAGGCAGAATCTGCAAGCCCGAAGAAGGAGAAAATCAGGATAAGGACTACCCCTACACGTTTCATATAGCGCCTAGGATACGCGCTCTCCCGCACGAACGCAAACGGGAATATTAAGCCGCCGTAGGAGGTCTCTGCTCGTCCTTGGTATAGAGCAGGGCAACAAAAACGACGATGCCCGCGATGAGGTGGAACCAGTCTGAGGCTCCGTTCGTGTATGCGATGCCGAGGAGCGTGCTGCCGGTAGACGGGACCGTGAGGAGACCGATTAGGCCGATAAGAAACAGCACCGCACCAATAATCTTCAGCCAGAGCTCCGAGCTCTCGCCTGCCCAGAAGACGACCGACAGGAGGATCGCTCCGAGGAGGATATGGATCACGTTGTGTGCGGCGTCGGCGGCGAACAGTGCGTTCGCGCCGATAAGAGGATTCGAGACGAATCCGAGAATTCCGAGGAGCAACAAGATAACGCCGCCGATTACCGCGAGAGTTTTTACCATATGGGTATCATACCGCCGTCTGCACGTGCGGGGAGCGCTCGCATGACATTCTGTGTATAAAGAAATCTGCTACCATGACTCACATGCTTCTCTTTATCTCTCACCTCATCGGCGATTCGGCCGGCAGTATGCTCCTCCTGTCGCTCGCAATCGTCCTTTGTGCATCAGTCTTCGAAGACCTGACGATGATCGTGGTCGGCGTCCTCGCGGCCGATGACCTTATCCCGATCTTCATCGCCTTCCCCTCTATCTACGTCGGCATCTTGCTCGGCGACATCGCGCTCTACTCACTCGGCCGGCTCGCGCGCACACACCCGAAGCTCGCACGGTATGTCGAACACGACTTCGTCGCCTCGCTGCGCGCATGGCTCGAGAACCGCTACGCGCTCACCGTGTTCTCGGCGAGCTTCATACCCGGCTCGCGAGTCCCCACCTACACGGCGAGTGGCTTCTTCAAGTTCCCTTTTTCTACCTTCATCCTCTCGACTATCGGCGGCGCCCTCGTCTGGACAACCTTCCTCTTCTCGGCCACCTATTGGTTCAGTAGCCTCACGGCACGGTGGCTTGGCCCTGCGCGCTGGGGTATCGCCGGCGTCCTCCTGCTTACCCTCTTCTTTATCGGACGGCACAACCTTCTTGTGTACCGCGCGAAGAAGGAGAAGTCTGACGCGCTATGAAAACAAGATTGATTCGTGCGGTAGTTGCCGCGATACTTGCACTCACTGCAGGCAGCGCAGGCTACCTGGCGGGCGGGAACGGGAGAGAGGCGGTAGCCGTCTCGATCCCGGCGCAGACAGTGTCTGCGCCGATTGCCGGCTCGACACGCGTCCTCTACAGTCTCACAGAGAAGCAGAACGACAAAGAGATTATCGCTCTGATAGAGAGTGCAAAGACTCACGTCTACTTCGCTATCTACACCTTCACTCTCCCTTCGATCGCTGACGCGCTTGTCGCGGCGAAGAAGCGCGGTATCGACGTGCGCGGGGTCGTAGACTCTGAGCAGAGCAAGAACAGTTACGGCGCGCCTATCACGAAGAAACTGCTCGCCGCAGGCATCCCGGTCGTCACCGAGAAGCACGCGACCGGCAACGGTATCATGCACATCAAGACACTCGTCACCGACTCGGCATATGCCACCGGGAGCTACAACTGGACCAACTCGGCAACAACTATCAATGATGAAGTACTTGAAATCGGTACTGATCCCGAACTCCGAAGAGCCTATGAGAATATATTGAAGAAGCTACTCGACGCCTACAAGAGCAACGCGGCCGCGGGAGCGGCCGCGTCTGTTTCAATCGGCACGATTACTATCACAGAGGCGGCCAAACACATCGGCGAGACTGCCTCAGTACACGGGACCCTCGTGAAGGCGTACACCTCTGCAAGTGGGACAGTCTTTCTCGACTTCTGTCAGAGCTACAAGGCCTGCCCCTTCTCGGGGGTTATCTTCGCCGACGACGCCAAAGCCTTCGGGGACCTCTCCCGATACGTCGGACAGACCGTCACCCTCACCGGTAAAATCTCCAGCTATCAAGACAAGGCCGAAATCGTCCTCTCCGACCCTGCCCAATTACGCGCTATTGACAAATAAAACGCTTAGATATATAATATATCCGTTCTACAACCAGAGGAGAGTGCAAATGGAACAGAAGGTAGGTCCTGTCACCGTAGAAACGGTCAAACGGGTCATCGTCAGCGGGGCCGAAGCTCTTCAGCCTCTCTTGCGGCGAGGCCAGACCTGTACGACCGAGCGTCTTTCGCAAGGGTCGGAATGCCGCCAGTGCGAGGAACCTCTAGCCGAGGGCTTCGAGGCAATAGTTCTTCTGACGGTGAGGAAGAAAAGAGTCATTTTCTGCTCGGTGCTCTGCCAGCGGCAAAACAGCATCGATACGAAGATGAAGTTTGACAATGAACGCCGCGCCAGGGAATAGTTACCCCGCCGCATTGAGGAACCGCCCATCGGGTGCGCTTCTCGATGCGGCGGTTTCTTTTTCCCTTAGCAACACGGCAGCGCGATTTCGGTACGTCTCGGAGGCGAAGCAGCATGGTAATTTCTGCGCCGGAGGGCAGTTGCGCAGAAATTTGCGAGCCGAGAGACAGCGCGTCCTGCGGCCGGGCAGGGCGACGCGTGTCCCGAAATCGCGCTGCCGTGTTGCGCCCCCTCCCCTTTTTGTGCTATACTATCCTCACTTCCAGTGGCTACAGAACGACTTCGCATCAATAACGAGATTCGCGCGCTTGAGTTGCGCGTTATCAGCGCTGACGGCGGGAATCTCGGTGTACTCTCGCTCGCCGACGCTCTCGCAGCCGCGAAGTCGGCCGGACAGGACCTTATCGAGATTTCGCCCTCGGCGGTCCCGCCCATTGCGAAGATCATGGATTATGGTAAATTTGAGTACGAACGGAGCAAGAAGGAAAAGGTAGCAAAAGCCAAGGTAAAAGTGTCGGAAACGAAGGAGGTCCAAATCAAGGTGGGCACCGGCGACAACGATATGGCACTGAAGGCTAGAAAGGCGGCCGAATGGCTCGCCGAGGGGCACCGGGTCCGCGCCGAGCTCTTCCTGAAAGGCCGTTATAAGGGCATGGAGGAGAAGTTCCTCAAAGAACGCCTTGAAAGGTTCCTTGTCCGTATTCCCTATGCCTACAAGGTCGCCGAGCCGGTTACGCGAAGCCCAAAAGGCTTTGCGGGGGTTATCGAGCGAGACCTTGTAGCTCAAGCGAAGCGTGAAAAGGAGAATCGCCCCGTAGCGAGTGCGACTGAATCAAAACCACAAAATGAAAACCAATAAATCGTATACCAAGAGAATTCGCGTAACCCGTACGGGCAAGCTTATGGCGCGCAAGCCGGGTCAGAACCATTTCAATGCGAAGCAGAGCGGTGCTGAGCGCAGCGCGAAGCGCGGCTCGGTCGCGATTAAGCTCACCATGAAGGTACGCCGACGCTTCCTTCCCGGGACTGGTGCGAAGTAATTAATCTAATCATTTTCGTATGACAAGAATCAAAGGTGGAGTAACCGCGCTGAAGCGCAAGAAGAACATCCTCGAACGAGCCAAGGGGTACCGTGGTATCCGCTCGAAGAAACTGAACTTCGCTCATGAGGCGCTTATGCGCGCCGGCCGCTACGCCTTCGCCCACCGCCGCGACAAGAAGACCGACTTCCGCCAGCTGTGGATCGTCCGCTTAAACGCCGCTGTTCGTGAGAGCGGCCACAAGTCGTACTCGACCTTTATCGCTAAGTTGAAGAAGAATGACTTTGCCCTTGACCGCAAGGTTCTCGCCGAGTTTGCGACAATGCATCCCGAGATCTTCGAGCGCATCTCTAAGCAAGTCGTCTAAATTTTACAAAGAAAACCGCTCCGTGAGATAGGCACAGCCGCCATCTCACGGGGCGGTTTTCGTCTGATACCATAGGCATATGGACAGAGTTTTCATCATCCACGGATGGGATGGATACCCTGAAGAGGGGTGCTTCCCGTGGCTAAAGAGTGAATTGGAAAAGGAAGGGTTTACGGTGTATACACCAGCGATGCCAGAACCACTGCATCCAAAAATTGATACCTGGGTTGGGTTTCTTGCAGAACAAGTCGGTGTCCCAGATGAGCACACCTTTTTCGTTGGCCATTCTATCGGTTGTCAGACTGTCTTGCGATACATAGAAACACTCTCTGCTGGTGAAAAAGTCGGCGGCGTAGCCTTACTAGCACCGTGGATACATCTCACGGATGAATCATACGAGGATGAAGAAGATTTTAAAATAGCAAAGCCATGGCTGGAGACTCCCCTACAATGGGACAAGATAAAATCTCACTCGAATACATTCGTCGCCATTTTCTCCGATGACGATCCGCTCGTTCCTCTCACTGATTCTAAAATATTCGAAGAAAAACTTGGCGCTCAAACAATCATCGAACACAACAAAAAACATTTCAGCGGAAGCAGTGGTATCAAAGAACTTCCATCTCTTCTTTCGGCAGTAATTGAATTGCGACAGTAGGATTAGATCTTCTTGACTGAATCTTTGGTAATCTCCCACGTCTCACCAAACTCGGGGACGATGGCGCGGGCGCCGAGGTAGTCGTGGACGCGCTGGGCAAGGAATCGCTCGGGGGCGGGCTCGCCGTGGGCGGTAAAGATTGTCTTGGTGCGCCCCCCTGCCTGCGGAAGCGAGGCTTCCGCAAATTTAAGGAGGCCGTCGCGGTCGGCGTGTGCTGACCAGCCCTCGAGCTTCTCGATCTTCGCCTTGATCTTCACCTCCACACCGCCAAGCCGCACCGATGATGCGCCCTCCATCATCCGCCGCCCGGGAGTCCCCGGGGCCTGGTAGCCGACCATAAAGAGCGTCGTAGCGGGATCGGGCAGGTAACGCGTCTCCCAGCGGCCGATGCGGCCACCGTGACTCATCCCTGCACCCGCGATGATAATCTTCGGGCCCGGCACGCTCTCGATTGCTCTCGACTCTTCTTGCGATAGTGTCTGCTTCAAGAACGGGAATTCAAAAATACTCCCCTCTCGCTTCATTTCGTCCTCAGTCTCGCTCTTGAAGTAGGTCATCCCCCACTTCTCGTACACGGCGGTCACGTGTATGGCGAGCGGTGAATCGAGAAACACAGGAGTCTTGGGAAGCGAACCGTCTGCAAAAAAGTTTGAGAGCTCATAGAGCATGAGCTGCGTGCGCTCAATCGAGAATGCGGGGATAAGAATAGTCCCTCCTCTCGCGACAGCGCGCTTCATCCCAGCTAGCATGAGCTGACCACGATCTTTCTGATCTGGATGCACCTTGTCTCCGTAGGTGCTCTCCATCACGAGTGCGTCGGCGTCTCTCACCGGCTCCCAGTCAGGCAAGAGCGGCGAGGGCGAGTTGCCGATGTCACCACTAAAGGCGACTGCAACACCCTCTTCGTCCTTGATCCGCGCGCTCGCTGAGCCGAGGATGTGCCCGGTGTTGCGAAGGTAGGCCGAGAGCCCAGGGGCAATCTCTCTCTCGGTGTGGTACTCGAGCGTCTCGACGAGCGCGAATGCTCCTTCGACATCACTCGCGTCATAGAGAGGCTCTCGCCCGAGGCGCAGAGCCTCTTCAGCGAGGATGTGTGAGGAGTCGAGCAGGATAAGTGCGGAGAGGTCTCGGGTCGCCGATGTCATGATGATCTTCCCCTTGAAGCCGTCTCGCACCAGCTTGGGGATCCTCCCCACATGGTCGAGATGCGCGTGCGTCACCACGAGCGCATCGATAGTCTTGACGTCATAAGGGAACGGTCCGTATACCTCTTCAACAGCGAAGTCACCTCCCTGCTCGATGCCACAATCGACGAGCACCTTGCCGCGCGCGCCTTCGATTAAAAAGTTGGAGCCGGTCACCTTCCCTGCTCCACCGTAGAAACTGAGTCGTAATGCCATGCGACAATGGTAGCATGCAGCCCCACGAAAAAACCGCTCTCGAGAGCGGTTTTTTCGTGGGGCTGTCCTCTATGGCAACTTTATCTTGCCAAGTGGGAAAGACAATGGCGACTCTCGGAACCTGTCTACTGATAGATTCAAACCAAGTGTGCCTAAATGCCGAACTCCCGGGAATATAGCAAGTTGCGTTTTGAAGAACAGCTCCATCTCCCAGTATACCTGCGCCACATGAAGGCGCCATGTGGACAACGAAAAGCCCCGCATCTGCGGGGCTTTTCGTTGTTTTATCCGAGGATATCCTTCATGTCTACGTCGTAGAGCGTAGCCTCGTGCGGCACACGGTAGGAGATCAGTTCTGCAGGCTTGAACCAATGCGGTATCTCCATGTTCGCCTCAGGGACCGAGCCCGACGCGTGGATGAGGTTACGGATAGCACGCGAGTCGGTGTCTGCCATTTGGTACGAGTCGACGACGAAGTCGCCGCGGATCGTGCCGATAGAGGCGCTACGCGGCTCGGTGCCGCCCGTAATCTTGCGCACGAGCTCGACTGCGTGAGCGCCCTCCCAGACCATCGCGATGACCGGTCCGCTCGTCATGTACTTCTTCAAGTTCGCGACGACGACATTCGCCACCTCGATCGGGTCGGTTGAGGGCGGCATCTCACCCTTCTTCACATAGCTCGCGATAGACTTCTCGCCGACATTCTTCTTCCAGTTCGGGTCGAGGAGATAGTGCTCTTCGATCATCTCTTCGGTCGGGACCATCATCTTGAGTGCGACGAGCTTGAGCCCGAGGCGCTCATAGCGCTTCATAATCTCGCCGATGAGAGCGCGCTGGATGCCGTCAGGCTTTACGATGACGAGCGTTCGTTCAGTTTTAGGATGTGCCATTTTCTTGAAAAATAAATCCCCTCTCGTGGGGCGGTTATAGGGTTATGATACGCGCTCCGCCCTTTTCTATCAAGATGGTGTGCTCGAAGTGGGCCGAGAGCGAACCGTCCTTGGTGCGGTATGTATAGCCGTCTGGGGCGATCGTGACTGCGGCCTTGCCCATGCTTGAGATCGGCTCGAGTGCGAGCACCATCCCCTCAGCAAGCAGCTCTCCTGTCCCGGGGCGGCCGAAGTTTGGGATAAAAGGGTCCTCGTGGACCAGGTCGCCGACCCCGTGCCCGCCGAGCTCCTTGATGACCTTGAATCCCGCCTCTTCGATCTCTTTCTGTATCGCATGTGAAATATCTCCCACGTGCTTACCTACCCGAGCGGCGGCAATGCCTGCGGCAAGCGCCGCCTCAGTCGCAGAGAGAAGCTTCTTCACCCCCTCGCTCACCGTGCCGACTGGCACGGTGATTGCCGCATCGACAACGATACCCTCATGACGCAGGCCGAGGTCGAGCCCCACGATATCACCCTCTTTCAGAGCTCTCACCGACTCGTTTGGGATACCATGCACGACCTCGTCGTTAATAGAGACGCAGAGTGTTGCCGGATAGGGTCGCCCCGCGCCCTCGGGCGTGTAGCCGAGGAAGCACGGCTCGTCACCCCCGTCACGGATTAGCTGCTCGGCGAGGTCGTCGAGCGCTTCGGTCGTCACGCCGGGAGCCACTTTCGCCTCGAGAGCCACAAGCACCGCTGCGAGACGCTTGCCGCCCTCGATCAGATTCGCCCGCTCCGTGTCGCTCGTGATAATCATAGTTTGAGAATACTCTTCACGTCTGCCGCAATCACGTCGATCGGGCGGTGACCGTCAATCTCGGTGAGCATGCCGGTGGTGCGGTAGAGATTAATCGCCGCTTCAGTGCTCGCATAATATGCTTCGAGTCGCTTGTGGACCACGTTATCGTCTGCACGAGCCTCCCTCTCCTTTCGCAGGTTGATGCGCTTGTGCACCTCTTCGTCGGGAACGTGCAGGTAGAAGATATGGTAGGGTCGCTCGAGCCACTTGAGAGATTCGACGACGACCTGAGCCTCTGGGAGCGTGCGGCTCGTGCCGTCGAAGATCATGCCGCTACCCTCCGGAACGCCGAAAAGGGTCTTGAGGTAGATATAGACGACGACCCAATAGGGTGTAAGGAGACCGGCGTCCATCGTCTCCTTCAACTTGCGCCCGACGGTGCCGCCCGTCGCCACCAGCTCGCGCAAGCCGCCACTGGTCCCGACCACGGGCCAGCCGGTGAGCTTTGCAAGCAGCTCGGCCTGTGTCCCCTTGCCGCTGCCCGGCTTGCCGATAAAGAATACGATTGGTTTTTCGTTCATACATCGAGTGTACGGGAAGTGTAGCGTTTTAGGAAGTCGTGGTACTTAATCGCTGCTTCTCGTTTGTCGGGGTCGGTCTGAGCGAGCATATAGAGATACGGGACCATAATAAGGGATGCGTACATGACCAGAAAATATTCGGTCTCTTTGGGTGCCACTTCGCCATTCAGATTCCCGTAATAGCCCTTCAACACTGCGCGGAACTCCTTCTCACCCACAAGAGCATATATGTCAGTGGCGAGACGATAGATGCTTACTAAAGCTGGTGCAAAACGCCATGAATCTTTTGATGCGACAACATCAAAGGGGTAAAATGTACCGTCCACAAAAAACGCATTCAGACTATGCACATCGAAAGCGACCGTCACTCGAGAATCATCAGTGTATACACGCCCGACAAGAGCTTCAAGTTGGTTTACATACTTCTCTCTTTCTTTTTGCGGAATGTATTCCTCTACATCCTTGACCCACTCATGGATGTCGTGAATACGCCCCTGCATGTTTCTCAGCGAAGATTCCTCTGGCAGAGTACCCTTTAGCACAAAATTCTTTTCCTGCTCTGCAAACTGTTTCCCTATTTCATAGTAGTCAATCTCGGTGAGATCATTATTTCGTAAATGCTCAAATAATGAACTCTCGCCCGGCAATCGTTTTGTTATAAGCAAAAGTTCTTCGGCATCCTCGTTATTGTCCACGAAAGTAATACTGTTTGATTCCACCTTCACACACTGAAGACGCATGTACACTTCTCTTGCTAATTGGTGATTCCATTCAAAATCGGTCTCGGAAAACGCAAAGCGCCTCTCTTTGGTCGAAATATCACCAAAATTCTTATTAACAAAATCATTGTCGTTCTTATACAGCTTGTATACTCTCTCCTCAAAGAGGAAAATGTTTGATACGACCGTCTCGATATGTTTCGGAGCACCCGACTCGCCTGGTACCTTGCCAGCGCGCAGAAGTGCTAACAGCGGAGCTTGGGAATACATTATGCCGGCTTCGCCACGAGGCGGCGCAACTTTCTATCGAAGAGCACCTCCTTCTCGTGCCCGCCATAGTGTATGCGAATCGGCACATCGCCGCTCGGGAGTGGCTTGTAGAGGTCTATGTCGATGTGCTCGCCGAAGGTCGGGGTGTTCGTGGTGCCGAATGTCTCGATACCGAATACATCATCGAGGAGAAGTGAGAGGAGCTCGTAATGCGACACGAACACGAGGTGCGGCACTTCACCTTTCATATCTTTTTTCTCCATAAAGGAAACAAGTCGGTCGATTTCTCGATATAATCGAGTGCGTTTCTCCTCATTAGTCTCCACTTTTTCAGGGTTGTCGTAGTACGCAGGCATATTGTAATGCGCATCTGTCCACGCTTCCTGTCCTGTACCAAGCTCTTTCGACAATTGCTCAAGAAATGCTTCATCGCGATAATCAGTGCTGCGCAATCCGGGGATTCGCATCCATCGTGCTTTTCCTACAGTCTCGCCCAGTTCTTCATGAATACCCTCCTCAATTGATTCTGCAGTCCCTTTCGCCCGTTCTCTCGGTGAGTGTCCGATGACCATAGGAGCACCCTTTTCTTGAATTATAACCTTCCCTTTTTCTTGAGCTCTGGCGATACCCTGTTCCGTGATGTCGCGGCCAACTCCGGTATATTCAGTCTCTTCGTGACGCGAAAAAGTGACCCGCGCAAGCAATTGCGGGGCCTGTTCCTGCTTCACGGGAATAGATTCTGAACTCATGCGGAAAGTATACCACCGCGCGTAATCGCGCTGTTTTAGTACTCGCGCAGCGAAACTTGGGCGTCGATCTTGTGCGCGAGGTCGAGAGCAACCTGGACGGCGATGAGGAGCGCAGTGCCGCCGAGGACGAGTGTCGTGACGCCCGTGAGGCCTTGGATGATCGACGGTGCGACCGCGAGGAGACCGAGGAAGCAGGCCCCCGGGAGGGTGACGCGATTTACCACCTTGCCGATATACTCTTCAGTCTCGCGGCCGGGACGGACCCCAGGGACGAAGGCACCGGTCTTCTGGAGGTTCTCGGCGACACGGTGCGGCTCGAAGGTGACGGAGGTATAGAAATAAGTGAAGAGGACAACGAGGAGGAAGTACGCCCCGCCGTACTGCCACGGATTAGAGAGGAAGGCGGTGTACCAGAGCGCTGCATCTGCAGCGAAAGAGATCTTCAGCGCACCAAGCATCGAGAGCACCATCTGCGGGAGAAGAAGGAGCGAGAGCGCGAAGATGATGGGAATCACGCCAGCTTGAAGGAGGCGAATCGGGAGATAGGTCGCCGCACCCTGCGAGAGAGCCGCACCGCGCACTGCGCGCGCATAGGCGATTGGTATCGAGCGCTCGGCGTCAGAGACGACCACGACTGCGTAGATGAGCGCGAGCGCGAGAACCGTGAAAGCGAGATAGGCTGGGATATCTGCTGCCGAAGCGGCAAAGAGTGTCTGCGAGATGCTCGAAGGCAAGCTCGAGAGGATACCCGCGAGAATGATGAGGCTGACACCATTCCCGATGCCGAACTCAGTGACGAGTTCGCCGAGCCACATGAGGAGCAAGGAGCCCGCAGCTACAATCGCAATGTTCGCGATAAGCGCTATGGTGCCGAGGTGCGAGATAACTCCCTGCCCCTCAAGGAGGAAGAGGAATCCGATGCCCTGCAGGATGGCGATAGGGATAGTAAAGAGGCGGCTCCACTCGATAAACTTGGCACGACCGGCCTCACCCTCTTCAAAGTAGGCCTGCTTCACCTGCGGGAAGATAATCGTACCGAGCTGCATAATGATTGACGCAGTGATGTACGGACCGACGCCGAGCATCACGACTGAGAGCGAGGAGAGCCCGCCGCCCGAGAAGATATTCAAAAGGCCGAAAAACTGGTTGTTCGCAAAGAAGGCCGCGAGTGCATTCTTGTCGACACCGGGGATCGGTACCGACGCAAGCAGACGAAAGAGTGCGAGTGCTCCGACGAGGAACAGGATGCGGAAACGAATTTCAGAGTCGCCAAAGGCAAGCTTGAGTTTGTGGATGAAAGAATTAAGCATGGCTGGTGCCCCCCACCTTGGTGAGTGCCGCGAGCGCGGTCGTTGAGAGCGTGCAACCCACGACGACGAGTGCCTTCGTGAGCTCTCCGGTGCCGAGAATCTTCACCACTGGCGCGCGGCCCTTGGCGCGGCGAACAAGCCCGCGAGCGACCAGCGATGCGGGCGAGACGGTCTCGCCTGCTTTGTAGTTCAGCTCGAGCGCGCCGAGATTCACCGCCGAGACTGCGATGCGGTTGGTCCGGACGGTACGTGCACGGTTCTTACCGTGGCCGCGACGCTTCGGGAGCTTCTTGATCAGGTCGCGGACCTCTGGACGGATCTTGTGTCCGGCACGTGCGGTCTGCCCCTTGCCGCCGCGGCCAGAGGTCTTGCCGCGCTTGCCACCGCGCCCAACCGGTGGGTTCTTCTTGTTCTTGGTCTTCGGCGAGATAGTGTTCAGTTGCATGATAAAAGTATTACGCCGTGCGAAGCTTCTTGAGTGCGGCGACCGTCGCGCGCGCCATCGTGAGCTTGTTCTTCGAACGCGAGTGGATCTTGGTCACCACATCAGTCACACCGGCGAGGTCGAGCACCGTGCGCACCGCCGAGCCGGCGACGAGGCCGCGGCCCTTCGAGGGGATAATCTCGACTGTCGAAGAAGAGTACTTCATCGAGACCTGGTGCGGGATCGAGCCAGAAGCGGTGCGAGGGACCGTAAAGAGATGTTTCTTCGCGTCGCGCGTTGCCTTGTCAATCGCGAGTGCGGTGTCGACACCCTTGCCCAAGCCTACGCCGACACGACCCTTCCGATCGCCAATCACGACGACGAGGCTGAAGTTGAAACGGCGACCGCCTGCCATCACGCGCGCCACACGACGGGCGTCAATTGTCACCTGATCAAACTCGCCGCGCTCGCGCGGAGGGCGCGTACGGCCACCCTGGCGCGGCGCGCGACCACGCATCGAGCTGCGGCCACCCGGGCGCGAAGCGGTCCCGACGCTTGTGGCCGGGACCCCGACTTCT
>Ga0172379_10008090_pt1 | contig 13382 bp, 13 predicted proteins | sample GrowelOW334metaG_FD_119756 | JGI IMG/M metagenome (GOLD analysis project Ga0172379, IMG submission 119756) | Groundwater microbial communities from an aquifer near a municipal landfill in Southern Ontario, Canada - Groundwater well OW334 metaG | ecosystem: Environmental > Aquatic > Deep... | reverse complement strand
AGATAAAATTAATTTTTATAGATATGCTTTTGGTTCAGTGAAAGAATCTTTAGATTGGAATGAAAAATCGAAAAAGAGGAATTTGCTAAAAGAGAAGGAATACAAGTTTATTTTAGTTGAGTTACAAAAACTGCCTAAAGAAATAAACGGTTTAATTAAATTCACAAATGATAAGTTGGAACACTAATAATTTAGCAATACAGCAATGAAGCAATTCAACAATATAACAATGGAAATGGGTGGGGGAGGTGAAAAATCTTCAAAGCTTATTTCTGAAATTCGAAAGTTTTTTCCGAAAGCCACAAAGTGGGAGAACATTGAAGATGATGGGGCTACCTTTAGTCTTGGGAAAGAAAAGCTAATTTTCACGACTGATGCGTTTATTGTGGATCCGATTTTTTTCCCCGGCGGAGACATTGGAAAAATTGCCATTTGTGGAACAATTAACGATCTCTCGGTGATGGGCGCGGTGCCAATTGGAATTTCTCTTAGCCTGGTGATTGAAGAAGGTTTTCCGGAAAGTGATTTGAAAAAAATCATGCAATCGATTGGAAAAATTTCCAAAGAAGCTGGCGTGCCGATTGTGACGGGGGATACGAAAGTAACGGAAAAAGGCAAGATTGATAAGATTGAAATCACCACTTCTGGCGTGGGGCTCGCCAAGAAGATTATTGAAAATGGCGGAGCGAAAGTGGGTGATGTGATCATTGCTTCCGGCAATCTGGGAGAACACGCCGTGGCGCTTCTGGCTAGTCGGTTTAATTATCGGACAAAAATAAAAAGCGATTGCCAGCCGGTCACAAAAGAAATTCAAAGTATCTTACCCTATCTTACTTCCTGTAAGGATCCGACGCGCGGAGGAATGGCGGCGGTACTCAATGAAATGGCAGAAAAAGCTAGAACAAGATTTTTGCTAGAAGAAGACGCTTTGCCGTTTGCCAAGGAAACGGTTGCGCTTTCAGGGCTTCTTGGCATTGATAAATTTTCCTTTCCGTCCGAAGGCAGATTTGTGGCGACGGTCGCAAAAAAAGATGCGGAAAAAGTGATTAAAATTCTTCGGAAATTTAATAAAGAGGCGAAGATTATCGGCTTAGTTTCGCGTGGTGATGGTGTGTGGTTAAAAACTAAGCTCGGGAGTGAGAAAAAGATTGAAGTGCCAAGGGGGAAGTTGATTCCGCGGATTTGTTGAATGGATAATGCAAATACGCGAATAGATGCGAATGATGCAAATATGCGAATTTTTCTACGGCTTGATTGCTGACTTCCAAGCCAGTTCAAAGATTGTTCTGTAGGCATTGGCGATGTCGCTGTCTTCAATGATAACGCCATAATAATTTTTTTTGACGGATAGACTCACTACCTTATTATCGTAGATGATATTATCGACGCTGGAAAAAAAATGAGTTCCTGGAAGAATGCGAACATTTGAGGGGGGATTTTTTTGACTGTTTATTCTTTTGGCGTAGTTGCGATCAAAGAGGGTATTGTTCACAATTTCTCGCGAGCCTTTTTGATAGGCAAAACTAACAGCGCTTATTTTATTATAACTTTCCATAAATTCTTCAAAAATATCCTTAATCGAGCCAAACCAAAGCACTTCCGTTTGGCTTTTTAGTGTTTCCTCATAGATTTTTCTGATGCCGTCTTTTCCTTCATGGATGACAATTTTAGGTTTTTCATTTTTGCTCGAGTAGTTGTTTCTAAGTTCTGGCAAAATGCTTTCAATTGATTTCTTTTTAGCTTCTAGCAGTTGAACTAATTTTTCCGGCTCTTCCGGCAGATAATATTTCTTCTTGCCTTTGAGGACGGTTTTTATAAGTCCTGCTTTAGTTAAACTTTCAATAGTGATGTAGACCGTTGGTCTTTTAATCTCCGTTTCTTTGGCAATGGCCAAAATCGTGCTGTGGCCACAATTAAGCATCGCCAAGTAGACCTTGGCTTCATTGGCGCTTAGGCCATAGTCGATGAGGGTTTTTTGTATTTCTTTCATAACTCTAGCCTAGCAAATATTAGAAAAATGTCAATAATTATGACATTATTTGCGAATTGTCTGAAAAAAAGTGGCTGTTTATAGCCTCCACATACAATGCGGTGCATTGGCTATGAAATATTGTATTGACGTTGTTCGGGTTGTTTAGTTAAATTAACTTATCAAAACGATCATGACCTTAACAATAAATCAAAGGGGAGGGATTATGGAAAACTATGAGAGCTACAAAGGTTGCGATTTCAAAGGCGCTAGAATTTATGTGCGAGTTGAGGGAAATGAAAATGTAAAAAATTTTTCAATTGCTTATCCACTTCGGTTTGATCAGAAATTGATGAAAATCGGAATTATTGGTGTGGGCGGGAAGGATCTGATTTTTCCCCGAGATACGGGTCTTTTCGGTTTCATGAAAGAAGAAGGGCTTTCCTTTTCATTTCTAGTTTCCAGTAACGAGTATCCACTACGAATCGTGAATAGATTTATATCGCAAACAGCATATTCTTCAAGCTTAGTGTTGGCTTTTTTCGTGAAAAATAAAATATTTGTTAAGGAGTATTCGTATGGGAGTTTATTGGTTAATCATTTTCCTGATATAAGCTATAAAATTGACGGAGAATTTGTTATAGTTTAATTTTTTTGTTCTTTATCTTTAATCCTCTGATTCTTGGCGCCTCGACGCTTTGAATTCAGGGGATTTTTATTTTGAAAGCAGATAATAAGCAATTTGCCCAAAAGAAAGTCCGGCGTCGCCACGCGGAATTTTTTTGTTTGCGTAGGCACCTTGGGAAACTAGATATTCAGAAATAATTTTATTATTGGCGATTCCGCCGGCGATGAAAGTATCTGGTAGCTTGTATCTGGTATTTGGTATATTTTTTTTGATAATTTCATATAATCCTTCGGCAATGTAAAGTTGGGCGGTCGCGGCCAGACGCTTTTTATTTTTGTGTAAATTTTTAACCAAATATTCAAACAGAAAAGTAGTGTTTAGAATTTGCTTGCCCTGTGAAAGTTTAATTTTTGGTTTTAAATCAGTATATGGTTTCCTGGAATTAGACTCTAATAAAGCGATTGGTTCGTGTTTGTATTTTCTGTTGTTTTCACAAAATCCTAAAAGTAGCGAAACCGCATCAAGAATTCGACCAGTGCTCGAAGTTTCGAGGCAGTTGAATTTTTGCTGGAGCTGGGCATAAATCAGTTCGAATTCGTTTTTTGTGTAGTATTTTTTGACGAAGCGATGAATATAATTTTTTCTTTTTGTATCGTCCTTTGACCTCACCCCCAACCCCTCTCCTTGGTAAGGAGGGGGTAGTAACGCGGGAGAAACTCTATCTAAAATATTAATCAGCATTCGTGCTGGTTCTCTCACTGCCAAATCTCCGCCGATGAGAGTTTGATTCTCAAGACGCCCGATGCGCTTTATGTGTAGCTTTTGTTTGGAAATTTTGTCATTAGAATTTGAAAATTTATTGGAAATTGGAAATTGGAAATTGGAAATTGTGAACGCCTCTCCTCCCCAAATCTTCCCATCCTCGCCATAGCCTGTGCCGTCCATCGCAACCCCGTAAATCTCGCCAGGGCGGGACACGGGGCAAGTTCCGCTACTGACCATCGAATCTCCGATAGCTGAGAAGACATGGGCGAGATGATGCTGGACTTGAATATGCTTGGCTTTATAAATTTTACTTAATTCTTTTCCCCAGGTTGTTGTTAGATATAGCGGATGAAGATCTGTGAGAATCATGTCTGGTTTGAGTTTATTTTTTTTCAAAAATTTCAAAACAGCCTTCTGATACTTTTGCCAGTTTTTTTCATCCAAAAGATCGCCAAAACTTTCCGAGAAGTAAATTTTTCCTCGCTCAAAAAAACAAAAATTTCCGTCCGATTCGGCGCCGAGGGTGAGGATGGTTTTTTTGATATTTTGGGGAAATGAAAAGATTTTCATATAAGACAAGTATAACACAAACCAGTTCACTTAGCCTTTTTCTTAATTTATGCTAAAATAGAAGAGTAAAAACATAATTTATCAATATGATGGTTATCAAAAATAAATTAGAAACAAAAAAAGCTAAACCAAAAAAAATAGTAGCAAATAAGATCAAGCTGAAAGCTCTAAAAAAACCAGTGGCAGTTAAGACGAAAGTAAAAACGGTAAAAAAAGTTGCCAATAGAAAACCGCGCGTGGCGATTATTAGCCTTACTTCTTGTGAGGGTTGCCAGTTTGTTCTTTTGGACCTTGGAGCGCGTTTTTTGGAGTTTACGGAAGCAGTGGAACTGGTGGATTTTCGTTTGATTGAGGACTGGGAGGACGATGGTAGCATGCTCGATTTGGTATTAATTGAGGGCAATCCAGTGACTAAGGAAAATGAAAAGACACTGCTCGATGCTCGGAAAAGAGCAAAATTACTTGTGGCGCTGGGAAATTGTGCAGCGATGGGGGGTGTGCCGGAAGTGAAAAATTATCAAGAAGGCGTAAGTACCATAAAACATGTTTATAAGTATCTTCAAGGCATCAATAACTCCGCTATCCATGAATTGGATAATTTCGTGAAAGTCGATTTTGTTTTTCCCGGATGTCCGATTGATGGAGAGGAATTTCTGCGCTATGTTCCGGAACTACTCAAGGGGAATATCCCAATCATCCCCGATCAGCCAGTTTGTGTAGAATGCAAGAAGGCGGGAAACCGTTGTCTTTTGCTCGACAAGAAACCTTGTTTAGGACCAATGATTTTGGGTGGGTGTGGAGCAGTTTGTCCCAGTTCTCGCGCGCAGTGTCAAGGTTGTCGGGGACTTCGTTCTGAGGGTAATGTGACCGCGATGCGTGCAATGCTTAAAAATATGATGAGCGATGAGCAATTTCAAAATATGATGGAAATTTTTGGCTTGCGAGATGATTTTGAAGAAAGAGAAAGAAAAGATAAATTAAAAAAGAGATGAAAAAAATATTTCAATATTTTGCTATTATTATTTTATTTTCCCTTTTTGGAATAATCCTGCAAGAAAAAGCTTCTGTGCGAGAGGCGGTTATCGGTGTACGTGAAACAGTTTCGGAGATTACTGGTATCGGCTTGCCTTGTGCAAAACCCTTTCGGTATGCCATTGGTTCAGTAGACGCGAGATTTTCTCTGGACAAGAGTAGTTTTCTTGCCACTGTCAAAGAGGCTGAACAAGTTTGGGAGACGCAGACAGGAAAAAACTTATTTGAATATGACGCTAATTCCGATTTTAAGATCAATCTGATTTTTGACGAGAGGCAAATTGCTTCTAATGAGGCGGATAGATTAGAAGAGGATTTGAAAAAGCTAGAGGTCTCGCAAGAAAAAATTTCCAACCAGTATGAAGACATCAATGAAAGCTATGAAAATAAAATGGAAAAATATAACGCAGATATGGCTACTTACGAGAAAAAATTGAAAAATTACAATGAGGACGTGAAGGACTGGAATAAAAACGGCGGAACAGAAAAAGAATACGAAGAGCTGAAGGACGAAAAAGAGGAACTGGAAAAACTATTTGAGAAAATGGAGCAGAAGCGTTTGGAAATAAATAGCCTGGCGGGAAAAAATAATGCGCTTGTTTCAAAGGAGCGAGAAGTGGTTAGCAAATATAACGCCAATGTTTTAACCTATAAAAATAAATATGGCGGAGGGCGAGAATTTGAAAAAGGTCTTTACGACGGAAAAGAAATTAATCTCTATCAGTTTAAGCAAATTGCGGATTTGCGACTGACAATTATTCATGAGCTTGGTCACGCCCTGGGCATTGGGCACACACAAGATCCCCAGTCGATTATGTATTATCTGATGGGGGATCAGGCAATGGAGAATCCGCAGCTTTCGCAGGAAGATATTAGAGCGCTTAAAACCGTCTGCAAATTTAAATAGGCGGATTTAAAAAAATAAAGTATAATTAAGTTATGAATATCAAGATAAATCATATTGCAAAAATGGAGGGACACACTGGTTTCATGGCGAGTGTGCTTGGCGGGGATGTGAAATCAGCCAAACTCCAAGTGCAAGAAGGAATCCGTCTAATCGAAGGAGTGCTTATCGGTCGGGAATACAGCGATATGCCAATTATTGCTCAACGAATTTGTGGCATTTGTCCGGTCGTACATAATCTCACTTCAATAAAGGCATTGGAAAATGCGATGGGAGTTATGGTTACGGTGGAAACAAAAAGATTGCGCACGCTCTTGGAGCATGCTCAGTTTATCCATTCGCATGCGTTGCACTTGTTTTTTTTATCTCTGGCGGATTTTTTGGACATGGATAATGATATTGAGCTCATTGCTAAATATCCCGCTGAGGCTAAAAAAGCAATCAGAATTCGTGAGTATGGAATGGAAATTGTGAAAGTGGTGGGTGGGAGAGTCGTGCACCCGCTTACTAATGAGGTTGGCGGATTCAAGAAAGCGCCAGAAAGGGAAGCGCTAAAAAAAATAGTGCAGAACTCGGAAGAAGTCTTGCAAATTGCCTTGGAATTGGGAGATTTCTTTCGGAAGATCAGGATTCCCGATTTTTCCCGAGCGACGGAATACGTCTCGCTAGATAAAAAAGGAGAGTATGCGATTTATGACGGTGATGTCATTTCCAATTTGGGTCTGCATATTCCAGTTGAGAAATTTGAGTTGAATTTTTTGGAGTTGCAAAAACAAAATGAAGTGATCAAAAGAGTTGAGCATAATGGCAACAGCTATATGGTGGGAGCAATCGCACGCGTAAATAACAATCGCTCAAAATTAAAGGAAAATGCTGCGGAATACTTGCGAAGTCTCGGCCTTAATTTTCCAGATTACAATCCATTCCATAATATTTTGGCGCAGATGATAGAAGTGATTCACTCAATTGAAGAATCAAAAAAAATTATTCTGGAATTGCTAAATGGCGATTTGGATGCTGTTGTCACAAAAGAGTATGTTATTCGCGAAGGAGTTGGCGTGGCGGCCGTGGAAGCTCCGCGTGGAACGCTCTATTATCATGTCGATGTCGATGCTAAGGGTTATGTGAGAAATGTGAATATTATTACGCCGACAGCGCAATTCTTGTCAAATTTAGAAGATGATATTACTGAGTATATTCCACAAATATTGAAATTAAAAGACCAAGAAAAAGAGAAAAAATTGCGTGCGTTTATTCGCGCCTATGATCCGTGTATTTCTTGTGCGGTGCATTAAATGGTTATATTGATAAATTGTTAAATGGCTAAAAATTATTAAATTAGGTTGTTGCATTGTTAAACAATTTAACAGTACAACAATTTAACAACTAAATTTATGACTGAACTGAATCAAATTTACAAATGCAATGTTTGCGGAAATATTGTTGAGGTCTTACATACTGGCTTTGGCGAGTTGGTATGTTGTGGAGTCCCGATGGAGCAAAAAATTCCCAAAACAGAAGATGAGGGCTTGGAGAAACATAGGCCGGTAGTTGAAAAGACCAGCAGTAGTGTGATTGTGCGTATTGGAGAAGTTCCTCATCCAATGGAAAGTGAGCACTATATTGAATGGATCGAGGTGGCTACAGAACATCGCGTGTATCGGAAATTTTTGGAACCAGGAGCAGAACCGCAAGCGGAATTTTTCCTCGAAGCGGAGCATATCACAGTGCGAGCCTATTGTAATGTGCATGGGTTGTGGAAGAACTAAATTGTTAAATAGTTAAATTGCTTCATTGTTAAAATAATCAACAGTTTAACAATGTAACAATGAAACAATTGAAATCGTGCACGATTTTATTTTAGCTAAAGAAATCATTGATGAACTCAATGCGATTGCGCTAGAGAAAGGACTAGCGAATATCAAAAGAGTCAAAATAGAAATTGGTGTGATTAGTCTGGCGCATGATGGACATCCCAAGCACACAGAAGATATTAGCATGGAAAATTTACAGTTTGGTCTTGCCAGTATCGCCCGAAAAACGGATTTTGAGGATGCTAAATTTGAAATTAAAAAAATAACAGGAACTAGTTGGAAAATAACGGATATTGAAGTATAATGGGATCAGTAATAAATTAAACGCAGATTTTGACGAATTAGACACATAAACACAAATTAAATTAGGTGTGTTTGTGTGAAATTTGTAGAAGTTTGTGTCAAATATGCATATGATAAAGATTGCAATCAATGGTTTTGGTCGAATCGGACGACCGAGTCTCAAGATCGCTTTTGAAAAGGAAGATTTGGAGGTGGTGGCGATAAATGACTTGATGGATCTCAAAACAGCTGCCCATCTTCTTAAATATGATTCCAGTTATGGTCGCTACGCTCAAGAAGTGAGCGTGGATGAAGAGAATTCCGAGTTGGTTATCGATGGAACGCGGATCAAGTATTTTTGCGAAGCTGATCCGGAAAAATTACCCTGGAAAGAATTGGGAGTCGATGCTGTCTTGGAATGCACGGGAATTTTTCAAGATCGGGAAAAAGCTGGAAAGCACATCAAAGCAGGGGCAAAAAAAGTGATTTTGAGCGCGCCGCCGAAAGATGGTATTCCAATTTATCTCCTTGGTGTCAATGAAAATGAGTATAATCCGATCGAGGCAATTATTTCCAATGGATCTTGTACAACGAATTGTCTCGCGCCGATGATTAAAATTCTCGATGATGCGTTCGGTTTGGAAAAAGGCTTTATGACAACCACCCATTCCTATACGAATGATCAACGAATTTTAGATTTGCCTCACAAAGATTTACGTCGGGCAAGAGCGGCGGCGCTCAGCATTATTCCCACCACGACTGGAGCGGCAAAGACTGTAGGGAAAGTCTTGAAACACTTGGAAGGAAAATTGGATGGAATATCTCTTCGTGTTCCCACCCCGGTTGTTTCAATTGTGGATTTTATTTGTAATCTGAAAAAAGAAGTAACGGCGGAAGAAATAAACGCAGTTTTTCGCGAAGCGGCAGAAGGCAGTATGAAAGAAATTCTAGCCGTTAGTGATGAGGGGCTTGTTTCGATGGATTTCAAGGGAGATGCGCATAGTGCGATTGTTGATCTGCCACTGACCATGGCGAAAGGCAATTTAGTGAAGGTGGTTGGTTGGTATGATAATGAGTGGGCTTATTCCAATCGCTTGGTGGAAATGGTGGAATATATCGCTAACAAATAAAAAATGTACGACATTATTATTAGAAACGCTAGTATTATCGATGGGACGGGTAGCCCGGCTTTTTGGGGTGATTTGGGCATTAAAGATGACAAGATTGAAAAAATCGGAGAACTGCTTAATGAACGAGCAACAGTTGAGCTTGATGCCGAAGGGAAAATGCTTTGCCCGGGCTTTATTGATGTTAACAATCACAGTGATACGTATTGGCGATTATTTTTAAATCCACACTTGGAAAGTTTAGTGTACCAAGGAATCACAACGATTATCGGTGGAAACTGTGGAACTTCTCTGGCGCCATTGGTCACTCCGGCCACGATTGATGCGATTCAAAAATGGGTAGATATTAAAAAAATAAATATTGCTTGGCTGAAAGTCGGAGAATTATTCTCAGTGCTGGGAAAGAAGAAAATTTCCGCCAATTTTGGAACGCTAGTAGGACACGCGACTTTGCGTCGGGGAGTGATTGGTGATGAAGTGCGTAGTCTTTTGCCGAAAGAAATGGAACTACTAAAAAAAACATTGAAGAGAGCAATGAAGGATGGTGCGTTGGGAATGTCCACGGGACTTATTTATTCCCACGCGCGACTGGCATCGCTAGAAGAACTGGTTGAGCTTGCAAAAGTGGTTAAAAAATATGATGGGGTTTATGCAACGCATATTCGTTCGGAGCAAAAAGATTTTTTGGAAGCGATTGGAGAGGCATTGGAGATTGCTCGGTTGTCCGGCGTGAAATTGCACATTTCTCATTTGAAAGTAATTGGAGAAAAAAATTGGTCGAAAATGGCAGAGGCACTGAAACTTATAGGTGAAGCTAAAAAAGCAGGGATTGAAGTGACTTTCGATATCTATCCCTACACAGCTACCGGGTCGGTGCTATATTCTTTTTTACCGGTTTGGGTTTCGGAAGGGGGAAAAAGAATAATGTTACATCGTCTCAAGGACCCAGTCATTCGCGCCAAAGTGATTGATGAGATGCGTGAGTCAGAATTTGATTATTCAAAAATTGAAATTGCCATTTCTCCTCTCAACAAAACCTTAGCACGACGCAATATTTCTGAAATCGCCCGCAGTCAAGAAAAATCAGTCGAAGAGGCGGTAGTGGATATCTTGGTTGCTTCCGAGGGTATGGTGATTACATCTGTTGAAGCTTTAAGTGAGGATAATATCAAAAAAGCCTTGCTTGATCCTTTGGCGATTGTTGCAACAAATGGTTCCGGCTATGATATCTTTCATGCTAACACTGGAGAGCGAGTGCATCCGCGTAATTTCGGAACATTCATAAAAATACTAGAAAAATATGTCAAAAAAGAAAAATTGTTGAACTTTGAAGTGGCCATCCACAAAATGACCCAAATGCCGGCAGAAAAATTTGCCATTAAAAAAAGGGGAGTTTTGAAGAAAGGTTATTTTGCCGATGTGCTGTTGCTTGATCGCGAAAAACTGAAAAGTCCTGCTACCATTGAAAATCCCTATCAATATTCCGAAGGAGTCGAGCTGGTCATTGTTAATGGGGAGGTTGTTCTGAAAGACGGTGAGTATACTGGAAACAGAAATGGTCGAATAATTGAGCGCTAAGAAAAGAATACCAAAAACACGATGAAAATGGATGAATTAAAAGGGAAAAAGGTCACTGTTATGGGGCTGGGATTGCATGGCGGAGGAGTGGGAACGGTAAAGTTTCTATCTTCGCTGGGGGCACGAGTGGTGGTGACGGATATGAAATCAGAAAAGGAATTGGCAAAATCCTTGGCAGAGCTGGTTGATTTGGAAAATGTCGTCTTTGTTTTGGGTAAACATCGCCCGGAGGATTTTTTGGAAACCGAAATGGTTATCAAAAATCCGGCGGTGTCTTGGGACAATCAATATGTAAAATTGGCTTTGGAAAAAAATATTCCGGTGGAAATGGACTCCAGCCTTTTTTTTCATCTGTGCAAAAATAAAATTATTGGAGTAACCGGAACAAAGGGCAAGACGACCACTGCCAGTCTGATTTCCGCTATCCTAGAAACAGCGGAAAAAGAAGTGGTTAAGGTGGGCGTGAGTCAAGTTTCTGTCCTTGATAAATTGAGAAATTTAAAAACTGATGCGCTGGTGGTTTTTGAACTTTCCAGCTGGAGGCTTTCTGCTTTGGGTCGGGCAAAAATCAGTCCCTGGATTTCTGTGATTACCAATTTCTATCCGGATCATCTCAATTACTATGGTTCGATGGAAAAATATATTGCCGATAAGGAAAATATATTTTTATTTCAAAATAAAGCTGATTTTTGTGTAATAAACATTGACAACGCGCTTGTGGAAAAAAGTCGAGGAAAAATTCCTTCTCAAATTGTGGAATTTTCTCAGACCGAAATTTTCTCGCCAAATGGCGCTTTCGTGAGAGGTGATAAATTTTTCTTGAAAAAAGAGGGGAGGGAAGAAGCAGTTTTGGATTTTTCCGAGGTCAGTCTTCGCGGAGAACATAATCGAGCAAACATTTTGGCAGCAATTACGGTCAGTGGACTAATGAATATAAAAAGAGAAGATATTCGGAAGGGAATTATGGATTTTCCCGGCATTCCTCATCGTTTGGAATTGGTGGGGAAATTTTCCGGTGTCGCTTATTATAATGATAGTGCGGCGACAACGCCGGAGAGTGCGATTTCTGGCATTCAGTCTTTTCCAGAAACACTTGTGCTCATCTGCGGAGGAGCGAATAAGAATCTTGATGTTTCCGGTTTGGTGGAAGAAATCGCTAGGAATAAAAATATCAAAAGTATGGTTTTTTTGGCAGGTGAATCAACCGAAAGGATAGTTGAAGAGTTGCAAAAAAGAACAGGAAAAGAGCGAACAGATTTCACGGTCGTCAACTCAATGGCGGAGGCAGTCGGTTTTGCCAAAGAGGTTGCAAGAGATGGCGACGTCGTTTTGCTTTCTCCCGGAGCAGCCAGTTTTGGAATTTTCAAAAATGAATTTGATAGAGGCGACCAGTTTCGAGAACTGGTGAAGAGTTTTCGGGGGTAACATTTTGAGTTTTGGCTCAAGACTGGACAAGTTGTTATTTTTTGCTATAATAGATTTTAGTTGTTTTTTGCGGTGGATACGGGCGATTAGCTCCTGCCTGCGCTGAAGCTTCGGCAGGCAAGCAGTTTCAGCCCCAGGCTGATCCGCCTCGGGCGGAGGTTAGAGCGGGCATTCGCTCTCTCGCAAATACCCTAATCATGACGAAATCATTTCAAAAATAAAAGTTTTTATACGGGCGTATAGCTCAGTTGGTTAGAGCGCGTCACTGATAATGACGAGGTCTCTGGTTCGAGTCCAGATATGCCCACGGAAATGAAAGATACGGTTTGAAAACAAATTAGGGCCCTTAGCTCATTTGGTAGAGCACCTGCTTTGCAAGCAGGGGGTGATCGGTTCGAGCCCGATAGGGTCCACGTTTCAAAATCAAAAAGTAAAAATCAAAATGTAAAAAATGATTTTTGGTTTTTCTTCGAAGGTTTAATCTTGAAGGAATTCTGGCGCTTGACAAAGGCGTTTTTTGTGTTAGAATTTTAGGTTAGTAAAAGAGAGTTGCAAAATATCGTTTTTTAGTATAAAATGCGAGAATGATAAGAGTGTATACGATAAATTTTCTTTTAATTTGGTCGTTAAAATAAAATAAGCGTGAATATTATTTCGCAAGTAAAGCTTATTAAATAATATTTCTGATTATTTTTAGGAGAGAGAGGTAGATACTTGCAATGTCAAGTATTTAGTTTCTCAGTTCCTTGTAAGATTTTTCAGGAAAGCGCCTTATCGGGAGGTGCTGTTTACAAGGGTAACTTAGGAAAAAAGGAGGGTTAATGCCAGAAAAAAAATGTTGTTATTTTGAAGAAAATGGTCAAGTGGAGCTTGTTTGTTCCGTTCTATCGGGGAAAATAAGCGAAATGAATGTAGAACAAATTGAAATCTTTCTTCGCGAAGAGTTGGGCTTCAAAAAAACGGAAAAAATTAACCTAGCGTGGGTGCTGGGAGTACCCCGCTAACTATCAAAAAAGCAGAAAGACCAGATCGCTTGGTCCTTCTGCTTTTTATTTACTCTTGAGACTAAAAAACTTCAACCATTGCTCCGGGAATCATTTTTTTGATTTCATTTTCCAAATCGATGCTGCTTGAAATACAAAAGGGGGTTTCCAGTTTTGTGCCATTGATTTTGAGATAGATTTTTGTGTCGCCAGGTTGGCATTTTCCAAAGTGGGCGGAAAGAGTTTTGAGCGTTTCTTGGTTGGAAGCTTGCGGGAGGGTGATAGTTAGCTTTGATTTTTTTTCT
>Ga0172379_10008089_pt1 | contig 13382 bp, 11 predicted proteins | sample GrowelOW334metaG_FD_119756 | JGI IMG/M metagenome (GOLD analysis project Ga0172379, IMG submission 119756) | Groundwater microbial communities from an aquifer near a municipal landfill in Southern Ontario, Canada - Groundwater well OW334 metaG | ecosystem: Environmental > Aquatic > Deep... | reverse complement strand
TATATTCCCGATCCCGGCCGAGTCGTCATCGCGCAGCGGACTATCCTGGAACGGGATGTATACCCGATCTGTTCTATCCCGGCGGGAACTCGGGTGCTTGTGGTCAACGATAATCTTGAAACCACGCAGGAGATGGCCTCGCTTCTATACAAGCTTGAGATCAACAACCTGAAACTCGTAATCTACGAGGATGGCGTCGAATATCCGGATATCCGGATCGCGATTACTCCAGGCGAAAGTTGGAGAGTGCCTACCAGCATCAGCACCGTCATAGACATTGGACACCGGTACGTCGACATCTCCACCCTGGTGAAAATTGTCGACATGCTGAAGCTGAACGAGGCGGAGGTCAGCCGGCGCATCTTAAAGTACTCGGAAACGCTGGTGGATCTCGATTCCGGTATAAAAACCCAGTATCGCGAACTCTTCCGCAAAAATCAGGAATTGGACACGGTAGTCAACTTGTCGCACGAAGGCATTCTGCTCCTGAATACCGAAGGCGTCATAAGTTTGTGCAATAAGAGCTTAACCGAAATGCTGGAACTGAGGAAAGACGTCCGCGGTTTTCCCGTTCGCGATATACTTCCGCAGGGCATGCTTGCGGTGATGGCCCAGGACTGGGTGGAAGACGAAGTATTCGAGTTCAACGGAAAATCCCTGATCATCAACAAACGCAATACCGAACACTTCGGGGAAACCGCCGGGACCTATTACAATTTTCAGGAAGTCACATACATCAAGCAGCTGGAGCAAAACCTCTCCCGCAAACTTAGGCAGAAAGGGTTGCTTGCCAGATACACGTTTTCCGACATTCATACCCGTTCACCGCAAATGCGGCAATGCGCGGACTTGGCGTGTCGGATCGCCGGCTCCGATCTGACGGTGCTGATAACCGGGGAAAGCGGCACCGGCAAGGAACTCCTGGCGCAATCCATCCACAACGCGTCGCTCCGAGCGAAACAACCCTTCGTGGCTTTCAACTGCGCGGCCGTGGTGGAGAGCCTTATGGAAAGCGAACTCTTCGGATACGAGGGCGGGTCCTTTACGGGCGCGCTTAAGGACGGCAAGGAAGGCTTGTTCGAGCAGGCGAATCACGGAACGGTATTGCTGGACGAGATAGGCGACATGCCTCTTTCCCTACAGGTAAAGCTGCTCCGCGTCCTCCAGGAAAGGCAGATCATGCGGGTAGGATCACAACGGGTGACTAACGTCGATATCCGTGTCATAGCGGCTACGAACCACGACCTGCGGCAGCGGATTCAAGCAGGATCCTTCCGTGAGGACTTATATTATCGGCTGAACGTACTGCCCCTTCGCGTACCGCCGCTTCGGGAACGCGTCGGAGATGCGCTATACCTCCTGGACCGATTCCTGAAACAGAATGGGAAGCAAGATCTTGAAATATCCGCCGAAGTCCGAGAGGTGCTTATCAGGCACCAATGGCCGGGCAACATACGGGAACTGGCAAACGTAGGTTCCTATATATCATTCATGGCTCAGGATGTCGTCACAGCCGCCCAGCTCCCTTATTATCTGGTTGACGACCAGGGCGACTTCAACGCCGATTATGAGGAAATGGGTAAACGCTGCGAGCGCGATAAGGCCGTGACACTACTGGAAACGCTGGATGATCTAGCCGAAAAAAAACCGGGGGCCGGCAGGAACAGCCTGCGCGATGCCCTGGCGGAGTCGAACACGCGGCTGACCGAGGGGGAAGTTCGACGCCTGCTGACTATCCTCAACGGCGGGGGGTTCATCACCTCAAGGGTCGGACGCCGCGGAAGCGAAATCACGACGAAGGGCAAAGCCTTCCTGCGTTGGGTTCACGACAGATAGACTGAGTTTCACCCCAACGCCTCTTCCCTTCGATTTCGGTAGACTTCAAACTCAGTCAGCGTCCGTCCGGCGACTTCCCACGTTTGAAAGCCGCTCGTACTTCCGTCAGCAGCGAAGGATCCGAGAATAGATCGAGCGCGGTCATTCCCATGGCTTTTGCTCCGGCGGCCAGCGCCTTTTCGGCGTCCGGCCCCACGCACGCTTGGGCGAACTCAACCGTATGCTGTTCGATACCCGATCTGATTTTGACGTAGCAATGGGCGCTGGGCAGGCACTGGGTCACATTGCCCATATCGGTTGAAGCCAGCCCCGCGTCTTCCCTCCTCGGGACAACTTCCTCCCCCGCCTGCGAAAAATTGGCGGCCATCAAATCGCAAAGCACGGGATTGTTCATAATCGCGTCGTACCCACGTCCCATTCGGGCAATGTCGACGGAAACACCCATGCTGGAGGCCGCGTTGTTCGCGCACCGGCGGACCTTCTCGACCAGTTCCTCAAGGTATTCCCGGTCGGCGGCCCGTATCCCGAAAGACGCCTCGGCGTATTCGGGAATGATGTTGACCACCGTCCCGCCCGAGGTGATGATTCCATTTATCCTGGCAAAGTCGCGCAGTTGGCATCGCCAGGCGTTAACTTGGTTGAAGGTTTGAATCACCGCTTCCAGCGCGTTGGCGCCGTTCCACGGTGACGCCGCCGCGTGCGCGCTTTTTCCCGAATATTTCAGAACCAAGCGGGTGCTGGCCAGTGTCCGGTCCTCAACCTTCGTTTGAGCGGAGGGATGCACCATCAGCGCGCAATCGATACCATCGAAGCTGCCGGCTTCAACAAGAGTCACCTTGCCGCCGCCTTTTTCTTCCGCGGGGGTGCCCATGAGCACAACCGTCCCGTTCAACCCGGCTTCTTCCAAGACTTTGTCCACCGCCACGGCCGCGCCGGCGCTCATCGCCGCTATCAGATTGTGACCGCAGGCATGGCCGATCTCGGGGAGGGCGTCGTATTCGGCGATGAACGCGAAGACGGGCGAACCCGTCCCGTGCCGGCTGGCGGCCTTAAACGCGGTTTCCAATCCCCCAATCCCTTTTTCGACGGAGAATCCTTTTTCTTCCATAAGTGCGCAAAGCTTTTCGCTCGCTTTGCGTTCGTTGAAAGCCGTCTCGGGATTTTCGTGCAGGAATCGACTGAGTCCATTCAATTCCTGAAACGATACGGACACAAGTTCCTGAATCCTCTGCTTAAGTTGTGCGTTTTCTTGACTCAAGCTCGTTCCTCCCGTTCACTATTTCAATGAATGTCCTGAAAAGGCCGAGCATTACCGGGTGCTTTTCGAACATCATTTCAGGATGCCATTGCACCGCCGTTACCGGAGTGCCTTCGCGACGCTCGATTCCCTCGACGATACCATCCGGTGCTCTTGCGCTTACGATGAAACCGGGCGCGATATCCTTGAGCGCGAGGTGGTGGAAACTGTTGGTTAAGATAACGGGCTCGCCGAACACTTCGGCGAGTATCGTATTTTGCTTTATCTCGACCTGATGGCCCGGAGAGTGCCTCCGGCTTTTTTGATAGTGCTGGATGTAGCTATTCGGCGCGAAGGTTAGGTCCTGGTACAAAGTCCCTCCGAACGCGATGTTCAACATCTGCATTCCCCGACAAATTCCCAGCATCGGCTTACCCAATTCATCGGCGACGCGTATCGCCTTCAACTGATGTTCATCAATCTCCGGAAAAATAAACTCGGTCAATCTACCGGGATTTTCGCCGTATGCCAGGGGGCTCGGGTCATAGCCGCCAGTCAGAATCACGGCGTCCACGGATTCCACCTGGCGACGAATAACCGCGTCGCTTTTCACGACGGGAAGCATGATGGGTACACCTCCCGCCGCTTCCACCGCCGAGATATAGTCATGATTCACGAACGACCTTTCCATTCCGGGGAAAAGCCCCGATTCCATTACCAACATACTGGAAAAAATCCCGATCACAGGAACAGCTGAGTCTTCAGTGACGCTGGATACGCGCATAATCCGTCTCCCCATTTAGGATGGACTTGCTCTAGCTAAGATCATGCCATAAAACGGATTTTTCGGGGAATAGTTGTGAATCGGCCCGGCGGCAGTGCTTTCTCATCACGTAACTCAATTGCGGAAAAGTATTTCCCGACGAATACGTAATAATAACGATAATCATCTTTGTTTTAAAAAAATTAACGTTTTCCCCCTTTTTCCGGCTTTTCGGAAGAACGAGTCTTCGAAATCGTTTTCTTGGCACCGCATCGGTACAATGAGTTCATTAACAGGAAGATTCTGAAACCTATTTATAAAGACCATCCACATTCCCGACAAAAAAGGGCGTCAAAAATATAATCAGATTACATATATTCATATATTTTAATGATATAAAAATAATCTTAAATAATACTGAGAATCGCTCAATATTCCAAATAGGTACATATCTGGATATTATAACGACCTATTTATAGTCCATAAGACCTGATATAAACTTTTAGGGAATCGGCGGCTTTAAAAAAAAGTGATCTTTATATGGTAACTGCCTCAAAAATATGGAGATAGCTTACGAGTTTCGAAAAAACACGTATTTTAGGCCTTTCCGGCAGCATGGCACATTTCTTGCTTAGAAAACGTCATTCTCATATGGAGGGAAAAGTCGTGAAAAAGAGTCTACGAGTTCTGATTTTAATTGCGCTGGTAGCGGGCGCGGCCGGCGCCGCATTTGCCCAGTCCGGTAAATCCATCCTGAAAATGGCCATGTTTTCCTCGCCGGGGGGAACCTTCCAGCCGGCGTTCGCGACGGACTCGTATGATTTCATGATAACGCGGCTGGTATTTGAAACGCTCCTCCAGTGGGGTGAAGATGGACAGCTGCAAGCGAACCTTGCGGAAAAATGGACCATCTCAAAAGACGGAACGGTTTTCACTTTCGTTTTGCGTGACGGAATAAAGTGGCACGACGGGACGCCCCTCACCGCCGAAGATGTCAAATATTCCATTGAGTACGTCGGGCACCCCGACTATAAGGGCGCTCGTGGTTCATTTATCGCCGCTATAAAAGGCGTTGAAGACTTCAAGAGCGGGAAAACTCCGGATCTAACCGGAATAAAGGTGCTGGACAAGAAAACGGTGCGGATCACCACGGCGAAGACCTATTCTTCCGGACTCCTCCGGTTCGGAAAAAACTTTGAGATTTTCCCGAAACACATCTGGGAAAAAATCCCCGTCGGGAAAGCGCTTGAGGCGACGGAAGTCCTCCGGGCGCCGATCGGAACCGGCCCGTACAAGATGGTCAAGTTCGTACCCGATCAGTACGTTGAATTCGCGCGCAACGACAACTACTGGGGAGGAAAGCCCAACATCGAAAAATTCATCCTCCAAAAGACCAACCAGAACGTCGCTCAGGCGCTCCTTCTCAAGGGCGATATCGACCAGATCATCCTTACGTCGCTGACTAAGGCCGATGAAGCGTTATATAAAGCAAAAGGGATGAATATAAAAAGCCTCTCTTACAACGCCTACCAATACCTAGCCTTCAACCTGACTAAGGATATCTTCAAGGACAAGCGGATCCGGCAGGCGTTCGCCTACGCCATAGATCGGGAATCCGTCGTCAATGTCTTCATGGAGGGCAAAGGCAGCGTCGCGAACAATCCGTACCCGCCGACCTTCTGGGCGCATCCCGACGGGCTCAAGGAATACAAATACGATTCGAAGAAAGCCATCGAACTTTTTCAGGCCGCGGGCTGGGAGTATCGGGAAAAAGAAAAAAAGATGTACATCGGCGGGAAACCCGCCAAGTTCACCCTCAAATACGCCAAGGGAAACGTAGTCACCGAAAAGAGCGCCCCCCTTCTCCAGCAGAACCTGAAGGATGTCGGCATAGAACTTGACCTGATGATCATGGAATTCGCACCCATGTTCGACCAGGTCAAACGGGGCGACTTCGAACTTGCCTTCGTCGGACAGGGAAACGAAATGGACGGCGACATCTCGAAGTTTTATTACTCGGCGTATATCAAACCCCTCGGCGAAAATTCGGGAGGCAATTTCATCCGTTACTCCAATCCCGAACTCGACAAGCTTATCGACGGCAGCCTGAAAACGATGGAACAGAAAGAACGGGCACAAATATTCCACAAGATCGGCCTGCTCTTGAACGATGAACTTCCTGTAGTGTATCGATACCACTGGTACGAAACCATCGTTTACAACGGGAACTTAAAGCACCTATTTTCCCCCTACGCAGGAGAATATTACATCAAGATGCAAGACTGGAAATTCCAGAAATAGTCACGGCAACATCCCGTTGAGAACCGCCGGTCGCGGTTAGATTGGAGATTGATTATGCGGAAATACATAGCGCGAAGACTGCTTCTGATGATCCCGGTATTGATCGGCATATCGATCGTGATCTTCGCGTTGATCAATCTCGCGCCCGGCGACCCCTATACGAGCATGATCGATCCCAACATAAGCGCGGACGACAAGCGGGTGATGCTTGAGGCCATCGGCTACTACGACTCTCTTCCGGTGAAATACCTCAAGTGGGTCGGCAGGGCCGTACGAGGTGACCTGGGGTACTCAATTCGTTACAAAGAACCGGTCATCCACGTCATTTCTCGAAACCTGGGCAACACCCTGCTTCTATCGATCAGCGCGTTGATCTTGAGCGTAGTGCTCGCGGTCCCGCTGGGAGTGATATCGGCGACCCGGAAGAACACGTTTTTCGACAACCTGATAACGGTTTTTTCCTTTATTGGGTTATCTATCCCCGTTTTCTTCTTCGGCATGCTGATGATCAAATTCCTGGCTTTCGATTTGAACCTCTTTCCGATATCCGGGATGGCCAGCATCGGCCAGGAGATGACGCCGCTGCAAGCGCTGATCGATCTCCTCCATCACATGGTATTGCCCGTTACAGTGCTCGGCATGGTGAACATGGCTCAGCTCATGCGTTATACGCGTTCCTCCATGCTCGAAGTAATCATGCAGGATTATGTCCGCACAGCGCGCGCGAAAGGTCTCAAGGAACGGGTCGTCATATACAAGCACGCGCTTAAAAACGCACTGATTCCCGTCATCACGGTAGTCTGCATCTCGATCGGCTATCTTCTTTCCGGCGCCCTGCTCACGGAGACCGTCTTTTCCTGGCCGGGTATGGGCACCCTCGTGTACCAGTCCATATTGAACAGGGATTATCCGCTGGTAACGGCGAGCACGTTGGTGATTTCCCTATTTATCCTTCTGTCGAATCTATTGGCCGACATCTTCTATGCCGTGATTGATCCACGGATCAAATTCGATTAGCGGGAGAAAATGATGCGCGATGCGGACTCCAGCTGCGACGAATGCCCGACGCAGTCCGACCCTGTACAAACCGAAAACTCGACGCTGAAAACCGTTCTCAACAAAATAAGAAACAATGCTCTCGCGATATTCGGCTTGTGTTTCCTGAGCGCCTTGATTCTCGCAGCGGTCTTCGCCCCGTGGATCACGTTCTTTGACCGTGACCACATCGACATGGCGCTCATATCCCAGCCGCCGTCACTGACCCACTGGCTCGGAACGGACGAACTGGGCAGGGATGTCTACACGCGGCTCATCTACGGAGCGCGGGTTTCCCTCAGCGTCGGCCTAGTGTCCACCTGCATTTCCGTACTCATCGGGGTTTTCCTGGGGGCGGTGGGCGGTTACTTCGGAAAAGCCGTCGACTCCATCATCATGCGGACCGTCGACGTGTTCATGTGCTTCCCGTTCTACCTGATCGCGGTCGTCATGGCCGCGATCATCGGCCCCAGTATCCTAAACCTGATGTTCATCGCGGGTATTCTCAATTGGCCGAAAATCTCCCGCATCGTGCGCGCCGAAGTGTTGTCCCTCAAACATAGGGAGTTCATCGAGGCAAGCCGGGCGCTCGGCTTGAGTTCCGGGAAAATCATACTAAAGCACATAATCCCCAATACTATGGCGCCCGTCATCGTGTACGCGACTCTGGGCATCGCGCAGGGGATCCTGATGGAAGCGGGTATGAGCTATCTCGGACTGGGAGTGAAGCAGCCTATTCCCAGTTGGGGCAACATGCTGGCGGCGGCCCAGGATTTCAGTGTCCTGGTCGCGCAATGGTGGCTTTGGATTCCGCCGGGTGCCATGGTCTTTCTCTCCGTCTTATCAATTAACTTCCTCGGCGACGGACTCCGTGATGCCTTGGATCCCAAAATCGCGGAGTAGGGGCGCACGATGAACACATCCCTCATCGAGGTTCAGGATCTCGTATCCAGCTTCAGGTCGCCTGCCGGTCCGACCCGTGTGGTCGACGGAATAAGCTTTACCATCCCAAAAGGCAAGGTGCTCGGCATGGTCGGGGAGTCGGGATGCGGCAAGAGCATAACGTCCCTGTCCATCATGCGGCTGTTGCCCCAGCCCAACGGCTTCATCGAAAGCGGTCGTATCCTATTCGACGGGACCGATCTCCTTGAACTCAGCCTTGAGCGGATGGAAAACATCCGGGGCAACGAAATCGCGATGGTATTCCAGGAACCGATGACCGCCCTGAATCCCATCTTTTCCGTCGGAGAGCAAATAGGCGAGGTTCTTCAAACGCACAGGGGAATGAAAGGCCGGGATAAAAAAGAAAAGGCTGTCGAGCTGCTCCGTCTTGTGGGGATACCCAGGCCCGACAGAATCGCGGAGGAGTATCCGCACCAATTGAGCGGGGGCATGCGCCAGCGGGTAATGATCGCCATGGCGCTTAGCTGTGACCCGAAACTCCTTATCGCGGACGAACCGACCACCGCCCTGGATGTGACGATCCAGATCCAGATTCTTGACCTGATAAGAGATTTTAAGGACAAGCTCGGCACTTCAATCCTCTTCATCACGCACGACCTCGGAGTCATCGCCGAAATGGCGGACGAAGTCGCCGTGATGTACCTCGGAAAAATCGTGGAGCTAGCCTCCGTGTGCGACATCTTCGATCATCCTTCGCATCCGTATACCAAGGGATTGATGGAATCCCGCCTAGTAAAAAAACGGAAGGGGGATTCGCTCATATGCATACCGGGTATGGTTCCATCGCTGACTAATAAACCGAAAGGCTGCGCATTTTCCCCCAGATGCTCCGATTGCATGGACATCTGCCGCCGAGAAAGCCCGGAATTGAAAGAGATAAGTCCAGCGCACTTCGTCCGGTGCTGGTTGTCAAATTGAGGAGCCGTTATGTCGGAATATCTGCTTGAGGTGAAAGACCTAAAGATGCATTTTCCCATCTATAGCGGAATCCTCCCCAAGGCGACCGGAAGCGTCAAAGCGGTGGACGGCGTTTCCTTCAACATCGCCAAAGGGGAAATATTCGGACTGGTCGGAGAATCCGGCTGCGGCAAATCCACGACGGGAAGAACCATTCTGCGGTTGTTGAAAGCCACCGGCGGCTTCGTTTCGTTCGAAGGCAAGACCCTCTTCGACGTCGCCTCCGGCCAAGAGATGGCACACGATCAGATGCGCGCCTTGCGGCGGGATATGCAGATCATCTTTCAAGACCCCGGCACCTGCCTTGACCCGCGGATGACGATAGGGAACATCGTTTCGGAAGGGCTCAAGGAACACCGTATAGCGCGGGGAAAGGAAGCGCTCGCGCAGGCGAAAGACTTGCTGGAATTGTGCGGAATGAACGGAGAATGCGTCAGGCGGTATCCCCACGAGTTCAGCGGCGGGCAGCGGCAGCGGATAGCGATCGCGCGGGCGCTTGCGCTCCATCCCAAGTTTCTTATAGGGGATGAACCTATCGCGGCGCTGGATGTCTCGATCCAGGCGCAGGTCCTCACCTTGATGAGGAACTTGAAGGAAAAGCTAGGCCTGACATATCTCTTTATTTCCCATGACCTCGGCGTCGTCAAGTATTTCTGCGATAGGATCGCCGTGATGTATCTCGGTACGTTCATCGAGCAGGCGTCGAGCGAGGAACTCTTCGCGGAGCCGCTGCACCCCTACACCCGATCCCTCCTGTCCGCGATACCCAAGTCCCATCCCAAAGAAATCAAAGAACGCGTGACGCTGAAAGGCGAGATGCCCAGTCCATCCAATCCCCCCGAGGGATGCAAATTCCATCCAAGGTGTCCGAGCGCGATGCCCATATGCAAGGAAATGGAGCCCGTCTATAAGGAACTTTCGGGCGGTCATTTCGTTCGCTGCCATCTCTACTAAAAAAGGTGAGGAAATGTTTGAATATTACCCGACCGGAACCTGCGCAAAAAAAATAACCTTCACGATCGAAGGAAACACGCTGACCAAGCTTCACTTCTACAGGGGCTGCGACGGAAACCTGAAAACGCTGTCACGGCTGCTGGAAGGTATGCCGGCAGAAGAAATTGTCGAAAAGCTCAAGGGAATACAGTGCGGTACGAAAGGCACGTCGTGCGCCGATCAGCTTTCTAAAGCGATACAAGCGGCGATGGATAATCAGATTATGGCGACGTCCCCGAGACAAGACGGGGAACACGTTCTTTGCGAAAAAAATTGAACGGTTAAGAATATAAGGAGAGCCGCATGGGAGACGTCAAACATATACAAATTCGATGGGTCCAGGGTAAGGAATTCGAGGCGACCACCGAATCCGGACATCGGGTGATCACGGACGCGCGCGAGGAGTTTGGGGGTAAAAACCACGGCCCGAGCCCGATGGAGCTGCTGCTGGTATGCCTCGGGAACTGCACCGGCATCAGCGTGGCGGACATCCTGCTCAAAAAGCGGCAGAACCTCACGGCTTTCGAGCTGCGCGTGGATGGGGTAGGTTCCGACACTCATCCTAAAGTCTATACCGACATAGAGATCGTATACGTCGTGCACGGGCGCGACATATCGCCGAAGGCGGTGGAAGACGCCATCCAATTATCAAAGGAAAAGTACTGCGGAATCAGCGAGATGCTCGGAAAGACGGCGAAGCTCACGACCAGATTTGAAATCGTCGCGGACTGAGACGATTTCCAAACTCTTCTCCGCTTCAGTTCCCGGCCTTGCATGCAACGCGCGGCGTATTTCCCGCGCGGACGTTACTTGCTCCTACAGGTCGGCGCGAGCTAGTATTCCGCGATGAACGAAGCACGAAACACACCAATGGGCGGCATCGCTCTCGTCACCGGCGCGTCATCGGGCATCGGCGCCTCCTTTTCGCGCAGACTCGCGGCGGCGGCCGCGGGCGTCGAGCGGTATCCCGGCCTTCCCGGCTACAATGAACTCTGACTCGTCGCGCGCCGCGTAGAACGTCTTGAGAAATTGGCGGAAGAACTGCGAACCGTCACCGCTGCGCTAAGCCCCAAATTTCTCGTTAAAATCGTCGCTCTTGATCTTCTCGCGCCGGGCGCGTTGCCTACGCTCGCCGAGAATGTAAGCGCCGAGGGAAAACCGCTCACCGTATTCGTTAACAACGCCGGCTACGGCACCTACGGTCGTTTCGCCGAAGTTGACCTTGACCGCCAACTTGGCCAGATCGATCTCAATTGCCGAGTTCTCACCGAAGCCTGCGGTAGGCTTTCGCCGTTTCTGGAACGCGGTTCGCTCGTGATCAACACGGCGAGCATGGCGGGTTTCGCGCCTTTGGGAAACTTCGCGGTGTACGCGGCGAGCAAAGCCTACGCGCTCAGTTTTTCAGTAGCGCTCTCCGCCGAGTGGGAAGATCGAGGCGTCCGTGTCTGCGCGCTCTGTCCCGGCTCCGTGGAGAGCGAGTTCGCTCTGGTGGCTTCAGGCGGCGCGCGGAAAGAGGTGCTCCACGGCTATTCCGCGGACCGCGTCACCGCTTCGTGCCTGAAAAAGGCTTCCCGCGGGGCGCGAATTTCCATCCCGCGCCTCAAGTGGAAGTTTCAGCGTCTACTGACGAAGGTATTCGGCCCCGTACAGACGGCGCGTTTCGCCGACCGCCGCATGAAGCGGCCGCAGGCGGGGAACTTCGGTAAATGAAAAGAATAATCGCGACCTTTGTCCTTGCGTTTTTCTCTGTATCCAGGCGATAGTGAGTCCATGAAATTCGGTTGCTGCACTTCTCCCGCCAACATCGAAGTCCTTGCCCGGGCCGGATACGACTTCATCGATTTTCCCGGCGCCGCCATTGTAGCGACGGAAGAGAATGATTTCACCGATATCAAGAAGCGTCTCAGCGCTTCCGGGCTCACCTGCGAGGGATTCCACGCGTCGGTTCCGCCAAGCATGCGCCTCGCCGGGCCACTCGTGAACGAGGACACAATCGCCGCGCATTTCCACGTTCTCGCTTCCCGCGCGCGGGACCTGGGCTGCACCCGTATCGGTCTAGGCAGCCCGAAATCACGGAGCGTCAATTTAGGTTCGGACCCGCGCGCGCATAGGGACGATTTTCTGAGAATCTTCGCGCTCGCCGCCCGGATTTGCGCGGACCACGGCGTTTCACTCCTCCTTGAGGCTCTACGCTTACAGGATGCCAACTTCATCAACACCCAGGCCGAAGCGCTCGCGATCCTCAGCGAAATACGGGAGTTCAATGTGGGCACGATCTTTGACTTATTCCATTTTATTGAGGCGGGAGAAAAGATAGAGGCGATTACACCCGCGGTCGTGGAACGAATAGGTTACCTTCACATCGCCGAACCGAACGGCCGCGGCTATCCGAAACCGGAAAATAACGCGCCGTACCGACCGGTCTTAGCGCGCCTCAAAGAACTCGGATACACGGGCGACCGCATTTCGGTAGAGTGTCCCGGAGCTGATTTCTCGTCAGGGCACGAGTCCGCTCTACGCGCCCTTCGTGAGCTGTACGCGGTATAGGATCCGGAACGGATTGGCGGCCCTTCCCTCGGCGTAGTACACTTACGGCAAGGGACCCATCATGAGACAAGCTTTTCGACTTTCTCCTTACTTTCTCGCTTTCGCGTTCGCGACGGTTCTCGCGGCCGCCCCTGATCTGTCCGCCACGCCGCAAAGCGGCCCCGCAAAGACCGAATACCGGGTATTCATCGTTATCGACGGCCTGCGCCAGAAATTCGTAGACGTGCAGACCGGTTTCCAGGATAGCCTGTCCCAGAGCCTCGCCTCCGAAGGCGCCGCCGTCCGCTATACCGTGTTCGACACCAAAGCCGATCCGGCGACCGTGCCGGGCATCATCAAGGCGATCGAGGATGGGAAGCCGGACCTGATCTGCGTGATCAACAATTCGTCGGTTTTCGCGGATACCAACATAACCCGAAAGCTGACCGACCCCCGGTTCAACTTCGTAACGGAAAATTGCATGCCGGTGCAGTCCGGCGTGGCCAAAAGCTGGCAGAAGCCCGGCGGCAACGTCACAGGCGTAGGCGTGTTCGTCCAGTTCAATTCGATGATCCGGCTGGCCCGAACGATCAATCCCCGAATCAAAAAATGGGCTTTCGCTTCCTGGAAAGCGGTTAAGGAGCTCAACGAATTCCTGGAGACCGAAGTCCGCGCGGCGGCCAAGGCCGAGGGAGTGGAGCTGATAGAATTCCGCCGGCTCGCCGACGCCGAAGAGGAAATCGATTTTTATAAAAACTATTCCCGAAAGCC
>Ga0172379_10008088_pt1 | contig 13384 bp, 8 predicted proteins | sample GrowelOW334metaG_FD_119756 | JGI IMG/M metagenome (GOLD analysis project Ga0172379, IMG submission 119756) | Groundwater microbial communities from an aquifer near a municipal landfill in Southern Ontario, Canada - Groundwater well OW334 metaG | ecosystem: Environmental > Aquatic > Deep... | reverse complement strand
TTCGGACAATTTCACTGCAGAAGAACAAAGGGACCATGGGAGTGGGAAGCGGGATTGTGTTCGATTCATCCCCCGAAAAGGAATTTGAAGAGTGCACGCTCAAAGCAAATTTCCTGCTGCATATTTCGCCGGACTTTCAGCTGCTCGAGACGATCAAGTGGAACGGGAGCTATTTCCTGCTCGATGAACACCTGAAACGAATGCAAGATTCTGCCGGGTATTTCATGATCCCGTTCGACAGGGATCAGGTAATCGAAACGCTGCGCGAAGCGGCAAATCGATTTGATCCAAAAAAAGAATACCGGGTCCGTTTACTCGTCTCACGGAAAGGAATTCCTTCGGTTGAAAAAAGTGAATTGACGCCGGGATTTCCCTCCTCGGCCATAAAGTTGTCCGATGAACGAACTGATTCGACCGATGTGTGGTACTTTCATAAAACAACGCATCGGCCTCTTTACACTAAATACTTTGAAGCTGTTCAGAAAGAAGGAATTGCCGATTACATATTCCGGAATGAAAGAGACGAGATCACCGAAGGGACCTACACAAATATCTTTATCAAAAAAGAAGGGAAACTGTATACTCCCCCTCTCTCTTCAGGGATTTTGAATGGAATATTTCGATCGTTCATTCTTGCCTCCGACAATTCGGCAAGCGAAAAACCATTATTTCTTGAAGATTTACGCAATGCAGACGAAATAGTGATCTGTAATTCGCTGCGGGGGATGCAAAAAGTAACCTTTCTCAGGAGCTGAAATTTTTCAGGTGCATTAGAATGGAAATGAAATATTTCTTATCTTATTGCACCACTAAAAACGACCTTATGAACAAACATCAATTAATAGAACAATTAATTTCAGAAATGATCAATGAGACCGGCGGTGAGCATCAATGCAATTGTGCTGACGGTGTCTGTTCGAACGGTCATTGCATCATCCATAATAAAGAAGCGGTCAAGAATATTGTTGAGCAGGGAGCCTCGCGTATTTCCGCCGGCGTCGGACTCGAGAAAGAAGGGGGCGTTGAACCGAACCTTGCCAAAATGATCGATCACACGTTATTGAAGCCGGAAGCGACGGCCGATCAAATTGAGCAGCTCTGTGCCGAGGCAAAAAAATACCAGTTTGCCAGTGTCTGCATCAATCCGTCGAATGTTCCGCTCTGTGCTTCCCTGCTGAAAGATACCACGGTCAAGGTCTGCACCGTTATCGGTTTCCCTCTCGGTGCGACCACAACGCAGACAAAAGCTGCTGAGACCGAAGAGGTCATCCGAAGCGGAGCGACAGAGGTCGATATGGTGATCAATGTCGGCCGGCTGAAGTCGAAAGACTATACCTACGTTGAAAATGATATTTTTGCCGTTGTTCAGGCAGCAAAAAAATACGGAGTCCTCTCGAAGGTCATTCTCGAAACGGGGCTGTTGAGCGACGAAGAAAAAGTGATCGCCTGCATGCTCGCCAAACGGGCAGGAGCCGATTTCGTGAAAACATCGACAGGATTTTCCAAAGGGGGCGCAACGGCAGGCGACATCGCATTAATGCGGTACGTTGTCGGGAGCGCTATGGGAGTGAAAGCATCCGGCGGTGTCAGAACCCGCGAAGATGCGCTGAAGATGGTGAAAAGCGGTGCGGACAGAATCGGCGCCAGCGCCTCTGTTTCGATCGCCAGCGGAACAACTTCCCACGGAGGAGGATATTAAGAGCGCGGTATCAATATTGCCTTTGTTCGCAGCCGCTTTGCTGATGGGAGGATGTTCGTCATCCGATGCGACCTCGGAAGATACCGACCTGACTTATACAGAACAACCGGAACAAAGCACCGAACCTGCCGGGACTATCGATCCGAAGGAGAGCAGACCGGACAAGCAGAAGAACCTAAAACAACAGTTCACGGTTCAAGCCGATACGTTAAGCGCCACACCGAGAAAGAAAGGTTCAAAGCCGGCACAGCCGATCGAGATGCGGCAGACTGCCCAGAAGAAATATTATTCCGTGCAGATCGGCGCCTATAAACTCCGCAGCAATATCGATAATAATAAGAAGATTCTCGAAAAGAGATTTCATCTTCCGGTCATAATTTTTTACGAAAATGGAATCAAATTGACCCGGATGTGCGTCGGAAATTTCCCGACAAAATCCGCCGCAATCTCATTTTTATTGCAGATGCAGAAACAATATCCCGGTGAATATCGCCAGGCGTGGGTGGCGGAGCTGAAAAAATGAGAATCAGAAAGAGTCAAATCGTATCGGCACTATTCATCCTTCCGGCGGTATGGTTCAGCACGCCGAAAATGTATGCGCAGGACGCCGCCGATACTCTTCAATTCCTGAAGAAGGAAAAGCTCAGCACATTTGAACGATCGTTCAAACCTTCATTTTATGACAATGAGGTATACCTCTTTAAAAAAAGCGACACTGCCCGGGTGAACGGCACTTTATTGGACCAGCCAACATTAGCCCCTCCGGAGACGCTTCAGGGATTCAGGGTTCAGCTTCTTTCAACGAATAATTACGACGATGCACTGGCGCTCCGGAACGAGCTGAATATCCATTATCCCGATCTCTGGATCTACACCGTGTATGAAACGCCGGCGTATAAGATACGCGCGGGGGATTTTATCAATCGTTCCGAAGCAAAAGCGGTCGCGGATAAATTGCAGCAGGATGGATATACAACGGCGTGGATTGTTCCCGATAGAGTGATCATCAATCAACCTCCAAAGCCACCGCTCCCCGAACCGATCGACAGCACTTCAGTGCACGATACCGGTGAAGACAAAAATTAATCAGTAACAATAAAACGCCGCTTCTTGAGCGGCGTTCGTGGATTTCGATTATCCTATCTTCTATCGTGTCACAATAAATTTTTTAGTTTCTGTTATACCGCCTGTTTGCAGCCGATAAAAATATATTCCGCTTGCCAGGGTTGAAGCGTTAAACTGAACAACGTATTCCCCTTTTGATTTCACATCGTTCACCAGCACTGCAACTTCTCTCCCGAGTGCGTCAAATACTTTGAGACTCACTTTGCCCATTTCAGTAACGCGATATGCAAAGTTGGTTACCGGATTAAACGGATTTGGATAATTCTGTCCAAGGTATTCATTTTGCGCCAAAGCGGTCGGCGTGTCCGGTCGTTCAGAGCCGGAAGATTCTCCGCTGATCGAAATGTTGACTAAACCAAATACGAGATTCTTTTCATCGAAAGTCCCCGCTAACAGTACCTGCGGTGCAAGTGATACAGTCTTTCCACAGAGCGAACTTACCGGTATGAAAATAGTTTTTGTGAACGCATGCAGTCCTTTTGTATCATTGAGCGAGACAATATCACTGCCCAATAGAGAGGCCCCTTTTTCTTTCACTTGCTGCAATGCATCAATGGCTATAAAGCCGGTCTTTTTATCGGAATTCAACTTTCCCAAAGCAAGCGTATCAGGACTTGATGCAGTGATAGCAACGGTGTAAGAAATATCTTTCGCATCAGCAGGAATAGTAATTTCTTCCGTTTGGAGGTAGTCAAAGATATTTTCTGTTGTGAGCGCGAATTTTCCTGTGTAATCATATTCCTTAAACTGCACAACCTGTTTTGTTCCACTCGAAGTTGTAATAACCGGCTGACTGAATTCTACTCTCAAACGAGAATTATTCGTTATATCTGCGATTTCTGCTGCACGGCGCAATTCGCCTGTGGCGAGCGGTGAAGAAACTTTCGGGAGATTTTGCGAACCGAGAGCAAGCAGGTAAGGAGAAGCACTCAGATCTGTCCAGATATGTTTTGGATTTCCGGAATTACTTCTCTCGTGCGTAATGTTTGGCGCATAACCGCTGCCGAGCGAGTACTCATACCAGCTGTCGCCGACATCAAGTTTTCTTTGATACATTTGTTGATTGCTTGTGTACCATAGAATATCAACACCGTACGAATTTAATCCCCCCTTGTAGTAATAACTTACTACCGGAGCATACGATTCTACATTCGAAATTAGCCATTCATGATGCCATGATGACCATGTATTATCTGCATAACCGCGTCTGAAACCGGCAACATAATGGGTTCCGTTGTATGTTGAATATACCGCCAGCGCATTATTATTGTAATCCAAAGCAACAGAGGAATAGCGTGGATATGTACCCGTATATTCTACAACTGAGCGTGAGCCCCATCCTTCTTCATTACTCATATCAAATATTTGAGAGTAGACATGGTTCCAGCGATCGTCATAAATTAAATTTACTCTGTACTCTTCGCTATTATAGCTTGCCAAACAAGGATACCAATCCGAGCAATACCATGTTTGTGCATCCTCGTCATAATATCCTTCACTTCCTGGTACAATGCTTGAAGCTGACCAACTAGATGTTGCCGTTTGTGCAGTATGATAATGCAGCCCTTCCTGTGCTGCGTACACTAATAAATACGACGGAGTTCCTTCATATCCGCTGTAGAAAAAGCTGCCAATAACCGGTGTAGCACCCGGACCCCAGTTCGCGCTGCTTTGTTCATACGACACAGTAACGTTAGAGCAGCCGTTAACAATTGCGGGCATTGACCATGTTGCACCGCCGTTCGTGCTGTATGCATTCCATATTTCATAGTGATACGTATCTAACTTGCGCTGCCATACCGCTCGCAGATTATCTTCCGGATAACCATAGCCTGCAACGATAGATGGAGATTCATTGGAGCCGTTTCCTGTTGTAACACGTTTCGTAATATCCCAACTTGAGCCGCCGTTGGTGCTTCGACGATAGAATACTTCCCCGCCGCCCATAAATATTTCATGATACTTGCCGCTTAAGCCATGCTCAAGCACATGATCTCCGCTCTGCCCAGTGCCGGCGCCGGTTGATTTGTTAGCGTAGGCGAGAGCGAGAAGAACAGCTTGATAAGCGTTGACTCGACCGTAACCGTAATAATCGTCGCGACCTGCTGTCGCCTTATCTTCTGCTGATTGCTCCAAGATTGTTTTAATTTGCGCAGGAGTTAAATTTGAATTAACCGATTTAACCAGAGACGCTACGCCAGCCACATTTGGAGCTGCAAAAGAAGTACCGCTCGATGAACCATAAGAATTACTCGGTTGAGTACTATAAATATTAGAGCCAGGCGCAGACACAGAAACTTCAGAACCCAGGGCAGAGTAACTTGCCCAACTATCATTATGATCCGTTGCGGTTACCGCCACAACATATTGATTTGTTGCCGGGTACGTAACATCATCGCCGTCAGTATTACCTGCGGCACAGTCAATAAAACAACCGTACGAACTATACGCTGTTGCTAAAGCGTTATCAATTGCAGCAGTCTGTCCCACAGTTAAACTCATTGTAATAATTTTTGCACCTTGTGATGCCGCATATAATATTGCATCATCAAGAACAGAACCATCTGGATAGGAATCGCCGACACCTGCAATTAGTAACCTCGCACCTTGTGAATTCCAGCCACCAGCTACCCCTGCAATACCGACATTATTATTGGTTTCAGCCCCGACAACTCCTGCAACGTGTGTCCCGTGAAAATAAGGTCCGCGCGAATCATTATTACCGTTGTAAAAATCCCAACCCTTCCAATCATCAACTAAACCATTATCGTCATCATCGATACCGTTTCCAGTTGCCGGATTATTTTGGCTGCTCCATGCATCTTCACCGGAATTTAGATAAATATTTCCATCAAGATCTTCATGTACCCAATCTGTCCCTGAGTCCAAAATGCCGACAATAACCGACGAGCTTCCGACGGAAATATCCCATGCTTCAACTGCATCAATATCAGCATCTGTTGTACCTCCAGTTTGTCCAGTATTGTTGAGTGCCCATTGGTCGGAAAAGTAAGTATCATTAGGTGTTGCTACATATTCTCCAAACGTATTCAATTCGGCAGTCTCGGCAAGCCCGCTGTTAAGATAATTTTGGACCACCTGAAAAACATCTCCGGGAATTGATATTTTTAAATCAGAATATCCGAGAATATTTGTTCTAAGAACCTGTGCCTTTTGGCTATTATGTAGAGCATTTGTTTGAAGAGAAGCAATACCTTCCTTCATTTTTACAGTAATAACTGAAGCATTTACCTCATAACGTTTGCCATTTTCAACTTGATACCATTTGTTCGACGAAAATTCATACTGTTTATTGTTCAACGTTCGTGTTTGCTGTGCATAAAGGTTCACTGAATACAGAGCAAAGAGTACCAATGCTGTAAATGGTAACAACGATTTCAATGCCTGTCTCATAGTCAAAAACTCCTTTCTTTTTGAATGTAGAAATGTTTACCTTACATTCAGTAAACAAAAAGGCACACTTTACACACTTACAATAGTGTGCAAAGACAAGGCAACAACCTTCTTGCTTACTGAATTTCAAGAGCGGTGTGACAGCACCGCTCTTGTTATTTTATCGCAATAGCAAAAGTTTTTTTGTCATTGCAAGGTACGGTGTTTCCAATCTATAAAAATAAACACCGGAAGAAACATCTTGTCCGTTTTCGTCTTTCCCATCCCATTGTATTTCATATTCCCCTGGTTGACTGATTCCTCTTTGATATTGCCTCACCTCCTTACCGAGAATGTTAAATAAACGAATCATGACGTTTCCGCTATGTTTAACCGCGTAGCGGATTGTCGTTCGTGGATTAAAGGGATTCGGGTAATTTTGATATAAAGTAATTTCGTTTGGATAGAGACAGTCTATTTTTTTAGCAGAAAGTATTTCATTTTCATTTGCCAAAAATATTCCTGCCTTTGTTGCTAAGTACAATTGATTGGAGTTGTGCAGATCAAATTTTATTTCTTGACTTGCACCATTAAATACTCGTTTCCACGAAACCCCGTCATTTAAAGTTATATACAATCCGCCAGCAGAATATGTTGAAGTGTATATTTGACCCTGCGATTCGAGACTCGCATACAGCAAATTTTGATCGTTGGGAGAAAAGCAAATATCTTGAACATCTAAATTAAAATCCATCAAAGCCAGCGCGCTATCAATTGCAAACCAATGTTCACCACCATCGGTACTTTTTAAAACTCCTCCGATACTTTTACCAGCAGCACCTTGCGCTACATATAAAACGTTTTCAGTTCCAATATTTATTTCTACGGATAATACTGGTGACACAAGTGGAACTTCACTGATTTTCAGACCTGTGTTCATGCTCAACCATGTTTGCCCGCTATTTGTGGATTTATGAAAACCAATATCAGCAGCACATAGATACATCACATTCGCATTCGTCGAATTAAATTTGATTTGTTGTGCAGAACCTATGCTGTTCATAACCTGAAGATTTTCCCACGTTGAACCTCCATTCGAACTCCTATATAAATCTCGAACCAACCAACCCGTTTGACCGACAAAAAGTGTTTCTGGATTTGTCGGATGGATGGCAATAGACCAAGCCCAAGTATCAGGACTTCCTATGAAAGATGTTTGCAACCATGTTGAACCGCCATTTGTACTTTTTAATAAGCCATAGGGACCAGCAGTGAGGTATGCAACATTAGGATTTTGAGGATTAAATTGTAATTGTCGGAAAAAAGTTTGCACGGTTGTTGTTGCATTAAGAGAAAGAAGCGTCCACGTGTTTCCTCCATCTGTTGTTCTAACAATTCCCTCATCATACGTACCTGCATAAATGTAATCTGCATGTGAAGGATGGAATGAAATACTTGTAACTGCCGCCTTTGTAAGCTTTGTCCATTGCCAATCGGCTCCGCCGGTTGAAGTTTTATAAACTCCAAAACCGTACATTCCTATATATACTTCTTCTGAATTTTGCGGATTTATTTCTACATGATAGATATACCGATTGTAATCACTTGGAAGTCCATCATTAAGAATTGACCAGGAATATCCCCCATTGGTTGTTTTAAAAACATTTCCGACAATAGATGCCAAATAATCTCCGCTAACAGCGTAAACAATGCTTGTATCATTCGGATTTATAGCAAGATCATTAATTGCTACTGTGGTTAAGGTTAAGTTCCAAGTTATACCACCATCTAACGTTTTAAAAATTCCATTATCATTCGTAGATAAATAGACGACATTTGAATTTAAAGGATTTACAACAATGCTAGAAATACGATTTGGAGGAATTACTTTTAGAGATGTTTCTTGCCAAGTATTGCCACTATCAGTTGATTTCGAAATTACGTACGCGGTATCGTTTGCTGTTTCTGCATAAATCACATTTGTATCTGAGAGAGATATAACTATGGTTCCACAATAATTAAATTCATGTAATAATGTCCATGATATCCCGGCATCATTACTAACCAAAATTTGTTTACCGTATGCCGCAGAAAATATCTTGTTCGGATTTTTAGGATTGTACACAATGGTGCCGAAACCAGTTAAATGTTTCCACGATTTACCTCCATCCAGACTTTTATTACTTCCGACATACATAATCTCCGGGTTGATAGGATTGAATACTATATCTCCTCCTGCGTATAAAAAATCAATTGTATCAAAAATAACTGTGGATGTTAAAACTGCATCTTCCGATTTAAACAAAATATCGTTGCTTGTTGCAGCAAATACAATATTCGGTTGTTGGGGATTAATGGCTAACGCTGTCACGCTGCCTCCTGGTGGGCCAATGGATTGCCATTGTTGAGAAACCAATTTAACTGAGATAAGAATAATGATAAGATATGTTGTCACAAAATATTTCATCATCAAAAAACCTCTATCAGTTTTTTTCAAAAAAAAGAAACTGTTTCTATTTTTAAGTTTAGATTTTTTTGAACATACGCCATACCTGTGTTCTCCTGTAACGGCGACGCTCGAGTGCGAGTGCGAGTGCGAGTGCGAGTGCGAGTGCGTACAATTTGACGCTTCAAAAAATAAAAGTCAAGTTAAGTTTGGAAAATCATTTGCTTTTTTTGATATCTTCAATTAATTTTTTGCCAAATGTGAACTGTCGGTTCACAAAAAAACACAATAATTTTCTCGTCATTTACACAGGAGGAAATAATGAGTGTACATGTCGGATGGTTACTCAAATCATATCGTCGGAGAAATAATCTGATTCAGCAACAGATGGCAACGAAAATTGGAGTGAGCAGAGAATACTACAGCCGCCTCGAACGAAGTATCGACCAACCTTCAATTGACCTGCTTCAAAAATTTTCTTCGGTAACCGGTCACTATCTCGAACAATTTTCAGTTATGAATAAATGCTTTAAACACGATGACGAGATTACCGCCATGTGTGAACTGTGCACCTTACTACACAATAATGACAGGAGAGAAATCGTGAGAATAATGAAGTGTATGCTTGAAAAAAAGGTAATGGTCTAAATCCACTAGAATGAACAATTTTACTTCTCCTTAAACACCACCCCATCCACGGGCCATCGCGGCCTGACCCGAAGCGTATCGGGATAATAGGTAAACTGTTCTGCACGCGCGAACGGAAATACTTTTCCTGCATCATGGATGCGGTTCTTGTTTGCATCATTAAATGCTTTCAACACATATCTCCCTTCCGGCAGCCTTCCAAATTTAAATTTCCCGAATTGGGATACATCCGTAATACTCGGCCTCTGGTTCTTGTTCGCTATATTGTCGGCTTCGATCAAACTCGGCGACGGAGAGCCGAAGCCGGCAAATGTTCCTTCGATACTCCCAAATTGTTCAGGATCGATCACACCGAATGCGATCGATGTAACGGTATCTTTCCACCGATTCCCCTGCAGATCGCGAATCGTTCCCCATCGAAAGAGGATCGAATACAATTCACTCACAATGAGCGGCTGCGCCGGTGTGAGGATCACTGCCGCTGAATCCGGCCGTTTCAGGAAAAATGGGACGACGGTGCTGTCCCGCTTCTTGATGACGGAGAGAGACGAATCGATATCCGCGAACGACACGGCATCAGAAAAACGAACGACAATGCTGTCATCATCGGCAATTTTGTATGTTGAATCCTTCACGGAGGAAAAGAACACAGAAGGCGGAATGGTATCGGCGGCGGCGGAACCGGTAAAGAGCTTTTGTTTTGCCAGCGGGTTGATCTCAAATCCGCTGCGGTCTTTCACTCCGGAAACCGTACACAGGTACGCTTCATTTTCTTTTTGAGCATCGGTCACCAGCGTGATCGTCGAGAATTGGTCGTCGGAAGGATAGAATGTTTTGACCGCCAGCGGATGTTCGCCGAGTGTATCGGTGATCGCAAATGAGTTCACTGTCACCGACTTCGGGTCTGCTGCTTCGCTCAATGTGAGAACCACATGACGATTGTCGGGAGCCTGAGCCGAGACTATTCTCGGCGGGGTTGTATCTTCCATCGCAAGAATGAACTTCACCCCTGACTTCAGTGTATCGGGAAACGCAAGCGTGACATCCTCCGTCGTTCCCGCTTTATCGGTCTCAGGATCATACAACAGGTTCTTATACTCGTCACGAATTGCGAAGAGCCGGTATGTCCCGTCGGCAAGATTGGTCAATGTAAATTTACCGTTGGTCCCTGTCTGGGTGATATAATCGGGACGGGTGTGTGCGGGATTCAATGTATCGGGAACCATATCGTTGATCCGATAAGTGAAGATCATAATTCCATCCGGATGCTCGTCGAACACCTCTCCGCGGATCATTCCTTTATCGATTTTCTCCCCGGTCGAAAATGAGAGTGAGATTGAACCGGTCATTCTGTTCCCGTTCCGGACATCTTTCACATCGGTTCCGATCGTCGCCACATAAGTAGTATTCTTCCGGAGCGTCTCATTGAATATAATCGATACTTCCGTTCCGCTCCAGTCGAATTCCACATCCTGAATTGCGGGAGAAAAGAAGATCGATTCTTCAACCGACCGGCGGTCGACGTATTCACTGAATTCAAGAATAATTCGATTTTCGGAATAATTAATCGTATTCGGCGCAGGGTACACAGAAATAATTTCCGGCGGAATGGAATCGACCGGACCACCTTCCGGCGGACGTTGACCTGCACATCCTGCCAGAAGAAGCAGGGAAAAAAATAATAATGTTCGTGTAATGCTGGTATTCATAATTCAATAAGTGTGAACAAAATAGTTATAATTCGCATGAGAAAAAAGGACTGCAGCAGGCCGCTTCACAATATCCTCGTCATGCCGGATCACCATACTTTCTCTTTCCGAAAGAACATTTCTTGTGACGGAACGTGACTTAGAGAGAATTTGTCAGAAACAGGAGACTATAAGCTATCTCAAAAATGATGAGTCATCGTCCGGAGGGGTCACTTCGTGATGAGGAGCCCTGTATTTAGGACGACAAAGTTCCGGTGTAGAATCCCGCTCAAACCTTAGTTTTAAGATTGCTTCGTCCCGACATGCAGCGTCGGGACTTGCAGTGACAATGATTTTTGTTTTTGAGATCTCTTCTACTGCCGTTTCTCATAGTAAATTTGTATTCTGGAAATGCAGTCACACTGCCTATGGCTCGTAGAGAGCGACACCCTGACAGTGTTCCGCCTTTTGAATCCCGAGCGCGCGGAATCGGTAAAAGCGGGACTTCGACCCGTCCTATAAATAGGAATCGCTCAGTGGCGGTCGACGTGGTTCCTTCGTGTTAGCCATCCCTTCGGGACATGACTGTCAGGGTGGAGTCGAAGTGTCCTTTATAAAAAACCCAATCTTAATTTTTAGAAACGGCACCAGCAATAATGCTGAATATCTGGTAGTGTCTTAATTTCGTCACCCCGAATCACAAAGTGATCCCGTTGGGACTTGTTTCGGGGTCTTTAAGATGCTGAAACCTGCCTGCGTCGGGCAGGCAAGTTCAGCATGACGATTGCAGGATTTAATAAACATGTTATTTTTCAAATTAAGACACTACTGAATATCTGCCGCATGAAGCCCGGTATTCTCACAACTATCATCCTGCCCATACATGTTGAATTTCATTCAACAGAGTGCTACATTGATATAAGAATTTTCAGGAGAAATGATGCGTTTGAGATTAGCCGTAATAGTATTCGTATGCTGTTCATTGGGAGCAACAGCAGGCGAAAATCCTACATATGAATTCCTCCGGCAGGATGTCAGTCCCCGCGCTTCCGCAATGGCGGGAAGTTTTGTTTCAATGACGGGAGATCCCGTCGGCGTCTTTTACAATCCGGCAACCATCGGTACATCGGGTGCACCGGCAGCGTCGTTCGGATATACCAATCACCTGCTGGATATCAACGGAGGATATGCCTCCTACTCTTCGGACGTTGAAGATGTCGGCGTTGTGGGAATAGGGGTCAATTACATCAACTACGGGACATTCGACCGGACCGACGAGCTGGCAAACAATCTGGGAACATTCGGCGCCGGCGATTTTGCCCTTTCGGTCACCGTGGCAAGGAATTTTGAAGAAAATGTATATTACGGCATCACCGGCAAGGTTATTTATTCCGGAATTGCGGACGCGACTTCATCCGCGATTGCAGCGGATTTTGGAATTCTGTATCTCATCCCGGGCAACGATCCGATTTCACTCGGTGCATCGATCTCGAATATCGGAACACAATTGAATCCTTACCTCAACACACGGGAGAATCTCCCCCTTGAATTGAAGATCGGCGGTACGATCAAGCCCCAGCATCTCCCCCTGCTGCTGAATATCAATTTCCATCAATTAACCGACGAACGAAATTCATTCATCGACCATTTTTCTTCATTTTCTGTCGGCGGAGAGTTCACCTTAAGTAAAGCACTCCGGTTCCGGTTCGGGTACAATAATGAGCGAAGGAAAGAATTAAAAGTCGGGACGTCGTCAGGGAGCGCCGGATTTTCACTCGGCGGCGGATTGGAATTGAAAAAAATCAGGGTCGATTACAGTTACGATTCGCTGGGACCGATCGGAAGCCTCAATAAATTTTCAATCGCACTGGATATTTAGTCCCATTTCTAAAAAGACATCTTGTATTTGTTTTTCAGACGCTTCGACTCCGTCCCGACTTGATGTATTCCTTCGAAAGGGGATGGCGTGCAACGGCACCTCGTCGGGACGTCGCTCTCTACGAGCCGTAGGCAGCATGACTATTCTTAAACACAATACAAAATACCGGAAACAGTACTAGATTTTCTTCCATCTGCAGCATATCGCCGGGAAACACCTCCCGGCTTTTTTTTTCTTAGTGCGGCATGATCGATTCGATGAACAGACTGCTCAAATAGAACAGGATCATCCCGACAAAGACGATGATCGAGAGGAGCCGGTTATCGGACCGGTTGATCTCCGGAATAAGATCGCTCGCACCGACGTAGAGTGCCGCACCTGCCGAGAATGCGAACGCATAACCGGTAATTGCGGGATCCATATTCTTCAGAAAGAAGATCATAAAGATACCGATCATCGTCCCCGATGCCACACCCGCCGATGCCCGCAGCGCCGTTTTCCGTGAT
>Ga0172379_10008087_pt1 | contig 13385 bp, 12 predicted proteins | sample GrowelOW334metaG_FD_119756 | JGI IMG/M metagenome (GOLD analysis project Ga0172379, IMG submission 119756) | Groundwater microbial communities from an aquifer near a municipal landfill in Southern Ontario, Canada - Groundwater well OW334 metaG | ecosystem: Environmental > Aquatic > Deep... | reverse complement strand
CCGCTTGTTGAGCTTTTACATCGTCACAGAGGAACAAATATTTTCAGACAAAAAGTTCTCGTTTCAACGTATTTAAGTCAACAAAAAAAGAAGAAATTATCAACTACTTTTGCTACTTAACTCCTATTTTTGAATCTTTTTATTCTTTCTTCACCATCATTCTCGCATCCACGGCTGTTGCTGAATTCTCACTTAACATTATCGGGTTCAGATCGATCTCTTCTATTTCAGGATGTTCCACTGAGAGTTTTGAAAGTGCGACGATAATATCGGCAAGACCTCCGATTTCATTAAGTTTTTCTCCGCGTGCTCCCGCGAGTATCGGATATCCTTTTACCTCATATATTTGTGCAAATGCTTCTTCTCGATCAATCGGTGCAATTCTTATAGTAACATCGTTTAAGATCTCCACAAAAATACCACCAAAACCAAAAAGAACAGCCGGGCCGAAAATAGGGTCGCGTTTCATACCAACAATAAGTTGTTTACCATCTCGCATTTTTTGAAGAAACATTCCCTCAATCTTTGCTGTTGGAATATTGTTTACAATCTCTTCAATGATCTTATTCCACCCATAATTTATTTCAGGAACACCACCGAGATTAAGCAAAACCGCATGCGCATCGCTCTTGTGAATAATGTCAGGTGAAATAGCTTTTAGTGAAAAACTTGTACCGCCCAACTTTTCAATAGCGGCCGGGATATCGTCTCTCTTTTTCATTAATACTCCTGAAAAATGAATACCGTATTCATTCAATAACTTCATCGTTTCTTCTATCCCGAGCATTGCTAAATTGCTGTCACCAGGAGCATGTGAAACAAGGGTGCTTTTTTTATTTTTTCCACAAGAAAGCAAATCGAGCGTTTCAACAATGTCATTCGGGAATTCAAAATTCACCAAACCACCTTGCTCCAAAACCTCAATACCGCGTCGTACAAAATCCCCTCCCATCACTGACGCGAGAATTGGTTTTTCTTTTGAATGGGCAACGATCACTTGAGAAATAGCTTCAACATCCGTCATCATCTGCGGCGTTACGATGCAAATGATCGCATCAATATCCTCAACCGTGTTGAGAATTTTAAAAACATCATCATACCGTGAACTTCCCGCGTCGCCAACAACATCAATTGGATTCCCGACCGCAGCCATCGACGGTAATACTTTTTTAAGTGCTTCTTTTGTTTCTTCACTAAAAGTCACCAATTCGAGCGACGAGGAAAGATCAACAAGATCAGCGGTATTTACTGATGGTCCACCACCGTTGGTAACAATGGCAATTTTTGAAACAGGTTTATACATTCCCATTTGAAAAAGTTTTGCAAAATTAAAAAGTTCACGCAAAGACGAAACAGTGATCGCGCCAGCTTGTTTACATGCTGCGGTAAACACAGCGTCGGCAGGTGCGAGCGATCCTGTATGTGACATTACTGCTTCTCCACCACGGACACTTCTCCCCGCGCGTAAAATAATAAGTGGTTTTTTTGCAGTAATCTTTTTTACAACGTCAATAAAACGCGGGCCGTCGGATATTTTTTCAACATAGAGCAATATCGCTTTGGTAGATTCGTCTTGTTCAAGATATTCAAGAAATTCCATTTCAGAAAGCGATGCTTCATTTCCAAGAGAAATGAATTTTGAAAAACCAACTTTTTCTTTATTCGCCCAATCAAGCATCGCTGTTCCCAAAGCGCCCGATTGTGATAAGAAAGAAATATTCCCCGGTCTCAAATTTCCGACCGCGAATGATGCGTTGAAATTGCTTTGCGTATTCATAAAACCCAAACAATTCGGGCCCAAAAGTTCAATACCATTCTCCTGTGCGATCTGTGTCAATTCTTTTTCCATCTCCTTTCCTTTCTCCCCGGCTTCTTTAAAACCGGCAGAAATGACCACTGCATTTTTAATATTCTTTTTTGCACAGTCACGCAAAATACCGGCAACAAAATCAGCGTGCACAGCAATGACTGCGAGGTCAACCTCTGCCGGTATTTCCAAAACCGATTTATATGCACGGAGCCCTTGTACTTCTTCCTGTTTTAACGTAACAGGATATACATCTCTTTTACTTCCGCTTAAAATATTATACAAAAGTGCGTATCCGACTTTTGTTTTGTCGGAAGAAGCCCCAATAACAGCAACTGATTTCGGTTCAAAAAATGTTTCTAATTTCATTTTTTTATTATACTACTTAAATTTTTTCTTCGAAAGTTTCCTTGATAATACTATAGAAGATTCCAAGCGGAACCCTTTCATTTTCTTGTCCCAAGAACGCTGTCGCCGCGTCAAAATTCGTCGTATCATATTCGTTTTCCGCGATCCAATACACCAGATCCTTGAAATGCTCGCGCGTATCAAAGAATGTGATACATGGCTGAATGATCTCAACAAACGCAAAACCCTTATGTTCAATGGCAGCTTTCATGATCTTTTTCGTTCCTTCGATATCGATTGCGTATGTTCGTGCGACAAAAGTAGCACCAGAAGCTAATACCATAGAAAGAGGAACAAAAGGTTCGTCCACACTACCAAAGGGCGTTGAACCACCTTTAAAACCTTTCGGACTCGTTCCTGTTGCTTGACCTACGGTAAGTGCGAACGTTTGGTTGTTGTGTAAGAAAAGTGTGATATCGGTGTTTTTTTGTGCGCCATGAACAAGGTGTGACAACCCCTCGGAAAACGAATCGCCATCACCTGTAAAACCAACCACTTTACAGTGGGGAGCTCCTATTTTAATTCCTGTTAATGCTGGAATAAGACGTCCATGAAGTGAGTTAAAAGTATTCATGTTCAAGTAATCAACAATCTTTCCATGACAACCGATACCGGCACCCACTACGATATTTTCAATTTTTAATTTTTCTTCGAGACACAACGCTTCAACCACTTGTCTGAATGCAACAAGGATCGCGAAATCAGGACACCCCGGACACCATGTTATTTTTGCTTTAGTAGATAAATTCATGATGATTATTGTTTAGCAAGTAATGAGTTTATTTTTTCAGCAAGTTCCATCGGTTCAAAAGGGAGCGCATCATATCGCAAAATAGTATCAGTAACTTCAATACCGGTCTTTTCACGAATGAGTCCAGCAAGTTGTGCACCGCTATTTCCTTCAACACATATGATCTTTTTCATATGGAACAACAAATGAGAAAGTTGATTCGCAGCAAGCGGTTCAGCCCAAAGGATCTGTACGATCTTCACCGGCTTTTCAATATATTTTGCCGCTTCCAATACCGCACCTTTTGTTGAACCCCAAAAAACGATCACCTCTTCACTGTCTTTATCTCCGTATGTTTTCACCGCACCCTTCAACTCGGGTTCTGCCAAAAGATATTCCAATTTTTTTGCGCGTTTTTCATTCATCTTTTGAACATCAACCGGTATCTCGCTTCCAATGCCGTATTCATTATGTTCATAGCTCGTCACTTTTGTGATAACGTTTTTCATTCCTGGAAAAGCAAGTGGTGAAACGCCGTCTTCAGTAATTTTATACCGTTTATAATTCTCGCCACCTTCTGTCATATCAAACATTTTTCCTTTTTTAACTTCGATCTTTTCTTGATCCAGATCTGCAACGGAAACACTTTCTGAAATATGTTTATCCAACAAAATGATCGGTGATACTTGGTACTTCCACGCAAGATTCAAAGCGTGCGCTCCGGCATAATATGCTTCTTCAGCGTCCCCCGGGACCACGACCATTCGCGGGAAATCTCCATGCCCCGCATGAAGTACGAATCTCAGATCACTTTGACCGGTATTCGTCGGAACTCCCGTTGCAGGACCTTTTCGCTGAGAAACCACCACAACAACAGGAAGCTCCGCAATAGCCGAGAATGAAAAAGCCTCACCCATCAAAGCAAAACCCCCACTCGCCGTTCCTACAGCAACGCGCTTTCCGGCATACGAAATACCAAGTGCCATATTCATTACCGAGATTTCATCTTCTGGTTGGATCACTTTCAAATTGTGTTCTTTCTGAACTTTCGCAAGATAATGCAAAATCGAAGTTGAAGGCGTCATTGGATACCCAATATAATATTCAAGTCCCGCCGCAACCATACCTTTGGCAACGGCCCTATTCGCGTCGATCAATTCTCCGTGCGAACCCCCTCCAAATTCAACACCTTCCATTTTAGAAAGTTTTTTATCTTCGACATACATATATCCTTTTTCCGCAAGAACACCGTTTTTATGAAGCCCCACATGGATAAAAACCTCAGGTATCAATGCGTTCATTTTTTCTTTTGTGATTCCCAGTGAATAACAAAAAGCCCCAAGAGCAACCGACGTCCGCGCAATAAGAGCCGATTGGATTTCTTCGGCAAAACCTTTCATTTTTAACGAAACGGTATTTTGAAAAAGATCCCTCACCTCATCATAATAAGCACTTTCAACAAAAACAATAGCGTCTTTTTTCAGATCATTAATGTGGACCTTCACCGATTCAGCGTTTGTGGCGATCAAAACATCAATGGCCCGATGATCGTTAAAAACTCTCTCTTTTGAAAAACTGATGCGCGAAAAATTATGCCCCCCGCGAATAAGAGACGGGTAATTAGACGAAAAAAACGTTTCAAATCCAAGTTTGTGAAGAAGTGAGGATATGTTGGTTCCTGTCTCACGAATTCCATCTCCCGCCGCCCCACCTATCACAACAGTAAAGACTTTGGAATGTAAATTATTTTCTGTATTCATACTCTGTAAGTATACCAAAACAAAGACCAAAACAAGAAAGTAAAAATGTTCACAAAACAGTGGATTAAAAAATTGGCGCCCCGAAACGCTGTTTGGTATAATAAAGCCTGACGAATCAAACAAAAAAAATTAGTTGTTATTATTAAAAATTAATAAAATAAAAAAATAAAATGGAAAAAATAAAGATCGGATGGTTCTCATTTTCTTGTTGTGAAGACAACACGATCGTGTTGACCGAAATAATGAACGATCACTGGCAAGCATGGAGAGAGATCTTCGATTTTCGCCATGTGAAGGTTTTAAAAAGCCACAACATCATGGACGAATTTGATGTTGCTTTCATCGAAGGAGCTATCGCCGGCCCTGAACAAGAAGCAAAAGTAAAGGACATTCGATCACGATCGAAATTCCTCGTTGCGATCGGTTCATGCGCCATCGTTGGACTTCCTGCAGGACAACGCAATTCTTTCACACCGGAACAATGTGCGGCAACAGATTTCTTAGTAGAAAGATTCTGCGCTTTACCAAAAGTTCTTAAAGTATCAGAAGTTGTTAAAGTGGACGCTTCCGTACCGGGATGCCCAATGGAACCAAAAGATTTTCTCGCCGCCGTTGATGGTTTGGTAAAGATCTTACGTCCATAAATTATTTATTAACTTAATCTAATCACCTATGCATACTTTAGACCTTTCAATGGACCACGTCACAAAAATCGAAGGAGACGCGGCTCTCACCATTCATGCTGAGGACGGAAAAGTTACGAAAGTAACATTCGGTATCACCGAATACAAACGTTTCTTCACCGAAGCAATGAAGGGAAAATCAATCTACGCAATCCCCGCTCACCTTTCACGCGTTTGCGGAACATGTTCAAGTGCACACGTTATGGCTGCGATCGAAGCTTGTGAAATGGCTCTCGATATCGAACCAACACCTCAAACAAAAATGCTTCGTGCACTTACGATGCACGGACTTATCGTTCGCGACCATGCTCTTCACCTCTATTTGTTCGCCATGCCGGACATTTTCGGAAAAGATGCGTTCCTCGAATTCGATGAGAATGATCCTGTTCAACACCAAATGCTTCACGACGCTTTTGCTATAAAAGCAGCTGGAAACTATCTTGCAACAATTGTTTCAGGACGTTCAATTCATGCAACATTCCCTGTTATCGGAGGTTTCACACACTTCCCATCACAAGAAGAAGTTGATGAGGCTATCAAAAAACTCGCCGATATTCGAGAAGCTGCAATTCGTTGTGTTAACATCTTTGCGAACGCACCATTCCATTTTGATCGAAAGACCAATTATATGGCGCTCGTTCCAAATGATACATTCGGATACATCTACGGAAAGATCCAAACAAGCAAAGGAGAAACGATTGATGAAAAAAGCTATCGTGATCTTATTGAACACGTTTCACTTTCTTACTCACAAGCTTCAGCATACAAATACAAAGGAGAAAGCTATCTCGTGGGAGCACTTGCTCGTCTCAATGTTGCACAAGATAAGCTTCATCCAAAGACAAAAGAGTCTCTCGCTGAAGTTTTGAAGAGATTCCCTTCAACGGACATCTTCCAACAAAATACCGCACAAGCTATCGAGATCGTTCATTCTATTGATGAAGCTATAGATCTTCTCAAGAACAACAAGATCGTTCCTGAGCCTATCATCAAGAAACCGGCTCGCGATGCTGTTGGTATCGGAGTAGTTGAAGCCCCACGAGGAATTTTGTACCACCGAGTACACCTCGGAGCAGATGGAAAGATCATTGAAGGAGCTGTTATCGTTCCAACAAACCAAAACCAACTCAATATTGAAGAAGACGTTGGCCGACTTGTTGAACAAATGATCGCCGAAGGAGTTCCAAAGGAAGATATGGTACCAAAGATCGAAAATCTTATTCGAGCTTACGATCCATGCATGTCCTGTGCAGCTCACTTCCTCAAGGTAACGTGGGAAGAAACAAACTCTAAAAAATAGATCATTATAAAAAAACAAAAAAGCCGGTTCAAATACCGGCTTTTTTGTTGCCTCCCTATTAAAAAACATCCTATTTGTTACAATTAATATACATATTTATGGAAACAAAAAACTACTTTTTCTCGATCGTTATTCCGGCACACAATGAAGAAAAATATATAACCGAGACGCTTGAACATATTAAAAAACTCGAGTATCCAAAGAACGCTTTTGAAGCGGTTGTTATTGAAAATGGTTCAACTGACAAAACCGTCGAGGTGGCGCAAAAAAGCGCGGGTGAGAATATTTCCGTGATCGTTTTCGATGGAAAAGGTGTTTCCAAGGCGAAGAATTTTGGGCTTACTAAAATTTCACCTCAAAGCGATTGGATTGTTTTTCTTGATGCCGACACTATTCTTGAAAAAACTTTTTTGCGCGACCTGAACGATTTTCTTCAAAAGAACACCGCCAAGAATTTCGCCATCGGCACAACTTCCGTTAAACCGCTTGAGAACAAAGATTGGTATGCCAGACTGTGGATGTGGGTCTATGATATGGGACACAAATATACACAAACATCTCTTGCAATCCAAATCATGAATGCAAAAATGATAGGAAAAGCACAGTTCGATCCGGGGCTTTCTCTCGCTGAAGATCTGAAATTCATCAGAGATCTCGTAAAGTTCGGAACATTCTTTTACTTCAACACCGACACTGTTCTCACTTCAACGCGCCGATTTGAAAAGATTGGCTGGGTCACACTTTTTGTAAAATGGAACTGGGACGCCATTGTGTGGAAGCTCAAGGGTACTAAAAAGGATTATCCTGCGATACGATAAATACCATGGAAATAATACAAGAAGTACTTAATAATGTGGGTCTGTTTTTAACAAATCATTCCCAACTAGCCTATATCATCCTTTTTTTAGGTTCATATTTTGAAACGGTCGTCGGTCCTGGATTCTTTATTTACGGCGAATTATTTTTCCTCCCCGGGGCTATTCTTGCCGGCACAGGTATTTTAAACATTTGGTTCGTGGCGATCTCAACATTGTTCGGAGGTGTTCTCGGCGATTATACAAGCTATGAACTCGGAAGAAAACACGGTCATCAATTTTTCAAAACGGGAAATAAATATTTCTCACCCGAGAATCACAAGAGAGGCACAAAGTTCTTCGACAAATACGGGCCGAAGGCTATTTTCTTTGCACGTCTTTTAGGTCCCCTTTCGTGGATCACTCCATTCCTCGCCGGCACCTACGGGATCCCGCGAAAGACTTTTTTCAAATATAACATCCCCGGTGTTTTTGTTGGCATTGGAGAATTCCTTGTTGTCGGATATCTTTTTGGGAACAACTATGAAGTCGCGCTCAAATTCATTCAAGAGAAAATTGCGTATGTCCTTGGTGTCGCCCTGTTCCTATTTTTTACATACGATATAATTAAACGAAACGACCCTGAATTCTTTATTCGTTTAAAAACGAAAATAAAATTACTTTTTATTAAAAAATAATATATGGAAGATCCAAAAGTCAGTTTGATCATTTGTGCATATAACGAAGAAAAATACATCGGCGATTGTTTGGACTACGCCATCAGGAACGGGAACGGGAAATTCTTGGAAATACTGGTCATCGACAATAACAGCACCGACAAAACAAAAGAGATCGCCGAAAAATATCCCGGCGTTCGCGTGATCTTCGAGGAAGAAAAAGGACTTACCCGAGCACGGCAGCGCGGTTTTAAAGAATCAAAAGGAAACATCCTCGCATATATCGACTCTGACACAAAAATGCCGAAACGATGGGTCGACCGCGTGATCAATGAATTTAAAAAAAATCCGGGAACAGCTGTTCTCAGTGGTCCGTATATTTATCACGATGTTCCAAGATGGCAACAAACGGCGGTAAAACTCTATTGGCGCATCCTTGCCATGCCGATCTATTGGATCGTCGGATATATGGCAGTCGGTGGAAATTTCGCGATACGAAGAGATGTTCTTGAAAAAATGAACGGCTTCGACACCACGATAGAATTCTACGGAGAAGACACCAACATCGCGCGCCGCGCAAGCGAGTTCGGAAAAGTGCATTTCAAACCAAGTTTCATCATGTACACCTCGGGACGACGACTTGTCGGACAAGGAATGTTCTCGACCGCGACCGAATATATGTTGAATTATGTTTCAGAAGCGTTTCTTCATAAGCCATCAACAAAAGATTACAAAGACATTCGATAATTCATTTTAAATACATACAAAAAAAGAAAACCCCCACACAGGGTTTTCTTTTTTTGTAATTTTCAATTTACAAATTTCAATTTTCAATAAATTTACAATGGATCAATTTTCAAATTCAACGTCTGTGTTTGAAAATTGATCATTGAATTTTGCCACCGCCCGTTGGCGGTGTCCCGCTTGCGAGCGGGAAAAATTACTTAAAACACCCTTGAAGCGTGTTCCCTACAAAATTCAATGCTTCGCCTTTTTCAATCCCTGCGGGAATGCCTAAGATTTTTACTTCATTGAGTTTTCCGAGTTTTTTTAGAAAACGGAGATTCTCGTATGCGTCAAAATCGTGAGTGGAACATTTTGGTGGGGCTTCAAAACCAGTAAGTGAACCGAACAATCTTGGTTCTTTGATCCCAACGACCGTGTCGATGATCACCATCGGGTTGGGAAGATTTCCCCAATCTTCATTCGGATCTAAGACCAAAAAAGTTTCTTCGGGAAAAAGCCTTTGCATTTCAGGTATCATTTGGATCGGCAATGCGTCCATTTCAAGGTCGGGATTTCCAAAAACATATACGTTATTCATAGTGGAGAAGTCATATTAAATTAAACCGCTGTTTTTTATTAAATTATTTTTACCTCACTATCGCTTCAAGTTTTCCGATCTGAAATTTCGGCTGCAAAATGTCTATTGCTTCGTCGCCGTATAGTATACGTGTCCTTCGCACTATACATTTTTCGCTCGAAATTTCAGACCGGAAAATCTTGATTTAATTTAAAATGACTTCTATAAAGTTTCATTTGCTAATGCGACGTGGTGCAGTGTGTATTTTTTCAACTCGGCAATCTGCTTTGGTGTTATTATTTCGCAAATAACACTCCAGTGAATCGAAACTAAATCTCCAACTTTTAATTGTTCAATATCATATTCAGACTCAAGTTGACGCATAAGTTTCTTTTGGATCGGCGCTCCTAAATGAAGCTTTCCATTTTCATAAACGATTGGTTCTGTTTCCACTGTAACAAAAGGTCCTGAAACACTGAGAATCCTTCCCCAACTCACACGACATTCATCCATGCTATTTGTAGTATGTTCGCGTTCAACATGTCCTGTTCTTCTCCAAATATCAAAAACATGGAACGAGTGGTGCGGCAATGCACCGTGTTCGAGTTTTTGTTCAACAAGAAGAAATGATTTGGTGTCGAGTTTCTTTTTTACTTTAAGATCATCAACCAACAGATCATAAAAATCTTGTTTCTTAATATTCTTCAAAAGATCATTTCCCAACCAATATGCTTCAATGACCCGTTCGTCAAATTGATCCCTGATCCCATTAGCCATTGCAATACTGCAAAGATATGGATACATTGTTTCAAACTTCGTTAATAACCCAACCAAACCCTCGTCGGTTGCTTCTTCATTTATATATGACGCGATCTCTTTATTCTTATCCGGCCCGCAATAATGCAACCTGTTTGGCCCAAAAGCGTATCGAGAACAGCGTAATATTCCATTCATTTCCTTCTCTTTCATTACAGTAGTTTAACGTAAATACGAGTATTAGTATAGGGTATTGGTATTTGGTATATAACAAAAAAAACCGGCAAATTTCTTCGCCGGTTTTTTATTCTTACTTATGATTAAACGGTTGCTTTTTCAACGTCTGCCGAACCCACTGTTTTCTTAGCATAGAAAACCATGAGGAATGTACCAACGGCGCAAAGTGCTACGCTAGCAAATTGTTGTGCGGTGAAAGCATGTGTTATAAACACCGCTGACAATACATTTGTAACAACAGTTGCTGAAACAAGTAAAGCGGCGACATAGGTTGCTGGGGCGTGTTTCAAAGCTGTGAACCATGCGAGCACGTATCCCATAAGAAGAGCACTCATTAAAAGTGTCCATCCCCACGCAATCGGACTCACGCTCATAATAGGAGCAACTCGTCCTTGTGTTGCCAAGAAGACAAAAAGAATAGCCGAACCCAAGACCATACGAGCGGAAACTACCGTAAGAGCTGAAATATCAGCAAGTGCTTTTTTAGCAACAATGTTTTCAACAGCCCAGAAGAGTGTTGCTGCAACAATCATTAATTCTCCCGCGTTGAATTTAAATCCGGTGAATCCTCCAATAAAAAGATTTGATGCGAAGATCGCAGTAACACCGAGTAATTGCATTTTTGAAAGTCTTTCTTTCAAGAGTGGGTAAGCAAGCAACAAAACCCAGAGGAACATTGTTTTGTGAATAAGACTTGCGTTTATTGCAGAAGTCATTGAAAGACCGGTGAAATAAAGTGCAAACGGAACAGAACCTCCGACGATTCCAATCAATGATAATTTTGTCCATTGTGCACGTGAGAGACTTTTAATCTCTGTTCCTTTTTTAAACGCAATAAAAAGACCTACTAATAAAATGGCAACGACCGCATTTTTGATTCCTGTAAAAAGGATCGGATCTTTAACCGCTGTAACTGCGATCTTACCAATAAAATTAGCTGTTCCTGAAATAAAAGCTGCTGCGAGTGCGAGTACCGTTGGGTACATGAGATTTTTGTTTTTCATTTTTTTTGCTTAGAGCTATTAATACTGCTTTTTATAATAATTTTTATAATGACTTGTTAAATTTTCTTTTTTGATGGCCTATATTGTTTTCCCAACCCCAAGGGTTCCGGCGAAAGAACCATGAGCCAATTATTGAATTTCAAAGATTTGTCGTGCCAGCGTGCGATGAATTCAGCTTCTTTGATCTTTATATTTCCGCTCCATGGATCAGAAATGAAGAATGTCTTTCCTTTAAAACCGCGGATCACCGAATAGTGCTCCATATTGTCAGCCTGCTCTATATACAGAATAATGACCGGCAAGTGACGCGCAATAAAATAACGGATCTCTGAAACAACGGTATCATTATTTACATAACAATAAAACCCTTGACGCCGCGCCTCGTTGATCATTGCACTCACATTCGTCCCAACATCAGAATTTGTTTTGAGTCTCTTCGAAAGTCGTTTTTGAGTTTCAATCGTCTTAAAATATCCGAGCACCATCTGCAAAGATGCCGGTCCGCAATTATTCAGATTTGTTTGATATTTATGAACAACCGGAATTTTAACACCCATAATTTAGTACATTAATTTTATCAAATGAAGTTTGATATAGCAATGAAAAAACACACAGATCCGATCCGTGTGTTTTTAGTCAAAGATTATTCAATTACAGGCGAGCGTTCCATTTGATGTAAAAGTGCGCACAGTATACAATCCGTCTGGGATTGATGTTCCTCCAGAACACGTAAAATCGGTTGTTAAATATCGAACAATAACAACACCGGAACCTCCTCCTCCTGCAGACCCATTATTATTAGAACCACCTCCTCCGCCACCTCCAGTATTTGGAGTTCCGTTATAAGCGGGTGAGCCCATATATTGACCGTTGCCACCACCATGTGTTGCCGGTCCCCCAAGACCGCTGATACTACCACCGCCTCCTCCTCCACCATAACCGACAGACACCCCTGTTATAGAATTGTTTACCCCGACACCACCATTTCCACCTCCACTTCCGTCAGTTCCAGCTCCTCCTACACCGCCTCCTCCGCCAGCTTTTGAACCACTATCTACCGCATTTCCTCCTGCGTATCCTTTTGAAGCTATTCCGGCAGCACCGGCAGTACGTGGTGTTTGAGTACAACCACCTCCTCCGGAAGCACCTATTTGTGACAGTGCAGCAGCACCAGGATCAGGTCTTGCTCCATTTCCACCACCAACAGCAATAACAGGACCAAAAGTTGTGCTACCAGCATCAAGAGCAGATGCCAACCCTCCTTGTCCGACCACAACATTGTAAGGCTGACCAAGAGTTATTGAATAGTTATTATTATAATATACTTCTCCACCACCCCCACCACCTCCAACCCTTGTACCACCCGCCCAATATGCTCCACCACCCCCACCACCTCCAACCACCAATATTGTTGCCAATCCAGACACCGGCCCACCCCCCGCCACCACCGCCGCCCCACACGCAACATCATTCCCGCTACCAAAAACTTGCTCAGTCACAACTGCAGTTCCGTTTGAATCAACACAGAAAAATTGATTTGAATTGGTCTTAAGAGGTGTTTGTATTGCCCATCCGGTAGCTGTTTCATTACACGTCACATAAACTGAGCCACCACCCTTGTTTATTTGTATATTAGAATTAGTTGAAGAAGCCGCAGAAATAAGAGCTGCTTGTACTGATGAATTCGTACACAATCCAACATACGTGGAAGCGGTATCGTAATAAATAGCGGCTTGAGAACGCATACTTGAAAGACTCGTCTTCATACTTGAGTCGATCGCTTTGTTTCGGGCACTGTTGAGACTTGCCATGACGAATGACATGAGGAAGGTGATGATCGAGATGGTGACGAGAAGTTCGATGAGGGTAAACCCACCCTTGCACAACAAGGTCACACCAAGTTTTTTTGTATTGATAACGCGCAGT
>Ga0172379_10008086_pt1 | contig 13386 bp, 9 predicted proteins | sample GrowelOW334metaG_FD_119756 | JGI IMG/M metagenome (GOLD analysis project Ga0172379, IMG submission 119756) | Groundwater microbial communities from an aquifer near a municipal landfill in Southern Ontario, Canada - Groundwater well OW334 metaG | ecosystem: Environmental > Aquatic > Deep... | reverse complement strand
ATACTTAATCTATATGTAAATTCTGGTGTATCAAAAACTGCATAGTTTAGTTGTTTACCTATCTCTGATTCAAAACCTCTAATTGCTTGTTCAATATTTGCTCTTTTTAAATTATCACCAATTATAAGAATATCCACTCTGCTATCATTTTCTTTTATAAAAACCCCCGAAACCACTAGAAGTTTTATCTTTCCAGCATTCTTAAATTTACTAATAATTTCATCTTGTTCTATAAAATCAGCGTCAACAAGAAGACCTTTCATTGGTTTAAGGAGTGGAAAATCAAACTTAAGAAACCATTTGGTAGTTTTTTTAAACTTTGGTTGTGAAGCAATTGACCTAGCTTTCTTTTTCTTTCCTTTTAATGGTTTTCTTTTTAACTTTTTTGGATTATATTTTTCGTTTTCAATTTTTACAGTCCTTTGTTCAATAAAACCAATACTCTCAAGTAGTTTCAATTCTTTTCTAGTAGTACTGCCATTCACCCTACTTCTTAAAATAATCTCTTTAGTCTCAAAACCATCCTCTTTATTAAGAAGAAATAGACGCATTATTTTTACCCTATCTCCACTATTAAAAATCTTCCCTAATATTTCCATCCCGTTTAGAAACAGGTCGCGGTCAGTATTTTTTAAAAAGACCACAATCTATATAAAAATTAAATAATAATTGAAATTTTGACTATTTCCGTTACCTACTGCGACCGCGGTTTCTAACGGGATCCATACAGCCATTTTACATTTAAGAGATAAGAAAAGCAACAGAAAGCCCCCGACCTAGGTCGGGGGCTTTCTGATAAATTTCTTTATTTTAAAAGCTTATTTGAGGGTTATTTTTCCACCCTAAAACATTTACACAGTAAATGTTCGGGCGATCATTTAATGAAATTAAATGATTTAGCCGGTAAAATTACTTTAAAGTAATTTTACCTCCAGCTTCTTCTATTTTTGCTTTAATTTCATCGGCTTCAGATTTTTTTGCTCCTTCTTTCAGAATTGATGGAACACCGTCTACTAAATCTTTAGCTTCTTTAAGACCAAGACCTAAGATTTCTTTAACAACTTTCATAACAGCGATTTTTTGTTCACCAGCTCCAGTTAATTCAACAGTAAAACTGTCTTTTTCTTCTGCTACTTCTCCTCCTCCAGATGCAGGACCTGCTACTGCAACTGCTGCAGCTGAAACTCCAAATTTATTTTCTAGTAATTTTACTAATTCATGCAAATCAAGAACTGACATTGTTTCAATCTTTTCTACAATATCTTTGAATTTTGCAGGAACTTCTATTTTTGTTTCTTCTGACATAATTTTAATTATCCTTTTTGGGGGATGTTAATTTATAATAATTATTCCTTACTTTTTGCTATTTCACTTAAAGCAACAGCAAATCTTTGTATAGGAGAATTTATAAGATTTACGAATTGAGCATACAAAACCTTGATTGGAGGAATTGTAGCAATCGCCATCATACTTTCTTTATCAACTATCTTACCTTCAAAAACACCACCAACAATCTGAATGTTTTCTTTATGAGTCTTTTGAAAATCATAAACTTCCCTTGCTCCTAAAATAGGATCAGAACCATAAGCTACTGCAAACTGATTTTCTAAAAGAGGCAATTCTCCTTCTAATTTTCTAGAGGTCATTGCTCTTTTAAAAAGAGTTTTCTTTGTAACTTTATAGCCAACCCCGTTTTGTCTTAATTTTCTTCTAAGATCCGTAGCGTCTAGAACAGTAAGTTTCTTGAAATTCACAAAAACCAAAGATTCGTTTTTAACGATATTTTCTAGGTCTTTCAATATTTCTACTTTTTTTTCTTTTTTTATTGCCATAATAATTTTTTATTAAAAAAACGGCTTTTGGCCGTATACAAAATCCTTTATATTAAGGATGTTTTTCGACCTCGATAGGCTACACAAAGCTTTACTTTGTCGCCCAATCCAGCAAGCTGGATTTAGGGGCTTAATTAAAATCTTTCGATTACCTATTGTCTACGGCTACACATAAAAGATATCAGTTTAGAGTTGTTTTGTCAATTTATGCGATTATTGATTTATGGAATTCCCTAAAAAAGAAGCGCCACCCCCGTTATTTGAATTATCCATTTGACTAACAACAAGCATTATAATAATACTCACGGCGATTATTGCTATAAAACCAAATAAAAATTTAAAAAAATGCTTGTTTATCATATTTTTATTTTATCATTTTTTAAAAAAGAGACCAATTTTTTTTATAAACTATTTTTAATTTTCATCAAAAGTTTCTGTAGTTTTATAATTTAACCAATCGTCTATAAAATTTTCAAAAGATTTGTTTGTATCAAAAAATTCTGGGAATGATCCTTTTTGGAGTATTTTACTTTCTATTCTATCTTTTCCTAAATAATCAAGATAACTAGAATAATTGTATGAATTTAAAAAGTTTTTTGATTTTTCTTTTTCAAAAATAGTATTTTCTTTCCATTTCTCATTAATAATTTTTATTGGATTTAAATGGATATAAGAGAAAAGATATTTTAAATATTCATCTTTTGACACATGATTAGCTTTAAACCTATTTTCAAAAAGAGCTCCTGATCTTTTATGTTTTTTATTAAAATACATTGAATAGCCTGTTAATAATTTTTTTATAAAAAGACTAATCCCATTATCTTGTTTTTCTCTTAAAAGTAAGTGAAAATGATTCGGCATTAAGCAATATACGCCTATGTCAACAATATTTTCCCCTTTGTCTATTAAAAATATGTCCGAAAAGGACGGTCCTTTTTTGAATTTTACTTGTTCAAATAATTTAGAGATATTAACTGGGTTATTACTATTACATAAGTACATTAAAAATAAAAAACGATTATAATCATTTTTTTCAATAAAAATATTTCTCTTATCTACTCCTCTACTATAGATATGGTAGTATTCGTCAATTGAAAAATTTAATTTTCTTTGCATTAGCTAATTATATCAAAAGATCAGCCAATCCGAAAATGACCGTCCTTTTTGGATCGTCCTTTTTGGATTGGCTTTTAAAAAATTAGTCTTTTTAGGAATATTTCTATTAAAAGCTCTCAAGAAATCAAAGAAAATCCCCTAAAAAACAACTGTTTTTTAGGGGATTTTAAGAGGAATATTTAATGAATTATTATTATCTTACCTCTTTCACTTTCCGAAAAGGACCGTCCTTTTCGGAAAGTGCTGAAAATGGAGTAAAAATATATTCCATTAGCTAGGCTTAGAGAGATTTTTTCATTATCACTCCCTATTATTTTTTGCATAACCAAACTTCCCAAGGAGTTAAAAATTGAAAAAATTTGATCTTTAGAATCTGAAACAATTATGTAATTTGATGTCGGATTTGGATAAATTGAAATTTCTTCACTTTTAATTTCGATTTCCTTAATTCCAGTAGTAATGGTTGTATCAGTTAATTTTACTATCCAAAAATCACAATCCCCGTGGCTTCCAGATACATCCCCGTCATTAGAATATGTTGTACCCACTACAACATAACTTTGATTATTAATAACATCAATTGAATAGCCATAATCATCAGCTGTTCCACCCAGACATTTTTGCCATTGAATAGATCCAGTACTATCTATTTTAACAACCCACACATCATAACTACCATGATTACCTAAAACATTTCCATTGTTTGAGGAAGTTGAACCAACCATCACAAATCCCCCATCAGGTGTTGGTTTTAAACAATTTGATTCATTTTCTGAATTGGACCCACCCAAACAGACTTTCCACATAATGTACCCCAATGAATCAATTTTTATAATCCAATAATCAAAATTACCATGATACCCGCTGTTAGAAATATCCCCATCAGTCGAATTAGTAAAACCAGAAACAATATAATTTTTATTTCCGACTTCTAGAATAGAATATGCATTATCTGTCCCTGTTCCTCCATAACACTTTTGCCACTCTATATTTGAAAGAGAATCAAGTTTAACAATCATATAATCATCATTTCCGTGATTTACGGTAATATCACCATCAGTGGATTGTGTATGCCCATTAATAATATAGCCGTTATCAGTCGTCTGTTGCACAGCAAAACCTCTTTCTTCAGCACTTCCTCCAATACACTTCTGCCACTGAAGATTCCCCAAACTATCAGTTTTTATTACCCAGCAGTCTGTAAAACCTCCATGATTTCCAGAAACATCACCGTCATAAGAATTAGTATACCCACTAATAATAAAACTATTATCACTTGTTTGTTGAACTGAATAACCACCATCTTGCCCTGTCCCACCATAGCATTTTTGCCATTGAATCAATCCTGAAGAGTCAAGTTTAATTAAAAAACAATCACCCCCTCCGTGATTTCCAGTAATATTGCCATCATTTGAATTAGTAGATCCTGTAACAGCAAATCCATTATCATTTGTTTGAATAACATAATAAGCTATTTCATTTAATGCACCTCCAAGGCATTTCTGCCAATCTAGATTACCCAAACTATCAAGTTTTATTACCCAAATATCTGTACCACCATGATTTCCTGTGACATTACCATTATAGGAATTCGTCTTCCCTGCTACAATAAAACCACCATCAGTAGTTTTTTGAACAGAGCGAGCCTCGTCTACTCCACTTCCCCCGTAACATTTTTGCCAATCAATAACCAATTGGGCATTCGTAATTGTGCTTAAAAAGCACAAAATCATAAGAAATAAACATTTTTTCATTTTCATTTTTACCTCCTTTTTTTTATTTGTGAATAACTTTTTTTCCTAAACACTTTTTTAAGTGTCGGATGACCCAATAAAATTGGGTTTAATCTATCTTTAGATTACCAAAAATAATACAAAAGTAAATACCCAGCTTTACTGGGTATTTACGAGTCAAATAATTACTACTTATCCTACATCCCTAAAATGAATGCTCTGGTTTTTGGACCAAAATATCCAGCTGCTGGTGTTATACCATTAGCTTTTTGGAATTTTGCCAAAGCTGATTTTGTCGCCTTACCAAAAGTTGTCGTTTCTTTTCCGGGAGATCCAGCTCCATAAGAAGAGACTAGGAACCCATTCCCATTCAAGAATTGTTGAAGTGTTTTAACTGTAACTGATTTTTTCCCATAGAAAAGATTAGCTGTAACCTTTTGAACGGCAACTAAACTAGCATTTGTGCCCCCAGATACAACTGGATTTGTATTAAATGCTGGATTAGAAGGAATCGTTCCACTTGCAGAAACTGTTATAACATCAGTAACGACACTAGAAATATTTCCAACTGAATCCTTGAATTTAGCGTAAACTGTTTTTACTCCATCACCTGACGTTAGTGTCCAAGATTTACTTGCAACAAAATTTTCCCAAACTCCACCTGTAAAAGCGGAATCATTGGAAATCATCATTTGAGTTGCATCTGTTGCTCCTAATGTAAGAGTAGTTGAAATTGAAGTTGTTGTATTGTCGCCAGCATTAATTAACACTGAAGTGTTTGTTGGGGCAGTTGTATCAGAAGGTACATAGCCTCCACCACCTCCTCCTCCAGAGATAAGACTACAAGTAGTAGTAGTTGCTGGTGTAATTACAACAGTTGAAGCAGTGTTGATGGTAAGAGTATCTCCATCAGTTGCACAACTGTCGGTAAGCCCTGCATCATCATTTAGAATAAACCTGTTCGGAGAAGTGAAAGAGAAATAGGCTGATGCTGGAACAGTAACAGTTAGTGTTCCCGCAACACCATCAATAACAACTGATGTAGCTGATGATCCGGTCCCAATATAATAGTCATACGCTCCTATTGTAACTCCGACATTGTCTGTGTACGTTATATTAGCTGCGCTAACATAACCAACAAGACCGAAGACAGAAAATATCACAGTAAGAAGTGAAATTATTTTTATTTTATTTTTAATCATTCTGTTTTTAATTTTTAATTTTTAGATACGAAATTCGACCTAGAGAAAATTTCGAGAAAAATCCCGCATATTTTTTGTTAATAATTTTAACTTAAGCCTGCCCGCCGAGGCGGGAAACAAAATAATTAGCCAACCAAAGTACAAGTAAAGGCACCAGTTACAGCGGCTTGCCCGCTCATATACCAATTTGTACCGTCAGAAACAACTTCAATCCAATCACCTACACTTTCAGCAGTTTCAACAATCTGGATTGCATCCTCAGAACCACAAACAACAACTGCACCTGCAACTTCAAGAGGACCAGAAATAATATTCGCTGAAGAAGTCGTTACGATTGTCATAGGGGTTGTAGTATAAAGAGTGTCTACAACAAATCTATAATTAAGACCGGCTGCTGGAGCTGGAAGTGTAAAATCATCACCCGCAGCGCCGATTGCTACTACTGAACCAGATTGAGCAGCAAGTAATGTTGTATCACCATTTGGAGTTATAACTGGTTTTCGTTGACCATAAACAGTCACAGCCGCAGTAGTAGTTGCAGTACCAATAGTAATCACATTGGCTTGTGCATTTGTACCAATATTAATCGTTGAAACAGCACTCGATGCTGGATCAGCAATATCAATGGCACCTGTTTGGTCAGTACCACCGATAACGATAGTGCTAGTGCCAGTAGCATTAAGACCAATACCCGCAAGAAGGGCGGTTGTCCCCGTGCCCACACCTTTCAATTTAAGTAAGCCAGCTGAAGTAGCTGATATTGCTCCGGATGATGTAGTTGTAAGAGCGATAGGACCTGCTGTTGCTCCAATTGCTACTCCTACTGTACCAGCGTAGATAGCTGTTGCAGCTGCGCCAGTTTGTGTTCCAATTGTAATAACATTACCCATTGCATTTGTTCCGATATTGATTGTCGAAATAGCATCTGAAGCTGGAGCACCAATATCGATAGCGCCTGTTTGTGAAGGACCACCAATAACGATAGTACTTGCAGCACTACCACCTAAAATACCAACACCCGCTAGAGCAGCAGTTGTGCCTGTTCCCGTACCTGTTAGAGTAAGCAATGTGCTACTTGTTGCTGTCCCAGCACCAAGAGTTAAAGTAACAGCTTGTGCAGAACTAGCTCCTATGAAAACAAACGTACAAATCAAAACCATTAAACCTATTTTTTTTAACATACTTTTTTTGTCTAAAACATTTTTTGTTTTAGACTGAAATTTCAATTTTAACTTGAAATTTAATTAATTAATAAAATAATAAATAAAATTAATAAACCCTAAAAGCTGACCGAAAGACCACGGCCATAATTTGCATTAATTATAACATAAACAAAAAGTCTATTCACCTAAATAAATATGTTAATAACTAGTGAATAAATAAAAAATCCAACCTTATGTCAAAGTTAGATTTTTTATAAATTCTAAAATTCTTATTTTTGTTGAGTAGTTAAAGTTTCTGCTATTTTGCTTGTTTTTAGAAGTGGACCATAGAATAGAACATTTTGTCTTTTAATAATCATTTTCTCTGGCGCCCATAATGCATCTTTGATTGGATTTAATTGAAAATTATTTTTACTTGGGTCAGCTTGGTCTTTTGTAACTTGATAAAGATAACTGTCAATTAGTACTAATCGAGGAAAAGTCTTTAGTTTTCCAATATAAACTTCCCCACTGGTTAAATAAATGACAGAGTATTCACTTTTATCACTATCTTTAACAATTTTACTCCAAAAAACTACACCTAATAAAACTATAATCAAAATAATAATAATCCCTGTATAAATATGATTTTTATTGATTTTTTTTAACATTTGTTAAATAGCTACTAGCTTCTAGGCACTAGGCCACTAGCCAGAAACTTCTGCGCTCAGCCTATGGCTGAAATTAATTATAATAATTTTTACTTTATGAACTTTATGAACTTTATGAACTTTATGAACTTTATGAACTCGCCTGCAGGCGGTCAATTTCGGCTTGATAAATTGTTTTATTTTTTGGATATAATTCAATGGCGTATTTCCAGATATTTATAGCTTCTTGAATTTCGTTATTATTTTCAGCTATTATAGTAAAATGAGTAACTAAATTAACCTTTGTTTTTTGATCAACCTTATATAATCCTTCATTATATACCTTTTTTAGATCTTGATATGAAGAATCTGTTTTTTCATCCATTAAATCTAGTTTCCAATTCCAATAATCTGGAGGTAAAGGATTTATTTTAATAGCTAAATTGATACTTTCAAGAGCTTTAGCCCAATTATTCAAAGATGAATAGACTAGAGTCAACCCAGTATAGACTTTATCAGATGCTTTATAAGTTAAAGCTTCATTGTAATAATTTATAGCTTGAGCATATTCTTTATTTACATAGGCCTTTTGGGCATTATTCATGGCGAGATTAAACTTTTCTTTATCAAAAGATGAAACAGGTGTAATAATATTCCCCTCGTTTTTGTTTTCTAATAAACCTTGGTCTTCTGTTGTCCCTATTGAATTATTTTCTGGCTCTGTTATTTCACTAGTTTTATCTTTTTTAAAAACTAAAAAACCTATTATTATCAAGGTAATAATTAATAAAACTGACCCATTTGTAATATTATTTTTTGTAAGATATTTTTTCATCCCATTAGAGATAGTCCACTCAAAAGAACTATCTAATTTTTACTTTAATAATTATGTTAATTCCTGTTTATAATTTCTACTCCCACTATCTCTAACGGGACAAGTATTTCTATTATAATACAAAAAATAAATAAAACAAAAAACACGAGGAAAGAATTAAGGTCTGACCTTTTTGAAGATTTAAGGACAGACCTTGGGGAAAAACAAAAAACCACCCAATTGGGTGGTTTTTTGTTACTTTTTTAAAGAAAGATAACTTTTTTATCTAGAATCTAAATGCGATTAGTCGTATTTAGTAATACCAGATAATGGCATATTCTGAACTAGGAATCCATTTGCCCAGTCGCCGGATGATGTTGGAACATCTTGTACTCCATTATCATCGTCTACAACTGTTGAAGCGAATGGCAGTGCAGAGATATCAGACCAAACAATGTTTGGATCTGTTGTATCTGAAACTGTAGCTTCAATAACACCAGTTGCTGCATCAGCAGCTAAGTTCTGTAATCCTACAGTAACTTGTGCTGTTGTTGAGTCAAGGTCAAGTAAGTAATCGTTACCAGCGGTTGGTAATGAACTATCACTAGACAAAGCCATATATACATTGTCATCACTAGCTGGAGTTAAGAATCCTGCTGGTGTTGCTCTTAGTGTATATTCTGTTGTTCCAGAGATTTGTTCTTCAGTTGCCCATGTCACAATAACCTCAGCTGTTCCTTCAGGAATAGTGTTTGTGCTCTCGATTGTAGCACCTACTGTATTGTGAATATCAACTAATGTAGTGATATCTGTTCCTCCACGCATTAACTTCCATGAACCTAGGGTTAATGTATTTGTTCCAGCAACATCAGTTACTGTGATTGCAAATCTCAATTGCTTAACAGCAATTGTTCCACCTTGTGGTGCAACCGTAAACTTATACATTTCACCTTCTGAGTTAGTTAAAGATGTTGAAACTGCACCTTGTGTAATAACTGGGATAGCAGCGTATACATAGTGTGCTACACCTGCTGGGTCATCTTCTCTAGCTTCAGTCAAGTTACCTGCTGCTGAAGATACAGTTGCAACTCCAGTTGAAGTATTTGTTGCAGTAAAGCTTGTCAATGTTGTCAGTAATGAAGAACCTGATGTTCCTGCACCAGAACCAATTGCTCCAAGTGTTAATTTAACAGTTAGAACTTTGTTCTGAGTATTAGCTGGAACATTCCAGTTTATACCTGAGAAAGTATATGTTGTACCTGAACCCATAAGAGTTCCGTTTGGAATTGGATTTGCTCCATCATATAGAGAAACGCTTGAAACAGCAGTTTCTGCTCCTGATGGAATTGTAAGAGTAAGACTTGTAACATTGTAACCAGCTGTTAGTGCTGCAAACTTGAAGGCTGCAGAAGTTACAGTTTGGTTATCAGAAAGAATTGATGTTACGGGTGATGATCCATCAGTTGTTGCTTGAACATAAGCTGAACCATAAGCAATAGTTTGACCATCTGTGTCTGCAGAAGTTGCAGTTACAGCTGATCCACCAGTTAATGCTGTTCCAGTTACAGTAAGATCAGTCTTGAAGGAATCAAGAGCGTCGATTGAACCAGCGCCTTGTGATACTCCAGCAAGTAAGTCTAGATTATCAGTAGCTAAGTTAGCATAAAGTTCAATAGCAATACTTGTATTCTTTAGAAGAGTATAACTAATTTGGAAGTTATTGTCAGCATAAGCCACTGTTGAAAGTGGTGATGTTGTAGTAATAACTGTTCCTGTTGAGGTTTTTAATACCGCATACATATTAGTAATATCACCTTCATCAAATTCTGTTGTAGTAACCTCATCAACATCTAATGACAATGTAGACAAAAGAATATCTTCTATTGAGCTACCTGCCAATGTCCATGAACCAATTTTGTAACCAGTTACTGGAAGTGTTGTTGTTTGGTCTGTGTAATTTCCATTCTTTGTCAATGTTGCTGTTGTTGTTCCAACGGTAAGAGTGTTGGCTGACACAGCTGTTGCAGGAGCAGCAAATGTTCCAAGAGAATCTACTCGTGTAGCATTTGATGAACCAACTGCAATAACAGCAGTGATTGTGTCTGTACCAGCAATAATATCGTTAGTACCACCATCATCATAGATATCTGAATGAACTTCAACCAATACTGGTGTTCCTGGATAAACTGTATAGTTTAATGAGTATGAAGTATAAGCTAATGTTCCGTCTGTGGTTTCATTTATGGCTGCAGTGGAACCATATTGAACTCCAGCAACCAAAACGCGACCATTTCTTAGTGTGTCGTCATCATCATCTATATTAGCAGAACCTGTGTAAGCAACTCTAAGATTTTCAAGTTTAATAGGCTCACCATAGGCTGTTAATTTAAATGTTCCAAGATTTACATCGCTTCCACCATTAACAACATTTGTTGCTGGTGAAGTAACATCTTTTTCAATTGTAAGACTTCCTCCAGTTGTTCCAGAAATTGTATTAGCAGTTGCTGATACCCATGGAGTTGTTGTAGGTGTAATATTTACACCATAACTTGAATCCACGAAGTCAACATCAGAAGCTTGACGTAGTGAAAGTTGAACTGTTCTTGAAGCACCTGATACAACATCAGCGTCAACGCGAACAATTCTAGCTCCTGAAAGCAATGTTACAGGTGCTGTAGAAAGATCAAAGGTTACATAACCCAATGAATCAATTCCTGTTGCTGTTCCAACTTGTACTCCTTGTACATAAAGTTTGAAGTTTTGGAAAGAATTAGCTGGAGCTGAACCAACTTGACGAAAAGCAATTCTCTTCATGTAAACATCTCTTTGTGCAATTGTCAATGTTGATTGCCATAGGGTTACTCCGGCTGCTGGATTGATTATTGTACCTGTTGGTGTAACTGTTCCAGCTCCTACTGTTGCAAGAGTTGCACTAGCAATTGAGTGTGTATTTCCAGAAATATTAACTGTTACTGGAGTAGTTGTTCCTGAAACTGTGTATGATACAAGTTTCATTCCAACTGTTTGTCCTGAAGTACCAGTTAAAATGTCAGCCTTTATAGCGATAGTTTTTGCACCCATAACTGTAAATAATCCTTGTGGATTATTAAATGTAACTATTCCGCCATTAGTAACTGAAGCAGCATCTGTGATACGAGTCATTCCATCAAACAAATAAATGTTTGAAGGTGTAGCATCTGATGAAACTCCAATTCTTTGGAATGTCATATTTGTAACTATTCCTGTTCCTCCAAAAGCAAAGTGAGCCAAATCAGCTGTTGCTTGTGTAGCAACTAAAACTGAAGAAGCTGGATTGTCGGTAGCAAGAGCTACTGTGACTGGTCCAGTTGGATTTGGTGGTGTAGGTGGTAATGTTCCTGATTGAACCACAGCTAATTGAGCTTTGGTCATATTACCAACTAATCCGTCAACATTACCTGTTATAGGATATTTTGTTTGAAATTTCTTAACGGCAATTTTTGTTAATGCGCCGAAATAAGATGTTTCGCTTCCAGGAGAACCTGCTCCTGTTAGTGCAACCTGTGTATCAACATCTTGATTAAGAACTGTTTGAAGATTCTTAACATATGTGCCGGTTGATCCCTGTTTTAATAGAGATGTTCCGAAAGTATAGCTAGTTGCGTTTGCAATAAGAGCTGTTGCTCCTAGAACTACAAAAGCAAGTACTAAGCCGATTGCGACTTTTTTAATAAGTTTACTCATAATAATTTTTTATAATGGTCTGATAAGTTTTTCGATTAATAATTATAATAGTTGAAAAACAAACCAAACGATGCGCTTTTATTTAGTTCCGACTTACTCTCTTTCGAGAATACAAACTAAGTTACGCATTTTTTCTAAACAGCCTCATTTCTTATTACTGAGACTATATAGAATATACCGATCTCATTTCGTTTTTATTACAAAATGAGTTGGTTTCAATGAATCTCACCACACTTGTAAAGTATGGTAAAATTTAGAATTTTATTTCTAAATTTATCTACAAGAAAAATTAATTTAAATGCGAATAAATTTAAAATATCATCCTAAATTTTTTGGGCCAATATTCCCTAACATAAGAAGTTAGAGTTATCTGCCATGTCGACAGGGCCGATAGTTCTTTAAGTATTCATAAATGAATAGATAAAGAATTTCTCTTTAGGTTAAATCTCGCCTAAACGAGACAACCAAGGTCGCGCATCATTTACTAGTAAAAAAATTTTGCGAAACCATTTTTTGAGACCATCGAAAACACGATTAATAATACTGTTTTCTAAGTACCATTATTCTTTTTTCAATGATCTTACCAAAGCGCTCTTACACACTCTTTTTTTAATAGAGCGTTCTTCTAAATTTCTTTGCGTAAGCGCACTTAAAATCATAATAACATAATGCAATCTTTTGCACCACGCTATTATGGATTCATTATAGTATTTACTCGAGGTGGAGCAAAACACTATTTGTGGAAAACTCGTTAAAAATTAAGATTTAATTTAAAAGCGTTTTTTCTATTTTAGAAAGCAGAAAAAACCAGTGTTCTAAATACTGGGTTTTTAGTTAGAAAGCTTTCCAAATAGAATGATTTCCACGAGAGTAGTTTAACACAATATGTTTATATAATCAAGGATTTTATAATAAAGAAAAGGCAATAAATAAGGGTTGAAAATCAGACGATTTTCAACCCTTATAACAGAAAAATTTTTCCTTTTTAAACTAGTGTGTATTTAGACCAACGTTTATCCCCTTCTTTTTTTAATATTCCCTTTTTAACAAGAGAGGCTAATTCTCTTTGAATCGTTTTCTCACTGCAACCAATAACTGCACTTGAGACATCTTTTATACTGACCTCTTTTTTTTCATGCAATAATTTAATTATTTTATTTTTCCTTTCTATTTT
>Ga0172379_10008085_pt1 | contig 13386 bp, 3 predicted proteins | sample GrowelOW334metaG_FD_119756 | JGI IMG/M metagenome (GOLD analysis project Ga0172379, IMG submission 119756) | Groundwater microbial communities from an aquifer near a municipal landfill in Southern Ontario, Canada - Groundwater well OW334 metaG | ecosystem: Environmental > Aquatic > Deep... | reverse complement strand
GAATGGCATGAAGACAAATAATAAGGATAAAAACAACGGATACTTAGTTTTCATCTACGGATCCGGTCAAACCTGAGCCCCAACCCCTTGGGAATTAATCGTTTGAATATTATACAACAATACACACACATATCAAAAACCAAAATATACCCAAAGACATGGTGTTGTTATCCTGTATATCCTGTATATCCTGTCCATCCATGTGAATATTTCGCATAAACGGTCACTGCGGCCGATAGCGTGCCCGGCGGTTCCATGCCCCTGGCACGCCCGCGAACCCGCAGGCCTGCCGTTTCCTTAAAGGTATGTAGGACAGCCGCGCGTCCGCCTGGCGGCGCTAAAATGAGTAATTCAGCCGGGTCAGGAAGGTGATCTGGCTTGTATTGTTGGCGCTGTTAAGATTGTCGGTCGTGGTGTTGGTCCCCACCCCGAAGGTGAATTTGGAACTTTCGCTTTTCAGCCATACCGTCTCAAGATTCAGGTTCAGCGTATTCATGTCGCTGGGCGTCGCCGGCGAACTGTTCTTATTGGAGGAGAAGGTGGCCCAGAGCTGGAGCGCCATGGACCGGCGCGGCATACCGTAGGTGATATTGCCGGTAAGCGAATTATTCTTGTTAGAGGAGCCGTCCACCTTATCCTTGGTGACCGAATTTACCAGACCTGAGGAAAGCGACAACCTGGCCGCGACCCTGAATGAGCCGCTAAGGGAAACGAGAGTCGAGGCCAGATCGTGCGAAAGCCGGGTATTATCCTTAAAATCGCTGGTCTGGGCGGAAACATTGATAGTATGCACGTTTACAGGCTGCATCAGCGAAACGTTCAGCGTGGTGGTTTTATTGTCCTGGACCCCAGCCGGCTTGCCTAAAGAGGTGTTGGTCAGCAGCGACGAGGTAAGCATGGAACTCCCGAACAGGCGCAGCGTGTTGGAAACGCTGGTCTGGGTCTGGGTGGTGGCGGTTTTAGCCGGGTCTTTCTCAAGGTTGTCGCTGTAAGTGTTGTAGGCCGCCGAGAAAGACAACCAGTCGGCCGGGTAAACGCCGGCCTCGGCGTCATAGGTCCGCCGGTCAGGGATCACGGAGGGGCTGGCCAGGGACGCGAATTTGGCGTCCACCCGGCTTAAACCCGCTCTTAGCCCCAGAAGCCCGGACCTGTACTTAAGTTCCTGCCTGTAACCCGACCCGCGGGCCGCCGGGGCGGAACTCTTAAGATCGTCCTTAAAAGCGCTGACCTGGTATTCGCCGGTAAGGGTGAAAGCGGCCAGGAATTTCCATTCCAGCGCCGCGCCGGAAACGGCGCTCTGCTGCGGCTTAAGAAGGTTGGCGGAGGTGTCGATCGTAATGGAAAAAGCGTCGTCCTTGCTGAGCACTGAATCCACGGACAGTTTTAGGGACGGCTTCAGGTTATAGGTCACCTTTCCCCCTCCCGTGTACCTGGCAAAACGCCCCGAAAATGTGGGAGTGGGAGTCTGCGGCGCGACGATCCGGCCCACCAGACCCGTAAAAGCCCACTTCGCCAGCTGCCTTTCGTAGGAGACCCCGCGCATCCCCTGTCCATCGAGGCTGAGCGGCGTCAGGGTCGGCGCGATATCGCCGGCGCTCAGGTTGCCCCAGGGAGCGTACAGACTGAAAAGGACGATGGTGGGCGTCACGGGTCTGCTGTAAGTGTGGACCAGGTAGGAGTTGAAAAGGAAAGAAGAGCGCTTGATCTTGCCCACGATGTTGGCGGAGGTTATTACCTGGTGGTTGTTCCAGCCCCCGGTGCTGGAATTTTTGTAAGTGACGCCGATATCGCCGCCGGCCTTAAAATCCTGGGGCGGCGGCGGCGTGAATTTTTTTTCGATGACCTGGAAGCCTTTATAATCCGTCTCCAGCAGGCGGCGTCCGTCCTTGATAAGGATGGCCTTGTACAGCAGGCGGCGTCCGCTGAAAGTGTCCGGGACGGTAAAGACCAGCTGCACGCCGCTGGCGCCGCCGGGAGGAACGGACTCCGCGGGGGTCACCGGTTCGGTCTGGGCCAGGAACTTGGGTTCCTCGTTCTCAACCGTATAGACCTCTGCCACCCAGTAATAAGACCCTTTCTCCCATTGACCGGAGCCGGTATTGACCGTTAAAGTCTGGAATTTAACATCTTCCCCCGCGACCACGGGGTCGGGCGCGGCGACGGTGAACTGGAGGCTGGCCGAATCGTCGGCCCAGAGCCTCAGCGGTGAAAACAAGCAAAGAAGCAGTATAAATTTCATGCGAAACATGTCTTTTATGAACAAAACCCCGTGCCGGATACGATAAAATATCGCCCTGCGATATTTTATTATCTTATTATCGCAAATTTTTTAATGGCGCGCGCGTGGTCGCCCGTTTTCGGGTCCTTCATATTAAGGGCATAGATATAAACCCCGGAGGCGGCTTTCCCGCCTGCCAACTCCCAGTGGACACGGTAACCGCCGTGCGGATCATTGGACACCTCCGCCGTTGAGAATTGTTTGACCAGCCTGCCGGCGATGTCGAAAACACTGAGCTCCGCCTCGAACACCGCAAGACTGGTATCAAAATGGAAGCTGACTTCCCTCCGGGCCGGGTTGGGGTAGGCGTAAACGGACTCCTTCTTAAGAACTTCCCATTTGGGGGTGAAGAAAAGGAGTTCGCCGCTCTTCAGTTTAACGGTCTGAGGCTCCGAGAATTCTTTGCCGTTGTAAACCCTTATGGAGTAAGTGCCCGGCAGCAGATTGCTCAGGGAGAACCGGCCGGCTCCGTCCGCGTATGCCATGGCGATACGGCGTCCCCGCTGGAAGAGTTCGACATAGGGACGCGAATCTTCCGAGGCGGCTGCGGAGGCGCGGAAGCCCGAGCCGGGACGGTAGCCTGACGGAATAACGCCGGAAACGGCGGCCAGCCGGCAGGAAATACTGAGCGAGAAATTCACCTCGGCCGCGCCGCAGTCCACGCCGCCTTTGGAAACCGAGCTGGCTATATCCTCCGCGGTCCACAGGGCCTTGATAGTGTATTTTCCCGCGCCCAGGCCCGGGAGCGAATATTTTCCCTCGCTGGAGGTGGCGTCGGAGCCCGCTAGGACGCCGGCGGCGGTATACGCCTCCACCAGCACGCCCTGGATCGGCTGGCTGGAAGCCTGCGTGACCCGGCCTGAGATCGTCCCCACCGCGGCGCCGCCGGCGAGGCCCGCGGCGAGATTCGATGCGGCGGACCAGTTGCCGGCGTCGTCCTTGGTCCAGAGCGAGAAATAACCGGTGCTGCCGTCCGCTAGGCCTATAAGAGTGTAGCCGGCGCGCGCGCCCGCGGCCAGGCCGGAGGTGCTTATGAACACGGAAGCGGAGCCGGTGGAGAATGCCGCTTCGGCGAAGGTGGAATATTGCACCGCGAACCCTCCGTTCAGCAGGTAGCCGCCGGCGCCGTCGTCGCCTCTGACGGTCCAGGTTAAAACCGTGCTGCCCGGATTGGTTCCGGGACCGGCGGCTAGATCGTCGGAGGCTCCCGGCGGCACGATGTCATGATAGGTAAATGTGGCGCCGTAGACATCGAAGGCTCCGGTGTTGGCGGGCATGGACCTGTCCACCCCTCTGGCCGTCCAGTAATAGCCGGCGCCGTCGGCAAGCGAAGCGGCAAGGATGCCGGTGAAGTCGTAGGACCAGGCGGTGGAGTCGGCGGTCCGGATCGCGGCGCGGGCAGCCGTCCAGTCCGAAAGCGACGGGTCCCACCACTTGCCGTCCGACACGCGCCGTATCGCCGCCTCCACGCGCAGCACCCCGCTGCCGGCATCCGCCGCAGTTCCGCTGAGATAATTTTCGGAGCTTACGCCCGACGCGTCGGCCGGGTGCACGAGGCCCAGCGAAGGCGGCGTCGAGTCGAAGGTGAAGGTATAGGTCGCGAAGGAGGCGGAGTAATCGCCGGCGACATCCGAAGAGCGGGCCACGGCCTCGTACTGTCCGCCGTCGGCCAGGGGCATGGCCATGTTATAAACGAACGGATAAGTGCCGGCCGCCACGAACCAGAACCGGGAGCTGGAAAGGAAGCCCGTCCCGTTCCAGTAAAGGCCGGTGGACTTATCCTTAAAGGAAAGCTCGGTGGCCGTAACGGCCCTGGAATCGGTTTCGAGATTATAACCGACCACCTGGGCCGAGGTGGACAGATAAAGCGCCGTGGGCGAGCTTATCGTCACCACCGGACCGCTTACATTTTTTTGTATCGTAAAAGCGTCCGCCAAGAGAGTTTCGTTGCCCGCCCTGTCCACCGCCTTCAGGCTGAAGTAATTGGTGGAACCGTTGACCAGGCGCGTGAAATCATAACTCCAGGTCGCCTCAAGAACGGCGTAACCCGGGACCGGAGAGATCTCGGTCCAGGGGATGACCTGTCCGTCCGCCGCCAGTTTGGCGGAGCTGACGCTGTATTGCGCCCGGGCCAGGCCCGAAACCGCGTCGGTGAAGGCGGCGCTGGAAACCGGGCCCGGATTGTCCGCCACCCAGCCCGCGGGCGGGATGTAACTTAGCGAGATGCCGGGCGGCGTGGTGTCCTTCAGGACATAGAATGCGTCGAACACCTCGGTGGAATTTGAAACATTGTCTAAAACCCTGACCGAAATATAGTTGGTAGGCCCTTCGGCCAGCCCGGCCCAGACGGCGGGGGGCAGGGCCCAGGGCTGGACATAATCGTCCTGATCTATGCCCGCCGCGGCATCCGTCCAGGGCGCGATTATCCCGGAGGCCCCCCCGGCCTGCGTGGCGGCCTGGACCTGGAATTTATTCAGCCCTGACCCGCCGGTGTCGTGGAATTCCACGGCGTAGACGCCGGCGCCGGTGTTCCGCCATACCTGGTCGCCCGCCTGAGCGTCTACTATGGTGGGGCTGCTGGTATCCAGCGACGCGTCGAAGACGGTCTTGAACGGCGGCAGGTCCAGGAAAGCGGAATTGCGGGACAGGCCGTCCACGGCGCGCACCCTGGCGTAAAATGTGGTGTTCGGGACAAGCGTGGTGAATACGGCGGAATCGCCGCCGGTGGACAATGAAGCGGTCAGCGGGACATAGCCGGGAGAACTTGAGATCTCGCAATAATAATTGGCGCCGCCGGGGTTGCCGTTCGCGGCCCAGCTTACGGCGGCGCTGCTCCGGTGGACCACGGTCGGGGTGGAAAGCGCCGGAACCGCCGCATAAGTATGGGTGGTTATAAAGCCGGAATAACCGGTCTCGATCCCCGCCCAGTTCCTGGCCTTTACGCGGAAATAATAATCACTGTCCGGGGTAAGCCCGGCGGCGTCCCAGCCGTGGTCGGGGTTCCAGGAAGAACTCGACGCTATCGCGGTAAAACCGGAATCCGAAGCCGCCTCGGCCAGATATTCCGTTCCGGCGAAGGTGGAGACGAAGACGGTCGCGGACGGAGTCGAACCGTCCGAGCCGCCCAGCAGGCAGAGCTTGCCGCCGATCTTTTCAAGCGCCGGGAACTGCAGCGGGGAAGGCATGGAATTGAACGCCTGCCAGACGCCGGTGGAGCCGTCGGCCGAGATCGTGGAGCCGAACACAAGCAGCTGCGCGGAAGCGCCGTTATTGCCTCCGGCGGCGATCAGCCGCCCGTCCACGATCTCCGTCCTGTGGCCGTACCTTGCCGACGGCAGGGGACTTTGCGTCTGCCAGGCGCCGAGGCCGCCGCCGGCCTCGATGGCGGCCGTCCAGACCGTGCTCCGCGCGGAGCCGCCGTCATGGCCGCCCGTCACGAACAGGAATCCGTTGTAAACCGACATGGCGTGCCCGTAGCGCGGGGCGGGAAGGGAGGTCTCGGCGGTCCAGGCGGAAATAACCCCGTCGTCTCCCGGCGCCGCCCTGCGCACGACGGCGTCGGCGCCGCCTGAGTAGCCGCCGGAAACATAGATCTGCCCCTTATAAAGGACCGCGGCGTGCATATAGCGCGCGCCGGACAGCGGCGCTTCGGCGCGCCAGGGTCCCAGCGCGCCCGAGGACGAGACGACAGACGACCAGACCTGCGCGGCGGCGCCGCCGGAATTATAACCGCCCAGCGAATACAGCCGGCCTTTGGCCGCCAGCATAACCGCCCCGTAGCTTGCCGACGGGAGGTAACCGGCGACCGCCCAGGAATTCCATCCCCCGCCGGAATTTACCGCCGCATAATAGACCGCGCTGCTGAAACTTACACCGTCGTGGCCGCCGCCGGCGTAAAGAAAGCCTCCGTACCGGGCCGAACCGTGTCCGTAAAGCGTTTTAGGAAGGGCCGCCTGCGTCTCCTGGGCCCAGGGCGTGTTGAATACCGCGCCCGGATTAGCGTAACTGGCGTAACGGAACTGCGCGGAACGGGGACCGGCGTCGTTCAGCGCAAGAAAAGCGTCCGGCACGGCCGAGCTGAGCGTAACGGCCACAGTTGAAACCTGCGCGGGAAAATCGCTCTCCATGTAATTGGACTGGAGGTAGGCGTAATAACTGGTATTGACCGCCAGCCCGGAAAAATCGGCCGCGTATCCCGGCGTGCTTAGAAAAGTCAGGTAAGGATCCGTCCCGGCATAGGTGGAAAGGAATAACGTGTAATCGGTGCCGGCGGGGTTGGAATCCAGCCAGTTAAAAAGGACCGACCCGGTGGAAACGCCGGAATAGCCGTAGGCCGACGGACTGCTCAGAAGATAGGAATAAAAGCCCGACTCGACCTCGCCGAGGCCGCCGGAAGGATGCGCGCCGGCCGCCGACCCGATAAAACCCTGCGCCAGGAAGGCGCCCCCGGCCAGTTCTATGTTGCCGGCCGGAGCCCCTATAAGGTCGTCGCTTACGACAATGGCGCCGCCGCTCTTGCGGCCCGCCGCGAAGGCGCCCGGAGAGAGCAACAGAAGCGCAAAAATCAGTTTACAGGCCGTCATAGATCTTTTGCCGGGACCATATAAGTATTATGTCACCGAATTAACCGAATTACGATGTCACCGGATTACGGTGATTCCTTACCAGCCGCCGCGCACACAACGAACATAAAACGAATTAGTTTTTACATCGTAGACCGATACGCCGCTGCTGAAACCTACTCCTATCGCGCTTTTGGGGTCAGGGACATATGTCGTTGATGTCCAGTAATAATTGGCCATCGTCCCGGGAAAGTCGGTGTTATTTATGTAAGGGCCGCTGGCCACGCCATAATCTGCTATGCTCAACAACTCCAGCGCATTCGGCAGACGCCAGTCCGTGTAATTGGCGTAACCGGAACCGCTGTTCATGGTTGTTGTGCAGGAGGATAGCGCAGTAGCCCAGGTGTAACTGATGATCGAAGCGCCTCTGGCCCACATAAGGCCGGTCACATTATCCGTGGTGGTGCCGTCGGAGTTATTCGTATAACTGGGCGAGGAAACTGCCGGCTGATAAGTGGAATCATCCCCGTTGGTGCCGGAATGATACGGTCTTGTGGAGGTGTCCGGCGATCTATATACGCCCTCGCAATTCATGCCGGAATTGAAGGAATACACGGATTTCTCGGCCGCGTGCGGAAAACCCCCGCGCACGCACCGCATGTATATGCTGCTAGTCTTGGGGGTGTAGAACACTGTAACACCGGCGCTATAATCCACAGTGTAGGCATCGGTAGTACCCGAAGGATATGTCGTTGACGACCAGTAAGGACCGGCCATGGTGTTTGGGAAGAATTTGGCGTATATTCCGGCAGCGGCGCCGTAATCCGCTATGCCGGCAAGCTCCTTGATATTGGGCAGGCGCCAATCGGAATAACCCGCGAAAGTGGAATTTTCGCAACTTTGCAAGGCGTTCGCCCAGGTGGAGGGAACTCCGTTATTACTCCCGGTGCTGGTCCACATTAGACCTGTAAGATCATCCACCGTGACCGACCCGGGATAAACAGTGTAGCGGGGCTGGAGTGAGGCCGGAGAATAATCCCCGTCCTGCCCGGGATTACCCAGGGGACAGGCCCCTGGCGCGGGAGTGGCCGCATTGTCGAAGCACTGCGTTTGTCCGGTATCACGGAAACCGCAGTTCGCAAAAGTATATGTCGAAACATCCGCGGCCCAAGACGCAACAGCGGCGCAGACCAGCAGAAAAAACGCAAGGCCCGAAGGATAGGAGACCACGCCCAAGCGACCGGCGTGTTCCCTTACGGCAGAAAAGTTTAAGCCTTTTACATGTCGCATACGATCATTACCGTTCGCCTATGTTAGGTGGCCATCCAGGCGCCCTGTCCGCTCATTATGATCCACTTATCCGGCGCGATAAGCCTGAGCGTTATCACAGCTTCAGCCGGAAATATGGCCTCATTGTAAATTGAGCCGCCTAAACTGGAAACGCCTATCTGAACCCCTGCGGGAGCCTGAATTGTAACTTTACCCTGGCCGAGTTTAATAAAAGTGAACTGCGCGCCGATGTCCGCATTAGTGACTGACGGGAGACTGTAGGTGGCGCCGGTGGCGGCGCCTGTGGAAACGAAGGTTTTTCCGAAATCGTAGACGGTCAAAGAGATAAGGCCCGGATTCATGCCCTTATCAAATATCAAATATTTCGAAATTCTTGCTACGCCGTTAACATCCAGGTCCGCCTGCGGGTTCACCGTGCCCACGCCCACCTTGTTATTCGCATCCACGAATAAAGCCGCGTCGCCGTAAACCGGACTGGTGGAGACCAGGAAGCCGCCTCTTGCTTTAAACCTGACCTGATCGGCAAGATTATTCGTAACGACCGCGCCCTCCGAGTCGGACCAGGTGAACGCTCCAACGGCCATCGACATGGCGCCGCGGCCGGCCGCAAATGAATAGTCGGCGGCGGCCGCATTCCAGGAGCCGCCGGGAATGGCCGCATACTGCCCGGAGGCGGTATTATGCGCTCCGCCCGCGACCACCGCCGAAGTGCCCGCAACGGCGTTATAAGAGCCTCCGGAGAGGACGGAATCGGAACCGGTGACCACATTATAGCCGCCGCCTCCCGCAATGCTGCGCGGCGCCATCACTTTGTTGTGTTCGCCTCCGACGATCGCAGCATAGCCCGCGCCGACGGAGATATTATTGTTATCACCCGATCCGATAAAGGTCGAGTCGGCGTTACCGGCGTTATTGTTCCCGCCTACTACCACCGCCTCGTTGCCGTAGGCGCTGTTGTACATGCCGGCGCCCACAAACCCGGCCGTCAAAAGCGAGTCGTTGCCGACGCCTCCACCCACCACCGCGTACGGTCCGGAAGCCGTGTTTTCCCTGCCGCCGGTTATCACCGAATACAGTCCGCCGGAGACTTCAGCGGCGTTCAGTCTCGCCGTCTGCAGGTCCACCGCGCCCACCCCCCTGGCATTGCCGGACACCAGCCCATACCCTTTGCCGGTGGTCTGTATCGCTCCGGCGCTGGAAATAACGATACCGTCCACACCCGCCTGAAATATCCCCTGCGGCGCCGTCACGCCGATCCCGACATTGCCGTTAAGCAGCAGTTTCCCCTCCACATAGGCATCCCCGGCAAAATATCCCGCCCATTCCAACGAAGCGGGATCTCTGTATCCCAGCGCGCCCCAGACCGGCGGATCATCGATGTCGGAGGCCGCGCCAAGAACGCCCGCCGACCGCGCGGGAATTCCCGCTCCGCCGAGATATCCCGCCACTCCGGCTTTAAAGGTCCTGGAGGTGGCTGCGGAACTCAAACCCTTAACGGCGCTTTGTACCTGCCCCAACCCGTATCCGGAACCGCCGATCTCAAGATTATCCAATACATGCAATTTAGAGGAAACCGGCGAGGAAACTCCGACGCCGACCGTATCGGTCAAGTTGCCGGTGAAAATTGTGCCGGCGCCTGTCGACCAACCGCCGCCCGAAACATCGAAATTCACCCAGCTTGCGCCGTTATAGCCCTGAAAGTGATTGCCTGCGCTTGTGTTGTAACGGATCGTACCGGTGGTAAAACCTATAGTGTCGCCTATCGTTACGGCTCCGTTAACGACCAGCGCCTGATTCAGATCGGTAGTTCCTATACCGGCCTTATCGGTGATAAAAACATTGCCTTCAAAACGCCCGGCGTAACCCCCGCCGATGGAAACGCCTTTAACTGCGGCCGCCCCGGAATTGGCCCAGCCGTAGACCGCCGCGTCCGTGGAGTTGCCGGAATAGCTTAGGCCGGCGATAGCCCCGCCCGTTCCGGCCACATGCAGTTTAAATGCCGGCGTTATCGTGCCTATGCCCACATTATTGTTCGCGTCAACGAACAAACCGCCGCCGCTGTAAACCGTACTGGTGGAGATCAGGAAGCCGCCCCGGGCCTTGAAGCGGACCTGGTCCGGGATATTATTCAGGACAACGGCGCCTTCCGAATCGGACCAGGTGTAGGCGCCGGCGGCGGTGGAACTGGACTTGTAACCGGCCGAGAAGGAATAAGCTCCGGTAGCCGCATTCTCCCGCCCTCCGGGAACCGTGGAAAAATCCCCGCCGGTATAATTGCTCGCGCCGCCCGATACGACCGAGGACGAACTATTCGCGACATTTAAAACGCCGCCGCCGATAAAGCTGTACGACACGAGCGCCGCGTTGTTCTGGCCGCCGGCCACGGCGGCGTAATTGGCAAGGAAGCCGGTGGAGTTGGAATCGCCTCCGGCTATGACGCTTCTAAATCCACCCGCGATATTATTGCCCCCGCCGCCCACGAACGAATAGCCGTTGGACGCGGTATTAAAATTGCCGGCGGCCACTCCGGAATAGGCGCCTGAGGCCGTGTTTGAAAAGCCTCCTCCTATAAAGGAATGCGGACCGGAGGCCACCTGCCCGGCGACGGACCGCGCCGTCTGCAGATCCACCGCCCCGGCGCCTCTGGGGTCGCCCGATACCGAACCGTGCCCCGGCCCGGCGGTCTGCGCCGCTCCGCCGGTGGAAATGACCAGCCCGTTGGTTACTAGAGCGTAAGACTGCGTCAAGATGTCGGAGTTTACGGTTAGGGACGAGCCGCTCAAGGTAAGTCCGCCGGTCATCGCGTCGCCTGTTTTCAGCACAGCTCCCGTGGAGACGACATTAGCCAGTCCGGAAGCGTCGCCGAAGAACTTAAGCGCATGGACGCCGTCGGGCTGCACCGTAAAGAGATCGGTTCCTCCCAATTGGAACTTTAACCAGCCGGAGGTTCCCTGGCGGTTAAACAAAATATCGTTGCCGGCAGCCTGTACATCCAAAAGCACATTCGGCGCGTTGGAATCCTCGAGCCTTATAACAGCCCCGGGGCCTGAAACATGCAGTTTGGCGGCGGGCGCGGTCGTTCCTATGCCGACATTTCCCGCGCCGTCCACTCTGGCTTTTTCGCTCCCGGCGATTTGGAACTGCAAGGTCCCTTTCGAGCCGGTATTGGTCGAACCGGCGTTCAGGATCACGCTCCCTCCTACGGGCGCGAGCTGGCCGGAACTATTGTCGTTGCCTGCGTTAAGCGTAATATTTCCAGCCGTCATATTATTACCGCCCGAACCGACGGCGATATTTCCGGCTGAAAGTATTATCGGCCCGCCTGTCGCATTATTACTTCCGCCGTTGTAATTACCAGCCTGAATTAAAATACCGCCGCCCGCGGCGCCTGCGCCGTCGGAGGAACGGACGGTGACGGAGCTTGCGTCGTTTGAGGCGTAAAGCGTGAGACTCCCGATAGAATTAAGCCGGCCGCGCAAGGTGGCGGCCCCGTTCACATCCAGGCGCGATGCGGGAACCGCCGTTCCGACTCCTACATTGCCGGCGGTTGAAATGAACAGATGCGGAGTAACGACCGAAGTGGAAACCCAAAGTTCGCCGGGTATGGTGTCGGGCGCCAGCACGGTGAACGAAGAAGCGTTTATGACGGGGTTTCCGGCCATATTCAGGGCCTTAGCCGCCAGATGGCTGCCGAGGTTGTCGCCGATTAAGCCGGTAAGCCCGGAACCGTCGCCGATGAACGCTGTGGCGTTGACAGCGCCCGCCACATCCAGTTTTACTCCCGGACTGGCGGTCCCTATGCCGACATTTCCGCTCACCCTGTTGACGAACATAAGCACATTGCCCTGGTCCGCACCCAGAAGCCATAGGTTGCCGCTCGGGATCTCAAGCACCGCGTCGCCGATACTGGTGCCGGTTTGATAATTGCCGGGCGCCGCGGCCACGCCGAGTAGAAAATCCGCGGATGAACCATCCAGGGAAAGTATGGAATCCGGATTCAGCCCTCCCGCTCCGATATTCCACAAGCCCTGATTACCGGTATAGAACGCCGCTTTCCCGCGATTCGTGGGCGAACCGACGACCAGAAAATTTTGCGGATCCGCGTTGCCTATGCCGACATTGCCGCCATTCACCACGAAAGTGGACCCGCCGACCGAGAAGGCGCCGCCGCCCACGGTCAGCGTGGACCCGGCCAGCGTCAGCGGCCCTGTCATAGCGTCGCCGCCTTTAAAAACCGCGTTGCCGAGACTGCTCGCGGGTACGGCGCCGCCAAGGACGGCGGCGTTCAGACTGGTCAACGCGAATCCGCTTACCGCGGGCAGCGCGCCGTTTAACTTGGAAGAAGCCATGCCGGTTATCGCGTCGTCGTAAACCGAACCGGCCGCCACGGAGGACGCCATCACCGACGCGCCCAGAGCCCCGGGCTGCACTCCGCCCGCGGACACGAAGGAGGCCGCCACCCCCGTCAGCTGGGACCCGTCGCCGTAATATTTAGCCGCGGAACTGAAACCCACTATATAAATGTTGCTTGAAACGCGCACGCCCGCGCCCAGCCCGGCGGAGGCCTCCGAGGAGACGGCCACATTATCCGCCAAAGCGACCCGCGCCGCCCCGACGCCCAGAGCGCCGCCCACCGTAAGCGTGGAGCCGGACAGGGTCAACGGCCCGGTCATGGCGTCGCCGCCTTTAAAAACCGCGTTGCCGAGACTGCTCGCTGGCACGGCGCCGCCAAGGACGGCGGCGTTCAGACTGGTCAACGCGAATCCGCTTACCGCGGGCAGGGGACCGCTTAATTTTGAAGAAGCCATGCCGGTTATCGCGCCGTCGTAAACCGAACCGGCCGCCACGGAGGACGCCATCACCGACGCGCCCAGAGCCCCGGGCTGCACTCCGCCCGCGGACACGAACGAGGCCGCAACTCCCGTCAGCTGGGACCCGTCGCCGTAATATTTAGCCGCGGAACTGAAACCCACTATGTAGATGTTGCTTGAGACGCGCACGCCCGCGCCCAGCCCGGCGGAGGCCTCCGAGGAAACGGCCACATTATCCGCCAAAGCGACCCGCGCCGCCCCGACGCCCAAAGCGCCGCCCACGGTAAGCGTGGAGCCGGACAGGGTCAGCGGCCCGGTCATGGTGTCGCCTATCTTCAAAACCTTTGTGCTGTCCGTGCCGCTGGCCCCGGTAACCCCGGTCAGACCAGCCCCGTTGCCGAAGAAGGCGGCGGCGGTAACATTGCCGGAAACATTAAGGTTGCTG
>Ga0172379_10008084_pt1 | contig 13387 bp, 13 predicted proteins | sample GrowelOW334metaG_FD_119756 | JGI IMG/M metagenome (GOLD analysis project Ga0172379, IMG submission 119756) | Groundwater microbial communities from an aquifer near a municipal landfill in Southern Ontario, Canada - Groundwater well OW334 metaG | ecosystem: Environmental > Aquatic > Deep... | reverse complement strand
CGGAAGCCATCTTGATTTTTATCCGACCACGGCAAACCTGCTCGGCGTATCGCCGACGGCAACTCTTTTCGGGCAAGACCTCTTGGGCGGCAGACACCGAGTCACCATCCGTAATGCCTATTCAAGCGCGATAACAAGCATACTTACCGAGATTGTTGCTTACAAAAATTTTAAAAACGAAGGAAAATTTGAAGATGGAGAATGTCTCAAAATGCCGGAACAAACACCTGTACCCTTGATCGACTGCCAAAAAATGTACGAAGAAGAACTTGCCTCCACCAATGCTTCGGATTTTATAATCAGGGGAAACCTAATCTCAAAAATTTCCAATTACTAATTTCCAATTTCCAATAAAATGTCCAATTACTAAATGCGTCGCCGGACTGGGGTTGTACCCCTGTTCGAAACATTTGTGAAAAACGCTGAACGTGGTTAAGTCCAAACATTCCGAACGGAGGTACAACCTCCGTCCGGCTACAGACATTTGGATTTTTATTAGAAATTAGAAATTGGATATTAGAAATTATTTTTTGCACAAAAAAACAGCATTCACAAGAATGCTGTTTTTGAAAATTAAATTTAATGTTACTCCTTCCCTGCTTTGAACCCTGTAAATGCTTTCAATATTTCCAATGGAACAGTAAACACCACCGTGTTCGATTGATCGGAAGAAATATCGTTGATGGATTGGAGGGTTCGCAAATGCATCGCTCCGGGAACGGCCGAAAGTGTTGCCGCGGCTTGCGCCATGTTTTGCGAAGCGGCGAGTTCTCCTTCTGAGTTGATAATAACGGCGCGTTTTTCTCTTTCCGCTTCGGCCTGCTTTGCGATCGTTCGCTCCATTGATTCTGCGAGAAAGATATCTTTCAATTCAACATTGTTTACTCGAAGCCCCCATGCCTCCGATTCTTTTTCAATAATTTCTTTGATCCGATCAGCGATCTTTTCGCGGCTGGAAAGAAGTTCGTCCAGTGTTACTTCACCGACGATATTGCGCATGGTCGTTTGTGCATATTGAGAGATGGCATAATAGAAATTCTCCACTTCTATAATCGCTTTTTCTGGACCGGTTACTTTGTAGTACAAAACCGCGTTAACCGTTACGGAAACATTATCGCGAGTAATCGCTTTTTGATCCGCGATATCAACCGCCTTTACGCGCATGTCTACGTTTCTGTACGTCTGAAATATCGGAATCACGATCCTCCACCCGGGCTCCATGATCCCCGTATAGCGCCCCATGGTAAACTTTACTCCGCGTTCGTATTGATTGATCTGTTTCAAACTTACAATAAGAAAAACAAAAACGACTAAAAGAAAGGTAAAAAATCCGTCCATAAAAATATGTGTTATATCTAATAATTATTATTTCTCCTCGTCCAGTTTTTCGAGCTGCGCACAAGCCGCGCCGTATACCGTAGCAAATCGAAGATAAGAATTTTCATCGGCAAAACCTCCCTGCGGCTCCTCTAACTGCTGGCGTATATCCATTGCCAAATTGATCAATTCCTCGCGGCTCATTCCGGACATTTTAGCATCAAGAATATTCTCCCCCTTTTTGAGTTCCTCATCCGAACAATTCGCCGGAGGAAATTCACTCATAAGCGAATTTACGAGCGTCGAGAGCGAGTCATTTTGGGCCTCTTTTTCTTTCTCCTGCGAAGCAAGCGGCATCGCGTTTTCCGGTGAATGCATAAAGATTTTTAATCCGTTAACTTATTATACACATTATTATACGTTTTTTTGTTTACGAATACCATATCGGAAACCGTGCTCGCTCCCTTGTTATTTTTCATAGTGATTTTTGTCGAACCCCATTCGTTTCCGGCCGTTTCTCCCGGGTCCAGTTTTTTGAACTTGGATACAGATACATCATTGTTAATAAAAGTGACCTTCGGCATGAATTCTTTAAATTCTCCCACTGTTTGCACCCCGCTTTGCTGGCTTGCATGCCCGTGGACGACAACCTCTATACCCAATTTCAAAAGCAGCCCCTCTACTTCCTTCCCATGCTCCTTATAATAGTCTTGCAATACGATCTTTTTCTGATACGGTTTATCTTCTCCTTTTATATCCTTTTTTTTGAATGAAAAACGCTTAAGCTGCCCATTATCCCCCCACATCGATGCGGTTATTGCTTGGTGAAATTGCTCGTTCATGGCGTTCAAACCGTCCTCAAGCGAACCGTATGAAAGGATCTCCTTGAGCAATCTTCTGGATGGGTGCCCGTGCAGAAATAAGACAGGGCCAAGATGACTGAGGAGCGACATTTCCGTCATGAGAGATCTGCCCAATCCTTCTTCTTTTTTGCCGGAATGATCCATAAGATATTCTATCTCGTGATTGCCGGCAAGAATTTCAACGGAGCAATCTTCGGGCGCAGTTTTTTTGAGATGAAAAATGTATTCCAGACTTTTTTCGTCAGGATGTTCCTTGTTTATAACGTCTCCCGTATGTATAATGCGCACGTTTTTCACGCCCTCTTTCCATTCCCCATCCTCTCCAATAACATTATGCAAACGAAGATTGCGGATGATGGCCTCAAGATCGTTGTGAGTATCCGCAAGCGCAATGATCTCCGTTTGGTTTTGTTCCCCTCCTTCTCGTTCTCCTAAAAATTCCGGTGATTTGTTTTCTTTGATGTGTAAGATTTTTTCCATACCATCTATAGTATCATAATCGTGCAAAAATGCGAAAAACCCCGCAAAACGCTAAAAGCGTCGCGGGGTTGATTTTTGTGAAATTTACCGAATCGTATAGATCCAGGTCATTTCTCCGTATTCCGTATTTTTCAAGACAAAATCGAATTTTTGGAGCAGTCTCTTTGCTCCGATGTTCATTGTATGCGTATATGCGACGATTTTTCCCTTTGTAGAGTGTTCCTTTGCATAAACAAGCATACTCTCCATGAGCAAGGAACCGATACCGCGTCCTTGGTATTCATCGGAAATGAGATGCCCTATTTCGTAGTTCGCTTCCGCAAAACTATCCATATCCAGCAACATGCCAAGTCCGATGATCTCATTATCACGGATCGCAACGAGACGCAGATCTTTTTCGAGATCAACATGACACTCTTGAGAGAGCTTTTCTTTTCTCACAAAGATATTCCTATCGGTGCAGTAGCCATAAAATGACCGAAATGTTTTCTCGCTGAGTTCAAGATAAAATCTTCTCAGCATTTCTTCATCTAGAGGACATATCGGGCGAAGGAGAACTTCTGCGCCCGTTTTATCCAAGCGCAAAATATTCATTTTTATTTCTCCAATTTTTCATGCAGAATGATACGCGCATCAAGCGCAATTACTTTCTCGGGAGATACGATGAGCGGGTTGATGTCTACTTCTTTCACTTCCGGATGTTCTTCCAAGAAATGCGCGAAGGCGACGACTACATCTTCAAGTTTCTCCATATCAGCAGGTAAACTTCCCCTCCATCCATTTTCAAGGATTTGAGAAATTTTTGTCCGCCTGATGAGACTTTTTGCATCGTTTATACTGACCGGCAGAACCGTGAGCGCGACATCTTTGAAGAATTCGGCTCTCGTACCGCCCATGCCGAACGCAATGACTTTCCCGAAAGACGGATCGGTTTTTGCCCCAAGCAGAACTTCTTCGCCTTTTGTGATTTCCATTTTTTGGACGTTCACGCCTTCAAAATGTTCCGGATTGACCGCATTTTTAATGCGGAAGAATCCATAAAAAACATCTTCACCGTTCTTCAAATTCAATTCCACCCCGCCAACATCTGACTTGTGAGTCAATGTTGTTGAGTGTAATTTTAGAACTACAGGATAACCGAATTTTTCCGCGTATCCAACCGCTTCTTCCGGAGTCTTTGCGATAAACGTTTCTCCTACCGGAATACAATAGGCTCCGAGTATTTTTTTCGCTTCGTATTCGGTAAGAATGGTTCTTCCTGACTGATATATCTTTGAAAGAAGCTTATCAGCATCATGGAAAGATATGAGACAATCATGGTGCAAATGCGGACATCCGCGGCAGATATGAGAATTTCTGCTTGCTTCTTTGCCTTCATTCAGCCATTTTTGTCTTTGCGCCAATTTCGCAAATATTCTTGCGGCGGTATCAGGATTATCATACACTGACAATCCTGCTTCTCTGAATAACCTTTTTGCTTCTTTTACGGATTCCGATCCGGTAAAGCTGACAATTATCGGTTTATCCGGATACTTCGCGCCTTCTTCAATAATAATGCGCGCAATATCGGTCGGATTTGACATCGCCACAGGAACATAGGTAAGAAGAACGCCATCGCTTTCTTTTTCCGCAAGCGCGGCTTGAATGGCAATACGATATCTGATTGAGCTTGCATCGCCGATAATATCAATCGGATTTCCATGACTCCACGTTGCCGGCATATCCGCGTTCAACACATCCAATGTTTCTTTTGACAATTGTGACATTTTTCCGCCATGCAACTCCAGTTGTTCACTGGCAAGCACAACCGGTCCGCCGCCGTTCGTGAGAACGACCAGCCTGTTTCCTTTCGGAAGCGGCTGTTTGGCGAATTCAAGAAAATCATCCGCTTCAGCTAAATCTTCGGCAACGATGATACCCGCCTCGCGGCATGCTTCAAGAAATACTTTATGATTGCTGGCTACCGCACCGGTATGAGAGGCTGCCGCTTTGCTTGCTGCATCCGTTCTACCGGCTTTGAGTGCGACGATTAATTTTCTTCGTCCCACTTCGCGCGCCACTTCAATAAAGTCTGCGCCGTTTTCTCCGATGGATTCCAGATACAAAAGAATGGCCTTTGTTGGTTCATGATCGCCGAACAGACGAATCATTTCTCCCCACGTAACATCAATCATTGAACCGACAGATGCGGCGCGGGAAAGTTTTCCGATCGTATCAAGCGGACCGCAAACAATGCCGCCGCTTTGACTGATATATCCGATATAACCGCCACCCGCGAGTATTCCTCGAGAAAAAGTTCCGTTGAAATTTTCTCCGAACACACCGAAGCAGTTCGGACCGCACAATCGAACACCGCCTTTCTTTGCGATTTCTAATACCTTTTTCGCAAGAGCGATGCCCTCTTTTCCCATTTCTTGGAATCCTGCCGCAAAAACGACTGCGACAGGAATTCCGGCATCAGCGCATTCTTGTATAATGTCGGGAATGGATGACGCGGGTGTTACTACAATGGCAATATCCGGAACAGTGGGCAACGTTACCGCACTGCTGTACACCGGTTTTCCAAGAATGTAGGGGGTAACGCCGCCGGCATCCTTTACGCGTTTCGGGTTAATACAATAAATATTGCCTGCGTAAGTCGCGCTGATATTTTCCGTTATGACTTGACCGAGTTTTTTCTCTCCGGTTTTATCCAAGGCATCGGTAGCGCCGTAAATTACTATCCCTTTATCGGGATCGGGTGCAAAAAATTTTTCAAGCGATTTGTCTATCATTCGTTCTTCTCCGTTTTGGTTGTAAAAACATCGATTTTTCCTTAAAAAAATCAAGGTACAGGTACTTCAATACCGTTTCAAATAATACATAATTTCCAAAGAAAGTCAAGCGTTTTGTCTTATCCGGTTCTTCCTTTTTGCGATGTTTTGTAATATTATTGGTTGATAACAAACCATATACGAAAAAAACATGAACACGTTCATTATTAATGACAAGGAAGTTTCTCTCGACCTGCGCGACGGAAAAGCGACTCTCAAAACCGTGCGGGAAAATTTGCATCTTCGCGGAACGAAAGAAGGATGCGGCGAGGGCGATTGCGGGGCTTGCATGGTGCTTTTGGGAGAAAGCATCGGAGAAAATACTCTTCGTTACAAAGCGATAAACTCCTGCCTTTTGCCGACCGGCGAATTGGACGGAAAACATATCGTTACTATTGAAGGATTGAACCAAAAAGAATTAAGCCTCATACAAAAAACATTTGCGGACGAATTCGCCTCTCAGTGCGGTTTCTGCACGCCGGGATTTATTATCGCCTTTACGGCTTTTCTCTTTAACACTCCTGACTTAAATAAAGACGAAGCGATACAAGCAGTTTCCGGAAACATTTGCCGGTGCACCGGTTATGCTTCCATAAAACGCGCGATTTTTTCTCTTCTCAAAAAATTGAAAGCTGCTGATTTTAAAAAAGCGAAACCGGGAAGCGCAGCGCGTACAAAACTTCTGATCAAAACGAATATCCTTCCGCCATATTTTTCCGGCATCCATGAAAAGATAAAACTCATACAACCGGTCGCGTCACTCGCTTTGTCTTCTAAAAAAATTATCGCCGGAGGAGGAACGGATATCGCCGTCCAAAAACGCGAAACACTTGAGGATGAGAATTTCCTCTTTATCTCCCAAAGAAAAGATCTGCGCGAAATATATGTTGATGAAGGAAAATGCTTTATCGGCGGTGCCGTTACTTTTGAAGAATTGCGCAACTCGGAGATCATGGCGAAAATATTTCCGGAGGGTAAAAAAATATTTCAGCTTACGGCATCGCTCCCCATACGCAACCGCGCGACCATGGCCGGCAATATCGTGAATGCATCCCCCATCGGAGATATGACGATCTTTCTTTTAGCGCTTGATACCGTTCTTATATTGAATGACGGAACAAACAAACGAGAAGTTCCGCTTCGGCAATTTTATAAAGGATACAAGGATATTGATAAAAAAGATAACGAAATTCTCGAATGGATCCGTTTTGACATTCCTGGCAAAAACGCGCATCTGCATTTTGAAAAAGTTTCCAAAAGAAAATATTTGGATATTGCGAGCGTCAACACCGCTATCTGCATAACAATAAAAAGGAACACCATTGAGAAAGTAGGGATCTCCGCCGGCGGTGTCTGGGCCTTCCCTCTCTACCTCTCTCAAACCTGCGAATCTCTGACGGGAAAGAAAATAGAAAAAGCAGTTATGGAAGAAGCGCTGAAGATCGCCGATTCCGAAATCGCACCGATAAGCGATATGCGCGGATCTGAAAAATATAAACGGTTACTTTTGCGTCAGCTTCTTTCCGCGCATTTCATAAAATTATTTCCAAACTATACAAAAATATGAAACACGTAGACATTGATACGTTTGTGCGCGGCGAGGCGCAATACGTGAATGATATTCCCATGCCCGCAAATATGCTCCACGGCGCCGTTTTTTCCTCTCCTGTCGCGCATGGAAAGATTATTGCACTGGACACAAAAGATGCGGAACAATACCCCGGCGTACGAGCGGTTTTTTCTGCAAAAGATATTCCGGGGAAAAATGATATCGGTTTGATTATTCACGATGAGCCACTTTTTGCAGAGGAGGAAGTAAAACATATCGGCGATCCGATTGCCCTCATTGTGGCAGACAATGCAGACATCGCGCGCAAAGCTCTCAAACTCATCAAATGCGATATTTCCAAACTGGAGCCGGTCTTTGATCCGCGCGAAGCGTACGCGAAAAATCTTATCTCCGGAGCGCCGGAAATTTACGTCATGGGAGATCCGGAAAAAATTTGGGAAAAGTGCGATGTTATTGTGGAAGGACGCACAGATACGGGAGGACAAGAACATTTTTATTTTGAAACCCAGCGCGCCGTTTCCATTCCGACCGATAACGGCGGAGTAAAAATATTTTCCAGCACGCAATCAACTTCGCACGTACAAAACGTAACCTCGCGAGTGCTCGGCATACCGATGAACAAAATTGAAGTGGATGTTACGCGCATCGGCGGAGGATTCGGCGGAAAAGAATCGCAAGCCGCAAGATGGGCGGCAATGACCGCACTCGCCACACATACATTAAAAGTGCCGGTAAAACTGGTCCTTTCCCGAGATGAAGATATGAAAATGTCCGGCAAACGGCACGCCTATTCTTCGGACTACAAGATGGGACTTTCTAAAGAAGGAAAAATACTTGCCTATGAAGTTTTTCATTACCAGAACGCCGGCGCATACTCCGACATTTCGCTTCCCGTGCTTCACAAGGGCGACACTCATTCCACTTCCTCATATTATGTACCTAACGTAAAAGTAACCGGAGCAAGCTGCCTGACGAACATAACCCCATCCACAGCTTTCCGTGGCTTCGGTTCGCCGCAATCGGCATTCGTTATCGAATCTGCTCTTTTCAAAGCGGGTAAAAAACTCGGACTACCCATACACGAACTTCAAAAGAAAAATCTTATTTCCGAAGGCGATGAGATGCTCTTTGGAGCGAAAATGGAAAATTGCTTCGCTCATGAATGTTTTGATGAAACGGTAAAAAAATACGATCTTCAGGAACTTTTGAAAAATGCCGATGACTGGAATAAAGATCACTCGCATGAAAAAAAAGGCGTGGCAATCTTTCCGCTCTGTTTCGGCGTTTCTTTTGACGCCAGCACTTTCCTTGATCAAGCGAGCGCGACCGTACACGTGTATACCGACGGAAGCATTTCCGTTTCAACCGGAGCGATAGAAATGGGACAGGGGGTCAACACAAAACTCCGCGAAGTGGTTTCGAGAATGTTCTCAATAGATACTTCGCGCATAAAAATAGAAAGCACCAACTCAACGCGCATCGCGAACGCTTCCGCAACCGCGGCTTCAAGCGGTGCGGATTTAAACGGCAATGCGTGCATTATTGCTTGTAATAATATTCTCACAAGATTGAAGCTCTTTGTTTCAAAACGCCTTGACTGCGAACCGGAAGAAATTGAAATAAAAGATGAAAAAGTTTATGCCTCAGGAAAAAAAACCGACTGGGATTGGAACCGGCTTATCATAGAAACTTACATGAACAAGATCGGGCTTTCCGCGCATGCGTTTTATACGACGCCGGAAATCTTCGCCGACCCGAAAACAAAAAGGGGAAAATTGTACGCCTATCATGTCTTCGGCTCGGCTATCTCCGAAGTTACCGTTGATTGCCTTCGCGGAACGTATGCCGTTGATTCGGTAAAGATCGTTCATGATGTCGGAAAAAGCCTTGCGACCGAAATTGATCTCGGCCAGGTGGAAGGCGCCGTGGTTCAGGGCGTCGGCTGGCTGACATCCGAAGAGATCGTATACGGAAAAGACGGAAAAATACTTACCGGAAATTTGGGTGGTTATAAAATTCCCGATATCTATTCCGCGCCGGAAGTGATTACTGAATTTTACGCGGGATCGGAAAACCGTTTCGGACCCTTCAACTCCAAAGCGATTGGCGAACCGCCGTTACTCTACGGCATCAGCGCCTATTTCGCTCTTCTGAATGCTATTCAGGCTTTCAAACCGGATGCGAAAATAAGTTTTGAAACCCCTCTCACTCCGGAAAAAGTATTGTTATCACTTTACGACTATTAAACAAATTTTATGGAAAAACAAGAATTTATGAAAAGAGCCGGCGAGCTCGCGAGAGAAAATATCGCAAAAGGAACTGGTGGACCATTCGGCTGTGTTGTCGTAAAAGACGGAAAAATTATTGCCGAGGGAGCGAACCACGTTACCACCCAAAATGACCCAACCGCGCATGCGGAAGTCGTCGCGATCAGAAACGCATGCGAAGCGCTCGGGAGTTTCCAGCTTGATGGCTGCGAAATTTACACATCCTGCGAACCCTGTCCCATGTGCTTGGGTGCGATCTATTGGGCAAGGCCGGAAAGAGTGTATTATTCCAGTACAAAAAAAGACGCCAAAGATATCGGTTTTGACGACCAATTCATTTATGAAGAAATAGGAAAAAAATACGAGGAACGCGGTATTCCCTTTTTACATTTAGTAGACGAGGAAGCCACAAAGGCATTTAAAGACTGGACAGAGAAAAATGACAAGATAGAATACTAATAGCTATTGATTTTTTTCAAATTGCTGTTAATGTTACATGAGAAAAACCATTAAAAAAACGAGCTCATGATCATCTCAAATATACCGACACCCGAGTGGATGAAACACATCAACTACTCATGGAAAAATATTTTTTCCGGCATTTTTATCTATGCTATCGGCGATACGATCGCCACGTTTATTACGGGCGATATCTCGCTTGCGCGCGTTCTCGGAATGGCGCTGCTGGGCGGAACAGTCTATGCTTTTGAGGTGCCGAATTGGTTTTTGCTCATTGACAGATGGACGAAAAAATATGAATCGGGTTTCAAAAAAAGCATAGCGCGCATGGCGCTTGCAATGGCATATTTCAATCCTCTCTGGATCGCGCGGCATATTTTGTTCATTGATATTTTTACGGGACAATGGGCGGGCATTTCATGGGCGCTTTTGCCGACGGCAGGAATGTCTTTCCTTGCCAACATTCCCCTTTCCATTCTCGGCAATTACATCATTCAAAACAAAATACCGTTCGAGTGGCGGTATGTTGCAAGTTCTATCTTCTCATCACTGATGGCGATAATGTACGCCATGGGAGCCGTGTGGTTCAAATGAAAAAAGAAATTCTGGAATTCCTTATTGATTCAATTCAAAACCAAAAGCGCGCCATGCTTATAGCCGTTGTTTCTTCTTCGGGGCATGCCCCGGGACGAGCCGGTTTCTCTATGGCGGTAACAAAAAATGCACTTTCAGGAACGATCGGCGGCGGCACCATTGAAAAAAATATGGTGAACAAAGCGCGAAAGTTCCTGGAAGAAAACAAGAAGTCACCCGAACTCTTTCATCGAATTCATAAAATTTCAGCGGGTAAAAATTCTTCCGGAATGATATGCGGCGGTACGCAAACCGTTGTGATACAACCGATAGAAGAAGGACATCTCGATATCTTACAACAATGTGAACAAGCGTATCTTCCGGATTCCGGGCCAAAAGTGCTTTGTCTTTCTTTTATGGGAATTGGGTGTCTGAACGAAGAAAAGACGGAACGGCATGCTTTTTCGAATTTTCGCGATATTTATTGGATATATGAAGAAATAATCGGACAAAAAGAGACTGCGTATATTTTCGGAGGCGGACATGTTTGTTTGGCTCTTTCTCCGATACTCGCAAACCTCGGTTTTCGCGTCGCCGTTTTGGATGAAAGACCTTTCATCAACACACTCGAAGAAAATAAATATATTAGTGAATTATTTATTTCGCCATTCAGAGATCTTCCGCTTGTGATCAAAGAAGGTCCGCACTCATATGCGTTCATTATGACCCCGAGCCATGTCCACGACGAAACCATATTGCGCGGATTGCTCAGCAAAAGCCTGAAATACATCGGCATGATGGCTAGCAAAACAAAAGTCGCGGAAATTTTCGCCCGGCTTGAAAAAGAAGGCTTCTCAAAAGAAAAATTGAATTCGGTTCATTCCCCTATCGGTCTTTCCATTAAAAGCCGTACGCCGGCTGAAATCGCTATCAGCATCGCCGCGGAAGTCATCGCTATACGAAATTCATAGTACAAAAATGCCGCCCCGAAGTTCATCGGGGCGGTTTTTCCTTTTCCTTTTTTTGTAAATATAATATTATATTGGTATGGAAGAACCAACAAAAATAGAATCAAGCGATCATCCGCTATCCCCAACGGAACGGCTTACTTTTATGAAAAACGGTACCCTTGCCAAACTTGAAGAATTGCGGGGTTCGAGAAATCAATATTCATCGCGCGAAAGCAACGCTCAACTATCGCAAGAGTGGATGAAAAAAAAGCTGCTTGCCGAAAAACAGGATCTCTTTAAAATGGCCGAGGAAATCGACGATCCGATCATTCTTTTGAAGATAGAAACAAGAGAGAAAGAAATAGAAAAAGAACTGATTGATCTTCAGATTGAATGGTTGGAAAAACAAATGTGGGACCTGTATACCGAAACCAGCGACGAAAAAACAAAATTGGCTGAAAAGGTTTCCTGGCTAAAACGTGGCGATCTTCTGCTGGCGATTATTAATAACATAGGCGCCCTCCGCGGCGAACAATTATGGAGCGCGGGGAATGGTGTTGTCGCGGAAGACGCAGGACGTGTGGGGTATAGAGAAGATGAGATAAAAAAACTTGAAGACGAGTTCAGGGAGATAGACAAGATGAAGGAATCGTAAAAGAACCCGCTCGAACGAAATCGAGCGGGTTTGTACTATTTGTCGCAAAAAATTATTTCATTTTTAAACCGGACTCCAGCATACGAATCCTATCGGTAACGGCACGCCAACGTTGAATCGCAGGCCACCAGTTTGCAAGAAAGATAAATGCTCCGTGTACTTCACCAATAACGCCGAGTGTTTTACTCATAATACCGAGTTTGACGGTCAAATTGGTGACAAACATTCCGAAGAAAGCGATGGGCATCACGCCCCACAATTGCCGATACGTGGTCATCCAAAAATCATACAAAAAGAAGTTGAAGAATGTCCATCGGTATGTTCCAAGCATTTTATCAAACAATCCCTCAATTACCTTTTCCGCTTCCGGAACTTCAAGCTTATCTTGAAGTTTTTCAAACACGGTGCGAAGATTGGCTTCGTTCGTTTGGTTTGTGAACTCAAGCTTGTTCAAACGAACACTACAGAGGTATGAAATAATAGAGCACAGTAATGCAACAAAAAATGTAATCCACACGAGTGCTCCGGGGACATCTCGGAGAAACGAAATCTTGAATTCGCTGGAAAGTTCCCACAAAATCGGTCCGAAATAATACAAAACATAGACCGAACGAAAAAACGTTTTTCCAAACTCAACACAAGTAGCCGGGTACTCTTTTGTACACTCAGCAAGAAGCTGTGATGCATTTTCAATGTTGGGAGCTACAATAACCCAGCGTTTTGCGTAATACATTGTTGCCGCTTTACGCCAATAAACACACATCAAACTTGAAATCCACCGAAGAAATATTTCAAGAACGATAAAACATCCGGCAATGATTACAAATTCGCGCATCACGTCGTGCCAATCGTTGACCGCTTTCACTCCTCCTTGTAAAAGATTCCAAAGCGGCACTTGAAGTTCGTTCCAACTTACGGCCACCCGCACTTGAATATAGAGCATCGCAGCAAGAAGTACGATGCAGCCATACGCCACAACAAACCACCTAAGGGACATAAAAAAAGATCGAAACATGACTGCCTCCTTACAGAAAGACGTAATAAATGTCAAAGAAAAACCTAACCTCACGATAACATATTTCTCATTATTTTGCAAGTCTTGCAATTTGACATTTAAATAATAAAGTTGTAATATACATACAGTTAAGCACAACAAAACAAAGGGGGTTACCATGTGGTGGGAATTCTTACAACATTCAGTTTTTACCGATCATCAATTTTTAGCGCTGGCGACATTGTTTTGCGCAAGTGCTCTCTATTGGGCCGCAGAATTTGTCGTTCGCAAAATAAAAGCCAACAAAGGGTCATGAAAGAGAAAAAGGTCATTCGCATCGCGCGAATGACCTTTATTTTGTTCGTCGTATCTTTCTATTTTCTTATTTTACTATCTTTCTATTTATGGAGATACACCTCGATCGCCCCTTCCCCGCCATCTTGTAT
>Ga0172379_10008083_pt1 | contig 13388 bp, 16 predicted proteins | sample GrowelOW334metaG_FD_119756 | JGI IMG/M metagenome (GOLD analysis project Ga0172379, IMG submission 119756) | Groundwater microbial communities from an aquifer near a municipal landfill in Southern Ontario, Canada - Groundwater well OW334 metaG | ecosystem: Environmental > Aquatic > Deep... | reverse complement strand
CGTAAGAAAATATCCACATCACCACGCGCGCGGAGCGTGCGACTTGTCCGTCCGTAGCTTTAGCGAAGGCGGGACGAATCACAAATTTTTAAAATAGGTGCGGATTTGGTCGTATAAGGCAACAGCAATAAAACTTGTGTCCGAAGAGGCGAAATTTTGGCGTGCGGCGCGAAGCGCCGCATAAGGAGCAGAAGCTTTTTCTTGGACTTTTTTGTCGTGCAAAAGGTTCGGAGGGGCAAAATCCAAAGATTTTTTGGAAAGAAGATTTTTAGTCGGGGAGGTCGTCCGAATTTATGTGCTTGCCCCACCCACCCATGCGCGCACATTAAAACTCCCTTAATTAATTTTTCAGGATTGATTCAACTTTCTTTCTGCCTGTTGTTCGTAGCAGTACCTCGTTATTTTCATCAATATCAATATAAGGAGACAATCTTTCAAATTTTAGCGCAGATTCTTTAAAACCATGGAGCTTAATAAGAGGAACTAGACTGTTTTTAGCAATCCTTTTTGGAAACATTTTGTACAAAATCAATAAAGCACATTCAGGAGCACTTCTAAATTTATCGGGATCAACATAAATTTTCGTTCCAATTTTTTCAAAGATAGGGTACCGACGTTCGGTTAGTAATCCTATGATTTTAGTTGCATCGTCTATGCTCATAGAGTTTTTAGCAGAAAAGCGGACTAATTCGGCTAGTATCCAAGCGCAAATAGGCAAAACGGTAGAAGAATCCATTTCATTAGCACTTATTTCATCAGAATCGTGTCTACCTCCGCGATTTGAGGTTATATCATAGATAAATATGCTTGCACGAGGAATTTGTAATCTTATGCCGTCTTCTGGAATTGTTGTTGTATCAATTTGATCAATGATTTTTTGAGCATAAATACCAGCTTTGAAATCTTTTTGTTTTGCTGGCAAAGATTTTCTAGCATATACCCATATCAGCTTTATAATAGCTTCTACAAATCTCCCCGCCTTGGTCAACGAACCTTCCCAGTCGCCTTCTTCAAATTTTTGTATGGAAGAAAGAAAATAATTCAAAGCGGACATAACTCTTTTATCCTCAAAATTTTGACTCAATAATTCTTTTACTTGTTCATATCCACTCATATTATTTCTTTCCATTCATTAGTTAAATTATAACTGCCATATTCTTTGGAATCGATCCATCCACGTGTTTTTGCGTCATTTGGATAAAACATATTAAAACTCCCCAACAAAGCTTTTGTTTTCATTTTGTCCCAATGTTTTTTTATTTCACTAAGTTGTACACTTTTACTCACTTCTCCTTTTGCAAGATAAGCGACCATCAAGGTAAACTTTTTAGGACCACTTTTATCAGATGCATATCTTTTGACAAAAGCCCTTTCATTAATAGAAAAAGTTATTTGATCTGTGGTGGGTCGGATAGGTGAGTGGGTCTCATTCTTTTTTTGGGACCCAAAAACCTCTTTTTCTAATTTCTCTAGACGAAGTATTATGTCGGTTAAATTTTCTTTTTTCATATTATTGATAGATTATTTTCTTAATACATAAAGCCAATTCTTTGTCTCCTTGTCTTTTATTCTGTTGAATTCACGTCTCTTTGTTAGATTTAGTAAATTCATGGAGATTGAAGTTTTGGGGTAGTATCTTCCGATTTCCTTCAGTTTTTCCATTATTTTGGAAATATCCTGTGGAGTATCAAAAAAACCGTCGTTGGTAAGAATCTTAAGTGCGCCAGACGCTCCTTTTGGTATAATAGAGTTAGATTGACGCTTCACTACGTTTTTTAAGTTAGTCTTTCCTTCTGTGGCAGAAACGAGTTCATCAAGAAGACTCTTAATTTGATCAACTATTTTTTGAGGGGTGTTTTTCATAAATTTATATCTACTTAGCTTTTAATGACGGAATAATATACCCGCCATTTTTTGTTGTCAAGTACATATATCAATTTATATAGGAATTTGTGAAGATATATTGATATAATTACGGTTACATATTATTAATGATGTAAATGAGCAATATATTATAAATTGTAATGTTCTAAAATACCTCTATAAATAAGGATATATTATGTAATACACGCGTATCTTTAATAGTTGTTCACATTTAACCATCAAGAAATATATTATTGTGATATAATTCTACATATGAAATATTTTTTATACGCACGCAAAAGTACAGATGTTGAGGACAAACAAGTTTTGTCTATTGAGGCGCAACTTACCGAACTTCGTGCGCTTGCTAAAAAAGAAAATTTAGAAATTGCGGAAGAATTTGTAGAAAAAAGAACGGCAAAAATGCCGGGCCGCCCTGTTTTTAATGAAATGATAAAACGGATTCAGAAAGGCGAAGTGCAAGGAATAATATGTTGGAAGTTGGATCGGTTGGCTCGCAATCCGGTAGATGGGGGACAAATTAGTTGGATGCTCCAACAGGGAATTATTCAGCACATTCGCACTCACAATAGCAATTATTATTCTGGCGACAATGTCCTCATGATGTCAGTTGAGTTTGGAATGGCAAATCAGTTTATTCGCGATTTGAGCTCAAATGTTAAGCGTGGATTGCGCGCCAAAGTTAAGAGAGGCGAATTTCCGAGTCTTGCTCCGGTTGGATATTTAAATGATGTCAGGACTAAAACAATAATTGTTGATAAGAAAAAATCAAAAATAATTCACGAGGCGTTTGAGTTGTATTCAAAAGGTAATTCAAGATTAGAGGATATTTCTACATTTTTTGGCGAAAAAGGGATGAAAAGCTGGAACGATAATTTTTTGCATAAAAATTGCGTAAAGAACATTCTTACCAATCCTTTTTATTATGGACATTTTAAATATGGAGGTGAAATTCACGAGGGGAGGCACAAACCGATAGTTCCAAAGGAACTTTTTGATAAAGTTCAGAGAGTTTTGATTGAAAGAGGTAATCCGATGAAGCCCAGAAGCGAACCCAAAGTATTTTGTGGACTTTTGAAATGTGGCACTTGCGGAATGATGATAACGGCAGAAAATAAAACTAAAATTTCTAAAAAACATATCCACCACCATTACACATATTATAGATGCACCAAAAAATCCAAAGTTATAAAATGTCCGGAAATTGCAGTCAGACAGGAAGTTTTAGATGAACAATTTTCCGAAATTTTATCAAATTATTCTATGCCTTCGCCTTGGGCGGAAGAATTCAATTTATTGATTAAAGAGGATGAGAAAAAAGCCGATCGCGAATCGTCAAAAATTATTGCCGATTTGCAAAATAAAGTTTTTAATATTTCAGAAAAAATACAAAGATTATTAGATGTATATTTAGCTCAAGATATTGACCGAGAAACTTATCTCAAAGAACGAAACAAGTTTGTTTCGGAAAAGAAAAGTTTTGAGGAGAAAATTGAGAAGTTGGAAATAGACGCCACTTCGTGGCTCGCACCTATGCGAGAGTGGGTAGAAACGGCTTCAGGTATAGGAAAAATCGCGGAAAGGAACGACCTCCCCTCCAAAAAATCATCTCTCCAGAAAATCTTCGGATCGAACCTCTTTTTGCACGACAAAAAAGTCCAAGAAAAAGCTTCTGCTCCTTATGCGGCGCTTCGCGCCGCACGCCAAAATTTCGCCTCTTCGGACACAAGTTTTATTGCTGTTGCGGGGTTTAGATTTGCACTAAAATTTCAAGGTTATGAGCCTCGCGAGTTACTATTACTCTACCCCGCAATGCTCGTATATTACTTTATTGTATGTGTGTTTGCAAGTTAAAATTTAATCTACTTATGCATATTTTTGTTTTAAATATTTAAGAACCTTTGATATAATGTTATATATGGCCAAGTATAAAGAGAGGATAAAAGCTCTACAAATGAGAAGAAAGGGAATCTCCATAATAACGATTGCACGAAAGCTCGATGTGTCAAAAAGTTCAGTAAGTCATTGGTGTAGTGATATCATTTTAACTGATAAGCAAATTGAAAAATTAGAAAAAAACAAAGGAGTTTCTTTTAAAACTGGGCAAAGAATAGGAGCTGAAACAAACAAAAAAAAGAAATTAGACGAAATAAGTAAACAATTTAAACAAGCCAATGACCTTATAAACAAAATCTCTCTCAGAGATTTATTAATTATAGGAGCGTCTCTCTATTGGGCTGAAGGTGCAAAAACTGAGAGCAGATTCATTTTTGTTAATTCTGATCCGATAATGGTCAAGATTATTTTTGTTTTCCTAACTAAAATTCTTGGTGTAGATAAAACAATGATACATCCAACATTACAAATAAATTTTGTACACAAAAAAAGAGTCAAAAAAGTGATGACATTTTGGTCAAAATATTTGAATATACCTTTACATAATTTCAATAAACCTTATTTTGTAAATGTGGTGCCTAAAAAAGTTTATGAAAATTATCACGAGTATTACGGGGTCCTTAGATTAAGGGTCTTGAAAAGTTCGAGTTTACAGTATAAAATACTAGGGTTTATAGAAGTATTAAAAAAATACGCCGACGTAGCTCAGGTAGTTAGAGCACCCCACTCATAAAGGGGAGGTCCCAAGTGCAAGCCTTGGCGTCGGCACATTTCAACAAGTTCAATGTGGGCTAAATTATAAACCTCCTAAACTATTCAACGTGGTGGTGTAATTAGAAATAAAAGAGGGGATCACAAACAGCATAGCTATAAGAGGTAAGATTATTACTACTGCGGTTATTATGCCGGTCCACATCATAATTTTGCGAGTTTTTTCAACTGATTCATAAATTGCGTCTATCTTTTTTTCCAAACCAGCCATTTTGTTTTGGGTTTCTTGGTCCATACGTAGAGATTAATGATATGCAAAAATTGTAGCATTTTATTATTTTATTGGGTAATCTATGTTGATAACTGGTTAGGTAAATATCCTGTCACGAGGTATAATAATTAAATAAAATTATGCCTATTTATAAAAAAGTAAATAAAGATTTTTTTAAAAAATGGACTAGAGAAATGGCTTATGTTTTAGGATTTTTTGCTGCTGATGGATACATGACAATTAATAAAAGAGGGGCTCATTTTTGGAATATCCAAATTAATGACAAAGATTTATTGGAAGAAATTAAAAAATCTATAAAATCAGAACATAAAATAAGTGTAAGAATAAAAAAAAGAAAAGAAGAAAAAACAAGTTATCGATTGCAAATAGGAAGCAAAGAAATGTATGAAGATCTTTATAATCTCGGCATGAGGCAAAACAAAACAAAGAGTTTAACAGTTCCTAAAGTGCCAGATAAGTATTTTCGTCATTTTGTTAGGGGATATTTCGATGGAGACGGACATGTATGGATGGGAGTAATTAATAAGGAAAGAAAAACAGCACATATCGTCATTCAAACAGTTTTTACTTCATGTTCAGAAAAGTTTCTAAAAAGTATAAAAATGAGACTCGAAAAAAATGATGTATTTAAAGGGGTTTTAAGAAAATGGAAAGGTAATTATTTTAGACTGGTGTATAGTATTTATGGCTCTTTGAATTTGTATAATTTTATGTATAATGATTTAAGTCTTTCAAAGCTGTTTCTTAACAGAAAGAAAACTGTTTTTGAGAGATATATGAAAATGCGGCTGTAGCTCAACGGTAGAGCACTCCCCTGTAGATTGTTGCAGCTTCCTCGTTAAAGCGAGGTTGAAACTCTTTGGGATAACGGTGAAGGCTAAGTCCAGTAATGGATATGCGAATACCGTGGGAACCTCTCAAAATACTAGTTTTAATAAAAATAAAACAAGTGAGAGGGCTCCGTAGAGACTAGATACCAAAGCACCTAAATGATAAATTAATCACAAGGTGAAGATATAGTCCACGCCATTATGAAAATAATGAATTAGTGCACGGGAGAGGCCGTGGGGTCAGCACCCATCAGCCGCGCAGCGAAAAAGAGTCATAGAAATATGGTTCTTTTTCTGTATACTGATTGGATTTAGAACTGGTATAATGCACATAATGAAAAAAGTAATAATTTTTGATATGGATGGCGTGTTGTTTGATAGTATCCCTTTTGCCAGAAAAGCCTTTATGGAAAATCATCCTGGTCTAACTGAAGAAATGTACAACGAAATACATTCTGGAAACTTTCATATTGAAGCAGAAAAATACGCACATCTAAAAATAAAAGAAACTGAAGAAGAAAAAAGTAAACGTTACACTGATTATGGTAAAGAGAAAAGCAAGACATCCCTGTTTCCCGGCATTAAAGATTTATTGCAAGATTTACATAGCAAGGGATGTATTCTGGTATTGAATACGAATGCATTTGCTAAAAATTGTCTCCCACTACTCAAAAATTCGGGGACTGAAGAGTTGTTTGATTTTATTGCAACCGCAGAAGTATCAAAAGATAAAGTGCAGAAGTTTGAAATGATTGAAGATAAATATAAAGTGGAAAAGAATAATATTTTGTTTGTCACCGACGCCCTGGGAGATGTTAGAGATGCCGATGTTGTGGGAGTTAAGACGATCGCTGTTACTTGGGGGGTTCATGATAAAACTTTTTTCGAACGTGAAAAACATAATAATCTTATTGGAATTGTTGATACAGTGGAAGACTTGCGCATGACTTTAGTGCAGTTCTAACATCGTCCACGAGTTCGCGCAAAGGAACGAAGTGGGAATTAGGGAAGTACTAGTGTTTGTCGATTAATCTCAAAAGAGGTTCTTCCCAACCAAAACAGGTTTCAATATCTCGGAATCTTTTAAAACATTCCATGATTAATGGGTCAGTTTTTGCGTACTCTTTTAGCATTTCAACCGCTTCAATCATAAAGTTGCCAACTGTTCCATTGGAGTCATCGACACCGCCTTCGCACACTTTCTTGTCCAACCTCAAAAGTAAATCTATAACAAAATCAGTGGTTTGTTTGCTTATTGGCAATTCCGAGGCAATAGCTGACAAGCGAGCCACTCCTTCATCTAACGAATTTTGATATGCAAACCATGTTTTTGATGGGCCACCATATGATTTGATATAGTGGAGAGCGGATGTAATTTTCTTTTCGATTCCAGTCAATTCCTTTTTTGATAGTTCTCCTGTTTTTCCACTCGAAATCACTCCGTCAATTGTATTTTTGTCCGTATCTGATAAGAGCTTACCTTCCATAACTGCCCACAATGCAACCGCAACCATATGTTTACATAACACGTCAGTTTGGCCCAAATAACATTCGCAGTATCCACGATCGTAATTTTTTGCATGTACATCTACATGATATGGGTGAGTACCAAGCACAATAGCAGAATATTCGCGCACATGTTCTTTAAACTGAGTCATTTTTCCCTTCTCGTATAGGTCAACTGCCTTTTGAAATGTAGTAGGATCTGTCCCAAACTTGATTTTCTCTAAAGTATAGGAGGGTCTCATGGTTTTATTTTGTATCTTTTCGTTCCAGAATTTCAAAACCATATATGATTCCGTCGCAAAGGAAATTTTCAAGCTGGCTGTGGTCGTCTTGGGTCTGGGCTTTATATAGGTAAGTGTAATAGAGCTGTTTTTGTTGCTGAAGAATGACAGCCGGAGCGAAGTTGGCTTCAAGAAGCATAGCGTTCATAAGCAAGCGCCCCACTCGGCCGTTGCCATCAGAGAATGGATGTATTTGCTCAAACTTGCTGTGGACGCTCGCTGATAAAGCAACAATGTCGCCAGTTTTATTTGTGATTTTTTTCATTACTTCCGGTACGAGATTTGGGACGCTGATATAATTTGCAGTAGGCAAATTGACCCCAGTGATTCGGACAGGGTGATTCCGGTATCCTCCGGCATCTGGTCTGATTCCGTTCATAAGAATGCTATGCAGTTTTAATACGAGTGCCTCGTCAATTTTTTCTTTTTTGGTAATATGATTGAAGAGATAGTTTAGAGCTGTTTGATGATTTTTGGCTTCAAGCTGCTCGGTCAAACTTTTGTTTGGTAGAGCGGCGTTGTCAAAAAGAATGGCAGCAGTGTCCGGTTCACTCAAAGTGCTTCCTTCTATTTTGTTGCTGTTGTAAGTGAGTTTGAGAATGAATTGATCTCTAACATCTGGGTTATTCAAAATCTCAGTAACTATGTTTTTATGTTTCTTTGATTTTTGGGATAGCGCCTGTTTTTTGGCAGTAAGAGTGTCTTCGGGAATTATCTTTTGTCCAGTCACTTCTAAAAACAGCTCATCTATGACTGCTTGCATTTTAGGTCTTGGAGTTGATTTGCCGGTTCGCCAGCTGTTGAGGGTAGGGAAGGATACCCCAAACTTCTCAGATAGTTTGGTCTGAGTCAATCCGAGCATTTTTTGGATAATCTCTAGTTTTTGTTTTGTATTCATAACGAAACCATTTTATCAAACTTTATAAAGTTAGGCAAATATCAAAAAGTTTATAAAGTTATCCACATGCCTAGTTAATAGTGTGGTATAATAACTTACACTAAATAAACTCTTTCCATGAAAATTATACTAGCAATAAAAAATTCTTTGGGAAAAAATGTGGCATTTGTGACTGATAATCTGAAAGTGTTTTTATTGTCAGAAATTTTAGAGATAACTAAACAAAACCAAGTAGAAAATGTTTATTTGGTGAAAAGGAACACGGGTTCATATTTGAGAAGCAAAAAAGGCATTCCAAAGAATCTACAACTTGATAAGGTTGCAGTTGGTAGTGATTATCTTTCGTCCTTTGTTGATTTGAGGATCTCGGAGAGCACGCCGATATTAAGCGCATATACTGCACTCTACAATCAATCTTTATCTGAAGGAGATTCCCCAATAATTAAACCGATAGAAAGTAAGTTATATGCTTCCACTGCTTTAGTAAAAGAAAAGATTCTGTCAGTTAAAGAAATAATTTATGAATCAGCGACACATTTCAATTTAGATCCTTTTCAACTCGGAGCCATTTTGATTGATGAAATTGCTAGACTAGCACCTTTTGAAGAAATAATCGACAAAATAGGAGTTGGGAATTTTGGTGTTAACACCTCTGTTGGTTTGGCTCAGATTAAAATCGATACCGCAAATAATATTATTAGGAAAAAACTGTACAATCCCAATGCTTCTGATCCAAAGTTGCCACTGAAAAGAGTTAACAGAGATACACGAGCTTATCTTTACGATTATTTAATACAGCCACAACATAACATATTTTTTGAAGGAGCTATTCTGGCTGATCTAATTAATAATTGGAAAGAGTTTATTGATCTAAAAAATCATTTCGATATTCTTGCTACTCTTTATTCTATTTCTAGATTACCTCATGTTGAACCTCATCCTAATAATCGCGGAACTCAAATTGCTACTGAATTTTATAATCTAGCAAAAGAATGGCTACGATAAGGAAGCACAAAATAATAGCTTCAATGGTCCTGATAATAGCAGTTATTATTATTTTGATGTTTTTGAACCCGGTTCATTATAGGAATTTACTTTTAATGAAATTTCAATTTATAAGAATACATAATATAAATCCTGCAGAGACAAACTTCATTTGGCAAAAAAGTTATATCGGAGGACTCGGTTCAAATGGTAACGGTAATTGTAATTATGTGGTTGGAGAATTGAGATCTTTTTCCGGCCCAAGGGAAAAAGTAATCGCACAATACCAAAAAGTATTAAATCAAAATCATAACGCTGGAATTTTGTTCATGGATGGAGATTCGTGGCCAGTAGATTCTATTCTTTGGGACTGGAGAGGAGAATTCTTAAATCAAAATCATATTGAGAGAGGTAACTATTACATAATATATACTGCAAAAAAATTTCCTGCCCTATTGTATTTAGGTTGTCCTAGTTATTAATTTTTAAAATCAGGTATATAAAAGACACCGTTTTGAAGCTTTATAGCGGTTCTCACTTCGTCCACGAGTCCGCGCATTGAAAATTTTTCTAAAAACATCTTGTGAAGCAAGGTGTTTTTGGTTCTAACGAAAATTGACACAAAAATGGTTACATGTTATGATTAAACAAGGAAAGGAATATAGTATGACACCGTCAATATATCTGACAGTTGCCAACAATTGGCAAGAGTTGGAAGAAATGGCAACAAACGGAAAGCTACCCATCCCGCTTGCCGATTGTCTCAAGGCACTTGTTGTCTCTGAAAGGCTATCGGTAATATCACCAGAGGCAAAACCAGAACTCATCCGGCTCGCCAAGGCGCATTTAGCCAATGGGATCGTGTTGAGCGATTCAGCTACGGATCAATTTTTTGACATTGTGGTTTTTGTTCCAGATCCTGGCCAGGAGAAGAATTGTCGCTCTTTCTTCAAGCTCATTCCGAAGTACCCCGGCGGCAAATTCAAATATCTCGAGAACCTGTGAATAGCCGCTTCGCCCAGAGAAACTGCCTCGCGCGCTCTCGGCGAGGCGGTTTCTTTTTATACAAATTTAGGAATATATACATAATTTCCCATAATAGCAGTTCTAACATCGTCCACTAGGTCGCGCAAAAACACAACATTTAGGCATTTTTCGGTAAATGATTTAAAGTAAGATAAATGTTATTATGTTCTTGAATCATTATCATTAACCTAAAACTAACATGTGGTACTCTATTTTAGTTATTTTATTTTTTTTGGTCATCTCAAGTATCCGTCAGATAAATCAATACGAAAGGGGGGTTAAATTTACTTTAGGAAAATTTTCTTCCGTTATTCAACCGGGCTGGAGGATTATATGGCCAGTTATTCAAAGCTATCAAAAAGTGGATATTAGAGTAAAGGCTGTAGATGTTCCAGATCAAAATGCTATCACAAGAGACAACGTGGTTGTAAAAGTTAATGCTGTTATTTATTACAAAGTGAGTGATGCAAACAAGGCTATTATTGAAGTTGAAGATTTTAAATATGCAATATCTCAGTATGCTCAGACCACGATGAGAAATATCGTAGGGGAAGTTACTTTAGATGAGCTTTTGTCTAGCAGGGATAAAATTGCAGATAGGATAAGAGAAATTGTGGACAAGGAAACAGATGCTTGGGGTTTGAAAGTTCAAAATGTGGAACTGAAAGATGTTAGTTTGCCAGCAGAAATGGAAAGAACAATTGGCAAACAAGCAGAGGCAGAAAGAGAAAAAAGAGCGGTCATTATTAATTCCGAAGGAGAAGTTGCCGCATCTCAAAACATTGCAAAGGCAGCACAAATGCTGTCGCAGACTCCGGGAGCTCTTCACCTTCGAACCCTTCAGTCTATAAATGATATGTCATCCGACCAGAGTAATACTGTAGTTTATATGGTGCCTGTAGAAATACTAAAAGCTTTCGAGAGCTTTACAAAAAAATAGGCGAGAATTGGTCGCACCAGTTTTTTAGTTTTCAACATCAAATTATATATCATCACGTAATATAAATTGTGATATATTGATATATATGAAATTAAGTAAAATTATTTTGCTTATCTTGGCGGTGTTACTTTCCTTCATTTTTGTCTTCAATCAGCCTCAAATGCTTGCTTTACCTTTAGGATTGTTTCTCTACGTTTTTCGCTATAAAATTATCGATGCATTTAAAAACACCAATCTTTCATTGGCGTATATTTTGGTTGGTTGGTTTCTAGGGATGACCATTGAATTACTTGCTATTTGGCAAAATATGAGTTTGCCTTTTGGTCAAAGAAAACTTTTTAATCAAGATCCTATTTTGGATTTGATGGTAGGAGCAGGTTTTTATTTTGTTGTTTCCATAATTTTGTATTTATTTGTCCAAAGATATAAGTTTTCTAAAAAAATATTCTTGGGTATAACAGCTTTTTATGCGATTGTAATAGAACAACTTGGCGTCGTGTTTTTTGCCGGACTTACTAATCCGCTTCTTTGGGTTTATGTAGCTATTGTCTATGGCGTATGGACAGTTACTCCTTATTTATTATTTTACGATAGATTTTCAGAGCGCAGGTCTCCTTCGTTTTGGGTTTATTTTATGTTGCTCATCGTGCTTTGGGTAGCATCTTTTATTGGTTCTGTATTAGGAACATTGTTATCTAGAATGATTTGATGTTTTGGTTTTAACCTCATTTATTAACGCTCTGAAAAATCTGTCAGAGAGGGATTTTGGGGTATTGAAGTGATATAATTTATACATGAATTATATAAAATTTGTTAGAATTTTTCTCCTCGTTTTAATAATTATCGGTATTGGTCTACTCTCCACTCAAAAAATGTGGGTGCCGAAAATAGTTGATTTTATTTTGAGAAAGGAAAATATACAACAACAAAACGCTGAGGCAATTAATAATATTCAAAATAATATCACTTTGACGAGTAAGGTAAGCTTATCTTCTTCAGAAAAAGAACAAATATTAGATTCTGTAGATGGATTTATTAATGAATACAAATTGCCAAAAGGTATTCAAAACACATACAAAATTCTAATTGAAAAACAACTTAACGAATCAATTAGAATTGTGGTTAATCCTGGCGAAGAAGGAGAAGTTGGAAATTTAATTATTTATGCGAGAAGAGTAAATAATGTTTGGCGAGTTGATCCAAATGGGGGACCATGGTGTACGCTTGAGGAATTTGATCAGCAACAATGCTTTTAGAATTATCTTTTTCTTAAGCATTTCCTACTTTGTAGTCTTTGAATTCTAGATCCATAAAGTCAGTGCGGATACCGGCATAAGCCGAAGATTTAATCGTTTGGCCGTATTTACTTCCGTTATCTATAGCTTCTGCGACTAACGCCCATACACCTGAATTATTTTTATCGAGATATACTTTCACTGAAACCGTCCCATCGGCAAGATCGGTAACAACTGACTTTATTCCTATATATGTTTTAAGTGGAAGCAAACTCGGATTTGAATCGATATTGTACGTGCCGGCAAATATTTTTTTCTGATCCAAGGTGTAATAAACACCTTTTATCTTTTTTTTGATGATTGCTGTACCGTCTACACGTATGCCGGTGTAGTAGAGGTTGTTTGCATCGACATAACGATTGAAAAATAGGAGGCCATTTGATGCGTTGCGGTTTGGGCTGGTGCTTAAATTGTTTTCATTTATTTTGAAGTAAGCTTCTTGAGATAGATTTTGGAATTTTGATTTTGTCACTAGGCGGAAAATGTTTTGCGGATGCTTTCCTCCATCAGTGTCAAGCGCATTGGAAGCCGCATAAATTTTGTTCCAGGAGTCAGTAGCCAAGAGACTGCCTTGATTGGTTTTGCCTAAGCCATTATCTACCGAAAAGTATGCTCCAGAATTGAGCCACCAATTGCTATCAGTACTGGCAGTCATGGATCCGGTTTCTTGAATTTTAACATCTTGATTTAGACCGTATGTCGCCCCTCCCACCACTCCTCCCACCTTGAATGCCAAAGCATTATTGGACCAAAATGGATTGGATGACCAGTCAGAAGAGAATACCCCCACTTTGACGTAGTAATCTCCAGCCGTGGTTGGAGTCCAACTGATACTGACGGTAGTG
>Ga0172379_10008082_pt1 | contig 13390 bp, 13 predicted proteins | sample GrowelOW334metaG_FD_119756 | JGI IMG/M metagenome (GOLD analysis project Ga0172379, IMG submission 119756) | Groundwater microbial communities from an aquifer near a municipal landfill in Southern Ontario, Canada - Groundwater well OW334 metaG | ecosystem: Environmental > Aquatic > Deep... | reverse complement strand
TTGTTCGATATTCGATATTCTCTTTTTTCAGCGCTTTCGTTCTTTTCTTGATTTCGGCAATGATTCCACCGTTCGAATTACGCTAACGGAAAAATCTATCAGCCGCTCCTCAAGATCAAATTCCTTGCATTCCTTCGTCATTCTTCTGTTCCTTGTTCGATATTCTCTTTGTTAAATTTACTCGCTTTTTATCCCTTGTGTTTTTCCAATACCGCGCGCCCCGCGATTATTCCCGACGCCGACGCCTGCACAAGCCCGCGCGTGATTCCCGCCCCGTCGCCCACCGCGTACAGATTCTCTATCGGCGTCTCCAGATTCTCGTTCAACTCGACACGCGACGAATAAAACTTAACTTCTACTCCATACAGCAGCGTCGAGCGCGAATTGATTCCCGGCGCGACCTGATCCAGCGCCTCGAGCATCTCGATAATGCCGGACAAATGCCGGTAGGGCAGCACGAAACTCAGGTCGCCCGGCGTAGCCTTTTTCAGCGTCGGAACGACAGAGCCCTTTTCGATCCGCGCCGGCGTCGAGCGGCGCCCGTTGCGAAGATCGCCGAGCCGCTGCGCGAGCACCCCGCCGCCGAGCAGATTCGCGAGGCTCGCCACGTATTTCCCGTACGCTATCGGCTCGTGGAACGGCTTCGTGAAGTTGTTGCTGACAAGCAATGCAAAATTCGTGTTGTCGGTGTTCCTGTTCGAGTAGCTGTGTCCGTTGACGGTCGTGACGCCGTTGTTTTCCTCGAGCACGACCTCGCCGTTCGGGCACATGCAGAACGTGCGTATCATATCGTCGAATTTTTTTGTGTTGAAAAGGAACTTCGATTCGTAGAGTATTTTCGTCAGCGGCTCCATGACCGCCGCGTGCGTCTCGACGCGCACCCCGATATCGACCGGGTTGTTCTCGCGCGGCAGATCGAGCCGTTTCGCTTCGAGCGAAAGCCATTCTGAGCCTTCGCGGCCCGGCGCGAGTATCACCGTCTTCGCCCTGTACGCTTCGCCGCCCGTGGTTTCGACGCCCACCGCCCGCCGGCCCTCCACCAGAACCCGCATCGCCATCGTCTCCGCCTTGAAATCTATCAGCGGCAGCAGCTCCTCGCGGATTTTGCCGAGCACGTCGAGGCAGACCTCGGTCCCTATGTGGCGGATGCGCGTGACGATCAGCTTCAGGTGCGCCAGAGAGGCCTTGCTCCGCACGTCAGCGAGCGCTTCGGGGTCGCCCCCGTATATTTTGTCGGACGCGCCGCGCCGCACGTATTCCGCGTCAACCGCGGCGATCAGTTCGTTCAGTTTTTCGATTGAAACATATTTATGGAGTTGGCCGCCGACATCCGGCGAGAGCGTCAGTTTCCCGTCGCTGTAGGCGCCCGCGCCGCCCCAGCCGCAAAGGATCGACGCCGGGTCGTGCTTGCGGTCCGGGAGGTCCTTGCCCTTTTCGAGCAGCAGGATTTTCAGGCCGCCGGCCCGCGCCAGTTCGAGCGCCGCGAACAGCCCCGCCGGCCCGGCGCCGACAATGATTACATCGTATGCCGCTTTCGCTCCCATCGTCGTCATCCCCTTTCACGCAAAAACGCCGCGTTGCTGACAATCACGGCGCAGGTGGATGTTGCTTGAATAGTTTCGTTTGATCGCCTCCGATTCAGAGGCTTGGTTATCGGGGAGGCGGGATTTGAACCCGCGCTCTCACGCCCCCCAGACGTGCGCGTTAACCAGGCTACGCCACTCCCCGTTATTTCTTCGGCCCTCGGCGGGCCGTCAGTCCTCCAAGTGTTCGACCGCGCGGCCCAGCCGCTCCAGCCGTTCTTTCATCTCCCGGATGTCGTCCCCTGTCGCGAGCCCGAGTCCGGTCAGAAATTCGTTGATCCTGCCCTTGATGTCCAAGTCCTCGAACAGCTCTGCCGCCGCCGTGCGCTCTTTTTCCTCGCGCTCCTCGTAGACGTCCACTTCCTCGGAGCCGCTCCGCAACACCGGGATGTTCTCTCTCAGATCGTCCAGAAAGTCCCTGATGTCCTCGGTCCGCTCCTCGCCGCGCTTCGACAGCTCTTCGCTCAGCTCTTCCGCCTTGTCGCGCAGATAGTCTATGAGCCCGAGACCCATTTGCAACAGATTTTTCGGCTCGCCCGCCATTCGGTTCCTTTTCCCGCAAAACGTCTTTTCGCGCCCCGCCTGCCGGCGCGATTAAATAGTATATTGAAATCCGCAGACAAAATCAAACTTAATTTCGGTTAATCCGCATTCCTTGGAATTATTCAATATCTGCATTGATTTCGGCTATTTGATGTTCATCCAGATGTCCGCTTGGGTAAAACGTGAAATGTGGCCGATATTTGTGGTTGCGATTATTGTTTCCATTCTTTTCTGTTCTTGAAGAACTACAGCCTGCGCCGACAGTATGGCATCGGCATCCAACGCTTTGTCATCGGCCGTCGGCATTCCCTTCTTACGCGCCTCCGCCCAGAATTCGGCGGCTCTCAGCATCATACTCGTATCAATTGGAAGATACACGAGGATAGATTTTAGCGTGTCTATTCTTGCGATACTTCGGTATTTCCCGGCCCGGAGAAGTTCCCGGCGCAATTCATAATCACAAATCTCAGGAATAACCGCTATATAGCCGTAAGATAATATTTTTTGGAGCCATTCTTTAACGTCGCTGTTGCCGGTCGGGTGTGTTGCCATGCCGAGAATGCCTGTGTCGAGGAGCACAAGTTTAGTCGCCATCGAACAGCTTCCTTGGCGATGGCCGGTTTTCATCCAGCGCTTTTTTCAGTTCCGGCCACGTTTCGTCGTCATATTCAGGACCGTCTTTCATCCATTCATCAAGCAATTGTATAGCTCTATCCGCGCGCATGCTCCATTCCGATCCGGAAGGCAAAGAAATGCCGCCTCCCGTACCGCCGGCGCCTGTCGCCATATCCTTTTTTTTCAATGACGGCATTGTTGCCACCTCATGCTATCAGTTTATCCAATTTAAGCAGGTTGATCAAGGCGACGTGATTTGCCATATTATTTTTTACGAACAATTTTTGGTTTATTACATTTACTTTTTGAGCGGCGATAGCGTGATATCTAATTCACTCCGCGCCCATCGGAATCAACTCGAACGGTTTCGTTTTCTCAACATCGATGGTAATGAGAGAAAATCTCTTCCCGTTCGTATTTAGCTGAATTTCGCACGGGCCGGGCCTGATTTCCCTCGTTACATACAGCTTCGCTGACCCCGCCGGGATTATTGACCCTTCGCCGCAGATCGAAATTCCAAGATCGCTTTCGATTTTCGCGCTGTTCGTATTTACAAGAAAATTATATTTATCCCTTTCGGGCGCGAATATTTTAAATGAACAAATACTTTCCGGGCAAACAAGCAATTCATCTGAATCAGGCGCGCGCCCATTAATAGCGATAGGCCCGAACGCTAATTCAATTCTTGCCCTGTCCCTGACAAGAACCCCGTCAATGAGCGCGAGACGCAGATTGCCGAGAAAGCCGCCTTTTATCTCCGCGTCCATATCAATGCTCATGATTTTATCGACATCCGTTTGAGTCTTATCGCCGATCGCCGGCGTCTCGCGCAGAAGAATCCATGTCCGGCGTTTATTTTTCATAACCCGCTGAATCTGGCTGAGACGCTTCACCTTCACGATATTCATTCTTTTCATCGCTGATTTCGGGAGATAATACTCCATCGCAATCTCGTCCGCCGTCCGGATGATCAGCGTGTCGCCCGGCTGCGCCTTCGCGGCGATTTCCTTGTAGGCCTCGCGCCAGTTCTGCCGCTCCTGATAGTGGACGTCGGAAAAGTTCTTAACCGTATAAAATCCGAAAATAATGAAAGCGGCCGCCAGCAGGAAGCCCGTTATGATGATGCGGAGAAAAAGAGTGATCGAAAAAACGCTCGCGGCGTCGCGCCTGAATGTCGCCGTTAAATAATTGTACCCGCCCGCAGCGATGAAAAACGGAGCCGCGAGAAGCAGCGGGGCCGGCGTGTCGATCGTCACAAGCGATGCGTTTCCCCTGACGCCGGATATTAAGGCGAAAAATCCGAGCGCCGGCAGAGCGGCCCATAAAATTTTATCCGTGAATTTTCCCTTCGCCGCTCCGAACAGGCTGAAGGCGCCGTACAGCGCGGGAAACAGGCCGGCTATCGCGAGCGCCGCATTGTAACGCGCGAATCCGCCCGCCGCTCCCACATAAACCAACATCAACCTCATCAGCGTCCCCGGGACTTCTATCGCCCCGCCGAACGATTGCGCCGAAAACAATTCCGGCCGGTTCAGCCGCAGCAGAAATCCCGGAATATACAGAACAACCGCTATCGCGAGCGGAATGAAATATCTTTTAATTTTCGGATTAACGGCTTCAAACGATTTCTCGTTCCAGATATTTCGCCATCCGACGGAAGCTACGATATCTATCGCGCCGCCGAGAACGATCACCGTCAGCAGCCTGATGTCGGCATAAAGCGAAACGGCGAAGAGAGCCGCAAGCGCCGCGATGCTCAGCGCGCCCCGCCTGCTTCCGGGACGCAGCGCCGCGAGCGATATCAGCAACGCCAACAGCATGAAAAGCGTCTGCCCTCCCGCGTTCATGGACATGAAAATAAACGGCGGCGAAATGAACAGAAAAAAAGTCGCGAGCGCCGCAAGCCCGTTCGGCGCGAACCTCCTGAGCAGCGCGAAGAAAAGAGGAATGCAAAGCGCGCCGAATATAAGAGCCGGGAACCGCATAACCGGCTCGTACGGCCCGGCGATTTTCACCGCGACTGCCGCCGCTATGTTATAAACAAGCCCGGCCGGCCGCTCCGCTATCGAATAACTCAACGCGTGCGCCACGCTTCCGGCCCGCGCCGCTTCAGCGACCTGGATTTCCTCAACCCAGAAATGAGTCAGATCCAGCGTCCCGGAGTGCAGCCACAAAAAACCGGCCGTGAGCAACGCCACAAACAGCAGGCTCTTCCATCCCGCCGGCGCGATCCCGTTTTGTTTCATTTCGTTTTCGCTCATCGTCAATCGTCGTACCATTCCGGCTTTACCAGCCCGGAATACACCTCGGTTTTGAACGGCCATGCGAACCGCCGGATCGAGTCCCACACAACCCGCATGCTCACTATCAGCCACCAGATGTACATCCGCCGCTTGTAGCGCGCGCGGCTCGTTATACCCCGCAGAAACCAGCCCGGCGACACGAACCTGCCGCTCAACCCGATAAGCTGCTTCTCGATCTCTCCGCGCGTCATATACTCCGAACTGATTATCGGCGTCATCCAATCATATTCCCGAAAATCAGTGACTTCAATCCAACCCTTCTCTTTAGCCTCCGCGTGGAACGACGTGCCCGGCACCGGAGTGATCGGGTGAAATCCCGGATAGTCCAGCCCCAGCTTGCGCGCAAAATCCGACTGCGCGTTCATGCTCGCCGGCGTCTCGTCCCTCACGCCCACTATAAACGTCCCCTGCCGGAACACGCCCGGATATTTGTCCCTCAGCAGATGAAAACACTCCGTCGACGTACTGTCGCTGTAAAAACCTTTTCCCATTATCTTCAGCTCTTCGCGCTCGACCCGCTCGACTCCGATCGATACGTGCACCAGCCCGCTGCGCACAAGCTTTTCCATTATCCCGAGCTTTTCATCCCGTATCACCGCGTCCGCCCGCATGAACGCGAACCATTCAACTCCTAATTTCGCCGCCGTCAGCGCCTCCGCGAACTCCGCGTTCCAGTTCGGGTCCTTGTTCCAGAACTCGTCGACAAAAACGAGACACCGCTTGTTGTATTTCTCCGCGAGCAGCCTTATTTCCGCCATCGTATGCCCGACGCTTTTCGTTCGCCAGCGCGGCCTGAACACCGTTTTTTCGCCGCTCTCGTCCGGCTCCGCCATCTGGAGCCACCACACGCAGAAACGGCAGTTGCTGACGCAGCCGCGGCTGTGATGTATCGTCGTTCCGCCGGGCGAAAACAAAAATTTCGACGTTCCGTAAAGATTCATCGGCAGCAGATCGTACGCCGGTATCGGCAGCGAATCGAGATCGTCTATCAGCGGCCTCGCCCGCGTGATGTGCGCGCAGCCGTCCTTCCTGAACGCGATCCCGCGCACGGACTCGTAATCCCCGGCGCCGCTCTCGATGCGTTGCAGCAACTCCACAAACGTCGCCTCGCCCTCCCGGCAGACGATGAAGTCAATATAGTCGTTCTCAAGCGTCTCCGTCGCGAGATTCGTAAAGTGCGACCCGCCGGCGACCGTCGCCGCCCGCGGCGCGACCTCTTTCGCAAGCTTCAGCGCCCGCAGCGATTCATGGCTGTACGTCGCGTGGTTCTCGCCGACCCCAACCACGTCCGGCCTCTCCCGCTCGATCTCGCGCGCGAGACTTTTCCAGCCCATTTTCATAGGCGAACAGTCTATCAGCCTGACCTCGTGGCCCGCCGCCCTCGCCGCCGCGCCAAGACACGGCAACGCCTGCGGAACGAGAAAATTATCGTCCGCGCTTATGAACGGCCAGAAATATTTAGGCGGCTGTATTAATAGTATTTTCATTTAGTTTTTCATCGCTATCAATTCCCCGATATCTCAGACAGCGCTTTTGCCGCCGCCGCGATTATCGTTTCGACATCCTCTTCAGTGTGCGCCGCGCTCACAAAACACGCCTCGAACTGCGAAGGCGCAAGATAAACGCCCTGCTCCAGCATGCGCCGGTGATACTCCGCGAACAGCGCCGTGTCGCTCTTCATCGCGTCCGAGTACAGGCGAACCGGCCCGGCCGTGAAAAACGCGCAGCCCATCGAGCCGACATAATTCACAGACGCCGCGCGCCCCGCTTTTTTCGCCCCTTCAACGAGACCGTTGAAAAGCTTTTCGCCGAGCTTCGCCAGCCGCGCATACGGTTTGTCGCGCCTCAGAATCTCCAGCGCGGCGATCCCGGCCGCCACCGCAAGCGGATTCCCGGACAGCGTGCCCGCCTGATACACCGGCCCCGCCGGCGCCATCATGTCCATCAGGTCCGCCCGGCCTCCGTACGCGCCCACAGGCAGCCCGCCCCCTATGATCTTTCCCAGCGTCGTCAGGTCCGGCGTCACTCCGTAATATTCCTGCGCGCCGCCCGCCGACAGCCTGAACCCGGTTATCACTTCGTCAAATATCAGCAACGCGCCGTTCTTCGTCGCAATCTCGCGCAGCCCTTCGAGGAACCCCTTGTCAGGCAGCAGAACGCCGACGTTCGCCGCCACCGGCTCGACTATCACGCACGCGATCCTGCCCGGACATGATTCAAACAGCGCGCGGACCGAATCGAGATCGTTGTATGTCGCGTTCAGCGTGTCCGCCGCGAGCGATGCCGGAACGCCCGGCGAACTCGGCTGCCCGAGCGTCAGCGCCCCGCTTCCCGCCTTTATCAGAAAACTGTCCGCGTGCCCGTGGTAACAGCCTTCGAACTTTATAATCCTGTCACGGCCCGTCGCGCCCCGCGCGAGACGCACGGCGCTCATCGTCGCCTCCGTGCCGGAGTTGACAAGCCGCACCTTCTCCACGCCCGGAACCATCTCGACTATCAGCTTCGCAAGCGTTATCTCCCGCTCGGTCGGAGCCCCGAAACTCGTCCCGCCGTCCGCGGCCGTTTTCACCGCCTCCAGAATCTCCGGATGCGCGTGCCCCAGTATCAGCGGCCCCCACGACGACACGCAGTCGATGTATTCCTTGCCGTCGACGTCCCTGATACGGCTTCCGCTCCCGCTCTCTATGAAAAGCGGGCTCCCGCCTACCGACCTGAACGCCCGCACCGGCGAATTCACTCCGCCGGGAATGTACTTCTTCGCTTCTTCAAACATTTGTTCGCTGCGACTCATGCCTCGTCCTCCGCTGAATCGTCATTGCGAGAAAGCCGCTTTATGGCTGACGAAGCAATTCAGAACTCAATTCCTATCTCCATGCCCTGGATTGCTTTGCAGCTCCGCTCCTCGCAAAGACGCATCTATTTGATTTTATGCCTCGTCCTCCATGAAGAGTTTCGAATCCGATTTTTTCAACTCCCGCGCGCTGAATAATATTTTAAATTTCGCGATTCCTAATTCTTCCGATATATTTCGCGCCTCGGCCTCAACCTCATCGCGCGTCTTTCCGTGAATCATCGTGTACAGCCTGTAGGGCCAGCGGTCGCTCCGCGGCCGCGCGTAGCAGTGGCTCACGCTCGCGCGCTCCGCCATCTTTGCGCCGGCCTCTTCCAGCCGGTCCTCGGCGACATCCCACACCGCCATCCCGTTCGCCGAGAATCCGACCCGCCGGTGCGCTATGAACGCGCCCACCCTTCTGATCACGCCCGTTTCGAGCCACGCACGCGTCCGCCGGAGAGTTTCCTCCTCCGTCAGCCCGGCGCGCTCTGCCAGCTCCGCGAAAGGCCTGTCGCTCATAGGCAACCCGCCCTGCAGCAGCCTCAGCAGCTTTATGTCGCTTTCTGTCAATTCGTTCATTTCGCCTTCAGCGGATTTGAAATCCGCCCCTGCGCAATATCCGGCCGCGAACGGCCGCCCTATAATTCGAACTTAACGTTTATCTTGAAAATGCGCGTCGCCGGAAGGTCGATCAGCTCTTCAACCCCCGCGTTCGCCCGTATGTCGTTCAATACAGCCTCTACCTCCGCCTCGTCTTTCGCTATCACCGTAAACCACATATTGAATTCGTCGTTCCGCTCGTAGTTATGCGTTATCTCCGGAAACCTGTTTATGTATTCAGCCGCGGCGTCAACGTTTTCCGGCTTAACCCGCGCTCCGGCCAGCGTGCTCGTGTATCCGAGCTTTCTCGGATTGAGCGACGCGCCCAGCCTGCGAATCAATCCCTCGCCGCGCAGTTTTTCGATACGGCTCAAAACCTCTTCCCCGCCGATTCCAAGCCGGTCCGCGAGCGCGGCGAACGGGCGTTCCTCTATAGGGAACTCACGCTGAAGCATGTTCAGCAGGTTTCTGTCTGTGTCATCCATTTTTATGTTTGCTTCTCGTCGCCGCCGGCGAATAAACGCAGTACGGTTCCTCGCCGAGGTAATCGCCGTCCGCCGCGTAAGCGCGCGCGCGGCAGCCTCCGCAGAATCGCGTGTACTCGCACACGCCGCACTTGCCGTGATACTGCGATGAGTCCCGCAGCTCCAGAAATATCGGCGACGTCTCGTATATCTTTTTGAAATCGAAATTCTCTTTCCTCAACTCGCCGCAGTTCAGTTCCAAAAATCCGCACGGCTGCAGCATTCCCACATGAGAGACAAAGACGAACCCGTCGCCTCCCATGCAGCCCTTCGTCATCGCGAACAGCCCGTGCGACTGCGGCGTGACGCTCCGGCCCGCTTTCTCCTCGCGCTGCCTGAAAATCCGGTAGTAATGCGGCGCGCAGGTCGGCTTGAACTGGATCGCCGATTCGAAACTCCGCTCGTAAACCCAGTTCAGAGTCCGTTCGTACTCGGCGGGCGAGATCTCCAGATCGGCGATCGCCTTCCCGCGCCCGGTCGGCACCAGCAGAAACGGGTTGAAAGCCGCCGCGCCGAGCGACTCCGCGAGATCGAGTATGTCCGCAAGCTCGTTTATGTTGTGTTTCGTCACCGTCGTATTTATTTGAAACTCGATTCCGGCGTCCTTCGCGTGGCCCAGTCCTTCGAGCGCCGCATCGAAAGCGCCGGGAACCCCTCGGAACGCGTCGTGCGTCCCGGCCGTAGCTCCGTCGATGCTTATGCTTATCCGCTGTATGCCAGCCTCTTTTATCTTCTTCGCCGTTTCCGGGTTTATCATCGGCCCGCAGGGCGACATCACAACCCGCAGCCCCTTGTCCGTCGCATAGCGCGCGAGGTCGTAAATATCGGCGCGGGACATCGGCTCGCCCCCGGTGAGTATGAGAATCGGTTTGGCGAACGATGCGATGTTGTCTATCATCAGCATCGCTTCGGCGGTCGTCAGCTCGCCCTCGTAATCCTGGTCGCGCGCGGCGCCGCGGCAGTGCTTGCAGCGCATCGGACACCGCCTCGTCGTTTCCCACGCCACAAGCCGCGGCCCTTTCGGCGGCCCGCCGCCCGGATGCCCGTGTGGATGTCCGCTCTCCATCAGCCGCGCCCTTTCTTCAGCAGTTCAGCCGCCTGCCTCGCGAAATACGTCAGAATCAGGTCGGCTCCCGCGCGCTTTATAGAGACGAGCGTCTCCATCATCACCCGGTCTCCGTCTATCAGACCCTGTTTCGCCGCGTTCACTATCATCGAGTACTCGCCGCTTACGTTGTATGCCGCCAGCGGCAGGAGCGTGTGCGCCTTCGCCGCGTGAATGATATCGAGATAGGCCAGCGCCGGTTTCACCATCACGATGTCCGCGCCCTCCGCCTCGTCCAGTTCGATCTCGTGGAGCGCTTCGAGCGCGTTCGCCGGGTCCATCTGATACGAGCGCCTGTCTCCGAACTGCGGCGCGGAATCCGCCGCGTCCCGGAACGGCCCGTAATAGCCCGACGCGTATTTCGCGGCGTACGACATTATCGGAATCTGCTCGAAACCCTTATCGTCGAGCGCCTCGCGAATCGCTGCGACGCGCCCGTCCATCATATCCGACGGAGCCACCATGTCGGCCCCCGCCTCGACGTGCGACAGCGACATCTTCGCCAATTGAACGAGCGTCGCGTCGTTGTCCACTTCGTTGCCCTTCAGCAACCCGCAGTGGCCGTGCGACGTGTACTCGCACAGGCAGACGTCCGTTATCACGCACATCTCCGGCGCCGCCTTCTTGATCGCGCCAATCGCCGTCTGCACTACGCCGCGCGCCTTGATTCCAGATGCGCCCGCCGGGTCCTTCTTCTCGGGCAGCCCGAAAAGAATCACCGCCGGCACTCCGAGCGCGTACAGTTCGGCGCATTCCGCCGCCGCCCTGTCCGCAGACAGGTGATACTGGCCGGGCATGGACTTGATCTCTTTTCGCGCGCCCTTCCCCGGCACGACAAACAGCGGAGCTATCAGGTCGTCAGTCGACAATCGGGTCTCGCGAACCATCCGCCGCAGCGTTTCAGTGCGGCGCAGGCGCCGCTTTCGCACTATAGGAAATTCCATCTCTGTCACCCCAATCCGATTTCTTCGTCGGTTAGATAGCAGGCCGGGTCCGGCGCCCAGACGTCTCCCGTCACCGCCTCCGCGCGAACGCGGAAGTTGCCCGCGCAGACGCTCAAATACTTGCACTCCGCGCAGCGGCCCGTCATATATTTCTTCTTGTCTTTAAGCTTCTTCATCAGCGGCTCGCTCGTGTCCGTCCATATCTCGCTGAACGGGCGCTCCCGCACGTTTCCGAACGAGTGGTGCCTCCAGAACTGGTCCGCATACACGCTGCCGTCCCAGCTCACGCAGCCGATCCCGATCCCCGAACTGTTCCCGCCGTTCATGGCGAGAAGCTCCATGACCTGTTCGGCGCGCGGGTTGCCTTCTCTCAACATTCTCATATAGAGATAGGGTCCGTCGCAGTGGTTGTCGACTGTCAACACTTCCTTCGGGATTCCGCGCGCATGCATATCCGCCGTCCTGTCTATTATCAGGTCCACCGCGCGGCGGCTCTCCTCGCGCGTGAGGTCTTCTTCCGTCAGCTTCGTGCCGCGCCCCGCGTAAACGAGGTGGTAAAAACATATCCTCGGAATGTCTTCCTTCTCAAGCAGGTCGAATATGCCGCCGATGTCGTGCGCGTTCCGCTTGTTGATCGTGAACCGCAGACCGACTTTTATCCCCTGCCGCTTGCACGCCGCTATGCCCCTGAGCGCCGCGTCGAACGCGCCGGTCATGCCCCGGAACTTGTCGTTTGTCTCGCGCAGCCCGTCGAGGCTAACGCCGACATACGACAGGCCGACCTCCTTGAACTTCTCCGCCATAGCGTCGTCGATCAGCGTCCCGTTCGTCGAGATCACCGCCCGCATGCCGCTCGCGGTCGCGTGCTTCGCAAGCTCGTACAGATCGGGCCGCATCGTCGGCTCACCGCCGGAGAAAAGCATGACCGGCGCCCCGAACTTCGCGAGGTCGTCAATCAGCGACCGCCCTTCCGCCGTCGTCAGTTCGCCATCGTAATCCAGATTCTTCGAACCTGAATAACAGTGCGCGCAACTGAGGTTGCACCGGCGCCCCATGTTCCACACGACGACCGGTTTCTTGTCCTCCGAAAACTGTAGCAGGTGCGACGGCAGTTCGCCGGACTTGCGCCCGTAGCGCAGCGCGTCGGACGGCTCTACCGTCCCGCAGAATAATTTCGAAATTCCTATCATTTATCGTTTAGCCTTTCACGCCGAAATATTTCAATAACGTTTCCACGAGCCCCGGTATCGTGTGGACATCCGACTCCGCCGCCGGCTCCATGCCGAGCGACCGCATCGTGTCCGACGTCACCGGGCCGATGGAAACGCCGGCGAACTTCGTTTTGTTTTCCGCTATAAAATCAGCGCCCATCCGCTCGACGAAAAACCGCGCGGTGGACGAACTTGTGAACGTGACGGCGTCGACCCCGCCTTTGCCGATGCGCAACCGCAGCGACTCCGCGTCGAAATCCCCAGGCACGGTTTTGTATGCGGTTATTTCGTCGACCTCCGCTCCAGCCGCCCGCAGCAGCTCCGGCAGCGCCTCGCGCGCGATGTCCGCTCTCGGCAACAGATACTTTTTGCCCGCGGGCGGGTCGAGTTTGCTCAACCCCTCGAAGATCGCCTCGGCGACATACTTCTCCGGCTGATAGTCGGCGGCGAGCCCGTAATCGAGAAGCCGCTGCGACGTCGCCGGCCCCATCGACGCGACCTTAACTCCGGCGAACGCCCGCGCGTCCAAACCAGCGGCCCGCGCCCGCTCCATGAAATGCTCCACTCCGTTCACGCTCGTGAATATCAGCCAGTCGTATTTGCCAACACGCAACACCGCCGCGTCGATCTCCGCCCAGCCGTCCGGCGGCTCGATCGCTATCGTCGGCATCTCAACCGTATCCGCGCCCAGCTCTCGCAACTGTTCGACAAGCGCGCTCGCCTGCGCCCTGCTCCGCGTCACGACTATCGTCTTGCCGAACAGCGGCTTCTTCTCGAACCAGCCGAGCGGACCGCGCAAATTGTTCACCTCGCCCACTATCGTCAGCGCCGGCGGCTTTATGTTTTCCTTTTTCGCTATCTCCGCTATCGTCCCGAGCGTTCCGGTCACGACGCGCTGCTTCGGCATCGTCGCCCACTCGACAATCGACACCGGCGTTTCCGCCGGCCGCCCGTTCTCTATCAGCTTGCTCGTTATCTCCGGCAGATTCTTCACGCCCATGTAAAACACGAGCGTGCCGACGCCGGTCGCTATATGTTCCCAGTGAATTGTGGATTCGTCTTTCGTCGGGTCTTCGTGCCCTGTGATGAACGCGAGGCTCGTCGTGTGCCGCCTGTCCGTCAGCGGAAT
>Ga0172379_10008081_pt1 | contig 13390 bp, 7 predicted proteins | sample GrowelOW334metaG_FD_119756 | JGI IMG/M metagenome (GOLD analysis project Ga0172379, IMG submission 119756) | Groundwater microbial communities from an aquifer near a municipal landfill in Southern Ontario, Canada - Groundwater well OW334 metaG | ecosystem: Environmental > Aquatic > Deep... | reverse complement strand
GAAATGGGTTTGAAGAAGCTGGTACATTTTGAAATTGTTGATAGGTAAATAGTCTAAACTGGCAGTCTTAGAGACTGCTAACAACCGTCAAGCCACCCGCTTCGCGGGTGCGCCATGACTTTATCCCCTTTCTATTTTTTTTAATGGTTGGCCAGGCATGTCCATTGGCGAGCAAAACAGTAGACGCCCAAAATGCAGAATCGTCACAACGTCTTTTTGAAAATTTACTCCCATCAGCACCGGACGAAGAAGCAAACTGGCGCGAGGTGCAGAGCACTTTTGCACAACTAAAAGAAGAACTTGCATCATTCAAATATGGTGAAGATGACATAAAACTAAGTTGGTAAAAACTTGTGATTTTATGAGCGAATCTATTCTTGGAGCTTGCAAACTGCTTCAATGTGAACCCTCCAAGGGAATTATCTTGGGCAATCAAAACACTATGAACTCAGTAGCCTGCGCTTACATCAAACAAAAAGAACTAGGCTTAAGAATTGATTATCTCAAGTATATCACCTCCGCAACCAATCTTGATGAAGTCCGTTATCGTTACTATGAATTCGTAGCAACTCTCATGCATGAACTGGGCCATTTACAGCAAGAGGAAGAATCACGGATTAACAATGTTATCGATCAGTACGGAATTATATCTGTTAATTGTCTTGTTTGGTCAGCGGCAATTTTATCTTGGTCTGCGATTATATTAAATAAAAACAATGTCATAACAAACAAAACAATGCATGCAATAGACACTATAACCAACACCATAGGGACTGCAGGCATCATCTCTCTTCTCTCTTTGCTTTTTGTAAGATACAAAGGAAGACAGTGCGAATTTGAAGCCGACGAATTCATTCTCAAGGGAACCCATTACCACAAAGACGTACCTGAACTGTGGCTAGAATCTTTGACTCACAGTGAAATGATAATAACAGGCACAGGCATTCTTTCGAAAATAGATAGTTACCTTAGTAAAAAATTGTGGCCCCTCCATACTCATCCAACTCATGAAGCGCGAGCGCAGCACCTGCGAGATCTGATAAAGAAACACCAAGAAGAAATAAAATCTGCCCAATAAAAAAAGTGACCCGATTTCTCGAGCCACTTTTAATTTACCTCACCGGGCGGCTTAGAAGCCTACGATGATAGGTTTGACGGTGATTTTAGGCGTTACTTTCTTTTTCGCGACCTTCTTCACCACCTTCTTGGCGACCTTCTTGGTTACTTTTTTAGCAACCCGTTTGACCGCCTTTTTAGCTACTTTTTTTTTTTGGTAGCTTTTTTCTTTGCAACTTTTTTGGTTGCTTTCTTGACGACTTTTTTGGCTGCTTTCTTTACGGCCATGGTCATCTCCTTTTTCCTTAGAACGAACACTTACTACTACACACCACAACTATTTTCCAACCCGTATGGTTATCATCTTATCAGTCGAGCACAGCTGCTTGGCTATCACTTGTATTTCATCTAGTTTCATTATAGACAATCTGCTGCTCAGTTTGTCAAATAAATTAAAATTTAATTTATACTTTTTTAAAAATAGAAAGGTTAAAGCAGTTTGCATGTTGTTCTCAAAAAGCTCTACAGATGATGAAATAAGATGTCTTCGCGCCATGTCAAATTCGTCCTGAGTTATGCCATTTTTTTTGACATCTTCTAGTGTTTGTAAAATTAATTTTCGTGCTTTCTCAACTTTGTCAGGAGAAACAATTGTCTTTATGAGCACCAAACCTTGTTTTTCTTTCGCCTGGTGGAGGAGCGATCCGCCAATACCATAAAAAAGTCCCGTCTTTTCTCGCAGTGCAAATAAACGTGATGATGCCACCGCTTGTCCACCACCTGTCACCACCGTATCAAGAATTGCCGCCTGGTAAAAATGCTCATCAAGCCGTGAGATCGACGGCGCAACAAATGCAAGCGCCACCTGATCGCGATTCATTTTTCGTGTGATTGTTTTTACACGTGGCTGTGTAATTGCTGGATACTGTAACTCTCCAACCTCTTCGCCCTGCCACTGCTTAAACGTTTTCGTTATACGCTCAGGGATATCGATACCCTTAAAGTCACCGACTACGATCATCTGTGCGCCCTGGGGCGATACAAATTTTTTATAGCATTCTTTCAGGTCTTTTGCCGTCAATGCTGTAATACTTTTTTTCGTTCCCCATGGATATTTACTATACGGATGACCCTTATACATGATGTCTTTGGCTATCTGATCAATAAAATCAATGGGTGTATCCCAATACTCATCAAGTTCATTAAGAATAAACCCACGAACTTTTTCAATCGATTCTTTTGCAAATGAAGGCATCAGAAGTAATTCTTTAAGAAGGCCAAGGGCCTTGTCAAGATCGCTACTCAAACACTTAACACCAATACCATCGGTAAATGGTATGAGCGATATGCCTTCAAGCTCGAGTATTTTACTCAACGCATAACTAGTATGTTTTTTAGTTGCGTCGGTCATGGTTCTAAGCAAGAACGCCAAGACACCTTCTTTTCCTTCTGGGTCATACCCGGCAAAGGCTTTGAAATTCAAAATAATCGTTATCTGCGGAACATGGCCATTGTGGTACCACATAAGCTCAAGACCGTTGTCCAACATTTTCTGTTCAGGCCGTGGATAGGAAAACGCTTTTTCTTTTGGAACTTCAATTTTTGTAACAAATTTTCCTTCTTCAACCGGAGTACTGCGCACGGCACGGGTTAAGACGCTTTGTTCAAGCGCATTATCTTCATCTTGCAAAAACTTAAATTGTGCAAGATCGCCCTTCATAAGCGGAAGTAGATAGCCCTTGTGCATACGCAACGGCGAACAGTACGTTGCAAAAAATGTTTGTATTTCTTTTGGAGAAACTTTTTCACTTTTTTCAAAATACGCATTGATAAACTGCTCGTTCCCGGTCGCCATAAACGAACTACCAATCAGCATTGCCTGTTTTTCGTTACTTTCAAGCAGCGTTGCGTAATCCATCATGGTTCGTTTTTTGGCTGATTGAAATTCCCATTTTTTGAGCGGTTGTGACGCAAGCAATGCGATCTCTTCTTTAATGATAACCTCTATCTGATCAAGCGCTTTGGGCGATACAGGATAAAGCGTTATAACAAAAAAACCTTGCTCATGAAAATCATACACTGAACACTCAACGTCAAAAGCCAAGCGTTTTTCATTAACCAAACGTTGGTAAAGCCGTGAACTTCTCCCGTTGGCAAGGATCAATGCCGCAATATCAAAAATGTGGTTCTGCCCCGTAGAAAATCCAGGAATCGTATAAGCGTACACACTCCACGGCGTTTTAGTTGGTCTGTACAATGTCACTGCTTTTTGCACAAGATCACCGACCATCGGGAAAGAACTTCGTTTATAATCTTTTACTGACTCGATATGGCCGAACTCTTTTTCCACGCGATTGATAACATCCTCGATATCAACATCGCCTGCCACAAGAAGCATTGCATTGCCGGGGTGATAGTGCTGCTTATAAAAATCATGGAGATGTTTGCCCGTCAGCCCGCACAAATCTTGTTTGGTGCCAATGATTGGATGATGGTAGGGATGCTGAACAAACACGGTTTCCATCATGTGCTCAATTAAACAATTTTGATAATCATCGCGATACATCCGTAACTCCTCAACGACCGTACGAAGTTCGGAAGCAAGCATTTGTTCATCAAGACGTGCGTTAACCATACAATCGGCTAAAAGCGGCAAGGCTTGAAACCAGGCGACACTTGGAAGGCGATAGGTGTAGCAGGTGTAATCATGCGTGGTAAATGCATTCGATTCGCCACCAAGTTTATGGGTGATAATATTAATATCTGTTTCAGAAAGAAGCTTAGTCCCTTTAAAAAGCATGTGCTCCAAAAGGTGAGCCATACCACGCTGGCCATCAGTTTCGTCTTTTGAACCAACACCATACCACATCTGGATATCAACCCGTGGAACACGATTGTTCTGACGCACGAGAAGCGTTAAGCCATTTTTGAGCGTATGCCTATGAATCTCAAGTGGACGAAATGAATGTGCCATATTTTAAAGCCCTCGCATAAGTTATAGAAAAAAATTACCTGCACAGTAGACTGTATACACTTTTATAATGCTCATCGTGCTCAACCAAAGGAAAAACATTCGTGTATTGCTATGTTCGCCTTCTCAATGGCTTTCAAAAAATGCTTGTGTATAAAGTGCCAACCCAGCTTAGCACATCAAACCTGAATGGGACAATTGTCAGTGTCCCGGTTCAAAAACGCGTTGAATCAGCGCTTGTTGTCTCCTGCTGCACAACGCTTAATGAAGCCAGAACGTTCACCATTAAAGAGATTATTGGGCTTGAACAAACACCACGCGATCAGGCATACGCAGGATTTATAGAGAAAATAGCGCGAGCCTATTTCATTGACCCGCTCAACTTCTATCAAAAAATAAAATCTTTTTTACGCGATGAAAAAAAAGAACATCATGAGGTCGCAAGCTCATCAATTAATCCTGATCTATCAACTGACACCGTTCTTCTTACACCTGAGCAACAGGCAGTTGTTGACGCCCTTTCTCCTTCTATCAACAACCCTTCGTATCAACCAACGCTCCTCCACGGCGTCACCGGTTCCGGCAAGACTGAAGTCTATAAAGCGTTAATCACTCAAGCGATCGCTACCGGAAAATCAGTAATGCTGATGTTACCAGAAGTATCCTTGAGCCTGCAATTTGAACATCTCCTACGAAAACAGTTGCCGCATATCACTTTTTTTGGATTCCACTCCGCAGCCAAACCCTCTGAAAAACGTGCATTATGGAACGCGTTATGTGAAGGCAAATCTATTGTTGTTATTGGCGTACACATGCCAATTTTGCTTCCTATCGCCAATCTTGGGCTCATTATCATTGATGAAGAACACGAACAAGGATTTACTGAAAAAAAACATCCAAAATTGAACAGTAAAGAACTTGCGCTCTGGCGAGCTCGTGAGTATGGAATTCCTATCCTGCTTGGTTCAGCAACGCCATCAATCACATCACTTGCAAGTGTCCAGCGCCATCAATGGAAATTCTTTTCGATAACACAACGCTTTAAGGGTGCGTTCCCAAAACTTCAAAAAGTCATCCTGACCGACCAGCGACACTACCATCGCCGATTTTTTTGGATAAGCAAACAACTTGAAGATGCACTTAAACAATGTCTTGCGCGCAAAGAGCAAGCAATCATTTATCTTAATCGCCGTGGTTTTAGTTTTTTTGTTCAGTGCAAAACATGTGGATTCATTTTTCAGTGCCCATCATGCTCAGTCAGTCTGACGCTGCACATGACAGTTCCTACTGATAATCATGGTTCGAGACGGCGCCCCTTACCGTTCGTAGTGAGGAGCGAGCAAAGCGAGCATCTCGAATCTATGAACGGTGGTGGCGCCTCCTCACCACGAACGGATTGTTCTATGCAGTTCCTACGCTGCCACTACTGTGATTACCAACGCCAACTCCCTCCAGCCTGTCCAACATGTAACGCTGGCCCTAAAGAATTACTCAAAAAAGGAATCGGTACACAGCAGATTGTCCAAATGCTGCAAGAACTTTTTCCCCAGGCACGCATTGCACGGGCCGACCTTGATACGACAAGTAAAAAACGGACATGGCATGAAACCGTCGAATCATTTGAGCGAGGTGATATCGATATATTAATCGGCACACAAACCATCACTAAGGGGTATCACTTCCCCAAGGTGACACTCATTGGGATAATCTGGGCCGACATCAACCTCCACTATCCAGCCTACAATGCAAGCGAAATTGCGTTGCAACAAATTATCCAAGTTGCAGGGCGTGCCGGACGCTGTAACGACCAAAGCTCAGTCGTTGTTCAGATGATGCATAATCACCCGATATTTAATTACTGCGACGAACAAAAATATTTAACCTTCTGTGAGCAAGAACTAGAGATGCGTAACGAGGTGGGCTACCCACCGTTCATGCGTTTGGTTTGCATCGAACTGAAACATCAACAAGCAAGCATTGTCCAAAGCGACGCACAACATCTTTTCAATCACCTTGATGAGCAAAACAAAACATTGAATCTTGGCATAACACTTTTAGGTCCATCGCTTCCGGTTGTCTATAAAATTCAGAATGCCGAAATGCGCCACATTTTTTTGAAAACACCATCATACGCGCACATCCATGCGCTCTTGAAAAATCTCGACCACAACGCATACACAAGCAACGTGTTTATCGTCGCACATCAGTAAAACTTGTTCGCATGGATTCGACTCCGCTAACGCTCCGCTCACCACGAACGTGGCGGTAAAGCGAAGCCTGTCCTGAGTCTTGACCGAAGGGCTCACCACGAACGGTGGTGATAGCAAGCGTTATATTTCTTGTTCGTTCGCCCTGAGTGTAGCACCTCTGGTGCGAAATCGAATGGGTACGAACGATTTCGTTCATTTCTTCTCTCGGTTCGCCAAAGCTTCCCATCCCCCTGAAATTAATAACTCTTTTTTTATTCGAGTCCATTTCTTCATTTTTCTTTCCGCACAAAGAGCTTCATATCTTGAGCAAAATTCCTGCATAAAAACTAACTGTACTGGCAATCTCACACTTGTGTATGCACAACCCTTGCCGAGGCTATGATCTGATATTCGTTTCTCAATATTATCTGTATGCCCTATGTAATAAGAATCGTCACTGCATTTGAGAATGTAAACGTAGAAAGGAAGCATACTATTTTCCCACCAGGCTCATTACAGCATTGCGCATGCGCTCATGTACATCAAGAAAAGGCTTCGCTACAGAATATAAAGGGTAAGACGCAATCCTTTGTTCCAATGAATAATTGTCGGCAAAAAATCGCATTCCATATGAAGAATTTTGATGTGAGTCCAAAAACAAATGTACGCTCTTAATACGCTTACTCCCTCCAGCTTTGACTTCTATCGGTACCACCTCATTTTTAATTTGAACCAAATAATCGATTTCTGCATCGCTTCCATGTTTTTCTCGATGCCAGTAAAAAAGCGAATCTCTACTAATCGGATCTGAATAAGCTAAAATTTCTTGTCCCACAAATGCTTCGACTATTTCTCCCTTGTTTATAAACGTCTTTAAAGGCTCAAGCAGCCAAGGAGTCAGATCAAGTTTTAATAAAGCCTGACTGAGTCCTATATCTAAAAAAATAAGTTTGAAATCATCAAGGTCTGCTTGCGCTCCAAGAGGGATCCCCTGCCCAGAACTCCGCGTTACTTTATGCACAAGGCCTGCCATTTCTAATAATTCCAAGGCAGGTTGCAACTCACGTTTCTGATACTCTCCCACACGCGAGTACATAAATTTCTTGCTTAGCTGATCTACTCCTTCTTGAAAGAGAAGATTAAGGTATTTAATTTGATGTTGCTTGGCATATTTTCCAAAGTCTTGCTGATACCCATAAATTAAATCGGAATGGACTATTTTTGAGGTCCAGGAAGTGTTGTTTTTAATCCATTCTTTTATTGCCTCTGGCATACCACCGATCGCTAGGTATATCCCCACCAAACTGAGTAATGTTTCATGTAGCGGCTCGCTTAATTGGTTTTCTGGCCCGTGTGTTGCAATAAGTCGTGCCCATTCATGGTGACCAAGCGCAACCAAAAACTCGATAAATGACATGGGGTACATATAGAGCGTTGAGACGCGGCCAACCGGAAGGCCAACCTGCTGGATGGCAAAATCAAGAAGCGAGCCTGCGGCCGCAACGTGCAGCTCTGGGATAAGTTCATAGAAGTATCGCAATGCGATAATAGCCGATGGAACCCTTTGAATCTCATCAAAAAAAAGAAGCGTTGAACCAGGAGTGATTTTTCTTTGTAGTAACTCTGAAAGCTGCTGGATAATTCTGTGGGGATCAAGATCCTTTTCTACAATGTTTCGCGCTTTTTCATTTAATTCCAAGTTAATCTCAACAAAATCTGGGAAGCTTTTGCCAAGCGTACGAATCGCATGAGTTTTACCAATTTGCCGTGCACCACGGAGCAGCAACGGCTTGCGACCTTCTCGCTGCTTCCATTCCAATAAAAAATAATCAATCGTCCGTTTCATCAACTCCCTTTTTCCATTAAAAATAGAGGGTTCAATACAACTAGTTGAGGAATCAATGTATAAAAATAACCCATACTTTTCAATGAAAATGTATAAAAAGAGGGGTATCGCCAGACCATTTTGGCATAAAAATGGGGGTAACGCATCGCAAAGTCCCAGTAAAACACCCCGCCGCAAAGCCCCTGTAAAAGAACTCGGTAGCGGGGTTATTAAATGCTTAGAGACCTCTTCTAATGAATATTTCTATACCACATTGTACTTGATCCAGTACATCCAGTTGTCTGATCGAATTTAAGTGTTGCCGCTGCCTGGCCAACAATGCGTAAATCATTATCAACAGACGCACCATCACCGATGGCAAAAAGCGAATTATGCAGCGAGCTCATCGTCACCAAACCGTTGTAGGTCAGCATGCCTTTGGTCAGATGCATTGGGCCTGTAGATTTAGTATTCAATAAATTTCCCCCATCAAAATATAATTGCGAGGAATTATCAACAAAATTAATAGTACCCACCTGCAAGGTAGTTCCCTGACCAACGTAAAGTTTTGCTCCGGAATCAATCGTGATAGCCGGTTGGCTTACACCAGTGGATCCTATGATATTTGTTTGTAAAATACCATAATATTCACGATCAACCGCTGATCCAACAAGGCTGACACATACCCCTGTTGGATCCCATTCGCATGAATTCATTGTGCCAACATTCCTTAACGGCGAATCGAGCGTAGCTGTTGCCAACCCGTTAAGTGTGGTTCCAGTAAACTGATAAAAACGTACAAGATTGGTATCGGTAAATGGATTATTTGTTCCGCCATTTGCAGCACCAGAACCAACTGCAACTATCGTTTGATTATCAACAGGATTCCATGAAAGGCTTCGAACCGTCGTTCCGTAGTGACGGCCAATCACTGGAGTGATCGCTCCTGTAGAGCTATTGAATGAATAAATTCTTACATTATCTGCCGCTAAGATATTTCCCTCAACAAAATTCGGCTCATGCCCTCCAACGGCTACGTATTTACCATCTGCAGACCATTCAACATCCATCAAGGCCTCCCCCCAATCCTTGCTTGCCGTTTGGGTAATTGTTGACCCATCAAAACTATAAATAAATAATCCGACATCTCCAGCAACAGCCACATAGCTATGTCCGCCTGTAGAAATCCAACGTATACCGCCAATCGTTCCACCATATGATTTAACTGAACCCACTTGATCAAATGAACCTGAATTAACAGCATAAATATTCCAACCAGCACCAGATTGATACCCAACGGCAAGATACAAGCTGTCAGCAGACCACGCCAGCGCTTGCACCCAATTAGTACTTGCAAGATCATGTACATGTGCAAAGGTTGATCCATTAAAAATTTGAGTATTTACGGTTACATAATTCACTACAGCCCCTCCAACAGCTAAATACTGCCCATTCGGCGACCATGCACAGGAATACGGGAATGCTGTTGTGAATGAAAGAGTATGTTCTAACGCTCCTACCGCCCCACCGTCATTCCCATACAATTTGTATGCCTTGGCACAACCGCTGCCATCACCAGTTACGGCAAAATACGCTGGGTTATTTTTATTCCAACATGTTTTCGTTAGCACACCAGCGTAAGCTACGTAGAGATTCGATGTTGCCGTTGTAATGGTCGCATAACTCGTGTACGGATCTGGGAGATACATCGTATAACCCTCCGTACACACTGATGTTACTCCATTGTCCCACGTTACTGACAACCTCTTTTGTATGCCAGGGCTTGGATCTTGCCCAAACAAAGAATTTGTCGGAATAACATATGTTGCCCCGCTGGCAAGCTGCCCACGAATGATTGTAGTTACATCAATCCGCTTTGTTTCGTCTGTCGGATCTCCGTACCATGCTGATAAAACCCCTAGCGCAAACGTGCCACCGCCTTCAATGGTACAATTTCCTCGTATGGTAACCGATGGAGTTGCAAAACGTACCGTTTTTCCTGGCTGAATCAAAATTGTTACGTTATCAAGAATAATTCCCTCATCGCTCACATCATAAATGCCAGCGCCAAAGCTTTCTATGTTTGCATCCCACAAATTGGCAAAGGTCATATTCTTAAATGTATGCTTATTCAAGCTGGTCGCACCGTCGAGTATGAGGTCAACGTTGCCATCGATTGATAGGTTATTCCCAAGCCCATCGATTGTCCCTGGACTCGAAAATTGCACCGCAGTTTGTTGATCTTCAACCGTTGTACTCAAATCCGTATCCCCAACCAAAAATAATGTTTGATCATTTAAATAAAGGGAGCCATACGGAGCTACCGATCGAGCTGTCAGAATATTGCTTCCAGGCCCAAGTTTTAATGAACCGTCAAGTTGCAAACACCCTTGCGTTAAATCAAGGTCTCCATCATGCAACGACTGGGTGGTTGCTATCGTTGGAATAGGAGAAAGTGTTGAAACAGGGGAGAGGCCTCCGGCCAGATCAACAGCGCCAACCACAGATTCACCCGATGAAATCGTATAACTGCTTGGAATTGAAGCCGACATACCTCGCTCAGGACGAGTAACATCATACGTATCAATCGTATTACCAAAGGCCTGTGCTGCATATGCTAGCGGATAGCATCCTGGGATACCATAAATTCTAATTTCATCATAATTTTCAAAACCGCTCATTGTTACGTCATTTGCCGGATTTTGTCCAACAACTGCAAAAAGTTGGGGGGTTGTACCAGGCCGCGAAATAATTGCTTTTACCGTCGCTCCATAGGAAAAATCAAACATTGGAGCACCTATACGTAGCCCTGTGCCAGTTAGTTCAAACGCATATACATCGGGCAAGCTTGCAGAAAGTGCATAACTTGAACCAGGATCGCTAGAATCAATCTTGGTATAAGACAGTGATGGAACCGCATGAATTAATAAAGAACTTCCACTACTACTTAAATCCATAGCATAATCTATTCCACGCGCAAAGGTTTTATAGTAGTTTTTCCACGTTGTACCACTCTCAATTTGATTGAATGGAACTAATGCCGGCGTTGATGCATTAAATGAATAGAGATTATAAAGTTGGCTAACCACTGGGGTTCTGGAAGATGTAGGTAGTATGGCCGTTGTGCTGGGATTTGTATAGCGTGTGTAATGGACTCCTGTTTCGACGGTATTATCAGTACACTCTGCAGACACTCCTCCACGGGAATACCATAATCCAGCCGTCCCCAAGATATAGTTCCCATTTATCTTATTTGGACTCCAACAAACCTTCCTTGTATTCAAATAAAATCTAAAATATGAGGTCTGAAAAGCTGGAGACAAATCAACCCCTCCCGGAGTCCAAAGCCAAGTATTATAACCAAAATGAGTTACATAAACCCAACCAGGAGTCTCACTTACATCTTGTACCGAAGCCTTGAACGCAAGCGTCGAACCATTAAATAAATATACTGCACAGGCAGACTGCCCTTGATTCGTTTGAAACTCTTGCGCTTGCCTGTCGGTTCCTATCGCAAGATAGGAGCCTGTCCCATTGGCCCATGGCGTTACAGCCAGCGAATAAATTTGCGGATTGCTTGTGTATCCCTGTTGCACAACAGAAGTCAATGTTGAACCGCTCAATGAATAAACTCTGATATTTCCTGCACTTACGCCAGCGCAACCAGTAAACAAATATTTCGTTCCACCGCTGCTTGTCCGCCATGCAAGTGAATTAACTGTTCCTCCTGAGCTTACGCTTGTTGTTGATGTTGTTACGCTATTAGAATAACGATAGACACGAATATCATTTGAATCATTTATTCCATTAGCCATCCCATCATTGCCTGGACCTGTACCAGCTACGGCCAGGTGCGTACTATCATCACTCCACGCAACCGAATTTATTGCCGTACCATAATTAAAACTGGTCACAGCACTCAAGCTAAAATCTTCATTAATCTTATAAATTCTTACCTGATTAGTTGAACTAAAGCCACCAACCGCTCCTGCGTTAACACCGCCAACTGCCAAATAGTTGCCGTCCGGACTCCAGGCAGCCGCCGTCGCACTTGACCCCGTGCTATCCGTAGCATTGACTGTTCCATAATCAACACTTGTATATGGGATAGGTAATGGCAAGGTAAACGCCCACGCATAGCATCTCAGATCGTTGTTATTCGTACCTAGCGAATAAGGTCCTGTTGCCCGAGTCCCATAACATCCAGCAAAAAGAAACTGGTCTTGTGCACTCCATCCCACACTTCCTTGAGCAGATTGTCCAACATAAGCATTCGTCGACCCCGATAAGCTTGGGTACGCAGTTACGGCATCAGTTGATGGATTGACTGAAAAACTTGTTACCGTTGTAATCGTATCGGGAGATCCCTTCGTATAGGCATATATTTTTATCGGATTTGGATCTCCGCTGACACCTCCATTGGCAGCCGTGCATCCTTTGCCAGCGTATAAACAGAGATCGTTGTCATTGTTGCTCCACGACAAAGCTCCATTCCAACCAGTTGCATCTGATGAAATAATACCGAGTTTAGACGCAAGAGACGTTCCATTCCAACTGTAAATCCGTGTTTGCGCATTACTATCGGCTGTAGCGTTAACCGTAGAAACACCAACGCGGTCATCAACATGATTCCAAGCCAGTGCAGTGCAAGGTTTTGTACCAACTGACGCTGCTGCCGAAGTTGTTAATGTACTATTGTACGCCAACAACGAGCTTGCTGAAGAATCAAAATAGGTCGTTGCCAAGTAGGAGCCAGTCGCAGACCACGAAACATATCCAGTATCCTGAGATCCTACATAACTTGGGAAAAGACCTTTTATAAACGAAATAGATCTTGTTGATGCATTAAATGAAAGCTTCTGCAGCTTATAAAAATATGTTCCCGCAGCTCCAGTGTATGATACAGCAAGATAATAGGGTGCTGTTTGTCCTGGCTGCCATGAAATGCTCACAACTTGAGCCCCGGAACCCGGTGGATAATTGTAGCTGGCAATAGGAAGAAGCGACAGGCCATTGAACTGATAAATTCTCAAATTATCAGTGTTAAAAAAACCACTCTCGCCCCCATAGGCCATAGATATACTTGCGCCACCGATAGCAAGATAGCTTCCATCGGGACTCCATGCAGCGGTCGTAAAATTACCTGGAATTGTTGTTATGAGCAGGAGCTCTTTGGTATTGTGGACAGAATAAAGTGCAAGCACCTGTTGATTTGTACTCCACGACGGCCCAATCGGAAAGGTGGTACGTGCGGCAACAATATTACTCGTTGGATGCACCCACATGTCCGCATAACCAGACTGATCTCCGCGCAGGCAGGGTGTGGTGAAAACCATGAGTAGGAATAAT
>Ga0172379_10008080_pt1 | contig 13392 bp, 9 predicted proteins | sample GrowelOW334metaG_FD_119756 | JGI IMG/M metagenome (GOLD analysis project Ga0172379, IMG submission 119756) | Groundwater microbial communities from an aquifer near a municipal landfill in Southern Ontario, Canada - Groundwater well OW334 metaG | ecosystem: Environmental > Aquatic > Deep... | reverse complement strand
GCATCTGGCACCGAAGACGGTGGAGAACCACAAGGCGAACATGTACGGAAAATGCAATGTGCGGAACAGCGTGGAACTGTTCGGCTTCGCCCTGCACGAGGGGATACTGCAGATGGAGGATTTATGGTCGTGAGGATGCGGGGAACGGGTTATTACAACCTGGGCCGCCCTGCCTTGCTGGATTTCCTGCGGGGGACGGTGAACGCGAAGGGTCAGTTGCGGGAGAACCTGGAACTGTTCGCGCCGTCGCCCCTTGTGCTGTCCGCGGTTCCCCGTACGGCGGGGGACGGTGCTGTGGAGGCCGGCCTGTTGGAGGAGAGTGCCGGAGAGGGGACTGAGGGGGAACAGGGGTTCGGGTGGACGTTCTCCACCTGGGCCATGGACCGGTACCAGGAGCGGGTGGATCCTACCGGCTGGGAGCTGGACCATTACCGGGCGAATCCGGTGGTGCAGTGGGCGCATGACTGGGAACTGCCCGCCATAGGCAGGGCGGAGGGTGTGGCGAGCGACGCTGCGGGCCTGCACGGGCGGGTGGTGTTCAACGCGAAGGCGGTGGACCCCTTTGGCTGGGCCATCGGCGAGCGGGTGCGGAACAAGGTGCTGCGGGCGGGTTCAGTCGGTTTCCTGGTTCTGGAGGTGGAGTTGCCGAAGCAGAATGATCCAGCGGAGGAGGCGGCGATCATTTTCCGGAGGCAGGAGCTTCTGGAGTTTTCGATCTGCAACGTGCCCGCGAATCCGTTCGCGCTGGTGAAAAATAGGGACGAGGAGGCGGATGTGCTCCGAAAGCTGAATTCGCGGCGGGCGGGGTTCTGGGGGAGTTTGTTGGGAGGGGAGGACGCGTATGGGTACTGAGCTGATGGCTGCGGTGAAGGTCAGGTTGAAGGCGATGCAGAAGATAGAGGGGACGGGCTTTACGGACGGGGCGAAGGCCAAGGCGTACTTCGAGGAGAAGGAGCTGATCCTGGAGGATATCGTGAAGGCCGTGGAGGAGGCTGCGGAGGCGCAGAATGCGGAGACCGAGGCGCTGAAGGAGACCATGCGGCACCTGCGGGGGGAACTGAAGGTGCAGGCGGCCTACCCCCGGGAACTGTCGCGGCGGGAACTGCAGCAGCGCCTGGGGCGGGCGTTGTCCGCGGCGTGGACGGGCAATAACGCGGCCCTGGCCGAGCTGGCCTTTACGCCGAACTTAAGGGCCGACAACTGGACGAACCCCCGGGAGGTGTCGTGGACAGCCGACAAGGGCTGGAAGATTGAAAAGGCGGCGCTGGGCGACCCCATGGGCAATCTGGCCACGAACGAGCAGTACCTGATCAACCCCATCTACGAGACGGAGATCATGACCGACGCCGCCAAGCGGAGCGTCATGATGAACCTGGTGAAGCACCGGCCCATGACGGGGCCTTCCATCTTCCTGCCTACCCGGGACCGGGGCGGCGTGCAGCTGAACTGGCTGACCGCCTACGGCCAGCAGATCGTGGGGAGCAAGCCGAAAGGGGCCGAACGGGTGGAGCTGAAGGCGTACACGCTGGCCGGCTACATTCCCTGGTACGATGAGTTCGAGGAGGACGTGTTCACCGACCTTGGCGCGCTGTTCATGGAGGAGTTCGCCGAGGTGTACGGCCAAGAGTTTGACCGCCAGTGCCTGACGGCGGCGGCCGATCCCTTTACGGGCGCTCTGGCGGCCGCCGACGTGACCGAGGTGGAGATTGCCGGAGCCAACGCGCTGGGCATCAGCTGGAAGGATTTCCGCGATGCGGTGTACAAGGTTCCGGCGGAGGAGCGGAAGGACTGCGCCTGGTTCCTGCACGAGACGGTGCTGAACCATGTGGCCAACATCGAGGATGCTGACGGCAGGCCCATCTGGCGCGCGCCGACGGAGGCCATGCCGGGCAAGCTGGACCTGTATCCCTACCATGAGGTGTCCATCCTGCCGCAGATGGCCGACATAGGAGCCGACGAGGTGTTCGCCATCTTCATGAATCCGAAACGCATCCAGCACGGAAACCGCCGAGGCATCGAGATCAAGAAGTTTGACGGCACGACGGAGAGCCTGGAATACGGCGAGCTCTTCCTGCGCTTCCGCAAGCGGGACGGCTTCCTGGTGACCCGCCCGAAGGGCAACATGGTGGTGCTGAAGACGAAGGCGGTGTAAGCAGGAAGCGAGCGGAGTATGAAAGGCCGTCCCTAGGAGGGGGACGGCCATATAACTGAGTAATTCATGGGCCAATTGATGTAAAAACCGCAATTTACCAGAATCAACCAAGCCAATAGACAAATATCTACAAGAAAAATGATTGGATTACTCTGCCTATTATTTTTCAAATTTTATTTATGCTATAATCTAAACCAAGAAGCAGATACTATATGTTCAAAAAGGGATAAACGAAGCAGTACACTGGCTTTTTTAGAGGACGATTGGTTCCTCTTTTCCGGCAAGCGAGGTATTCCAATGAAATTAAAGATTCTCGGATTAGGTGTCGTAGTAATCTTTTTTTATGGTTGTGCGACGCAAACGCCATCCATTCAGCAGATCGAAGGCCCCCAGGGCATAGATGCCCAGAAAAAAGCACAAGCAGAGTATGCAGAAAAGGTGCCCGACAAACCAAACCTGAAACACAAGATCGCCGTTGGAAGGGTGTCGAATGAGTCCGGGTATGGACGTTCGTTGTTGCGCGATGTGAACGATGATCCCCTCGGCAAGCAAGTCAGCGATATGTTGGTGAAAGCATTGGTAGAGTCGGATTCGTTTATCGTTCTTGAAAGGCCTGATATCCAAATCCTTAAGAACGAAGCGGATTTATCCGGTAAGGAACTCAATCTGGTGGGAGTGGATGCCCTTATATTAGGCTCCATTACAGAACTCGGCAGAAAAGTTGTGGGGAAGACCGGATTCCTTTCGGACAGCAAAAAACAGGTCGCCTTCGCAAAGATGGATGTACGTCTCGTCGATTCCTCGACAGGCTCCATCCTGACGTCTGTCTCCGGAGCTGGCGAGGCTTCAACAGAAACGGCATCAGTTGCTGGATTCGGATCCCAAGCGGCTTACGATGGCACACTCAATGATGCCGCTATCCGACAGGCAGTTTCCGAAGTAGTAAGCAGATTATCGTCTGAACTTCTAAAGCGTCGCTGGGAGACTTCAATCCTGCAAGTTGAAGGTGAGCAGGTTTTCATCAGTGGAGGGCGACAACAAGGAATCTTCCCCGGTATGGTTTTTGAAATACAAACCAGAGGAGAACGGGTGAAATCCAAGCAAACTGGCTTTTTTATAACTCTGCCTGGGCTTCCGGTTGGACAGATCAAGATTGTAAGTAATTTTGGGGAAACAATGATTGAAGAAGGCTCCGTAGCGAAAATCATCGAGGGGAAAATAGACGGATATGAAATTGACGCTCTGGTAGTAGTGACGAAGGAGTAAAATAAATGAAAAAAGTGACTATGATTCTTTTAGTTCTGGTGATTGCTTTTCTGTCTTTCTCTTGTGTCCAGATGCCAACAGAACGCGCTTCTGTTGTCGATTCACGACCCCAAATATCCTTCAAAGCTATGGGTGATACGTCCTCAATGGTTGTATTCATAGATGGACTTGATATGGGAAAAGTCTCTAATTATTTGGATGATGGGGCGGATGGGCAGGATTATGCCCTGCGCATTTTGCCGGGATCCCATTTGTTGAGGGTGGAAAAAAATGGGAAACTCATCCATGAGGAAAAATTGTATGTAGGTGATGGAGTTGCCAAGGTTATCCAACTTCCATGAGTAAAATAATGAAAGTCAGCAGTATCCCTTTTTTGTTGCTTCCGGTCTTTATTCTCGCGGGTTGCCTAACAGAGACCGGTTTGTATCGATGGAGTGGGTATAACCAACAATTATTCGACTATTATCAGAATCCTGAAACTGCGGAAGAATTCAGACTGCAGATGGAGGCCACCGTTCTGGAAGCGGAAAAGGATGGAATGCGTGTCGCGCCAGGTTTATATGCAGAAATAGGTACCTTGTATCTTCAGAAAGGGGATAGGACTGGAGCGGTTTCATGGTACAAAAAGGAACGTGAAACGTGGCCAGAAAGCGTCGTGCTGATGGATGCACTTATACTCAATCTAGAAAAAAGTGATTCCTGATGAGGAGCCATATGAAAAATCTTAAAAACCTGATTATCGCGTGTTCCATACTAATAAGTGGATTTGTAGGTTGTGCAACCGGGCCAAGTGAGATAGACGCTCAGCTCGCTGCGTTTCAGGCATCGAATCCACAATCCATCCTGGTAGTACCTGCAGTAAATAGATCTCTTTATGTCGAGGCTCCGAATTATTTCTTAAGTTCCCTACCAATTCCGATTGCAAACAAGGGATACTACGTATTTCCAGTAAACACGGTGAAAATGATTCTTGAACAGGAAGGACTCTACGAAGCCGAACAGGTTTACCAGCTAGAGGCAGCCAAATTGGCTGGCATGTTCGGTGCAGATGCTATTCTATATGTAACGATTGTCCAGTGGACTGCGACATATGTTCTACTAGCGGCTCAAGTTACTGTTGAAGTTGATTACCGGATGATAGACAAGGAAAATGTAGAGATATGGAAAGCGCATAAGAGAATGGTATATACACCACAACGATCCAACAGCAATAACGCGATGGCAAACCTTATTACTGATTTGGTTGTTGCTGCCGCCACACGGGCGGCACCTAATTATATGCCTCTTGTCAACCAGGCTAATACCGCTGTCTTTTTCACTGATTATACAGCATTACCAAGCGGACCTTATTTAGAGGTGCCGTAATTTGTTCAAATAATACTAATTTGAATTGTTAAGTGTAATCATCGGTAATATCTTTCCAAAAATCTGTTAGGGCCTTTCAACTTTTAAATGATAACAGCTGTTGGAGAGAGACAAGAAAATATAGTAACTATATTGGAAAGAGTTATTTAGTAACTGATAAATAGATATTGATTACCTTCGATATGGCTCAATTATTGATTTAATTAGTAATATTTTCTTTTCAAGTGGAAAATCCAGACCTTCAATTATCCTGATTGAATTCTCAAGGACATCGATCGGCTTTTTGTGTCTAAGTTTTCGGCCATCTATATAGTCAAGTAAATCAGGTGTAGCTTGTATTAAGTCCTCTAATAATGACCGAATAGAATCGATTTGCTTACTACTATTGCTTTCTTTGGAATGAACTAAAAGCTCCTTTCTCGCTAACAAATACCGTGCGATATCTGCTCTTCCTTCCTTTGTAAATAATGAAGAATTTTCAAGAAAGGTACGAGCCTTATTAATTAATAATGTATTATCAGTCGTTTTTCCTCTCTTTTTTGATGCTGCACGAATTATATAACCAAGATGACGTCCAAGCTGCGATAGCTGTTCTGTGCATCGTTCATATTCAGGAGAGAGCTCAAAATCATCTCTACGAGCATTTAATTTCAACCGATATGAGAAATGTATTTCACCTATATGCCAGGCTGAGAATCTAGCTTCTGACAAATATGGGGAAAGCATAAAAGCATCACCAACCTCAATATTTCCTTGCCTAAACCTAATTCCACCTACCCCTGAATCGTTCGAAAGTGAAGCAAGATAATTAGTTTGTGCATACCATCCTTTAGCTAGTATTTCATTCTTATTGTCCGAAAATTCAAATAAATGGATATTAGATATTTGGTCGTATTTTTCACCCCTAATATGTATTCTATCAGAATAATTCTTCTTAACTTCTTTTTTATTCAAAAAGAGCCTGAAAGGCTGAGTGCCATCGATACTATTTATATGATTTTCAATTATTTTAGAAAAGGAAAAAAGCTCACAATCATATGGCACGGGGGCAACTTGCGTAAGGTATTGATAAATATTGTTTTCGTCAAATAGTACGTCATCACCAAAACGCTGTACATTGATGAGCTTTACCTTGAAGAAATGCTCATGTCTATTATTTATCACTGTCGTAAGATTTGTTTTAGTGCACTCAGCTAGAATACTATCAAGGGAAATGAAATTACTTGACTTACCCCGAAATGGTGTAGCTTTCCAACTGACAGTAACGATATTTTCAGCATCAGCTGACTTGGTCTCTAGGATTACCTGGTCACAGTAACCTAGGCCTCCAAGTCTGCCAATCCCTCTAAACCCACGATCATCCCCACTATTCTTACTACTTAATGCAAGTGAACCTAATAACTTATTTGCTTCTTGTTGTGTCATACCTATACCATTATCAAATATTGTTATAGTTCTTGAAGATGGGGAAATATCAATATCTATCTTGGCGGAGGTGGAATCAATAACCTTCTCCTTGATTGCTTTTTCAATGCTATCGGCAGCATTTTGTACATATTCCCTAAAAATCATTCTCGGATCGCTGTACATGCCTGAGGTAACTATGTCCAGTAACTGTACGCCAACAGAATTATCTAGATGATTCATAATTAAGTGCGCAAATAGAGCTGAAGCCATTTCTTTTGTTCCTTGTGCCGACAAAGCGCAAGGGCTTCGTTTATCGCTCTTGTAGAGTTTTGAACAACAGCGTTGTGGAAGAAGTAAAAATCCTCATTTTGCTCATTGAGGAGAGAACGGATATAATCCCTAAACGCTTCTAGCTTACCGCTTCCTGGAACCGATGAACTACCGAAAACATAGGTTCTTTTTTCATGGCTTGAACGATTCCTTAACAATGATTCAGGCATATATAGATTTTCGAGGAACTCTTCAAAAGTATGGCCAATAGTGCGTTCAGCGAGACCAGGTGTTGGAGAAATAGCTCCATGAGCTACACCTTTCATAATCTCAATATTACGTACGAAACGTTTTGTCCAAACGGGCGAGGACCGCCAGTTTACAGTTAGAGGATCATGCTCATTTTCAATGTCACGGCTTGAACGACTTCCGAGGAGGTCGTTTATTGGCGCATATCGCATAGGGTAGCTATAAATTTTGCTAGGAACTTTATCATTGGCCCATACAGTATTTAGTCTGATATTGAGTTCAAGTCTTTCATAAAGATCACGGGGTGTGTCATGATAATTATAGAGCATGTAATTAGAAAATTCTGGAAAACCTGCCTCATGACAAAGAGTCAAGGCATTTGCATAGATTTTGCTCTCTTCAATCCGATCGAAAGCTACACGCAGAGGCCTTATATTAAGTTGCGATATTAAGGCTATTGTTTCTTTTGTGATGTATGTGGCGTCAACGCCTTGATTGAAATCTATGACTCTTTGGCGTGGAGGCTTGGTATTCGTAAAGCAGCGCGTGCCATACCCAAGATCAAGAAGGTCTTTTACGATAGCCTTAAGTTTTTTACTAGCTAGTACATTATTATCCATTAGTTTCAGTATTGGTTTATCGCCCAATTCAATGCGCAAGTTTAATATCTGCGGCTTGATATCAACATAGCTTTTAAATGTTGGTTCAATGCTTGGTACGCCGCACCAAGAGCACTTGTTGATGCAACCACGAGTAGTGTATGCATAGTAGGTTTCATTAATTGCGTATTTGGTCGGATCTAGGACTGAATAGTCTGGATCAAGAGAATTTATATCAACATCATCATTTAGTCCTATCGATTTAGGATCGTGTAAAATACCGATATGAGGAAATATCCCAATCGCTGAATATAATTCCTGTGGCATTAATGATGCCATAATGCCTCCGATAAATATTTTACTCTTTGTTCCTCCAACGGCTTTCTTATAGAATTCTACAGTTTCAACTACCTTCTTAAAATGAAAAGTGAATAACGTTGTTATATAGATTCTATCCCAAAGCCCAATAGGGTCAAAAACGTCTTCTCGCGGTAGAATAGAAACATCGCAACCGTTGACAAACCTAACCTCATCTCCTCTATTTCGATGAAAGCGAGCAATCTTAAGTAGCCCAAGAGGCGGATACCAAAGTGTAACATCACTCGGCTTTGATTTCGCTGTTGTATTGCGTGATTTCCTATAGTTTGGTTCAACAAGAAGTACCCTCATTTCATTCTTTCCTTTATTTGGATGAATACTTCATGAGCACCCTTTTTCCCGCCGGCATTTGAGAATTCTCCAGTGGAACTCCAATCTACAATGCCTTCGAGACGTTGTAACTCTCGTGCATACCCATCGGTATCCTGATATTGAATGGGAAGATTTTGGATAATATCGCAAAATAAGGAGGTCATTGAGTAGAGGCCTATGCCTTTGGTAAGAAGATGATGGCGATGATCTGTCCATTCTTCTGGAAATGTCGACCGAACAGCATTCCAGTATGATCTAAGTGAGCAATATTGCTCAAAGGGATCAATAATGCCTATTTTTTGAAGGAAAGGTAATGCATACCTTATTGTGGCTTGGAGCATTCGTAGGGACGTTTTTCGAAATAAGCCAGATGTATTTTCTCCACCAAATCGAACTGCTTTATACCACGGTGACTCAGGATCTTCACTTAGTTTACGAGCTATCCATAGATGGGGAGCATCTCTATAAGCTTCTTCCAGCAAGCGGCTTTCATGGTAGTCTGTTAGTGAGGAGTTTAATCCTTTGGCTTTAGAGTTGATAACAGTAAAGAGGGCCATTTCACTTCGTATTTCAAGCCCAACATATGACATGAAAGCGAGGCTGATTTCTGAATCTGCCATTTCGTTTATCCTGTGCTGGCAATCGACTCGAGCCAGAGATGGTCGAATAGAGTTCAATTCTAGCACGGCGAAGCCACCACTGCTCCTGTTTAGTGTCCAATAACGGTAAAGCGAAGGTCTCAAATTGAAGGTAAGAGGAATTGTGGAAGTGCCAGGTCTATGGATATACGTCCGGAAACTTCTGCTATGAGTTCGATTGACGGGGCGCTGATAACCTTCGCCAGTATCTTCATCCAGGATATCAGCAAACGAACACTTATGCAAAGTGCTAGCTTTTGCAAAGCCAAGAAAAACCTCAAGGTGACCACAACGACCAACTTGACCGGTAATCTTGAAAGTATCTGAAATCATAATAATGAAGATTTATACTTCAATATGAAGAAATATGCAAGCATATTAATAAAAAAATCATTTACTTAGCTAATAGGTATGGTAAAATGATATAATCTAATATGAGTTGCCATAAAGGGTAAGTCGATTTCGATAGAATAAAGATGGGAAATTTCTTTGAAAGCTATTAAAATTAACAATGCAACACTTAAAATGAGATGAATATGCTTGGAGAAGAAGCGTTACTAGCCCAATTATTTTTCGATGCAAGTCCAGGAGCAACTGAGATAATGGTAAGAAACAACCTCTTTACCATAAGCTCAGTTAAGGAATATCTGTCAAGCGGAAGTAGTGATGGTTTGTTAACCAAATCACAAATTTCTGCCCATCAAGAACTTCTCGACCTTTTCAATAAATACAGTAGTGAAATGGAGTTATCTCGTCCTACAAATGATGCAGACCATGTTTCCTACTCGGATTCGATATCATGTCTTACAACTAATAGAAAAGGAGTTAACCAGCCATATTTACCTGACGTTAAAAGGTGTGATTCAACTCATAATGATATATCACCTAGCTTGAAAGACTCAAAACTTGAATATGTTCGCTGGCCTATGATAATTGCATCACTCGGGACTAGATCAAGGAATGTTCTAAGTGCAATGGGAATTCTTGATTATGTATCGCTTGCTAAACTTAATCTTGATGAATTGAGAGAACAAGAGAATGTTGGAAAGAAAACATTTAAGGAAATAAGTGATGCTCAATCTTCCATTCATAATGCTATTGAAACTCGTGAGCATGCGATCGCAGAAAGTTCTATAGCCATTCCAACTAGCAGTATACTCTGGGCTAGATTTTCTACGATCTTTTCTGGACTAACAAATATGCCAAATAGTTTCACGCTTGGTGACTGTATTAACTTTAATGAAAATACCTGGGCTCAAATCGAAGGAATGGGCATCGCATTTAGAGATGATACCTGGGAAACTTGGAGTAATCTAACTGTTTCTGTATTAGCCTTTCGTAGTATGCCTGTCTCTTTGATTTCCGAGATTTCTGCTATCGCATCAATACCATTTGATGAAGATAAATACCATGATGTCAGCAATATTCCAATTATTAATATCGAAAGAAACTTGCTTAGGTGGGTTGTTATTCCACGTTTATATCGTAACCAGTTGCATGTACTTGGCACGGGAGGATATGTATCAATTACTGATATGAATGGTATATCAGAGAAACAGTTGCTTCAAAAGCATGGTCTTAATCTTTACTCAATTATTCTCATTGCAATATTCTATAATGTTACAGAGATAATTGTGGACCAAGTGGAATCAGCTAAAAAATATAGATCTCTGGACAGTTCATCGAGGTGCAAGGATTTGTATGAACTGACAAGTAACATTCTAAATGACAAAATAAAGGATGCACGTGCAGCTGACATCTATTATAAAAGGCACTTCCACAATAAGTACAAAGAAAATACTCTAGAAGTACTTGCTGAAGCGTACGGTGTAACAAGAGAGAGAATACGACAAATCGAATTAAAAGCAAAAGCTGTCTACTCTCAACCGGATTTTTCTACGTATATTTCTTCACTTCTTGATGCTGCTCAAGATCAAATATCAAAGGAACCTGTGCAAAGCGTTAACGATTTTGCAAAGGCAATTTGCAGTGTAATTGGTTATACGATTAAGGATGATCATCATGGGTATTCTGTCTTAGCAAAACTTATAGATGGTGTGTGCTATGATCATTCATTAAACTTTGTATTTATGGATTCGTATCCATGTGCGAAGTGCGAGAAATTATTGGAACGCATAAGAACCCTATTTGATGATCCAACCTATGCGATGCCATTCATAGAGATATACGAAAATACATTGCGATTTTGTAGGAATGAGGAATGCAAGGCATCATTATCAATTAATGCTTTGCGATATGCAGTTGCGAAAATACCAAAACTTGATATTGTGGGTGAAGAAATACGTACATTGGCAAGCTTACTAAGCGAGCGGATGGTAGTCGATCACGTGATTGAGAAGATTTGCCTTCAAAGCGGCTCAAGTATCCACTTCAAAACTATTGCTGAAATAATCAAGAGAGAATATCCGCAGATTAAAATTGATAGTGATAGAGTAGTCCATATTTGGGCAACAAAGAATAAAAAGCTTCTCCTTTGGGATAGAGGTTGTTTTATTCATAGAAGCCATGTACACATCGATCAACAAAAATTGACAAAGGTTCATAAATGGATTGAAGGTAAACTGAGCAAGTACAAAGTTCAGTTTATTTCTGGTGTGTACAGACACTTTAAGAAAGAATTGAAATTGATTGGCATAAGCACTGAAATGGCATTGTACACTTCCCTGCGGATTTGTAAGTATTCAGACCTAGTGCTTCCAAAATATCCTCAAATATATTTAAAAAATAAATTTGAAGGTCGACTTTCTAGCTCAGCAATTCTCGAAGATTTTCTGGAAGAATATGGCGGTCCTGCAAGTCTTGATGATCTTAAACAATATGCCATAGGTTGTCTTGGAATGAAAGAATTTTCGCTAAATCAATCTCTAGCAGGAAGTAATTATATATTAAGATCATCTTATTCAGAATATATTCACTCAAGTTACGTAAATGGTGCTAGTGAATCTTTTGCAGGAATTATTGAATATGTAATACAGCAGGCTGAAAAATATGGATATATATCAATTGACTCAGTATTCTTGGATAAACAAATTACGTGTAAAAAACTTGGTATTAATAATAGTATCCTTCTCTACTCAATAATTAATTCCCTAACGGTTCATTCAATCAATATGTCGGGTTATCCTACTATTACGTTCGCAACAAAGAAAGAAGAATCGTCTTTTAGTGTAGTAGATAGAATTGTAGAATACATATATAGAAAAAATGGATCATGTCTATTGCAGGAAATTGAAGGCCATTTCTGCGGTAAACTTGGATATAAACAACAGTATATAGGACTAGCGAGGAAAAGTGACAAAATACTTAGATATTCTTCTAGTTCTATAGTGCATGTTGAAAATATTAAATGTTCCTTTGAACTTGAAGATATTGTACAGTTTTCGATAGATAAATTCGACTCTATTGCTCAGGGTAGGCAGAGTTGGGTCAATATTGACGACCTTATTTGTATGGGTCTTCCTGACCTTGCTAATGGAATGTCATGGACAGCTACATTATTGGCAAGTATCCTTGAACGAAGCGAAAAGGTAAGTATTATTGGAACAAATCGCAAAATATACACAATAAGAGATGAAAATGGCAAATGGAGAAACAGTTTAGGTTTGATAATATATGAAATTCTAGAGGATAAGTATGGAGGCGCAACAAGTATTCAGCAAATTGAAAAAGAATTAAACATTCTGGGTGTAATCGCAAACAGATTAACTACGACAATGATTCGTGCATGCACCGAAATTGCGATTAATGGAGATACTATCATGGTTTCTAGGATAGCTGAAGATGTTGCAAGATATTGAGTTACTTAATATTTATGATAGTAGTGAAGGAAGCATAATAGACCGTCTTATTATTCCAGCATTGTCAAATGCTATACATTATAGAAGAGGGGTAGGCTACTTCTCCTCGAGTTGGCTTTCTATAGCATCTGAAGGTCTTTTGCCTTTTATCGAGAATGGAGGAAAAGCGGAATTTATAGTATCGCCTTGTTTGACGGAGGATGATTGGAATGCAATATGCGAAGGCGAATTGGCAAAACATAGTCAGGCAATTGCTGAACAATTAATGCTTGCTTTCGTTGATATTAGAAAAACGATGACCGGGGATGCAAAGAATGCGTTAGCATGGATGATTTACACGGGTGTTCTGGATATTCGTTTGGCAATACCTCGAGGGCCTCTGAATGGAGGTATGTATCATGATAAAGTTGGAGTATTCATAGATAGTGCTGGCAATTCAATCGCTTTCCATGGCTCATTGAATGATTCAAGACATGGTACATTGAATGGTGAGGCATTTACCGTTTTTAGGTCTTGGGAGAAATCGCAATTTGATTATTGGAATGAACATAAAAAAAGGCTGGAGAAATTATGGATGAATAAAAATACCCAGTTTTGTGCGGTAGACCTTCCTGCAGCTATTAGGGAAAATATGATATCCATGCGAGAAGGCGATAACCCACCATTTAAAATGAAATCAGGAATAAAAAATAGTGGCTTGGTTCCGAGATTTCCCCAACTTAGGCCATATCAAGAGTCTGCAATAGAAGCTTGGAAAAGCTGCAATTATAGAGGAATATTTGAAATGGCAACAGGAACAGGTAAAACAATAACTGCACTTGGTTGTGCAAAATTTGTTTTAGAAAAATATGGACGAGTTTTTGTTGTCATCTTGGTACCTTACCTTCACTTAATGGACCAATGGGCCAGAGAGGTAAGGCGTTACTTAGGTGCGCCCG
>Ga0172379_10008079_pt1 | contig 13394 bp, 12 predicted proteins | sample GrowelOW334metaG_FD_119756 | JGI IMG/M metagenome (GOLD analysis project Ga0172379, IMG submission 119756) | Groundwater microbial communities from an aquifer near a municipal landfill in Southern Ontario, Canada - Groundwater well OW334 metaG | ecosystem: Environmental > Aquatic > Deep... | reverse complement strand
TAGAACAGTTGCTCACGACCCGTTGCTTGGCGACCCATCATGGCAATGCATCCTCCTAGACAATGCCATAATCATATATGTAATGCATATGGCATGTCAAGGGGTTTTTCAACAGAATAGGCCGCACTGAGACATAGAGCAAACGATCATTGACGGCAGCTTTGGCCGATTTGCTGCCTTCCATCAAACTAAACATCCCGGCCCTCTTTGCGGCAGATGACTCACAGGTACACCGACCGAAGGTCGGCGCTGGCAAGACGCCGAGCACAGGGGCGGGCTTGCTCTTCTATCGACCAGGCATTCGCCGCTTTTCCTTACCCGCCAATGACGTAAGGCATCCCACAAGTTTCCGGCACGCTGAATCTGTGGATAAGGCGGCCTGGCGGCAACCAATCCGGGGTTGCCCCTCATGGCGACCCCACTAATGTTCGCGACGTGTCAACTGATTGGGCGCTGCGGCGTTAAGCGGTTGGAGGCTCTCGAGTCTCAGATCCCAAGCTTCGGCTTATCCCCTTATTTTTGAAGGAAATTCAATGACCAAGTTGATCGCTGTACTCGTAGCTGGCCTGTTTGCCACGTCCGTATTCGCGCAAGCTGCCGCACCGGCTGCTGCGAAAGCCGCCCCGGCTGCCGCACCGGCTGCAGTGAAAGCCGAAGCCAAGGCCGAAAAGGCCGACGTAAAGGCTGTCAAGTCCGAAGCCAAGGTAGATGCCAAGGCCGATGCCAAAGTAACCGCCGCTGATGCCAAGGCCGAAAAAGCCAAGGCCGCTGCCGAGGCGAAGGCCGCCAAGGCCAAGGCCAAGGCCGACGCGAAGGCTGCCAAGGCTGAAGCCAAGGCTGCAAAAGCCAAAGCTGCTGCCGAAGCCAAAGCCGCCAAGACCACGGCCAAGGCCGACGTCAAGGCCGACGCGGTGAAAGCCGAAGCCAAGACCGACAAAGCTGCCGCCAAGGCCGACACTGCTGCTGTCAAGGCTACCGGCAAGGCCGACGTAAAGGCCGCTGGCGCCAAGTAATCTTTGGTTCAGCTGCAGGAAAAAGACAGGCTTGCCTGTCTTTTTTTTTCGCCCGCCGTCTGGGCTACGGGGCGACAAAACGGGGCGCGCTGTTTTTCCGGCTCAGGTAATCACCGTGGGCTGCGTGCGTCCCGTACGTTGCTTCAATTGCGACAGCTCGTGCGCAATATCGATCAGCCCGGCCAGGGCCTGTTGCGCATCCACCCGATGACGGGCGGGATCGGGCTCGAAAGCCTCCAGGTAGATCCGTAGCGTGGCGCCTTCGGTGCCGGTACCGGAAAGGCGAAAGACAATCCGCGAACCGTCGTCGAAGCCTATGCGCAGGCCTTGGCCGGTGCTCAGGCTGCCGTCGATCGGATCGGTATAGCTGAAGTCGTCACAGAACTTGACCCGGTAGTCGCCGAAGCGCCGGCCGGTCAGTTCGGCAAACCGGCCCTTCACCTGCGCCATGACGCCGGCAGCCACATCGGATGGCAGCGCCTCGTAATCGTGGCGCGAATAGATATTGCGGCCGAATTCCGCCCAGTGGCGATGGGCGATCTCCTCCACCGAGAGGCGGCGTTTGGCCAGGATGTTGAGCCAGAACAGTACCGCCCACAGGCCGTCTTTTTCGCGCACGTGGCTGGAGCCGGTGCCAAAGCTTTCTTCGCCGCAGAGGGTGACCTTGCCGGCATCCATCAGGTTGCCGAAAAACTTCCAGCCCGTCGGCGTTTCGTAACAGGGCACGCCGAGTTTCCCGGCAACCCGGTCGGCCGCCGCGCTGGTGGGCATCGAGCGCGCGATGCCAGCCAGGCCGGCGGCATACCCGGGCGCCAGCGTGGCGTTCGCGGCGATGATGGCGAGGCTGTCGGACGGCGTGACGAAGAAGTGCCGGCCGAGAATCATGTTGCGGTCGCCATCGCCATCGGAAGCGGCGCCAAGGTCGGGCGCGGCATTTCGGTCCGGCCCGTACATGATCGCTACCAGTTGGCCGGCATAGGTCAGGTTGGGATCCGGGTGGCCACCGCCGAAATCGGGCAGAGGCACGCCGTTGATCACGGTGCCGGCCGGCGCGCCCAGCCGCCTTTCGAGAATTTCCCGGGCATAGGGACCGGTTACCGCGTGCATGGCGTCGAAGCAAAGCCTGAAGCCGCTGCCGATCAGGGCGCGAATCGCCCCGAAATCAAACAGCGATTCCATCAGTTCGGCGTAGTCGGCAACCGGGTCGATGATTTCCACGCGCATGCCGCCCAGCGTGCATGAGCCGACCTGATCGAGGCCGACATCGGGCGCATCCACGGTCCGGTAGCTGGTCAATTCGCGGCTGCGGGCAAAGACCGCGTCGGTGATCTTTTCCGGCGCCGGGCCGCCGTTGTCGGTGTTGTACTTGATGCCGAAATCGCCGTCGGGACCGCCGGGGTTATGGCTGGCGGAGAGAATGATGCCGCCGAAAGTCGCGTATTTGCGGATCACGCAGGACGCCGCCGGAGTCGACAGGATGCCGCCCTGCCCCACCAGCACCTTCGCGACGCCATTGGCGGCAGCCATCCTGAGGATGATCTGGATCGCCTCCCGGTTGAAGTAGCGGCCGTCGCCACCGAGGACCAGGGTGCAGCCGGGGGGAGCGGCCGCATTGTCGAAAATGGTGTCGAAAATGGCCTGGACGAAGTTTTCGAGATAGCCCGACGACTGGAAAACAGCCACTTTCTTGCGCAGACCGGAGGTGCCCGGCTTTTGATCGTTGAACGGGGTGGTGGCGACAATGCGGATGGTCATGGTCACTTCCTGAGCCGGATATGCGGGGGATTCCCTACAGCCAGCGCTGCATCGAATAGCCGCCGATCAAGGGACGCTGCATGGCCGCGCGGGCCATCTGCCGGCCCCACTTGAATTCCTTGAACAGCACGATGAAACGCCACATGTCGCGCAAGACCTTGGCGCGGTCGCGCCAGCCCAGTTCCATCAGCGCGGCAGGAAAATCCGCCTCGTGCGGCTTGTCGACGGCGATTTTCAGCGGGTTCCACTGGTCGGTGCAGCGGCGCACCTCGGAGGCGATCATGCGGCGATACATCTCCTGTACCGGCCGGTTGCGCAGCCGGGCTTCGACCACCGCTTCGCCGGAAATGGCGCCCGAATGCAGCGCGCAGCTCATGCCTTCGCCGATCATGTTGAGGAAGCCGGCGGCCTGCCCGGTGACCAGCACATTGCCCTTGCCGAACACGTAGCGATTGATCAACGAGGGGCCGAAATTTTCGGCACAGCCCTCGTCATCGTCTCCTGCCGGTTGCAGATGCACGCCGTGCCTGTCCTCAAGATATTGCTGCACCACCGCGTGCTTCTTCGCAAAATTGTCGCCGCGCTTGAAGCCGACGCCGACGATCTGCCGCCCGTCGCGCGCGTGGCTCCAGGTGTAGTGGCCGAGGCCGGGATGGAACCAGAAATGGAAGTAGTCGGTGTCCAGCGGGCAATCGATGATCTCGTGGAATTTCTGGCCGACAAAAAACCACGGAATCTGCTTCGGGTAGTCGGGATAGATCGCCCGGGTGACCAGCGAGCTGGGGCCGTCGGCGCCGATCACCTGGCGCGCGCGATACTCGACCGGCTCGCCCTGTTTCCTGGCGTGCACCAGCACATGGTCGCCCTTGTCCTCGAGGCCAACGAAGGAGGTCTGATCGTGCACCTCGGCGCCGCTGCGCTGGATCGCCCAGTGGTCGGAATACTTGCGATGCAGATGCGGCGTGCTGCCGCCGAAAAAATCCATCGGCATCGAAACCATGCTCGGAAAATGAAAGGTCACGCCGCGGCAGGAGGTCGGCTCGTGCAGGATCTCGCGCGGCAGCGGGCCAAAATTCTCGAGCAGAAATCGATGTCCGCGCGGCGACAGGATGCCGCTGCAGATCTTGTGCCGCGGCAACTCCTTGCGCTCGAGCACGATGGTCTCCAAGCCGGCATCGACCGTCCGCTTGGCGGCAGCCGCCGCCGCCAGGCTGGCGCCGACTATCACGACATCAACCGAACGCATGTCTATCCTTCTTCATCATTTCCGGATCTTCCCCCAATTCGGCAAGGTGCACAACAGGAACGTCGCACACGCGCTCGAAGGCGGCGCGGTCGGCCAGGCTTTCGACGACGATGCGGGCCGGTTTGCGCCCCTGCAGGATCCATTTCGCCTGCGCATCGTCGTCGCCGGCAGTTAGTCCCAGCTTCTGCGACAGGCCCTGCGCCACGGCGGGAATGGCAATGCGCTGCAGATCGAGGCTGAGGCTGCAGCCCGTTTCGAGTTGCAGTCGATCGTAGTAGGCCACCATGCGTTCGTAGTCGGCATGATAGGCGCGCGCTTCGATCACGTAGAGATCGGCGGCGCCCAGATTGCTGCGTACCGCTGCCCGGGTGCTCAATGCCGCCCCCAAGCCCATGCGCTGCGACCCCGGCAGCCAGCGACGCAACTGACGCAGCAGCAGGCCGTCCGCCGCCACGATGCTGTGGCCGCGCAGAGACGCGAGAAACTGCTGCAGCCGATGCTGCGGAATCTCGGCGCCGAGTTCGAGCGCGAGGGCGATGTCGGCACCATCGTCTTCAGCGATCACAAGCCCGAGCAGGGCATGCACTCGCTCCAGCAGCGCAGCGTCGGCGCGCAATTCCGGTCCGGGCAAGAGCAGCGGGGCTGACTTCGACGCGGCTGACGCTGCTACGTCCTGCTGCAGCCTCGCGCGGAGATCGTCGAGCAGCGCCGACGATGGCAGTGGCAGTTTCAGCCGCAGATCCATGATCAAGCCGGGCAGGTCGATGCGCTCCGGGCAGACCGGATCGCAGGCGCCGCACAGCGAGCAGGCCTCGATCGGGGCGGCAAGCTGGGCGGCCGTGGCCCCATGCTGCAGGGCCTTGGCCAGAGCGGCGGGCATGAGCCCCGGATCGCGGCTGCGCCGCCACGTCGGGCACACCAGCAGGCACAGGCCGCATCCGCTGCAGGCGGCGTAATCGCGGGGCGCGGCAGGCGCTCGGGCAAGGAATGCGGGCATCAGAAAATCACGTCGCGGTTGAGGATCATCGCCGGATCGGCGCGGCGCTTCATGGCCAGATGCCGGTCCACCAGCGCATCGCCGAAGACGCGCCGGATATAGCCCTTCATCATGCCGCCGAACCGGTAATAGCTGGCGCCCAGATCGATGCCAATATCGTAAATCGCATTCTTGAACGCCTGGAAATGATCGCGGCTATACACGCCGCCTTCGATCATCGGCTCGAATTCGCAGCCGTAGGCCCAGCCTTCGGCATCGGGCGGAACGCAGGACATTTCGTAGTGCGGCTGATGGTCCGGCCGCAGCTTGATGCCGACGCAGTAGAGCGTGTAGTGCACAAAATACTCGCGGCAGACCGCGTTGCCGCGTTCCACCGCCTCGATGAACTTGCCCGCCGAGGTCGCCAGATCGGGGATCACCATCTGCCGCGAGCCCCAGTGCTTCCATACGGCGCGCGAGAAGACGACGGTACGGTCGTGCATCTTTCCTTCACGCATGTACTCCGGCCGGCGAAACTCGGGAAACACCTGGCGCTTGCGCTGCAGCAGATAGAGGGCCTCGCGGAACTTCCACGGCCGCAGGGCATAGTGTCCGAGCATGCACAGGGCGAAGCCGAACTCGCCATGGCCGCGCAGGCGCGACTCCCAGTTCTTGCGAAACGCTGCCTCCCGCTCGTCCGAGTCGAAGGCCACCAGCAGATTCACCGCACAATCCATGATGGTGAGGATGCCCGAATAATCGCTGGCATCGTTGCGGTCGAGCATCTGCAGGTCCTCGATCGCGGTGCGCAGCGAGGAATAATAATAGTAGTGCATCGACAGCGGCGTGTAGGGACGCACGCGCAGCGTCGCTTCGGTGATGATGCCAAACTGGCCGTAGCCGAGGATCACGCGCTGGAACAGTTCCTGATTCTCGCTGTCCGAGCATTCGACGATATCGCCGGTCGGGGTCACCACCTGCAGCGACAGCGCCTGGTCGGCGCTGCAGCCCAGCCGCGCCGAATTGACGTCGATGCCGCCGACCCCCAGCGTACCGCCGACCGAGGAGGTCAGATTGAGCGGCGCCGAGAGATAGTCCAGATTCTCGCGGCGCAGTTCCTCGGCGAGGCTGTGCCAGTAGATTCCGGCCTCGGTGCGCACCGTCAGCGCCTGCGCATCGATCTGCAGCACCCGGCTCATTCCGCTCATGTCGAGCAGGACGCCGCCAAAGGCCACCGATTCGCCCTCGGTCGTCAGGCCGCCGCCGCGCACCGTCACCGGCACCCGGTGGGCCTGAGCCGCCTTGAGCAGCAGGGAAATCTGGCCCGCATCGCGCGCAATCACCACGCCATGCGGCAAACCATAGGCCGTACCGCCTGCATCGGTGGCATATCGACCGCACGCCGCGGCACCCTCGGCGAGATCCACACCCGAAGCACGCAATGCCGCGACGAAGTCCTGCCAGCCGGCGCCATTCCAGCGCGCGGCATTGGTCTGCTGGCGTTTGATGCCCTGCAAGGCATCCGGAGCAACGGGGCAAGGGCCGACGGTGCCGGGTTCAACGGGAGCGATTTTCAACAAAGGAGTCCTGTTGGGTGTCTGCGGCGGATGATACCCCGCCCCAAAGTACGAACGCCCCACCTGGCAGAAAGCTGAGTGAGGCGTTTCGTCGTTCGCTTGCTGAACCTGTTCCGAATCAGCGGGTTGTGCAAATACGTTGGCGGAGTGGACGGGACTCGAACCCGCGACCCCCGGCGTGACAGGCCGGTATTCTAACCAACTGAACTACCACTCCACGTTAGAAGGCGCGCATTCTGCCATACGCGGCGGGGTCCGTGCAAGAAATGTTCAGGCTGACCCCTGGATTCGGAAACACTGGCTGACAAAAACACACCGAAACGGAATAATCTTGAACCAGTTGCCGACGTCGCCCGGAATGGCGTGGAAGGTCGGAGACCTGCGATGCGACTCGGCAAAGGGAAAACAGTATGGCGCAATTGTTGAGCTGGACGGCTGATCTGAGCGTGGGCATTGATGCCATCGATGATCAGCACAAACGCATTGTTCACTATATCAACCAGTTGCACGAAGCACGCCTCACGCAAGATCGGAATGACGTCGCCGCGGTAATCGAGGGACTGGTGGATTACACGCTGTCGCACTTCAGGTTCGAGGAAGCGATGCTGCAGAAGGCGCTGTATCCGATGTTGCCGGTGCACAAGAAGGTGCACAGACTGTTCATCCGGCGCATCAGCGATTACCAGCAGCGCTTCGCTCTAGGCAATGACGTGGCCGAAGAGTTGCTGATCACCCTGGTCAAATGGCTGGGAAATCACATCAAGTGCGAGGACATGGATTACTCGCCGATCGTGCGCGCCAGAATCAGCGAAGCGGATCTGCGGCAGCTGAAAAAAGGGAAATCGGATTCGCCGCAGAGACCCTAGATCCTGGCGAGAGTCTTCGTCGGCGCGATTGACCACCCGCCTCGCGTAAAATATGCGTCGGCAAGTCAGGTTGGTGCTGCGCTTCGCCAGCGCATCACGCTGCAATGCCATTCCTTAACCCCCAAGCACAGAGACCGCCATGAACCTCCAATTCATCAACGCCGCCGACCTGATCGGCCACTGGATCAACGGCCACGCCGACGCCGGAGCCGGCACGCGCCAAGGCGAGGTTTTCAATCCCGCCCAAGGCAACGTTGCGCGCCAGGTCGCGCTGGCCTCGCGCGCCGACGTCGACCGCGCCGTCGCCGCGGCGAGCGCGGCCTTCAAGAATTGGGGATCGACGGCACCGCAGCGCCGTGCCAGAGTGATGTTCAAGTTCCGCGACCTGGTCGAGCAGTACTCGACCGACATTGCCAAACTGCTCAGTGCCGAGCACGGCAAAACCCTGCCCGATGCACTGGGCGAGGTGCAGCGCGGACTGGAAATCGTCGAGTTCGCCTGCGGCATCCCGCAGTTGCTCAAGGGCCAGCATTCGCACGGTATCGGCGGCGGCATCGACCACTGGAACCAGCGCATGCCGCTAGGCGTGACGGCCGGCATCACCCCCTTCAACTTCCCCTTCATGGTGCCGATGTGGATGGCGCCGATGGCGTTGGCCTGCGGCAACACCTTCATTCTCAAGCCTTCGGAGCGCGATCCCTCGCCCTCGCTGTTCGCTGCCGAACTGCTGCGCGAAGCCGGCCTGCCGGCCGGCGCCTTCAACGTGATCCAGGGCGACAAGGAAGCGGTCGACGCCCTGCTCGAACATCCGGACGTGCAGGCCGTGTCATTCGTCGGCTCGACCCCGATCGCGAAATACATCCAGCAGCACGGCATCGCCCACGGCAAGCGCGTGCAGGCCCTGGGCGGGGCGAAGAACCACATGGTGGTGATGCCCGACGCCGACCTCGATGGCGCCGCCGATGCGCTGATCGGCGCCGCCTACGGCTCGGCCGGCGAACGCTGCATGGCGATCTCGGTTGCTGTTGTGGTCGGCAGTTGTGCCGACGACCTGGTGGCCCGCGTCGTCGAGCGGGCGAAGAACCTGAGAGTCGGCGCTGGCGACACGCCGAATGTGGACATGGGGCCGCTGGTGACGGGCATCCATCGCGACAGGGTGGCCGGCTACATCGCTGCGGGAGTGCAGGAGGGCGCAACGCTGGTCCTCGATGGCCGCCAAGGGCTGACGGGCGAACTGGCCGAGGGCTTCTTCCTCAATCCGACGCTGTTCGACAACGTGCGGCCCGAGATGAGCATCTACCGCGACGAGATTTTCGGCCCGGTGCTGTGCGTGGTGCGCGTGCCGACTTTCGCCGCCGCCGTGGAACTGATCAATCGCAACAGTTTCGCCAATGGCGTCGCCTGTTTCACCCGCGACGGCGGCACGGCGCAGGCCTTCGTGCAAAAGATCGAGGTCGGCATGATCGGCATCAACGTGCCGATTCCGGTGCCCATGGCCTGGCATTCCTTCGGCGGCTGGAAGGCCAGCCTGTTCGGCGACCATCACATGTACGGCGAGGAAGGCGTGCGCTTCTACACGCGCTACAAGAGCATCATGCAGCGCTGGCCGGGCTCCGAACACAAGGGACCCGAGTTCGCCATGCCGGTGAACAAATGAAGCAGAAAACCAAACTTCCAGCCACAGAGAACACAGAGGGCACAGAGACAAAGCTGCCTACCACGACATCCGATCATTCTCGCGCTGCCCAACGGAGTATCGCTGTCCGTGGGGTTTCTCGGTGATCTCTGTGCCCTCTGTGGCTGACAGGTTTTCCAAACCATGAACGACTTCGGCGAGTTCGACTACGTCATCGCCGGTGGCGGCACGGCCGGCTGCGTGCTGGCCAACCGGCTGTCGGCCGACCCCGACGTCACGGTGCTGCTGCTGGAAGCCGGCGGCAAGGACGACTGGATCTGGATCCACATCCCGATCGGCTATCTCAAGTGCATCAACAATCCGCGCACCGACTGGTGCTACAAGACGGAAGCCGAGCCGGGACTCAACGGCCGCTCGATCATCTATGCGCGGGGCAAGGTGCTCGGCGGCTGCTCGTCGATCAATGGCATGCTCTACCTGCGCGGCCAGGTCCGCGACTACGACGAGTGGGCGCAGCTCACCGGCGATTCGCGCTGGAACTGGGACAGCGTGCTGCCGGTGTTCAGGCAGAGCGAGGATTACTGGGGCGGCGCCGACGAAATGCACGGCGACAAGGGCGAATGGCGCGTCGAGAAGCAGCGCCTGCACTGGGACATCCTCGATCGCTACACCGAGGCGGCAAAGCAGGCCGGCATCCCGTTCAAGCAGGACTACAACCGCGGCGACAATTTCGGCATCGGCCACTTCGAGGTCAACCAGAAGAAGGGCGTGCGCTGGAATGCCTCCAAGGCCATGCTGCGGCCGGTGCAGCACCGGCCGAACCTGAAGGTGGTCACCGGCGCGCTGATCGACAAGCTGATCCTGGAGGGCAAGGTGGCCCGCGGCGTCGAATTCAGCCTCGACGGTGTGCTCCACCGCGTCACGGCACGCATCGAGACGCTGCTCACGGCCGGAGCCATCGGCTCGCCGATGATCCTGCAGCGCTCCGGCATCGGCCCGGCTGCGCTGCTGCAGGAACGCGGCGTGCCGCTGGTGCATGAGCTGCCGGGCGTCGGCGGCAACCTGCAGGACCACCTGCAGTTGCGCATGATCTTCAAGGTGCATGGCATCAAGACCTTGAACCAGCGCGCCAACAGCCTCTGGGGCAAGGCCATGATGGGCCTCGAATACGCGCTGTTCCGCTCCGGCCCGCTGTCCATGGCGCCCAGCCAGCTCGGCGGTTTTTTCCATTCCGCACCCGAGGTGGCGACGCCGGACCTGGAGTTCCACGTGCAGCCACTGTCGCTGGACAAGTTCGGCGACCCGCTGCACCCCTTCGCCGCCTTCACCGCCAGCGTCTGCAACCTGCGTCCGACTTCGCGCGGCGTGGTGCATATCCGCGACCGCGATCCGGCCACGGCGCCGATCATCGCGCCGCACTACCTGTCGACCGACAACGATCGCGCCGTCGCCACCCGCGCCCTGCGCCTGACGCGCCGCATCGTCGAGCAGCCGGCCATGGCGCCTTACCGGCCGCAGGAGCACCAGCCCGGCGCGCAAGTGCAGAGCGACGAGGAACTGGCCCGCGCCGCCGGCGACATCGGCACCACGATCTTCCACCCCACCTGCACCTGCGCCATGGGCCGGGCCGACGATCCGCAGGCGGTGGTCGATTCCGAGTTGCGCGTACGCGGCATCGGCCGCCTGCGCGTGGTCGATGCCTCGATCATGCCCACGATTACCTCCGGCAACACCAATGCACCCACGGCCATGATCGCGGAACGCGGCGCGGCGCTGATCCGCGCCGCGCGCCGCCAGTAGCGGGCGGCAATTCATTCAGTGCCGACGCAGCTGATCGATTACCACAACGGCATCTATGCCTTCGATGCCGGCTACGTGCGGCCGCTGTTGGCGGCGATCCACCTGATCGAAAGCGACGGTCGCGCCGCCTTTGTCGACACCGCCAATTTCGAGGTGATGCCGCAGGCGCTGGCGGCCCTGGCGGCACGCGGTCTGGGCCCGGACGCAGTGGACTACGTGATCCTCACCCACATTCATCTCGATCACGCCGGCGGCGCCGGCGTGATGATGGAAGCCTTCCCGAACGCCAAACTGGTGGTACATCCGCGTGGCGCACGGCACATGATCGAGCCGACCAAACTGATGGCGGGCGTCGAGGGTGTCTATGGCAGGGAACGGGCCCGCCGGTTGTACGGCAAGCTGATCCCGATCGCAGCCGAGCGCATCATCGAAGCCCATGACAACACCATGCTGCGGCTCGGCTCGCGCGAACTGTTGTGCATCGATTCACCCGGCCATGCGCGCCACCACATTGCCATCGTGGACCGCCAGACCAGCGGGATTTTCACCGGGGACACCTTCGGCATTTCCTATCGCGAGCTGGATGTCGATGGCCGGCCGCTGATCTTTCCCTCCTCGACCCCGATCCAGTTCGACCCGGACGAGATGCGCAGTTCGATCGAGCGCATCCTCTCCTTCAATCCGGAAGCGGTCTATCTGACGCACTTCAGCCGCCTGGCGCCACCCGCCGAACTCGGCAGAAAAGTCCTGGCACTGCTCGACCAGTACGTCGCCATCGCGCTGGCAGCCAGCGAAGATGAAGACAAGGCGGCGCGCATCCGCGACGGCCTGACCGCGCTCCTGCTGCAGGAAGCGCATCGGCACGGCTGCCGCCTCAGCGACGAGGAGATTCTGGAGATCTGGCATCTCGACCTGGAACTCAACGCGCAAGGCCTCGTTTTCTGGCTGGAAGCCCAGGAAACTGTCTGACCCGGCCGCAAGGCCCTGCAGCTATTCCAGATTCGAGCGATTCTTTAAGTGTCAATTAGTGGTAGATTGACGCGACGTTTTGTCGCATCGCAGCATGAAGAATGTTGCCAATGCTCCGAATTCTTGTCCTGAATCAATTACCCGAGTACCCCCGGCGGGATATCTTCGCCGCCATAAGTTTGCGATAGCTCGTTTCAACCGCGCGCTGCAGCGCGCTCACGTTAAAGGACAGAAACATGGCGAATAACAATGACGACGATGTCCCATTCATGCAGAAGTTGCTGGACAACCACTTCCTGCTCCTGTTCCTGGGAGTAGCTTCTCCCGGTGTCATTTACATCTTGTGGGGCGTCGTGGACATCATGAGTGTCCCCCTCGCCAAGTAAGCAATCCAGTCAATCAGGGAGAATCATATGAGTGCAATCCTGCCGCCTTCAGAGCGGTTGTGGTGGAAACAGCCGATCAGCGGGCAAGAATGGGCCTGGATCGGCATCGCCTTCGTCTGGGCCATGATCATGTTCGTCATGATGGTCTATTGGCATATCAACGGTAAGCAGAATCTCTCGAACGAGGTGTACCGGACGACCACCGAGATGTTCCAGGCCAAGACGGATGCCTTCGTCAAGGAAAACACCATTCGCACCGAGACCGACCTGAACATTCCGGTGGTCAAGCCGAATGCGAAGAACGAAGCCTACCTGCTCGCGCACCTCTGGGCCTGGTATCCGATTCTCGAACTGGAAGCGGGCAAGACCTACAAGATCCATCTGTCCTCCGTCGATTACAACCATGGCTTCTCGCTGCAGCCGGTGAACATCAATATCCAGGTCATTCCGGGATATGAGCATGTGGTCAAGATGACGCCGACCAAGGCGGGCACTTATGCCATCGTCTGCAATGAATACTGCGGCATCGGTCACCACACGATGCTTGGCCGTATTTACGTGAAATAAGGGGAGTACCTAGATGGCAACTACTTACCGTACCTGTCCGCGCACAGGTCTGCAATTCGATCTGGCCGCCGAGAAGCTGATTCGCTGGAATGCCGTAGCCGGCGTTCTGTGGCTTCTGGTGGGCGGCTGCACCGCACTGCTGGTGATCCTGACGCGCTGGCCGGCGATCAAACTGCTGCCGGCTGACCAGTTCTATCTGATCCTCACGGCACACGGCATCGACATGCTGATCCTGTGGATCATCTTCTTCGAAATAGCGGTGCTCTATTTCGCCTCTTCGACCCTGCTGCGCTGCCGAATTGCCACGCCAAAAGTGGCGTGGGCCGGCTTCTGGCTGATGGTCGTAGGCGGCATCATGACCAACGTCGCCATCTTCCAGGGCGGCTCGAGCGTGATGTTCACGTCTTATGTGCCGATGCAGGCCGCGCCGCACTTCTACCTCGGCATCATCCTGTTCGCGGTGGGTGCGCTGATCGGCACCGGTGTGTTCTTCGGCACGCTGGTAGTGGCAAAGCGGGAAAAGACCTACACCGGCTCGCTGCCGCTGGTGACTTTCGGCGCCATGACGGCCGCGATCATCGCGGTGTTCACCATCCTCTCGGG
>Ga0172379_10008078_pt1 | contig 13394 bp, 10 predicted proteins | sample GrowelOW334metaG_FD_119756 | JGI IMG/M metagenome (GOLD analysis project Ga0172379, IMG submission 119756) | Groundwater microbial communities from an aquifer near a municipal landfill in Southern Ontario, Canada - Groundwater well OW334 metaG | ecosystem: Environmental > Aquatic > Deep... | reverse complement strand
GCGGTGACGAAAATAATCGGAATATCGGCGCTTTCGCGCACGGTGCGCGCAACTTCGATGCCGTCGTCGCCACCTTTTAGCTTAATATCCATGAGTACCAAATCAGGCTTCAGGCTTTTCATCGCTTTGATAGCCGCCGGCCCGGTATCCACCACGCCGACTACGCAGTAGCCGAGACCGTCGAGTCGTATCCGCATATCAAGAGCGACAATATTCTCGTCCTCGACGATGAGGATATCACGGCCCGTCATCGTTGCTTCGCTCGAGAAATTCGCCCGAATCGATCGCTGCCTTGATTATCCGATCGACTGCGTAGGGTCTCTGTCTGTAGAGCCTCCGCCGATAATGGGATATCGCTTAAAAAGGCCTCGTCGATCTCTAGAATAACGATAAAGAGACCGCCTTTTTCATATACGCCAGCAATAAGCCCATCAGATGACCGATTACCGAGACTCGGAGCTTTTTCAATTCTGGATCGATCGATATCAATTACTTCTCTGACCGAATCGGCGAGAATACCTATAGTAAGTTTTTCTCCGCTATAGTTTATTTGAAGCACAATAACACTAGAACCTTCGCCGGTCTTCGTAGGGCCTACCCCAAAACGGATGCAAAGATCCGCAACGGGAATTACAGCCCCGCGATAGTTGATTACGCCGCGCAGATGACTAGGAGCCTTCGGAACTCGAGTGATTGGCGTCGTCTCGAGCACTACTTCGACACGCTCTACTTCAACGGCATAAACCTCGCTTCCGAGCTCAAACGCAAGGTATCTACCGGTTCCTTCACGGTTCATCGCAGAAATCCAATCATCCAGCGACTTTCTTTACGATGCCGAGAAGCTTGTCTGCGTTGAATGGCTTTACAATCCATCCGGTCGCGCCGGCTTCTTTCCCTTCATTCATTTTTGAGCCTTGGGATTCCGTGGTAAGTACAAGAATGGGGGTGAACTTGAACTTAGCAATTTCTCTCGCTTTTTTTATAAAGCCGATGCCGTCCAAATTGGGCATATTGACGTCCGTTATAATCAAGTCGAACGCGGTCGCGGCATCGAGTTTTTGGATAGCATCGAGTCCATCCTGCGCTTCGACAGTCTCGTAGCCTTCTTGTTGAAGGATAAAGGAGATGCTTTGCCGGATTGCGGCGGAATCATCGACGATGAGGATTTTCTTAGCCATCGGACTTCTCCTTATTACGCTCTCGCCGCAGCCCTAGCGGGTTCGGCGCTGGACTTCCTGGGCAATCGCGTCGAGAGGGATGACGACGTCAGCGCCTCCGAGCTTAATAGCTTCATTCGGCATTCCAAAAACCACACATGAAGCCTCGTCCTGGGCAATTGTAAAGGCACCTGCATCGTGCATCTCCTTCATACCCCTAGCTCCATCGTCCCCCATGCCTGTCATGATAATACCGATGGCATTCTTTCCGGCATAACGCGCCGCTGAGCGAAACAGCACGTCAACGCTCGGCCTATGCCGACACACAAGCGGTCCCTCTTTCACTTCGACATAATACCTCGCCCCGCTCCTTTTGAGGAGGCTATGTTTATTGCCGGGCGCGATCAATGCGCGACCGCGAATGACCGTGTCATTATCCTCGGCTTCTTTCACTGCGATACGGCATAGACCGTCAAGCCGTTTTGCGAAAGCGGCGGTAAAATGTTCCGGCATATGCTGGACGATCACGATTCCCGGAGCATCTTCGGGAAAAGCCTCCAGGAATTCTCGCAAAGCCTCCGTCCCTCCGGTTGATGCTCCTACAATGACGACTTTTTCCGTAGTTTCTACGAAAATCCGATCGGGCTTCGGCAACATAACATCAGCGGTGAGCTTTGGAGAAATCTCTCGTTCAGATATGGCCTTCGCCAAAGGGCGAACCTTATTTCGACTCAAGTATGCGGCTTTTACGGAGTCGCATATGCGCACCTTCGATTCTTCAAGAAATTGCTTTGTTCCGAGCTTTGGCTTTTGAATAATCTCGACCGCCCCATACTCGAGAGCTCGTATCGCGTTATCAGAACCGGCTTCCGTCTTGCTCGAGCAAACGACGACTGGAAGAGGCGTTTCCTCCATGATTTTCTTCAGAAAGGTCAAGCCATCCATTCGCGGCATCTCTACGTCGGTAACAATTACATCTGGTTTTTCCGCATCCAGATAACGTTGGGCAAATATCGGATCGGCAGCCACACCAGTAACCTTGATCTGAGGATCCGATTCGAGTACTTCCTTGAGCGTCTGGCGTACGACGGCCGAATCGTCGACCAGCAGCACCTTTATGACGGTGGGCATATTACCTCTTTCTCAGGTCCGCGCGTAGATGGTCGGGGCTATGCCCTTCAATGGAATATTCATACCGGTCAATGTTTCCGAATGACCAAGAATCAACCATCCCCCCGGCCTGATATAGTTACATATTCGACGCAGGATCAGTTCCTGTATTCGGCGCTCAAAATAAATAATCACGTTCCGGCAAAAAACCACATCAAATGTTTCGTTGAGCGGATAGCGATCATCCATCAGGTTGATCCGTTCGAAACGAATTTTACTTCTGATCTCTGGACGGATTCGAATGAGGGCCGCATTCTTATCCTTGCTTCGCAGAAGGTATTTCTTTTTGTAGCTATTGGGAATCGGACTTGCCTTTTCCTCGTCATATACGGCGGCCTTCGCTTTATCGAGAACTTGCGTAGAAATGTCCGTTGCCAGAATGCGATAAGTAAGTCGCGGGTCGGAAGCTCTTTCTTCTTCGAGAACCATAGCTAGAGTATAGGGTTCCTCGCCGGTGGAACAACCTGCGGACCAAAACGAAAGTGTTCGCCCAGGGGCCTCCGCCATCGCTCGTGGAATAATATTTGCAGTTAAATATTCAAAATGATCGCCTTCTCGGAAAAAATCCGTTTTATTCGTCGTTACGGCATCAATCATGTTTATCAGTTCGCCGCGCTTTCCTTCCTCGGAAAAGACAAAGTCCAGGTACTCCTTGAACCCTTCCATTCCGAAGTAGCGGATCCGCTTTTGGAGCCGAGATTCGAGCATGACACGCTTGCTTTCAGGCATACGAATCCCAAGTTCGCTTTCGATAAAATGAGCGAGTCTCCGAAAATCTTCATCCCCGAGATATGATGGAGACGAATGCGAAGCGCCAGCCTTCAAAGGCCGCCCTTCTATCAACATCAAACCCCTCTTCCCATCTTGCGAAGGCCGTCTTTCTGGGCAACCAGCGAAAGCCGATTGACATCAAGGATCAACGCGACCGTACCGTCACCAAGAATAGTCGCCCCCGAAATGCCATCAATATCGCGGAACATACGTCCGAGCGGCTTGATTACCGTCTGATAGTCTCCAACGACTTGGTCGACGACGAATCCTACGCGATTATCCTGCGATTGAGTAATTACGATTTGTTGAATCTGAGGGGATTCCCCGTCCGATTCGAAAAAATCCCTAAGCTCGACATAGGGCACCAGCTCTTCTCGATAGGAAAGAATTCGTTTATCGCCAAGCGATTCCAATTCTTGTTTTCGAATTTCAATGCAACCATCCACCGATGAAAGAGGAAAAACGAAATATTCGTCAGCGATGCGAACGAGCAAACCTTCTATTATCGCCAGCGTTAGTGGTATTTTTAATGTTACCAGCGTCCCACGCCCGGCTTCCGTTCCCAGCGTTACGGAACCGCTCAGGGAATCGATTTCTCGTTTTACGACGTCCATTCCAACGCCACGGCCTGAGACGGTAGTAACAGCTTTAGCTGTTGAAAAACCCGGAGCGAAAATTAGCTGGTACAGCTCCTGTTCCGAAATATCTTGTCCCGGAGTAATGATTCCTCGCTCCAAGGCTTTTTGCTGAATGGCTTCTTTATCGAGGCCCTTTCCGTCATCCGATACTTGAATAAGGACATAGGCCCCCGAATGCCGTGCCGAGAGCAGAATCGAACCCTTCCGACTCTTGCCTGCAAGCTCGCGCTCATTCGGCCGTTCGATACCGTGATCGATGGAATTTCTAATTATATGAACGAGGGGGTCGCCTAGCTTCTCTATGACAGTTTTATCGAGTTCCGTTTCCGCGCCTTCAGTCAATAATTCGGCTTCTTTTCCAAGCTCGATAGATAGATCACGAACTACACGGCGAAATTTATTAAAAGTACTACCGATAGGCAGCATACGAATCGACATTGTGTTGTCACGAAGTTGCGCGATAAGGCGCTCGAACTGCTCCGATATGGAAGCCAGCGATGCATCCTTCAAATCCAATGAAGTCCGCGCAAGTCGTGCCTGGAGAGTAACGAGTTCGCCGACTAGATCAACCAAAGCATCTAGCTTATCACTAGCGACTCGAATGGATCCTGTCCCAAGCTCCGTTCTATCCTGTACTTTCTTAAGATGTTCTTGTTCGACGAGCGCGGATTCGATTTGGGGCTTGGATGCCACGTGTTTTTCAACGAGAACCTCGCCTAATTTCTTCTGCGAGGATAAGGCATCCTTTAAAGTAGCCGCAGAAACGATTCCGCGATCCACGAGAATCTCGCCGAGTCTTTTGGAGCGGCCTTCCTCATCGAGCGGAGCTTCGACGATGCGTTCCACGCGTATCTCCGCGTGGTTTTCCACGAAAATGAACACGTCTCTAATAGCGTTTTCGTCTTTCGTAGTCGTAAGGATAATATCCCAATAGCAATAGCATTTTTCCGGATCGATACTATCGAGATTCGGAATGGATTCCGTATGCGGAAAAACGGTAGCTTGACCGAGCCCTGCCAGTTCTTCAACGAGATTGAGCACTCGCGTGCCGTCCATGAATATCTCCGCATCCGGTTTGAAGAATATTCTGAACGTCGCAGCCGCCATTTCATTCGAAAAGGTTCCCTCTGGGGTCTTGCCACTTGAAATATTTTTCCCTGCTTCGATGCTTCCCTTTCCCGAGAAGATACGATAGCGCTCAAGAATTCCGCCTCCCGCGTTGGCGAGTTCCTGCGGCGGCGGCTCATCATACTCGAGAAGTTTTCGAAGATGGTCGCGAGCGATAAGGGTAAGGCCGATAAAATCCTTTGTAATCGAAAGCACACCATTTCGGCATTGATCGAGTACGGTCTCAATTTCGTGGGTAAAGCGCGAAATAGTTTCAAAGCCGAACATCGCCGACGAGCCTTTAACGGTATGAATTGCCCTAAACGCTGCATTTATGAGTTCGCTGTTGTGCGGCTGAACTTCCAATTCGAGAAGAGTATCTTCGAGCTGACCGAGAAGCTCGTAAGCCTCTTCGCGAAATGCTGCCTTGAACTTATCGATCATCTCGGCTCCCTCGGTTAAAAATCCTGAAGAACGGCTTCAAAATCCTCGGCGCGTTGAGGTGAGCCGTGCAAAAAACCGCAAGAGGACAGGCGCTCGACTATACGCGAAGGTACGGAGCCTACAAAACGCAGTTCTTTACCAGTTGCCCGAGCAAAGCGGCGAGCGGAGTAAAGAACTTGCAGACAAGCCAAATCAAGGTCCTCTGCCAATGACAAACTGACAAGCACGCGATCCGAACCTACAATCGCCGCCCAAAGCTCGGCCTTAAGTGCTGAGGAGCGATCGATCATATAGGTACCACTTAAATTTACAATGGTAGGCGCTATAGCTTTGGTATCTGGCATCCTTCACTCCTTTTTTCACTATAACCGGATGCTACAGAAAATCAAGCATTAAGCGAATTCACCAATTAAATGCCTTCGACCTATTAGATAAAATCAGGGATTTCGAGAGATGCAGGTATTTGTATGAAACTTTCAAGAAAACCAGATTTTCGTTTTTTTACGTAAATTTGGATGATAACGGCTCCTACTTCTTTATCGACGGAAAAACGCTGAATCGCGATCGGATCATTGACAGATAGGCCGCTTTCGTCAGCTATGGAACCTGGGTAAATTTTTTCGATAGTATAAGTCTCGCCAACCAATAGGCTGCCTGGTATTGAGCGGACCGTCATGCCTAGTAGAGCGGGAAATAAAAGCTCTCTACGTTCGATAAGAGCGGCTTTTTGGAGCGGCTTCGGAGGTCTTTCAATCAGCTTCGATAAAATAAAGCGGGAACCGGACGAGGAGCCTAACTCGATTATTGCCAGCTCTCCGATTCCTTGCGATAAAAGGTACGACTGTACGTCGACGACTTTCTTCGGGAAAAATCCATTGATAGAAAGAACGCTCTCTCCAAGATTAGCGTTTTGAGAGGCCATACGATGCCGATAGGTTATCTCCAAACGCGAATCGGTCTCCGCCACCGCAAGACCTAGCCATGAACGCTTAAGCTCTCCGCCTCGGAAAAGATCGGGGAGAATTTTCGCTACCCAGGAAGCCGGAACGCCGAAACTGAGTCCTTGAAATGCTGGTAAACCGGCAAAGACGATTCCCAGTAACTCGCCCGATTCGTCAAGAAGAGGACCGCCGGAATTCCCTGGATTTAAGGCTGCGTCTACTTGCATCGCTTCACCGCTTTCGAAAAGCCTCCGCCCCGAAGCCGAAACGATCCCCGAAGTTATCGTGTTCTCAAGCCCGGCGGGAGAGCCGATCGCGAAAACCTTGGTTCCCGAGGCCGGAGCGACAGCCTGTCCAATTCCGAAAATGTAATCAGATTGAGAATCCGCTTTTATCAGCGCAATATCTAGAATAGGATCCCACCCGACCACTTTCGCCGGAATCCTAAGTTCGGGAGCGCCTGCGGGGCGAATCGTAAGCCGAGAGAAACCTTCGTACTCAGGATCGACTTCGCTTTGGATAACATGGTAATTGGTTAAAATATAACCGTTCGCATCGATGAAAAAACCCGTTCCAAGAACGCGATCCGGCGTTCCGATGCCCTGTTCGATTTTTATACCTTTATCTATCCGAACCGTAACGACGCCTTTGCTCATTTCGGCCATCGTTTCTCGAGAAGCGATGAATTCCGCAATATCGCTAGCGATCGGAATTTTTCTTTGCTCCATTTCTACTACGAGACGCCTGAGAATGGGTCGATTTCGAGCCCTTGCCGCTCTGGATGCCCACTCCGGCAATTTGGACAGGGTTGCAGGCCATCCTTGAGCGTTTGGAATGATCTTTTCGACAGAACGAGATAAATCGGTAGCCCGTTTATGTGTTTCGCCCTGAGCGGATTCATCCGCATTGCCGGAAAGCGCATCGAGAGCATCGATATAGACAAGAAGCGCCGGCGTTATAAGACCCTTTGCAAAAAACTCCTCCGCGCTTATTTCGATCAACTCCGATTCTCGGTTTGAGGATAAAAACGCGATCTGCTTCGCGAAAGGAGAAAGAAACGCCTCGAGGCGATCGATCGAAGCGACCGCACGGAGGCTTTTTAAAGCGCCAAGTGCGAGTCTTCCATTTTTCGTCGATATTCCTTCTTCATAAATTTTAGCCAAGCGTTCCGAAGAGCGAGTGATTATCGATGCTAATTCTTCCTCTAAAGGCATTTCCGGTAGAGACATGGCAGCGTCGGTATTTTTATCCTTTTGGACGAGAAAAGCATGCGCCGTCTCAATCGCGCGCGCCGGGTCCGATTCTGCCTGGAGGCTTAATTCCTCCAATTTGATTGTTCCGTACGGACGTCCAGCAATCGCGGGAGGAGTCGAACAAGAAAAAGTAAAAAAAAACATCGTTATCCCGGCGAAAAACGTAATTCTGCTCACGGAATTATCTCCGCGAAAGCCATATCGCCTATATAGATAAGCCGGTATCTGCCGTTCATATAGCGATAAACACCTTCAGATACGGGCAAGTTACCGCCAAGATCGAAAGGTTTGGATCCTATCCATTTGAGCCGTGGATTGCTATCGACAATAAGGGGGAGCTCTTCCCCATTTCTCGAAAACTCAGAGATTTGGCTATCCTTGAGAATCAAGACTTCATCAAATCGGCCATCAAGGCGGCTCGAAAACTCGCGTTTCGTTCGTTTTTCATCGCTTTTTTCCTCGAAAGCATCGAAAAGTCCATCAAAATCGAAATCCCATTCTTTACGATACGGCGGCTGGAATGATTCTCGATAATCAGGGACCCCATCGCCATTTGAATCAATCAAAGCCTTGATTACCGTCGATATAGATCCATCTCCTAGCGGATCGTAGAATCGCTGAGTCTCAAACTTGCCATCACCGTCCAAATCAGCGTAATCGAGAGAAGGCCGTCCCTTTGCATATTCGAGAATGGAATCGAGTCGTCCATTCCGGAATTTTTCTCTTTGTAAGGGAATTCCTTTTTCAAGGCTAGTGAATTCTTCGAGCGAGTCAGTCTTCTTCCTAAAAGAAAAGGCACTAACGATACATTCATACTCGGAAGGCAAGTTGAAAAATCCGGTGGATCCTAAAAAAAAAGGGGAATTGGCCTTGGGGAAGGGAGTGAAAGTCAAGAAGGGAAGAGCGAAGGACTCAGGCAAGAAATGATACTCGCGGATCTCGTTTTTTTCATTATTACGTACCTGTGTCTCCCGTCCTTCTTCAAACAGGACTCGTATCGCGTATGGATAGCGAGAATACTCGATATGGATTTCGGTTAAGCCCGAACGGGCAAGCGCGGCAAAAGGAAGCCCATCTGAGCAGTTAAATTCCAATTCAGGGATTCCATCTTGGTCTGCATCGCGAATAAAGCGATTCAAGCGACCGGTGCGATATTCTATAAATTCCTCAGGAAAACCATCTCCATCCCCATCGGCAGAAATCGTGCCAGAAAATTCAGATAATCGAGCAAGGATGAACTCATATCCTTCAGCGCTTCCAAAATAATCTCGAAGCTCCAGAAGATCGCTTAAAAAAAGCTCGTATTCTCCATCGAAAAATTCATTAATTGCAGCTCGATCGCCAATTATTCCAAATTCGAGAGCGCGCAGAGTCGCCTGAGCCGATTTTCCCCCGGCTTCTCGAAAAGCCAGAACAGCATCCCTAGCTTGGGATTGACTTGGCATATAGCGAGCCGCGAGCACGAGTACTTCGGAGTCAAGAGCGGCTAAATCGGGTAATCTATTCAGGAATTGTCTGCCAAGCTCTTGCGAATAGGCAGTCGGATTTTTCAATTCTCGTTCAAAAAAAAGCCTTGCAGCGCGGCTTTCACGAGGGAAACGAGCCGCGATTCTAGAAATTTCCTTCAGAGCGAATTCGCGCTCATTGAGGCCATAGTATGCGAGCGCTCGCAAGTATCCGAATTCGGGATCAGTAGAATCGAGCGCAGGACCAATAGTGAGTAGATCCAAAGCTGATTTGAAACGCCGATTTCTAATGAGTATAGACGACTCGAAGGCAATTGAACTAATTCTATCATATTCTCGAAAACGATTGGAGATACGCGCCGCAGCGGCGTATTCAAGGGCGAGAGGCAGATTATCAGACAATTTCATAGCGCAAACCGCTGAAAGATATAAAATATCCGAATTCGCGCCATCGATTTCGCGACCAAGAGCCAGGAGTCTTTCAGTTTCCTCCCATTCTCCCTTTGTGACATGGTCGCGAGCTGCGACAAAAAGCGGAGAGACGGAGGCCAATGAAGGGACTCTAAACTCTTGGCTACTGAGCGGCGCTGGTAGGAGAAAAAGAACAAGAAAAGCCGCGCAGAACCATGGGAAAACTAAAAAAAAATCAACGAGAAGGCATCTTTTTTCGAGACGCCTCGTATTCGCTCTGGAAATTACTCGCCTCGCCCCAATCACGGTACGCCCCCTTCCCAACGATGAAAAGCTGGGGACATCCGTGATAAAAAGAGCGAGGTTGAGCGACATCTAGACTTCCTGCTTCTCCCTAAGGGGAAAGCCAAAAAGAGTTCGTATGTCCTCGTCGACGAGAGTTTCTTTCACGATAAGCTCATCGGCAAGGCGTTCGAGTTTTTCCTTATGATCGGTGAGAATGGAAATAGCGCGACCGGCTGCTCGCTCGAGAAAAGCCTTGATAGCTTCATCTATACGCATGGCTGTATCTTCAGAATAATCCTTATGTCGAGCTATTTCCTTTCCTATAAAAATCGGCTCGTCTTCCTGTCCATAGGCTACGGGACCCATAGTCTCCGCCATACCCCATTCGCATACCATACGTCTCGCGAAATCGGTGGCTTGGCGAATATCCTGAGCGGTACCCGTCGTGGTTTCACCATATACGATCTTCTCAGCGGCAAAACCGCCAAAGGCGAAAACCATATAATCCTCAAGCCAACTCTTCGTATGGGAATAGGAATCTTTCTCGGGTAGAGAAAGTGCGAGCCCCAATGCCCTTCCACGCGGTATCACGGTAACCTTATGCAGAGGATCGGCATGATCGAGAAAATAGGTCACAAGGGCGTGCCCCGCCTCATGAACCGCGGTCGCGCGTTTTTCTTCCTCCGTGATAAAAAGACTATTCCTAGCCGCACCCATGAGCAATTTGTCCCTGGCATCTTCGAAATCGGGCATTTCAACGGTGCTTCGATCCTTGCGAATTGCAAAAAGCGCAGCCTCATTGACTAAATTGGCAAGATCAGCGCCGCTGGTACCCGGCGTGGCGCGGGCAATTTTTTTCGTGTCCACGGAAGGTTCGACCGGGATTTTTTTCATGTGAATCATTAAAATTAGTTCGCGCTCCTTGACGTCGGGCATGGCAACAACGACTTGGCGGTCGAAACGGCCGGGACGCAGAAGAGCTGGATCCAGAACATCTGGACGGTTGGTGGCGGCAAGGATGATAACGCCATCCTTCGTATCGAATCCATCCATCTCAACGAGCATCTGGTTCAAGGTTTGCTCGCGTTCGTCATGCCCTCCGCCATAGCCAGCCCCGCGAGTCCGGCCAACCGCGTCCAATTCGTCAATGAAAATGATGCATGGTGCGCTTCGCCGTCCTTGTTCGAAAAGATCGCGAACGCGGCTCGCTCCGACACCGACAAACATTTCAACAAAATCGGAGCCCGACATGTGGAAAAACGGTACATTCGCTTCGCCGGCTACGGCCTTTGCTAAAAGCGTCTTGCCCGTACCGGGCATACCGACGAGAAGGACGCCTTTGGGAATTCTTGCGCCCATTTTTACGAATTTCTGGGGATTTTTTAAATAGTCAACAACCTCTTCAAGCTCGTATTTAGCTTCTTTCTGACCAGCCACATCGTCGAAAGTAATTTTCTTGGCTGGTTCGACATATCGCTTTGCTCGACTCTTGCCAAAGCTGAAGGCTTTATTATTGCCCTGCACCTGCCTAAACATTAGCCAAAGAATGAAAAAGCCGAAAAACCAGGGGATAAACTCGATTAGAAGTTGCCAAGGACTGGCGCCCTTTATTCCACCGGAAACCTTTACTTCCTTCTCCCTTAATTTCTGTAGAAGCTCAAGGTCCACATACGGAATATTGGTTTTGAAAACAGCGGTAGAACCGCTGCGGCCTTTGAGCGTACCTTGGATTTCTAGCTGATCGAGAATCTTTACCGCCTCAACCTCGCCTTGATCGAGGTACGATAAGAATGCCGAGTAGGGTATTTCCTGGGTACCGCTACGATCGTTAGCAAAAAACCATGCCGAGAAAAGTAAGCCAAGGGCTAAGAAAACAGCGAGGGCAGCCCTATTGCCTTTCAGTGGGCTCTCCGGCTTTCCGCCGTCGTTCCGGCGCTGCGGTGTCTGATTTTTATCGTCGAAGTCCATTGTGGGGATTAAACTCCTTTCACGTATATCGAGAGAAAACGGGCTGCCGCATCGATACCGGCAGGTTCGAATCGGTATCTATTCATTCCGGGCTTCCAAGGGCTAGCAAGCACAGCTACTACTCCGCGACGATCTTCTAATATTGGAATAAGCGACCGACATTCGGCTACGATACCCCATTCCGAAAGAAAAACATCTATAAGTTTCGAGCCGTTTCGAAAGAGCAGTATGTCTCCTGGTCTTCTTGATCTCAGTAAAAGCGGAAACTCGAAACTTCCTTCCGCCAGCTGGAGCGCCCCAGGAATCGCCCCCCATATCACAGCAATATCCAGTCCGGAAATTCGAAAATTTTTATGCTCTTCGCCAGGATCGTCGATCTTAAGAAAATATCCGTGAACCGGCATAAATTCAAGTGCGAAGCCTATCTTGATTACGCTTCCTTCGCTTCTAAACGAAAAACCGCCCGCTTCGCAACTTTTCCCCTCACGCAGTCTGTAATACGCTTCACGAAACAATCTAAATGAAAAACGTCGTACAGATTCGGTGGGCAAGGTCTTTTTTATATCCCCATGGGCACTCGAGGCTGCTCTTTGCCGTCGAGCGTCCTGAAGGCGCTCTCCACCTTCGAAAAGAACGCTAATGGCAAGGGCTTCTGGTAAATGAAAAAAGGAATCGGTCGACAGCGATAAATCGCCATCGCGGTTTTTTTGAAATACAATAGCTTCACGAGTTTTTTTCATGGCTTCGTCGGCAAGCCGCGTCTTTTCGGCGGAGAGCAAAAGCCCCGTATCCCAGCCGGGGATTGTGCTTTCGAGCGCAGGTATAAGCGAAAGCCTAATCGCATTCCGGCGATACGACATGCTCGCATTCGTCGAATCGACAGAAAAGGGCAAACCCGCTTCATCGAGGAAATCGAGAACGACAGATTTAGGAATGTCGGCAAAGGGACGAATTATCGGGCCTGAAATCGCTTCAATCCCTCGCGGCCCCACTCCGCCAAGACATCTCATGAGAATGGTTTCGAGTCTGTCATCACGAGTGTGCGCGAGATACAGGGATTGCAGGGAATGCTTTTCGAGTTCATGGCGAAACGCTTGCATTCTATAATATCGCGCTGCCGCTTCGGGACCTATTCCCAGGCGTTTAGACCGGTTTTCGATCGCTCCGCGTTTCACTTTTGCTCTCGTCAGGTGAATGCCAAGTCGAGAGCATAGCGAAAGCACGATCGCAAACTCTGTCGCTAACTCGGTTTCCGGTCGCATGCCATGATCAACATAAACCGCCCTAATTTTTTTCATACCGAGCTCATGGAGAATAGCCGCAAGAGCCGTGGAATCGGGACCTCCGGAAAGCCCAACTAGCGAGGGGGCTTCGAAGGAGATTCCATGTTGTTTCAAGAATCTTTCTACGCTCTCAAGGAGATTCGGCTTACTTGCTCTACGCATCTGCCTTTAAAACCAGAAGAAAAAAGTATTAAAAAACAAAGGAGAGAGGGTCGCCTCTCTCCTTTGCAGAAGTCACAAGGGAGATAGCCCCCTCGATGAGCATTATTTCTTTTCTTCTTTCTTCGGAGCAGCGGCTCCCGCTGCGGGGGCGGCAGTGCCACCTGCGGGGGCTCCGGCAACGGGTGTGGCTCCAGCAACGCCGGCAGGAGCTGCCGCTGCGACGGGAGTCTCGACGATTTCTTCTTTCGCGAACTTGACGACCGCGACAACGAGTTCGGGACTTGTAAGAATCTTCACTCCTACAATGACGGGAATATCTCTGACGTGGATTGAATGGT
>Ga0172379_10008077_pt1 | contig 13394 bp, 30 predicted proteins | sample GrowelOW334metaG_FD_119756 | JGI IMG/M metagenome (GOLD analysis project Ga0172379, IMG submission 119756) | Groundwater microbial communities from an aquifer near a municipal landfill in Southern Ontario, Canada - Groundwater well OW334 metaG | ecosystem: Environmental > Aquatic > Deep... | reverse complement strand
GCCTCGTGCGACGCGGTCGGACCGAGGATGTCAGTGCCCGACGATGTTGCATCGAGCGAGGCGCGGATGGCCGCTCGAAGCTCCTCGTTCTGCCGAGCGAGGATGCCGGCCTTTGCCGACTCGGCGTCGAGACGCGCAGTGAGATCGAGCTCATGTCTCCGAGCTGTCATAAGCCGAGAATGAGACGCACTCCGTTCGCTGTCGAGCGCGCGCCGGTATTCATCAGCGCGCTCGTTCGCCGCGTGCAGCTGCCTCGTAAGGTTCTCTTCGACGGGCATCACCATCACGCACCCTCCTTGACCGGCTTCTTGGAGCACGAGGCATCGTGATCGTATCCCCCGTACCCAGTGAAGAAGAGGGAGGCGCACGAACCGCAATTCAGATCGACGCCGACATTTCGAGCGACGTCGTTCATTTGTGAGAGGAGGGAGGGGGTAGGCGGGAGGGTCGCCAGCGGCGCCGGCCGCACGTGCCCGAAGAAGCAGCGCCCGCAGAGCTTCTCGTGCGCGACGACCCCAGCCCCATCCGGGTTGCAGGTCAGGCACGGCACCATCCCGTCGTCGTAGTTCGCTCCCGCCATCACGCGCCTCCCGTGGACGTCGTCCAGTTCCAGAGAATCTCCTCGGGCTCGCCCGTCCGCTCGCTGAACGTCGCAGCTACGTGGCGCCCGTCGTGACCTTTGAGCCTCGAGCAGGTCCAGCTAAGGCCGAAGTCGTCGCGGGCGTCAACACCGCACTCGGACCCGGTGTCCTGGGCCATGACGTAGGTCTCGCCGTCGTCGCCCTTGACAGCAAAGCGGTTGACGATTGCCTTTCTCACCCGACCACCTCCACCTTTGCCATGGGGTTCAGGCCCCGAACGAACTCCGCTGCCGCCTCGTACGCGTCGAGATGAACGCTGCTGCGGCGGGCTCCCTCTTTCGTCGAGGCGACGACGAACAGCGCTGCGGATCCTTCCTTGCACATCCCGTAAACGCCTCGGTGTCGGGACGTCACGACGCGTCGAGCCTGCAGCGCGGCGCACACGTCGCGCACGAGCGCGTAGTTGCCGACGACGTTCATGGCGCCGAAGGCGCCCCCTTCGCCCTTCGCCCTTCGCCCTTCACCTGATCGTCTCTCGGTACGCAGTTCGTGCAGCCGCAGGCGCGATAGCTCGAGGTCGACGTCCACTTCGATGGCTCCATGACGACGGCGGCCGTGCATGCACCTCCCGTCCGGTGGCTCCGAAGCTGATGCCCGCACGTTCCGCACCACACGTCCTCCATCCCTCTGAGCGAGCCGAACGTGTCGCTGAGCGCGTAGAAGGCGAGCTTCATCTCGGCGTCCGCCAGCTGGACCTCGATCGCTTTGACTCTCTTCACGAGCTGAGACTTGCTGAGTCCCGCGAGCTCTCCGACGGTCGTCATATCAGAAATACTCGCAGTCGCAGATGTTATCGCCGGGTTCGTGCCACGATTGCTGCGGACCTTCGTGGGAGCACTGGGTCAAAATGATGTCGCGCCCGCCGCGCACGAGACTCTCTTGGAAGTGTTCGGAAGCGGGGTGCCCGCAGATGCGGCACGGGATTGCGCCGAGGGACGCGAACGCGTCCGAGTACTGGTAGATCGAGAGCTTCATCTCGAGCCGCGCGGCACGCGCGACGGTCTGGTCGTCGCCGACCATTATGAGCCGAGTGGAGATCGAGCGGAGGAACTTGACGATCTTTCGGTCGTAGGGGTTGTTCGACGTGCGAAGTCGGAAGTTCGCGTCGCGTTCGGCGGAGCGGAGCGTGGCTTCGTCGCTCTCGAAGTGATGGATGTGCGCGGAGCGGTACGCGACGAGGAGCCAGTACAGAACCGAGTTTTCGGCGAGCTCGAAATCTTGGTTAGCGCTCATGGCACGTACTCCCCCTTCGAGACCGACGAAGGCGTCGCAGCGGCAATACTTCGAGAAGACCCGATGGCAGCATCCGCCGCCCTCGTAGTGGGCGTCGCCCCGGTGTCCGCACGTCGCGCAGATGACGCTCGAGAAGTCGAGGGTGCCGAACACGTCGCCGAGGGCGCGGACGGAGAGCTTGTGCTCCGCGACCTCCGCTCTCTCCTTCCAGTGCTCGATCGCCCGTTCATCTTCATAGAGCCTCCCGAGCGCCCTCTGAGCGTCATCCTGCGCGAGATGTCTCGATCCGTACACGAGCGCGCCGAGGGCCTTGTAGACGAGCAGCCACGCCCCTTGCGGGCGTTTGTGACGCAGAGTCGGGACCGTCAGGGCGTGAAGCTCCCGATCCGCCTCGCCGCTCGCACGCGCCTCGTACCGCCCTTCGACGTCCGTCCCGCCGACGTTCGCGATCGTGATGCGGCCGAGCTCGCGGCGCGCGGCCTTCTCTCCGAAGGGCCAGATCTCGAGCTTCACGACGAGCATCAGCGTCGGCTCCGGTTGATCTTGGATTGGAGGTCGTATAGCTCCGTCACGGCGTCGTCGTAGGCGCGCATCTCCGGCGTCACCCCCGATTCGCGGGGGTAGTCGGGGAGGGGTACCTCGCGAACTTCGCGAACCTTCACGTCGTTCACGATGAGGGCGACGCCGTCGTCGCGGTATTCGATGCGCGCAAGCGCGGTTTGCCTGCGATTGAGGCGCGACTCGATGTGCAGCTCGAGGTGCTCGTAGCGCATCTCGCGCCGCAAGAGCTCGCGGCAGAAGGGGCACGACAGCTGCCGGTCTTTCGAGATCGTATCGCCCGCGAGCCAGAGCGCCGTCGTGCGGCAGAGCGCGACGCTGTCGTCGACCAGGTGCGACCACTGCATGCCGGGGTAGGCGTCGGTGTCGTGGCCGGTACCGTAACCGCGCCCTTCGCAGTACGCGACCTCGGCGTCGGTGAGCGTGTGAGCGCCGGTGCGACCGTACTCGGCCGACTCGATCGCCTTCTTCGAGACCTCCTCGGGCCGGTGCAGATCGACACGATCGTCGTCCTCGCCTCCGGCGCCTTCGGCGCCGTATCGTGCGGAGTCGTAGTCGGCTGCGAGCCGCTCACGGATCGCGAGCGCGGCCCCTTCCGAGGTCTTCGCCGACACGTGAGCCGTGAACGTGTGCGTGACATGGGCGTGGACACTCCAGCGCTTCAGGGACTCATCGCTCACTTGGCCGACTCCAGGCAGAGGCACTCGTGCGCCGTCAGCACCGGGTGCCCGCGGTCGCAGTGGCGCTTCATGCAGTCCTCCTTGTTCGTGCACGCGAAGTACGCGACGACGAGGATGATGATGACGCCGACGATGCCGCCCGGGGCGGCCAGCACGGCGAAGTCCACGTCCGAATCGTCGATCATCGGGGGACCATAGCCTTCTCCAGAGCCTTCTCGAGCTCCTTGATCCGAACCGTCAGCGGGTAGGTCTTGCTCGCCCACGTCGCCGGGCAGTCGGGGACGAACCCCCTCGGCCAGGGGTAGATCCTCCCCTCGTGGTGGAACACGCCGCCGTCCCAGTCTGCGTGGGCAAGCGCGGCGGTCCAGCGCTTGTCGGCGGCCTTGTCCGCTGCGGCTTCGCGCGCGACGAGGAGCTCGGCGAACGCGTCGGCCTCGGGGATGCCGCCGTCACCCGTCTCGACCCAGCGCGAGGCTTCGGGGGAGTAGTGCCCGTCGAACTTGGCGAGGAGGCTTGCGATGGCTGCGCGATGATCGCGGGTCGGTCTCGGGGCGTTGGGACTCACAGGGTCCTCATTTCTCGGCGAGACAATCGCCGTTGCTGTTGTAGGGGTCGAACGCGTACTTGCACTTCGGCGCCATCGGGCACCGGGTGCAGGTCGAGGGGGTCTTGCGAAGGCTCGCGACGTCGATGTTCTCGCCGCAGTCGCGCTCGAGGATCGTGAGGTAGTTCTCGCGAAGGTCGTGGTTCGGGAACATGAGTCCCACATGCCGCCGGGCGTCAAGCAGGAAGGCTTCGAGCTGGCCTTCTAGGTACGCCGTGCGCCCGTCCCAGTCGCCTCGCATGGTTTGGATCCCCAGCTGGGCGCCGTGCCACTCGCTGTCGATGGCGTCGCGGACGTCCCAGCGAAAGATGACGAGGAAGGGGCCGTTGGAGGCGCGGCTCGAGACGCTGAAGGTTCCGCACGAGGCGGCGTAGCACCAGTCGTAGGCGTCGCGAGCGGCTTCGGTGAGCATCAGGGGGCTCCGCGGGAAGGAAGCAGGAAGGAGGAAGCAGGAACGAGGGCCGACTGCGTCGGAAGGGGCGCTGCCGCGCCGTCCAGGCAAACGTACGCATTCAGCGCTGGGTCGTACGCGAGGAACACGCACGGGCTCGCGATGGGAACGCTCACCGCTGGCGCAGGACCAACCTTTAGCGGCCTGTCGTTCGCGGTCAGGACGGCGGCCAAAGAGGCGAGCAAGAGCACGACAGAAACGATGAGCGCGGAGACCCCCTGCTCGTAGGTCATGACTTAGCTTCCTCCTTGAACAGTTCGTCGAGCTCTCGATCGCACGCCAACATCCCCTCCCACGCCGCGGCCTTGTTCTTCAGCTCGTCCTCGTCGAGTCTTCCCGTCTTATTGAAGTGACCGTCCCAGGCCCTGAGCCACTTCGCCCTCCGCTCTCGAATGAGATCACGTCGCTGTGCGAACAGTTCGGCCCGGACTTCCGGCGACACCGGCCGGCGCTCCGCGAACTTCCGGTCGGCGTCCCGTTCGCGCTCGATCGACGCGTCGATGGCCTCACCCTCCTTGCGCACGTGGCGCAGCGAGAGGCCGACGAGCGCTACGAGGCTCGCGCCGACGGCGGCGATGACTTCCACGACGACGGTCACGGCGCGTCTCCAACGCCTCGCAGCGGTCGGTCGCCGTCGGCGAGGGCCTCGGGGGCAGTGGTCACGTGGACGGGTCCGCGGAGGTGATCGTAGCCGTAGCGGGTCGTGTACGTCATGAGGTTGTAGAGGTCGAAATCGGGGGAGATGAGGAGGGCGTTCATACCGGTCACGTCGGCTAGGAAGCCTTCGTAGGAGAGGAACAGCCACTTCATGAGGTGGGTCATCTGGGGCGCCATCTCGGCGCGCATGTCGTCGGTGAAGCCCTCGCCAGGTATGATGGCGGTGTCGTAGGGGACGACGGTGATGGCATCGACCCGAAACGTGGGGAAGGGCCAGTCGGCGTCGGTGCATCGCCTCGCGAGGTACTGGGCGTAGTCAAGAATCTTGAGCTGTTGGAGGCGTTTCAGATCGACGGTGCGCAGGTGCATGCCATAGCCGTCGCCGCGTCGTCCGGTCTTCGGGTTGACGTGCGAGATGTACCCCTGATCGAGGGCGTCGACGGAGGTGAGGAAGTTCGTGTTGAGGTCTTCGAGGTGTTCAGGGGCTTTGGACGTGAGTCGGTAGCGGAGGGGGCAGTAACGTTCGAGGACGTCGGAGCCGAGCAGAACGTGCACCTTCGGCGGGGTGAAGATGTTGATGGCGCTCACGGCTTGTAATCCTTTCGCACGATCTCGATGACGGTGAGGGTCCCTGAGATCTGGCGGTCGTCGGACATCACCGAATCTCCCACGGCTCTATACGCCTTGGACGGCGGGGCGTGCGGCCAGGGTTGAGGATGTCGTTCCCGGAAGGTCGCTCGAAGCCCCGGCAGTTGCTGCAGGCGACGTGAGGTCCTAAATACGGACTGTCGCACACGTCGGACTTTTCGTAGTAGATTGGAGACCCGCAGTTGCTGCAGGTAGTGCGGTGAGTGCTCACGGTCTGAATACCTTTCTAACGAGTTCGCACACTCGCTTCATGATCTGCAGCTCATTCAGGTTCGCGCGCTGCTGGTCGCCCGCGTTGAGATCCGGACACTCCTCGCACGCCGTCCGGGCGTCAATCAGATCTTTGACGAGGGCCTTCGGCAGGCTCACGAGGACCATCTGGGCGCCGGCCATGTAGCGAGCAGGGTCGCGGTCGGAGGCTTGTAGGCCGCTCGCCGCAGGCGAGCCCATTCGCCCTTCGCCCTTCGCCCTCCGCCCGCTCACGACTCCCGCCCCTTTACGCCATCCATCAGCGTGACGAGGAGCGCGGCAATCTGGTTGAGGTGAATCATGGCTCGCTCGACGTCGGCATCGTCCTTCGATACCGCTTCGCACACCGACGCGAGCTCGAGAATGGCAGCGCACTCGGACGTCGACCCCATCGCGATCTGATAGAAGTGCGACTTATCCTTCTTGTGCCAGCGACCACTTCCCTCAGCGATGTTCAGGGAGATGGAGGTCGACGCTCGAGCGAGCTGGTCGGCCAGGTTGGGCGCGAGGCTCCCTTTGAACGCGGGCTTGAGATAGTGCAACGCCCAGTCGACGAACTTCACGGATTCGATGTAGGCGGGCAGTCGGCAGTGGGTGAAGGACATGGTTATGAATCTCTTGGAGTGATTGGTGGAGGGCGAAGGGCGGAGGGCGGATGGGCCGGCTACGCCGGCGCCTCATCGAGCACGTCGGCACCACGGCGCGTCCCGTGGTCGTCGATCATCCACCTCGAGACCTCCAAGATCTCCTTCAAGGTGTAGATCGCCCCGAGACCCTGGAACGGCAGGCTCACGACGTACTCGTCACCGTCCCGACCCCCGCCGATGACGAGCTGTTGCGGCCTGCCAGGCTCCCCCTCGGTCCGATACCAGATCCCTCGTCGACCCGACGGATCGTGCATCGCCGCGCACTTCCACCCGTCGCGGCAGACGATCGAGTCGTCGAGCGCACGCGCTTTGTAGCCCCGCTTCCATGCTGCGCGAAGAGGTCGGTCCGCCGCCGCCGCAAACGTCCCGTCCGCATCGTTCGCAATGCGCACGTCGTAGTCACGGCCCGCGAACCCGGCCGCCTCCGCGCCGAGAAGCATCCCCGCGGAGACGCCCCGGTCGACGTAGAAAGCGGAGAGGTCGGCGTCGCGCACGAACGCCAGGCCCGCCGAGATCCCCAGCTCTCGGTCGGCGGGGACGCCCGTCGTCGAGCACCTGCGTGTAGAGAAGGTGGCTCGCGAAGGGAGCCTCGCCTCGCCGCAGCGAGTCGAGCATGCAGGCCTTCGCGTACTCGACGTTCTCCGCCTCGTCGGAGGAGGTCTTACCCTTGAACGGGGATTCGATGACGACGCGCTTCAGCCACCCCCCGCCCTTCGCCCTCCGCCCTTCGCCCTCAGCCTTCTGATTCTCACTTCCCACGGGTCACCTTCCTCCAGCTATTGCGTCTCACGTCCATGGCCTTCACACACGAAAAGCTCGTCGTTTGGCAAGAGTCCGTCATCTTCGTCCGGTGGGCGAGCGAGCACCTCATCCCCAAGTTCCGAAAGAGCTCGTCGTCAGGTCTCGGCGATCAGCTCTCGCGGGCTTCCACATCCATCTCTCTGAACATCGCCGAGGGGTGCTCGAGGTGGCACCGAAAGGACAAGAAGCACTTCTACCAGATCGCGATGGGATCGACGGCGGAGTGCGCCTCCATCGTCCGTCTCGCGGCGGCAGTCGGAGCAGTTGCCTCCGACGATGGCGAGGTCGTCGTGGCCCTCGCCCAGTTGAACAAGATCGCGGCCTGGCTCGTAAACCTCATGGGATCCGTGACAGAGCGCTCTTCGTAGGCGGAGGGCGGAGGGCGGAGGGCGGAGGGCTGAGGGTGAGGGGCGAAGGGAGCTTCGCCCGAAGGTGTGAGCCTTCTCGACGAGCTTGAGGGAGATTCGAGAGAAGACGTCTTGTCGTTCGGACGGCGTGAGGTACTTGAACGAGGAGATGAGCCGGCGGATGCGCGCTCCGTGCTCACGAACGATGGATTCCGCGCAGGTCATTTCTTGCAAAGCGCCGATCGCGCGGCGGATCGCGCAAGCTGCTCCTTCTCGATGCGGGCGATGGCGCGCTTCGTTCGCCGACGCTCGAGAGCCTTGACCTTCTTCAGGTCCCCGCCCGCCGCGACGACTCCCACGTCCCAGCCGGTCTGGAACATGCTCCGGCCGGCGATGTCCATCACCCTCGCGACGATGCGTGACTCCGCGAGCGTGAGCCGATCCGTGATGGCGAGGAACTTCTTGACGAGCTCCATCTCGTCAGACTTCGGCAGCTCCGGGAAGCTGAACCGAGTCAGCTTCGCGCAGAAGCCGTCGAAGTCGATCCCCTCGCGCTCCGCCACCTTCTTGAACTCTTCGAGCGTCATGCGATTCATCTCGATCTCCGGGTCATTGGTCCGTCCTGACGCCGGTGAGGATGGCGTCGCGCGCGAGGATCAGGGCGTCGATGGCGTCGTTGAGGCGCTCGACAGGGATCTGGGAGTCGAAGGGTCGAGGAGCGCCGTTCAGACGATGGAACTCGAGAAATAGCGTTACGGGCCGAAGGCCGCCTCGGGTGCCGTGGATGAAGCGTCGGACGGTGACGGAGGTGGTCTTGGTGAGGATGGCGTACTGGCGCCAGCGCTTGGGAGACATTAGGAGGTCGTCCTAAGAATGTCCGCGATGACGTTGAAGGAGGCTGCCTGGGTGTCGAGGATGTAGCGAGCGATCTTCGCCGCCTCCTTCGAGTCCGTCTTCGGCGTGTTCGTACGCATCACCTCCGCGGCGGCCTCGAGCTGCGCCGCGATGGAGGCTAGGCGCTCCGCGACGATGACGTTTGCGATGGCGCGGGCCCGGCTCGAGACCATCCCGACGCGACCCTCTGCATCGTCCGAGCACGCACTCTCGATCGCCTCGAAGACCTCGCCGCCCTCGGAGCACGCGAGCTCGAGCGCCTCCCCGATCTCCCGCCTGCAGTCGTACTTGTCGAAGTCGTCCATCAGGCGTCCTCCTCGCAACCGGGGAACTGGAGCTCCTCAACTTTCGATCCGAACTTCCCGTAGTTCGCGTTGAGCAGGACCTTCAGCCGGAGCACATTCGCGCGCTCGCGGCGAACGCGTAGCATGAGGCCTGCGCAGAAGATGGCGAGCCAGAGAATCACGAGCACGTAGGCCATCGTCATCGGGGATCCTTTCGTGCGCTCAAGGCGCTCAGCAATCGAGATCTCTCCTCGCTCAGCGTTGGCCGGAGCGCAAGGGCGATCTGTCGGACGTATTCGGCGTCGACCTCGCCTGCACTCGCGATCTGCGCGGGCGTCAAGCCCCGAGCGATCCAGGCCTCGGTCTCGAGGATTCGGACCTTCGATTCGAGCTTCAGAATCGACAGCTCCGCGGCGAACAGGCGCTTTCGGTCGGCCACGAGCTCGAAGAACTGCAGGACGACGTAGACGCAGAGGACGGCGCCGATGAAGCTCATGATCGGAGCCTGCATTCACGACACATCGAGGTCGTCCTCTCCGTACGTCGACGAACGCTTCGCCTTCTCGGCATCCTCCGCCGCCTCGCGCATCTTGTTCTCGTTGCCGCAGTGGCAGTAGCCCGCTTCGCCGCACAGGAAGGACACGAGCGGCGCGACAGCTCCGCTTCCATCCGCCGCTCGAGTCCCGTCGAGTACGAGCTTGTCGATGTGGGAGTAGCCGCACTTCGGATCGCTGAAGTACGCACCGCTCGACATCCGCACGCAGCCGCAGGCAAGCCTGTGCGTGACGTGCGAACGAGTCCGCTTAGGGGGGCTCGTCCGGGGGTCCCTTCTTGCGCCTGCCGATGAAGGGGGACGTCACGGCGAGTCCCCACTCAAGATCTCTTTGATCCGCTCCTCGCCCAAGATCTTCGTGATGCGCTCGAGTTTGACCAGGGCCTCCCGAAAGTCAGCGGACGTCGCGGCGTGCGCGCTCTGCAGCCTGTCCTGGTCGGCAGTCTGTGCCCGGATCGTACCTTCGAGCCTCTCGAGACGCGCCGCAGCATCCGTGAGGTTCTTGTTCGAGGCGGCGACGGAAGTCTCCGCGACCTTCACAGACTCGCGGAGGTCCCTGAGCTCGGTGTTCTTGTTGCCGATGGTCGTGTACGCTGTCACGAGCTCGGCTCGTACGTTGTCGAGAGCCTCGCCCTCGTTCGCGCGCACGCACAGGACCTTCACGTAGATCTCGACCCATGTGTCTTGCTTGTTATCGACTCGATTCCACCTCGACTCGATCCGTTTTTCCTCGAACATCGCGATAGGGCGCATCCCCCGAGCAGCGGCGGAGCCGATATCGCTGGCCGCTACAACCTCCGCTCCCGAAAGCACCCCTAGGTCGTCGAGCTTGATCACTTCGAGGCTCCTTTGCCGAACACGCCGTACATCGAGCTCACGACATATTTCCCGGGAGGCGGCAGACCCTGGGCCCCCTTCGGAAACGCTGCGCCCGCCGGGAGCGCGCTCATGACGTGGCGGCACGCCTGTTGAAACGACATCGCCGTGGGGAACGAATCCGAGAGGTCGTAGTAGAGGCGCTGCCGAACGAAGGACTCGACGTCGACGCGCGCCGCGTGCAGGTACGCACCGCTCACTTGTCGCTCCACAGCGTGAGCCAGGTCTTGAACAGCGAGTCCTCGAACTCGCGCCACGTGAGCTCGGCGATCCGACCTACCCGGTTCTTCTCGACGAAGATGTACTTTCCGACGTCGCGCGACGCGACCCGGGAGCTGATCTGACAGCGGTGCGACAGCCGTGGGTTACCATCCTCGACAGGGGCTCGGTTCGGCACCGCGCAACCGATGACGACGAGCTTCACGCTCGTCTCTCCCGACGGATCTTCGTCGAAGAGGCTCAGAGCCTCCTCGGACATCTTGCACGACGTAGCGAGGAACACGCCTGCGACCTCGTTCAGGCCGAACGTATCGCCGTCCGTGTACGCGCGGACGACGTCGACGTTGCGATAGGTGGCGGAGAGGAGCGGAGACCGGCGCGCGATGTGATCGATCGCGCGGTCGACGGTCTCGGCCTCGCCGTACAGGAACACGCTGAGCGGCTTCACAGGACACCGTCCGCGACCGGCGCGAGCTCCGGATCTTCGGCCTGCGTGTTGAGGTTCACGCGCGTTCGCACCTTCTTCGGCTTACGCGCCATGTCGAGGATGCGCCATGTGCCGGGAGGGATCGCCGGATCCTTGCTCCAAACGAACCACGCGTAGTCGGTCGAATCGACCTTGTTGTTACCCGTGAAGCTCGGGCGGTCGGGCAGCACCCAGATCGCGGAGGGGTTGCTCTGGTGGAACCCCACCCTCCCCTTGCTCGCGAGCCAGGGGAGGCGAAGCAGCGCGGCGACGGTCGCGTACTTGACCTCGCCCGTCGCCTTGACCTTCGTCGTGCGCACCCATCGTAGGGCGGCCTTCACGAAGTCCATCGCGGCCAAGTAGGGAGGGTTCATGATGACGAGGTTCGGGCGTGGGAGGACGCCTTGCGAGCGAAGCGAGCCCTCTCCTTTCCTCTCCTCCCCTTCGTCTCGACCTTCTCGGTCGGCCTCCATGGAGGCGTCCACGACCTCGTAGAACGACGCCTGCACGCACGGTCCCCGCTCGAGGCAGCGCACCGCGAGGTCCTCGCGGAACTCGACCCCCCGGCTCTTCATGATGCCGCGCGCGCGGCACGTCCCGAGGATGCTCCCTTCCCCTGCGCCGGCGTCGACCATCGAGTAGTTCGCCCACGGGTGAACTTCGAGCGCGGGGCGCCCGTAGCGCTCACCGACGTAGTCGTTCGTCTCGAGCGCGCCCGGCTGCAAGATCTCCTCGACGCCGCGAAGCAGCGCCTCGACGACGCGGGGTTCCGTCACGTAGGCGTCGTCTGCATGGCGGACGTGACCGGTGCCGGCCGCTTCACTCGTGTTGGTTGAGCTCATTTTGCACCTCTGCATCCGCACGAGATCATGCCTCGGGGCTTTTCTTGGACCAGAATGTCGCTCGTCACCATAGCCCACGAGACAACCTCGACGATGGACGTAAGGATTGCGTCATGCATCTTGTACATGAGCTCCGGCTCGAACGGAGGACCCTCGAACGTGCCGGGTATGTACACCGCCGTCTTCTTCCCGGCCCCACACGCCCATCCGAGCTCGTCGTGCGCGCTTCGCCCGCACGGCAGAACGAGAAGGCACGCGTCGCACGCGCGCAGCGCGCTCATGTCCTGCTCGAACCCAGCGATCGCGATCGGATGCTCGAGAGCCTTCCGGAACTCGCCCGGCGACCACCCCTTCCACCCCGGGTCGATCTCCGACCAGTGGAAGCCTTCGTCGCCAGGCTTCGGGTTCTTGAAGTCGTAGACCTCGTGCCCCTCCGCGCGGAGAACCTCGACCACGTGGGGCTGGATGGTGTTTCGCCAGCTCGATGCGACGTAGATGCGCATCAGATTTTCTTGTCCCCGTGCATCCGGCCACGCGTCTTGTTGTACGCGTGCTTGTCCATCACGGCCTTGCCGAGGTTGATCTTGAGCGCCGCGGCGAGCTCCGCGGTCCGGATGATGATGTCCGCGAGCTCGGAGGCGAACCCGACGGGCTTGCCCCCGAGGTCGTAGTCGAGGCTCGTGAACGCGACGGGGTCGTGGTTCACGTGGGGGTTGCGGTAGTCCTCGAGCGCCTCGGCGGCCTCGCTCACGATGAGCATCAGCTTCTCGGGGATGACCGCGATGCGCGACTCGAGGTCGGGGGTCTTGTCCCAGAACCCCTTCTTCGCACTGTTCGCGTGGAAGGTCTCGGCCATCTGGTTGAAGGCGTCGATCTGCTGGCGGACGGTGAGCTTCGGGGCGGGCTTCTTCTTGGTCTTCGTCACGGTCGTCATCGGGTCGTTCCTCCTGCAATCGTTTCGAGTCTGTTCAGGTCTCGTTCGGCTTCATTGAGCCTCTCGGCCTCGCGCATCACCTCTGCTGCCCTGCGCCTGGCCGTCGCTCCCTCACGGCAGGGAGGCTCCCCCGGACGGTTCCAGCGATCTTCGCTTCCCGCCGCAAGCCACTCGGTGGGACCCCCGTCCCAGTCGACGCGCGTCGTTCCGCAGCAGCGGCACGTAGAGCGCGTGCCACCGACGTAGAGGAGGGGCTCGCCAAAGATGTGGGGGTAGTTCACCGCCCACGTCCTTCCAGATCTTCGCCGGGCTCGATGCCCGCGTCCCGCAACGCCTCCTCGATCTGCTTCGCGAGCTCGGTAGCCGGCGCGTTGCTCCCGTAGATGTCGTCCCCCACGAACGGCAGGTGGCGCGCCGCCTCCTTCGCGAGGTTCGCGAGCTTCCACATTGCCTTGAAGTGCTCGGGGATCGGATCGTGGCACCCGGGGCAGTTCGAGCCCCACCCTCCCCCGCACTCCTTCAAGCAAGCGATCTTCCGCCACGAGTCGCGCAGCTCCAGCTTCGAGAGGTACGCCGCGATGTCGGGCCGAAGCTTGGACTTCTCGGCATCCGTCCAGGCTGCGGCGTCAGAGGCCGGAGCAAATAGCTCCACGGCCTTCGCAACGCACGAGGCGCAGATCAGGAGTCGGAAGGAGACCGTGCGCTCGACGCACGGGCCCTTCTCGAGACAGAAGTCGCAGGTCGCCCAGCCTTTGCTGGAGAGCTTGAGGGAGTCACGGAGCTCGTTCACAGCTTTCCTCCCAGCGTGTC
>Ga0172379_10008075_pt1 | contig 13396 bp, 14 predicted proteins | sample GrowelOW334metaG_FD_119756 | JGI IMG/M metagenome (GOLD analysis project Ga0172379, IMG submission 119756) | Groundwater microbial communities from an aquifer near a municipal landfill in Southern Ontario, Canada - Groundwater well OW334 metaG | ecosystem: Environmental > Aquatic > Deep... | reverse complement strand
TGGATTCCCCTGCCCGCAGTGCTACAGCGTTGCAGGCGGGCGTCTTCACGGGAATGACAGATAGGAAAGGTAAAAAGATGCCAGCAGGAAGCAGTCGAATCAGGATTCACTACTTAAGTACTGGATCCCCGCCGGAGTTTATCCTCGACCTGATCGGGGACGGGATGACATTCAGAAATGTCATTTTCCACTTCTCGATAGTAAAATTTTAATTGTTCTTAAGGCAATTTTTAGGTCGAGCAAAATCGAACGGTTCTTTAGATAGTACAAGTCATAAGAAAGTTTGACCTTGGTTTCGTCAAAATTGGCATCGCGTTTGGGTGGATTGATCTGATAGATTTGCGCCCAACCAGAAAGTCCCGGTTTGATCAAATGACGAATATTGTAATAAGGGATCTCCGCTTCATATTGTTTAGCAATCACTGGCAACTCCGGTCTTGGCCCAATGAGCGACAAATCACCGATGAGCACATTCCAAACCTGTGGTAATTCATCCAAACGGGTTTTGCGCAAAAAGGCACCGACAGTCGTGACTCTATTTTCGCGTTTGACTTCACCCTCCAACCCTCGATCATCAAAACTCATAGTGCGGAATTTTACAATTTTAATAGTCTTGTTATTCAAACCGACGCGTTCCTGAAAAATAAAGATTTTCCTGCCATCAGTGACCTTAATTAAAAGTACAATAAAGGGTAAAAGGACAATAAAAACAAAGAGTAAAATCAATGATAAAACAATATCAATCAAACGCTTAATGACCGAATAGCCAAGACGTGGGCTCAATGAAATATTTTCGATAAACCAATTATATTTAAGCAAAGACAGTGGCACCCGATCAAAAATTTCTTCGTAAATTTTGTGCAGGTCAATAAATTTTATCTTGGAAAAAATCAAATTATACAAATGGGACAAAATCGGTTCCACCTTGTCTGACCGCAGATCGACCGCAATCACGGAAACATTTTCCGCATAAACGCGTTCCAGGATTTCTGATTGGAAATCGATTTTATCGACTTTTTCCAAATTGATCGAGGAAATAAATTCCAAACCATAACGTTGGTTGTTGTTTATTTCATCAAAAAGTTCCATCATTTCTTCGCCCGAGCCGACCAGCACCGCTTTTTCCTTATTTATCTTGAAAAAGAATTTCCGCCCATACAAACGCCAGAGTGAGATCAAGACAAAAGTGATCGCGATATCAAAAAAGAGAATGGTCTTGGGCGCAATTCCAAAGCCTGGGAAAAGATAGAAGAAAAGGACGGCAAGCAAACTACTGACAATCAGCGTCCGCAGAATAATGCCTGGTAGACGATTGGTAAAGACGACGGTATGTTTTTCATATAAACCGGCAATATAAAAAGTGAGCAACCAGAGTCCAAAAACATAGGCAAAGGGGATCAAGTGTTCCAAAAACAGATTCAGTCCAATCTTTTGGCCATAACGCAAAAACAACGATAAATATAGCGCAAGAATAAAAATTAGAATATCGCCTACAAATAGCCATAGAGTTTCCCGACGGTTTATGGTTAACATATTAGATATGAGTATAGACCGAAAAGGTTGGAAATTCAACCCTGTAGTAGATTTTGGCATCGAAATTGTTTTGCACCCAAATATAATGTTTCAGGCTCAGATAGAAAGTTATCACGAGAGCAATTGCTAGTAATTAAATAATTTCAAAACAATGCCAAAATTCACTACAGGGTCAACCCCATCTACAACCACCCCCTTTTAACCAAAGCCTTACGCGCGGCTTCTTGTTCGGCTTCTTGTTTGGATTGACCGGCGCCTTCGGCTACCAGTTCGGTGCCAATATAGACCCCAACCGTAAAACGTTTGTCATGGTCCGGTCCATCTTCACGCATCGTTTTATAATTTGGTGTCTGGGAATCATTTTCCTGCGCTTTTTCTTGAAACAGACTCTTGGCATCCACCCAGCTTTTTTCCGCCACAATCTTATCAATCAAAACAAAAACATATTTAGTCACAAAATCTTTGGCGACTTCATAACCCTGATCAATATAAATCGCCCCAATGATCGCTTCAATCGTATTCGCCAAAATATATTGTCGCGCCTTGCCCGTGTCTTTGGCTTCACCGCGGGAGAGTAATAAAAAATTATTCACGCCCAAATTTGAGGCAACTTCGGACATGGTCACCGCATTCACGAGAGCTGATCGATAAGAGGTCAGTTCGCCTTCCGGTGACAGCGGATATTTAACATAAAGATGATCCGTGATAATGAGCTCGAGCACGGCATCACCCAAAAACTCTAGGCGTTCGTTGTGGGACAAATCCGACTGGCGATTTTCATTGATATAGGAGCGGTGCGTAAAAGCCTGTCGCAACAGGGCTTTGCTTTTAAAAGTAACACCAATCTTTTTTTCAAACTCCGTAAAATCAATCATAAACTTATTTTTGAAACTAGGCGGTAATCGTCTCCACGGCCTTGGTCACCAGTGGCAAAATGTCGTTATAAATATTCAAACCCTCAATTTCACTCAGCTTGAACCAACGGGCGTCATCGAGACCACCCCCGATTTTCTCTAGTGTCAGGTCCTGATACTTGGCGTGGGCTAAATAATATTTAACCTGCTTGCGCAACTTGCCTTTTTCTGGATGCGAAGCAATGTATTCATTTTGACCGAGCTCGCCCTTGATTTCGATATCAATTCCAATTTCCTCTTTTATCTCTCTTTTGGTGCCAGCCTCCGCGCTTTCGCCTTCCTTGACGTGGCCTTTGGAGAGAGTCCAATAACCAAAAACGTCATGGACAAAAGCAAAATAATATTCACCCTGATTTTCAGCATAAATCACCGCCCCGCCCAGAGTTTCAATCGGCATGAGCTCATAAGGCACATCTTTGATCTTCTTTTGTTTTTTGGAAACTTCATCCTTGCCCGGCTCGCCCATTTCTTTATAGATAGAACCCAGGACGCCGTTCACAAACTTACTACTTTTGCTCCCACCATAAGTTTTGGACAGCTCAATCGCTTCATTGATCGCGACTTTGGCCGGCACTTCTTTTTTGTCGGAAAAAAGCAATTCGTAAAGACCAATACGCAAAATATTGCGGTCGACAATCGAAGTTTTCTCAAGGGGCCAATCGGGTGCCGCTTTACCGATAATTTCATCAATCTCTGTTCGCTTGGCCAAAATCTCCGCTAAAAGTGAACGCATAAAAGACAGGTCGGTTTCCTCCGGCGCAAATTCTTTTTGATCGCGAAACAAGACAGTTTCCGCCTCATCTTTGATTTGATTGTTCTCACTCCGAAAATCAAGTTCAAAAAGCGTTTGAAGGACTACTGATCGAGCTAAATGTCTGTTCGCCATATTATTTTTTTAAAAATGAACTAAATTATTGAGAGAGCGACCGACAAGGTTTTCTATTTTTCGGCTTTCGTCTTCGCTTTGTTTTTCTTGTCTTTCTTGGCTAGTTTAGCGTGAACGTCAATAACGACTTTACCTTTGTATTTACCACAAAGAGCGCAGACGCGGTGATTCGCGGCGACAGCTCCACAGTCGGCACACTTACGCGCGCGTGGATTTTTTAAAGCATGATGTGATCTAACATTTCCCCGGTGTGACCGGTTGTGACGCATTCGGTTTACCATAATTTAGATATTATACATAATCTAAAATAAATATCAACCCCGTAGTAGATTTTAAGAAACGATATTGTTGTATATTTCGAACATATCTAGTTAATTTTAACTTCAAACGGTATGGGGTCAGTTCTCAAAATTCATTACGGGGTCAATCCCGTAGTGAATTTTGGCATTGTTTTGAAATTGTTAAGGAAGTTTTTACCAACATTTGATTAATTATATTTTTCAAAATTATCCACTTTTTGTATTTAAAACAAAACAATTTCGATGCCAAAATCTACTACCGGATATGAAAAAACCGCCCTAGCGTCGCTCTCCGAGAATATTCCCGGGGAGCGACTAGGGGCGGTTGGCTAATCCGTGACCAGCGTGAACTGGCTGTTGACCAACTCATCAATCTGTTCGGCAAACGGTTGTAGCACCGGAAGAAAGCGATACCGTTCAAGTAGGTTCCGAAACGGACAAAGATGAGACTGGTGCAGTTCCACCTCACCGGAAATCAACTTCTCAAATGGTACCCAATAAGGGGCTCGAACAATTTCCTTGTCGAATTCCGGATGATCTGGCGGACGGAGTTGGGTTAGAATATCACCAGATGTCAACCGATAATCGACGAGAAAAAAGTACCGATCGTAAACCTTTTTGTAGATATTCGTCTTTGGTTCGACGATCTCTCCCAGGACACTTTCCGCCGTGACAGTGATTCCCGTCTCACCCTTGATTTCTCGATTCAGCGTCTGACTGGAATTTTCATCCAGATTTGCCCGACCGCCGGGGAACTTGACTTGCCGTTGTCCTCGGAAAAGTTGAGTAATGAGCAAGAAATCTAACTCAAACTTATCTTGGCGAAAGACGACTTGGAAGATCACCGAGGCGGCGAAATAGTTCGAATCCGCCTTTGACCGTGAAGTATTACTCCCCGGTCGCTCTAATTGACCGGTAGCATTCATGATTTGCCTTTCGTTGATTTATTTTGTCTATATGAAAGAACAAAAGCCCAAGCTTTTGCTACTCTGTTTGATTTTTAGGCTTAACTGTGAACTATAATATACTATATACAGAACAGTGTCAAGCTTGCTTCCCCTTCCCATATTTAGCTAGGAAATTAGCCTTATATTCGGTAAAATTGCCGTCCAAAAGTGATTGGCGAATCCGCTTGGTCAAATTGACAATAAAATGCACGTTATGAATTGAAGCCAAGGTGCCACCGAGCATTTCCTTGCCGTGGAATAAATGCGACAGATAACCTTTAGAATAATGTTTACAAGTGTAGCAGTCACAGTCAGTTTCGAGTGGTTCAGTCTCGCCTCGATATTGCGTATTCATAATGTGAATCTTGCCGGCCTGGGTAAACAGTGTACCATTGCGACCGAGCCGGGTTGGTAGAACACAATCAAAGAGATCGACTCCATTTTCGATCCCCATAAATAAATCCTCCGGCTCCCCTATCCCCAAAAGATGTCTTGGTTTTTCTTCGGGTAAAATACTATTCACCCATTTGACGGCGGTGCTCATATCCTCTTTGGCAAAGGAACCGCCGATACCAAAACCGTCAAATTGCTGACCGCCGACTTCCATCTCAGCAATAGTCTTAGCCGACAGTTCCCGTAAATTTTGATCCCGTCCGCCCTGGACAATTCCAAAAAGCGCCGGGGCTTTTTTATTCTGAGCAGTTAGAGCCAAATGCCGTTCCAGACTACGCTTGGCCCAAGCATGAGTGCGGTCCAAGGCTTCGGACTGATAACGTAAATCTTCGTTCGGCGAGGTGCACTCGTCAAAAGCAAAAATAATATCGGCCCCGAGATCATGTTGAATCTCAATCGATTTTTCCGGTGTAATATAATGCACCGAGCCATCAAGATGTGACGTAAAAGAAACACCATCCTGCCCGATTTTAGCCAGACGCGGGGCTTGAGAATCATCAAAACGTTCGGGAATGAGTAAATTGGGATCGGTGATTTGCAGAACCTTGGATAAACCTTTCTTGTAGGCCGCGCCCAAGGAAAAAACTTGAAAGCCGCCGGAGTCAGTCATGGTCGGTCCCGACCAATTCATCATCTTTCCCAAGCCACCAAGTTTTTTGACGGTCTCCGGCCCAGGCTCCAAATAGAGATGATAGGTATTAGCCAAGACAACTTGGGTGCCCGCCTCTCTAACTTGATCCGGACTCAGAGATTTTACCGTCGCCTTGGTCCCCACCACCACAAAAGCCGGTGTCTCGATGACCCCGTGAGGCGTTTCGAGCTTGGCCACTCTGGCCAAGCTCGGTCCTTTCTTTATAATTTCAAATTTAAGCGGTTGAGACATTGAGACTGATTTACTTTACGCCCAAGAGTTCGACTTCGAAAACAAGAGTTGAATTGGCGGGAATCGGTCCGACATCGCGAGCACCATAGCCCATCTCCGGCGCGATCACCAAGTTTCGTTTACCACCGACTTTCATGCCGGCAACACCGAGATCCCAACCCTTGATCACCTGACCGGCGCCCAGATTGAATTCAAAAGGCGCTCGACCAATCGAAGTATCGAAAATTTTACCGTCCATAAACTTGCCGGTATAATTAACGCTGATAGTCTTGCCCGAAGTGGCTTCCGCCCCCGTTCCCACAACCACATCTTCATACTGCAGAGAATCATTGATATTTATCATTTGTTTTAATTTGGTGTTTTGTTCATTGTTAATTTCGGCGGTCGTCGTCGGTGCTGGTTGTATCTTCCTAAAAACATCTAGACCATAGAAAGCCACTGTCAAGACGATAATAACCGCGACCACAATGGCAATATTCTGATTTCTTTTTTTGTTTTGATCCATACTCTTGTTATTGATTAATAATTAATATAGCCCTTATTATAGCAGATGTATAAAAAAGTCTCCATCTGTGTTAAAATTACTTCATTAATCACCACCCCAAAAATGAAATCCGAATTTCATCTCGGGGTCAACAAATAATAAACATGCCCGAATCAGATAAAAATTACGAAAAACGCCGAGAATACTTTCACAGTCAACCACCGCTTTCAGTCAAAGAAGCTGAGGAGGCGATTCACAAGCGCATGCATTTGATTGACGAAGAGTTTAAAAAAGGTTTTGACCTGATTGTGAAATATCCCAAGTCCGTGACTTTTTTTGGCTCGGCCCGTTTTGATGAGGGACACAAGTATTACGAGGCGGCGCGCGCTTTGGCTGGTAAAATCGTGAAGGAGACCGGTTATGCCGTCGTCTCTGGTGGCGGCCCTGGCATTATGGAGGCCGCCAACCGTGGCGCCAAGGAGGCCGGTGGCAACTCGGTTGGCTTCACCATCAAGCTACCAAAAGAACAGACTGACAACGAGTTCCTGACCGACTTGGAAAAATTCCACTACTTCTTCAGTCGCAAGGTCATGCTCACTTATTCCGCCGAAGCCTACATTTACTGCCCAGGGGGGTTTGGGACCTTTGATGAGTTTTATGAGATTTTGACTTTGGTTCAGACGCACAAAATTCCGAAAGTACCAATTATTCTTTATTGTTCCGATTTTTGGTTGCCGATTGTTGATTGGATGAAAAAGGAACTGGTGCTGAAATTTGAAACTGTCAGTCTCACTGATCTTAGTAATTTCCTTGTCACCGATGATATGGATAAGATTGTGGAGATTATCAAGACCACACCACTAAGGCGTGAGTAAATATGGCAAGAGAAAACACCCGAGGCTCCAGCTCGGGTGTTTTTGTCTTTGAGAGGTTAGAGCAGTGTTCAGGTTTCCTCGCCCAAGTGGTTGAAAATTATCGAATTCACCCGATCATGACAGGCTGGGCAAAGCGGTGCTGGCTTGGTACCGGGCCTAGCATTCGGCCGCACGAAATTAACACAATGAATCGAAGGGACTCTACAGATAGCACACTCAACAGAAGGTTTGTCTTTTGGTTTCGGTCCCTTTTTTACCATAACTTCTCTCCTTTTTCCTCAAGTGGTACAAATCCGATATTAAGGATATTCTTGTTAGACTTTTTGTCAATCAGATTCGATCACAAAGACAGGCTAAAAGAGCACTAAACTTTTAATAGAATACTTGACTAGAGTAAAAACAAACGTACTAAACGCAAATCGTCATAAGAATACTTGTCACCCAAAGATTCACGAACGGGACTGAGTAATCGTGTCTGGTTCTCTTTTTCTAATTTCTTAAAGGCCTTTTCAATTTCCTTAAACTTATCCGCACATAAACTCTTCCTAATGGCCTTAAGGTCAATATTTTTGTCGGCTTTTTTTATTTCCTCCAAATGATCAAAAATGGTGCTTTTAGCTAAACCGCGCTCCGCCACAATTTCCTTCAAATCCTTGCCCAACAAAACCAAGTTTTTAGTCACTTCAATCGTGCTCGGTTTTTTGGCCTTTTTTTCTTTAAAGGAAAGCGAATTCCGCTTCAAAAATTCCGCTTGCATTATTTTTATCTTCTCTGGCTCAATTGAATGTAAAATCTTCGCCTGTTGGGCGGACAAATCACGAAACTGTTTGTCCTGTTCTAGGACTTCTTCATTTACCTGTAACGCAATATTATTCAGACCCAATAGTTTTAAGCCGTCCAAAGTTCGGACACGCGATAACGCCACATAACCCATCCCTTTTTCAAAAGATTTTGACAAGTCGACTTCCACCGCGTCCAAACTCATGCCCTGACACTTGTGAATCGTAATCGCCCAAGCGAGTCGCAGTGGAAATTGTGACAGTTCCGCCTTAATCTTACCGTCTTCCTCAATCACCCAAGTCGCCTGTTCAACCGAGATTTCTTTGCCGTCTTTGGTCCGCACCCGTGGCCCGTCAAAATCAAAACCGGAGATGACACCCAAGGTGCCATTGGCATAACCTTTTTCAAAATTGTTTTTAACAAACATCACGCGCGCGCCGACTTTCAAACGTAAAATCGCTGGGGCCAGACAGCTTTTCTTCAAGGACTCGACTAGTGGCTGTCGGCCGCGACTAGTCATTTCAAAAACGCGGGTCGGTGTCTCGAGATGGTCCAATTCTTTATCATTGATGACATCCACATCGATATTATGGGTATGGAGCTTGGTCGGCGCCAAACAAACCTTTGGCTCTTGGTGAAAACGCGCCTGAAGCGGTTCGACAATCTCTGGTGTCACCTCACCGGCCCGAATCGCATTGAGGAGAGACAGATAATCGTTATCCGTTTGCCGGTGTTGTTCTTCCAAATAACAAATCTTGAGATTTAACTTTGACCAAGCCTCTGAGCGATAAATAAATTCCGGTCGTGGTTCACCAAAACGCGACACCGGCGGTAACTGGAAAAAATCACCACAGAGGATGAGTTGCACTCCACCGAAGGGCGCGTCACTGTGACGAAAATGTTGCAAAATCTTTTCAATCAAATCAAAGCGAAAATGATGGAGCATCGAGACTTCATCAATAATCAAGACCGAGACTTTCTCCAACCGCTTCCACAAATATTTTTGTTCCGACAGATGATCGAGATCAAACTCGGTCAGCTGATCGCGAATGCCCAGTCCCGACCAAGAATGAATCGTCGTGCCCCCCATGTGGGTCGCGGCAATGCCCGTCGACGCTGTAATTCCTACCTCGATATTATTTCTCCGAAGAAATTTTATATAGTCATTCAAAACATATGTCTTACCACTTCCGGCCGGCCCGGTGATAAAAACATTGTAGCCCATCTTCATAATATCGAGCGCTTCTTTTTGGGTCATGACAGTTTTGTTCTTCTATTATAGTCGACAACCGGCTAAAAGAAAAATCGCCTATGACATTAGGCGATTTTTCCTTGGACTTTAACTAACGATTAACGGTAGAAGTCGAATTTTTTGTCCGCTCGTTTTCACCATCAGTCTTCTCCACTTTTGACCAAACAATCTTGAAAGCCGTCAAAGCCTTGTTCTTGGCCAACTGGTAATCAGACTGCGCCTTTTTAATGGCCGCCAGTTTAGCGGTGGTCAAAGTCTTTAGGGCGCTTCCCACCTTATCGACAGCCTTGATTTCCGCATTCAACTTGGTCCGGGCGACTCTAATACTATCTTGTAAGGCACTGCGAATACCGCCCACTTCAACGTTATTGGCACAATCAGTCCGAGCTTTTTCAATCGCTGTCTTAACCGTAGTCTCAAAGGTAGTTCGAGCGGTCTCAAAACCGGTCTTGCGCGCTTTCACTGAAGCGTCAATGCCCTGACGAAAAGTATCAAGGGCAGTTTGAACGGCGAGGCGTCGGGCTTCGATCGCTTGATGAATAGCCGTCTCAAAATCACTGATAGCTGTCTTCTCGATTGAAGTGCTGGCGACCGCCATAAACTTTTGACCGAAAGCGATCAGATTGTTGTCAATTTTCTTTTTCGCCAAATTTTGTTTCTCGTCGGCGCGGTTTCGTTTTTCGTCAATTTTATCTTTCTGACCTGAACCCTTGGTCTCAAAGTTTGTCTTATGGTCATCGAAACTCTTCAAATAAATACCCTGCAAAGTCGAAAGTCTGGAGCAAAAGTCACTATTGACTGTCTTCACCGTAGTCGCCTCAACCGCTGAAAGTCTAGGGGCTTTTGGTTGTCCTTCCGCTTGAGACAAAAACGGAGCCAAAGCCAACGAAGAGATAATTCCCAGACCGAGGAATTTCGTCAAAAAATTAAAATATATTTTCATTGTAATTTTTGCTATAGTCATCTATTAATTGAGTCTCAGTTTCCGCCGCTTCGACACCGGCGTCGGCCTCCTTTAAGGATTCATTTTCAAATGCTTGTTCTTCCTCAAGCGCCTTGGCTAGGGAATTGACATCAGCTATTGGTGGCACCAAATTTAAATTGGTCTCAACCAAAGAGGCATCCGGCGTCACGGCGGTATTCAGACCAACGCCCGACTTGGTCGTGCCAGAGCGACTGTACCAGATCGTCCCCACAATCACCAAACAAATCAAAACTATTAGTATGGCTTTTATATACTTCATATTATTATTTTTAAGATTAAATTAGATTACTAACGACCACTGTTATTATATCACTCAACCTAAAATATACCAGATTTTTCGTCTGGACTCGCGTCGGTGCTAATTATTACAAAACATCCTTAATGGTCACTTTCCGAATTGAATACTTATCGTTATTTTTTTCCTTGAAACGCAGGTAAACAAGGACCAAACAACCGGTCAGTGAGAGCAAGCCGACAATCACAAAAGTGGCGCGAAAACCGACAAATTGTGCCAACGCCCCACCGACCGCCGCCGAGATTGACGTCCCGACCCCGACGACCGTCGAATACAAACTCCATTCAAAACTTTCTTTGTTCTTATCCAAATGAGTGCTCCACAGTCCGAGCCAGGCCGGATAAGCAAAACCGCTACCAATGCCGTGAATAAACTGAGCGAGATAAATAAAATAAACGCCGGTGGAGAAAATATAAAAAAATGGGACCGACGCCACGAGGAAGGTTCCAATTACCAACCACTTGAGATCATTAAGGTCACCGTATCTATCAATAATCCTCGAGAATGGCAATTGAACCAAAGATTTGGTAATCAAAAAAAGTGCGCTCGCGAGTCCCGCCGAAAAAATCGTGCCTCCAACCAAATTATCTTTTAAAAAAATACCCAAAATCGGGTCGATCAGTCCAAAACCTGTGAGCACAAAGATGTCCGAAAACATCAAAAGTTTAATGGTGCGATTCATGATTAAATTATAACTTTATTTTTAAAAAAACAAAATCCCTTTTGAGTGGATACAAGATTAACCCTGCAAAATGAAATCGGAATTTCATCCGCAGGGCAAGCGATTAATGCTTGCCCTGTAGCGAGCTTTGCTCTGCTACTGGGGAAATATGAATCCAAATGAATATATTCCTCGTCAGCTGACTGCGGGATAGTTGACTACCACAAATCCCCAAGTGCACCATGGTGTACTTGGGGATTTGTGGTATGACATAAATATACCTGGACCTAAACCGAAGTGAACCATGGTTCACTTCGGTTTAGACATAGGACCGTCCTGTATAATATATTGAAATGGAAAAGCCGAGCGCCATATAATGTATTACCCGGCTCCAAATTGAGTTGTCTTGCTTACAAATCTATCGGTCGTAGTTGAATCATCTGGGCATTCACACTGCCATCAGTGTTGGCGTTACCATTGACCGAGACTTGATTGCCTTTCGTGAGGTCAGCCACAGTACCTTTTGTTTCTTTCGCCACTGTAGTGCTCGCATTATAGAAGACCAAACGGGAACTGCCATCCCGAGTTTTTACCGTCAGACTTTGATTATCCATGTTAATAATTTCACCGGCAATGACACCGCCAAAATTACGGGCCGTTCTTTGACCATTCATATTTTGAATAAACTGACCGTTACCGCCAACTCTTTGACCGGCGCTAAGCTGAGCCGACGAGGTTTGACCATATCTCATACCGGCGTAGAAAACCACGAAGACAGCGATTACCGTCCCGACTATCATCATCACTTTTTTATTTTTTTGATTCATAGGTGCAAAATACTTAATTAATGAATTCAGCTTTATTCATAACGCAAAGCTTCAATCGGATTCAGTTTGGCCGCTCGGGTGGCTGGATAATAACCAAAAACAATTCCAATCACCGCCGACACCCCAAAAGCCAAAAGGACCGAGGTCAAAGAAATTGACGTTTGAATGAGTCCGAGATAAGTCACGACCGAGGAAATGCACCAACCCAAAGCCACACCAAGAACACCACCAGTAAAAGTTAACGCTACCGCCTCAATCAAAAACTGCAAACTAATATCTTTGCGTTTGGCGCCGATCGCTTTGCGCAAGCCGATCTCGCGCGTCCGCTCGGTCACGGTCGTGAGCATCATATTCATAATACCGATGCCTCCAACGACCAGAGAAATTCCGGCAATGGCGGCCAAGAGATAAGTAAAAGTCTGGGTAATACTTGAAGCACTAGCCACAATATCACTTTGGTTCATAATACTAAAATCCGCCAGGGTCGAATCTTTTATTTTGTGTCTCGTTAATAAGAGATCAGTAATATTCTGTTGCATCTCAGTCATAAAATCCGCACTCTCGGCCTGCACACTAATAGTTGAAACATACTCTTCCCCCGCTAGAAATCTTTGAGCGGTGGAAAGCGGAATATAAATCATATCGTCCTGATTACTAAAACCGGTACCCCCCTTAGATTTGGTCACCCCGATTACCTTAAATTCAATACTCTTTATTCTCACGATCTGACCAATTGGATCAACTCCTTCACCGAAAAGATCCGTACTCGCCGTTGGACCCAAGACGGCGACTTTGGAATAATTGCGCACATTTTGAGTCGAAATAAAATTACCGTTTTCAATTTCCAAATTTCTGACAGCGGGATAATCAACCGTGGTCCCATCAATCGTGGTATTGGTATTCTTACCACGACTCGTAACTTGATAGCGTCCGGATAATTCTGGGGCCACGGCCTTGATATTGGCAATCTCCGTCCCTATGGCTTCGGCGTCCGCTTGCGTGAGCGTCTTGGCCGAACCACGACCAGCACTCACCTGCGCCCCAGGACCGCGCTGATTGCCCGGCATGACTAAGATCAGATTAGAACCAATGGATTGAATGCTTGATTGAATGGAATTTTGAGCGCCCTGACCAATCGAGATCATCGCAATCACCGAACCAATACCAATCACAATGCCCAAAATCGTCAGTCCCGAACGAACCTTATTACTCGAAAGCGCCGAATAGGTTTCCGCTAAAATATCTATGATAGACATGATTGATTGATTATTCTTTTTTTATGACTTTTGGAATCGGATAATATTTGTCCGTCTTTAATGTGA
>Ga0172379_10008074_pt1 | contig 13397 bp, 13 predicted proteins | sample GrowelOW334metaG_FD_119756 | JGI IMG/M metagenome (GOLD analysis project Ga0172379, IMG submission 119756) | Groundwater microbial communities from an aquifer near a municipal landfill in Southern Ontario, Canada - Groundwater well OW334 metaG | ecosystem: Environmental > Aquatic > Deep... | reverse complement strand
CTCCTTAATTTTTGATTTATTAAAAAAGGAATTACAATATATTTTACATCATATTATAGTTGCAAATTTAAGAAACACAAAAAAGTTTTGCATATATTCACATTATTCTATAGGCGCACCCCTTTATTATGTGTGTAAAGGCCGAAAGCAGCAGGCGGTTAGGGCTGTTTTTAGTTTAGCGCAGGGGAGGCCTACTATGTTGTCGAGTGGGCTTTCAGTCCTTTTGTATCGGGGGCTGTCCACTTTATTTAACTAAATTTATATTTTCAAAGCATAAAAATTTAGTCTGCCGCATGTAAATTCTATCTTATTTTATAAAGTTAAAGTGTCAATGATATTTCTTAAACTAGAACTTAACTTAGTGCCATTCGGTTCGTCCCCCGGGAAGAATATAGTAAATTTGTCAACTGAAACGGGAACAATAAGTTCAAATCAGCTTACGACATTGACAGGGACGCCATTCAGGAAGGCGCGGACATTGGCAGCGGCAATACTTAACAGCCGCTGTCTGGCGGCTTTTGAGGCCCAGGCTATATGCGGAGTAATATGACAATTCACAGCGTTGAGCAGCGGATTGTCAGATTCGGGCGGCTCGGCGCTTAGCACATCCAGACCCGCACCTCTGAGCTTCCCTGCGTTTAACGCGGCAGCCAGCGCCGCCTCGTCCACCAGTCCTCCCCTTGCGGTGTTAATCAGAAAGGCTGTCGGTTTCATCAGCGCCAGATGTTCCTGATTGACGATCCCGGCGGTCTCCGGCGTGAGCGGGCAATGCAGCGTAAGAAAATCGCTCCGGCGAAAAAGTTCCGCCATATCAACGTATTCAAAGCTGTCTCCGGCAGCTTTCGGAGTGCGCGAGAATGCAATAATTTTCATGCCGAAAGCCCGCCCGATTTCCGCCACTGCCTCGCCGATTCTGCCGGTCCCCAGAATGCCCAAAGTCAATCCATGCAATTCCAGCAGCGGCGTTTTCCAGTAACAGAAATATTCGCAGTTCTCCCATTCCCCGGCCCGGACACTGGCGGCATGTCCGGCCACATTATTGGACAGATTCAGGATATGGGCAAAGACCATCTGCGCCACGGAGCCGGTGCTGTACGCCGGGACATTGGCAACGATGATTCCCCTGGCGGCGGCGGCCGGCACATCCACCACATTGTATCCGGTGGCCAGCACTCCGATATAACGCAACTGCGGCAGACGCGCCAGTATTGGCGCATTCAGCATGGTTTTATTCGTCAGGATGATTTCCGCATTGCGGCAGCGTTCAACCACATCCTCCGGGTCGGTACTGTCATAAATACGGCACGGGGCAATGGATTCAAGCTCGGTCCAGGCGATATCACCGGGGTTGGAAGTATAACCATCCAGCACTACAATATTCATTATCCCGCTCCACGTTTGTTTACTGGAAAATATCACGTCCATCCTTTTTTTCCATTCTAAAATAAAACCATTGATTGATTTTTTACCAAAACATGGCATATTTACAGGTTTACACGCCCCGGTAGCTCAGAGGATAGAGCATCTGACTTCTAATCAGGTGGTCGCAGGTTCGATTCCTGCCCGGGGTACCATTCTTTTTGACTCAAAACAGCTTGTTTGCCACATCCTGCCCAATTATGCACATGCAGGCCGTCAATACAGTAAATCAGAACGTTTATGGCGGGAGGTGTTTATTAATAGTTTGACTTTAAAAATATCTTTGCTTGTTTTTTTATTATAAGAGTACAAATTAATATTACCGTATATAAACATCAAAGCAAAATATCCTTAGGAGTAGCAAATGAAAAAGATGTTATTGATGTGCGTTCTGACAGGTTTTTGTTTTATCCTGTTGGCACAGGAACAACAAACAGGGAAGCCGGCAGCGTCGGCAACCGTCAAGAATGAGGCGGTAAAAACTCAAGCTGTGACCGAAACAGCCAAGACTGCAGTTACGGAAAAATGGGATTCTGTTCAATTCGGCTTCTGGTTTGGCTTTCCGCCTTCAACTCAGAGAAACAATGTCTGCGGGATCAAAATCGGCGCGCCGTTCTGCGATGGTCCGCTGAAAGTCAGCGGAGTTGAAACCGCGCTTTTCTGCGGAGCAACAGATAACATTGACGGGGTGCAGGCTTGCGTGCTGGTTGCGGTCAGCAAGAAACTTGACGGTTTGCAGTTCAGCATCGTAAACATTGGGAAAGTCGTTAAAGGGCTTCAGCTTGGCGTGGTCAACATCGCCGGGAATGAATCTTTCCAGATCGGGATTGTCAACTATATAGAAGGCAATACAATACCATTGCTTCCAATAATTAATTTTAAATTTTGAACACTCATAACAGTACAGGAGTTAAAAGAATCATGAAGAAGTTATTAATCTCGGCTATCATATTGGCCAGCGCGTTAGGCATGCCGCTTCAAGCCGCCGATGCTGCGGATAAAACAGGAAAAGATCCGCTGAACGAGTGGACATTTTTTCAATTGGGCTTCTGGTTTGATGTTCCGTCCTACACCAGAAACTCCAATGTTTACTTTCTGAAACTTGGGTGCCCGACCAGTTCAGGCATTGGCCGCGTGAAAGGGAATGAACTTGCGATTTTCTGGGCAGGCACAGACTATGTCGAAGGCTTGCAATCCAGCTTTATTGTATGCGAGGACCGGAGAATGGACGGCGTTCAGGCAGCGCTGGGATTCTGCCGCAGCAGAGAAAATTTAAACGGGCTTCAGGCCTGCGGCGGCGTTAATATGTCCGAAACCACCAACGGGTTCCAGCCCGGCGGAGTTAATATCGCGGGCGACGTCAACGGACTTCAGATGGCGGCAATCACCAACATCAGCAAGGATATCAACGGCGCGCAGTTCAGCATTGTCAACTTCTCCAAAAAGCTGAACGGATTCCAGGCAAGCGCGGTGAACATGGCCGACGGCGGTGACGGAGTTCAGCTTGGCGCGGTCAACATTACCAATAAGCGCGGAATTCAATTCGGTCTCGTTAACTATATTAAAGATGGATGGGTCCCGTTTCTGCCAATCTTGAATATTTCTTTCAAGTAACCAGTTGTATTGATTCGAATAAGCCGACGGTTTAATATCGCCGGCTTTAATTTTTTTTAGAGGGTAGGCAGATTGCCCGAAGTCATAATGAAATAAAATTGCGCCCCAGCAGATAGCGCCCGACAATGAACGAAGAAAGCATTGCACCGAGAATTCCCGGGATCAACGCACTTTGTCCGACAGCATAAAAGTTTCTGACCGGAAGACGGCCGAACAGGCTCTGTTCCCCGACTTTGTGCATGATGCCGTATGCGGACCCATACGGCGGAAGATACTGCTCAAAGGTTAAAGTGGACGAAGTGCTCAGGACATTTATTTTTCCGGCATACTCCGGATAAATCTTTTCAATCTTTTTAATCATCGCTCCGGCGCGACACGCCTTGTATTGTTGATACGAATCGTCATTTTCCCGGCAGGCAACGTTTTTCCAGCGGTTAGCTTCCCCGGGAAACTCATTTTCGAAGGCGCAGAGGACGTTGACTTTATCATTGCCGACAACTTCAACTCCGGTAAGCACTGCCATCCCGCAGGCGTCGTTACCCGGACTGATAATCTCATTAAGATTGTCCCTGGTAAGATAAGAAGTCAACGCGGATGAAACAGGATAATCGGTCTGAATTGTCGCAAACAACGAAAAAAATGAGAAGCTTTCCTCGCATTTATCAATTGACTGACGGCTTGATTCAGGCACTGCATCTTCAGGCAGGATTGAAATTATTTCGCGCGGATGAATTGCCAGAATGCAGTTCCCGAAATGACAAGTCGCGCCGTTTGACAACTTCACGGCGCTGATCGTCCTGCCGCGACGCTGGACAATATCTGAGATTTCAGTATTGGTCAGAATATCGATATTCAACTCCCCCGCCCGGCGTTTGAAAGAGTTGATGAAAGCGTCACCCCCGCCAGTCACCCTGGCCAAAGATTTATGCATGCCGACAGCGGCCCGGCAGTGCATGGACAACGGCATCACCGCAGGCGGAGCGCCATAACAGAGTGCAACGTTACCGAGAATGGTCTGCAATCTGGTATTGGAGGTAATTGAATCAAGATACTTCTGCAGCGGGATGGAATCCTCGTCAATATGCTGCATCAGAACAAAGAGATCTTCCGAGTTGAGCCTATTCAGATCCATGAACGGAGTGCGCCGCTCAATATCCTGCTCAAGCTGCAAATATTTATCTACGGCTTCGCATTCGCCGGGGAAATATTTTTTCAGCGCACTGCCGACTGCGTCCAGGCCGGAAGGCATTTCATACATCGAGTTGGAATTTTCAAGGAAAATACGGTTTGTCTGCGGATCATCAAGGAATTCAGGACATACATCCTTTTCCATTCCGAGTGCGCGAAGCATATCTGAAAGCAAACCGCCAAAGCCGCCGGTGAAATGAAATCCTGTATCAAAGGGAATGCCTTTGCGTTTAAAACGGCGCATGCATCCGCCGATGACAGACTGCTTTTCAATAAGCAAAACTTTGTGTCCGGCCTTCGCCAGCAGCAAGGCCATCGCCATCCCGCTGATGCCGCTGCCTGCGACCAGATCATCGTATTTCAAATCCGGCGTGTCCATTTGCTTAAATCACCAGTCCGCCGTTAACAGCTATAACCTGGCCGTGAATATACATATCCGGCTCGGCAGCAAGGAATCCGATAACTGAAGCCACTTCTTCCGCGCTGCCGAAACGGTTCAGCGGTATCAGCGGCATAATTTTGTCCTTTGGCAGTTCCGAAGTCATATCGGTCTCAATCACCCCCGGGGCTACCGCGTTGACCAGAATATTTCTTTTCCCGATTTCCCGGGCAAGGGCTTTCATCGCGCCGATCAGCCCGGCCTTGGAGGCGGAGTAGTTGACCTGACCTGCCTGGCCGGTCTGCCCGGAGGCTGAGGTGACAATTATGATGCGTCCGCTTTTTCTGGACAACATCGGGACAATAAAAGGCTGGACCGCGTTATAGAAGCCGTCAAGATTAACGCGCATGACGTCGTCCCACTCATCAGGCGTCATAAATGCCAGCAGATTGTCTCTTGCAATCCCCGCGTTGTAAATGACTACATCCGGCAGGGATTCTTCAATCACGGTTTCCACGGCTTTGACTGTGGCACCGCGGTCAGCCAGGTCGAACGTCACAATCTTACACTTTGCCCCGGCAGCGACCACCGCGTCTCTTGTCGCTTCCGCCTCACTGCTTACGCTCCGGCAGGAAAAAACGATATTAAAGCCCAGGCCGGCAAGCTTGACCGCCGCCGCGCGGCCAATTCCCCGGCTTCCTCCGATAATAAATGCCTGTTTTGATAACATATAACTCCAGCTTCTCTTGCATTATTTATTCAATTTTTAAAATAGTGTGGTTTGCCGGATTAATCAAGAACATTCAAGCACTTAACATACAAGTTTTTAAGTTGATAATTAGTCGGTTCGGGAGTTTTTAAGTTTAATTCTTATCCAAAAAATTTGTCCGCGAAATTTCCATCTTGAAATATTGAGTTAATCAGACTATTTTACGCTTCGACTGTTTAAAGCGGACATATAACAACGAATTGAATGCCAATGGATCATCTGCAAATAACCGGCGGAAGCATTATCCGCTCAGCCGACTGCGAATCTCTGCTCAGCGGAGTACGTTACAGCTTTAATAATCTCGGCGAACTGAAAGATAAATTGTCAGACGCCGACTGGAAGAAAGGCAACTGGTCATATTTCAGAAGGTTTTCGCCTGATGCTCAGTTCTTCACCCTGGGCGCCGGGCTGGCATTGCGGGACAGCGGAATCAAATTCGTGCCGGAGCTGACAATCGGGCTGCTGGCCGCAGATGATTTTGAACATGAATCCGATCAGTCCGCGTACTTTTCGGATTATGTGGAAGGCGGCCGGGAACTGGGAAGTTCCAGCCTGTTTGTACACACGCTGCCGACAAGTTCCGCTGTTGACGCCTCCGTCTGTCTCGGTCTGCGGGGACCTCTGCTGTATATTCGCGACGAAAGCAATATTTGGGGTGAACTGTTGAACACCGCCGGCGATTTTATCGCAAGCGGCGACGCAGAAATTATGCTTTTGTCCTATCGCATGGCTAATACTCTGGTTTGCCTGACGCTCGCCGCAGGCGGAAGCGCGCCGATAAGCCGTACAGCACAAGCAACGCCGGACGCGATCTTTGAGTTTGCCCGCAACGCAGTAGCAGGAAAAATGAAATGAGAATACTGCTGATATCAAACAACCTTTCGACAGATCCCTATGCGGTCTTTCCGCTCGGGCTTGGAGTTATCGCCAATGTCCTGAGACAGAAAAACCATGAAGTGAAACTGATTGATCTGCTTTCCGCCAGCGCAGCCGGAATTTCATTGCGCCGGAGTATCGCTGATTTCAACCCGCAACTTGTCGGAATCAGCATTCGAAATATAGATAACGTCAATAGTCTCAACCCCTGTTTTTTTCTGGACGACGCTGCCCGTACAGTGCAGATTATCCGTGACGCAACGCAGGCCCGGATATTTCTCGGCGGAGCCGGTTTCTCTCTGATGCCCGAGGCTGTCCTTGCCTATGCCGGGGCCGATTACGGGATTGTCGGAGCCGGGGAGTCAGCGGTTACTGCACTGGCCGGGGCGGTTGAGAACGGAAACGAAATTGACCGCTTGCTTTACGCCGTAAATTTCCCGGCGGCATTCAGCGGCGCCGTTTACGACGATGATATTGCCGAATACTATTTGCGGGAAACCGGTATTCTGCCCGTTCAGACAAAACGCGGTTGTCCGCACCATTGCGTTTACTGTTCCTACCCGCTGCTTGAAGGGAAGCGCTGTAGACAGCGTCCATGCTCTGAAATTGTCGATGAAATGATATTTCTGCGGGATAAATTTCATCCTGCGATGTTCTACTTTACCGACTCGATCTTCAACGACCCGGACGGCGGCTATCTTGAGCTGCTGGAAACCATGACCGCCCGCGGGGTTTCAGTGCCATGGAGCGCTTTTTTCACGCCTGCTGATTTCGACAGCGCAAGCATCGCGCTGATGCGTCGATCCGGCATCAAAACCGCAGAACTCGGAGCAGACGCCATGACTGACGCCACGCTGGCCGGTCTCGGCAAGAATTATAACTTCGCAGTTGTCGAGAAATCGTGTGCCGCATTTCTGAAACAGGACATTCAGGTGTCATGTTCATATATAGCCGGAGGTCCCAATGAGACGAAAACAACATTGATCGAGGGAATCAATAATGTAAGCCGGCTTAACCAGATACCGGCTTTTGTTTTTATGGGCATTCGCATTTTACCGGATACTCCAATTGAGGGCATCGCCAGACGCGAGGGCATCATCTCGGACGACCATAATTTACTGTATCCGACATTCTATTTTTCCCCTGCCGTGCCAAAGGAGCAAATGTACAACATGCTGGAGGCTGGTTTCAGAAACGTCAAACATGCAGTATTCCCTCCTCATGCCATGAATAATGAACTGCGTCTATACCGTAAACTGCAGTCTGCTCAGGCGGCCGGAAAGGACGCAATATGAGCAATAAAACATCAGTATGGGGAGTAATCCCGGTATACAATAACGCGGCAACAATACGCGACGTCGCGGAACGGACTTTGAAGCAGCAGCTTGACGGGTTATTGGTAATTGACGACGGCAGCAATGACTGCAATGTTGCGGAAACCTTGTCCGGCATAACCGGCATTACGATACTTACACATGAACGCAACAGGGGCAAGGGCAAGGCGATTCTCACCGCGCTGAAATACCTCAACGAGCGCAACGTCACCTATATGATCACGATTGACGGTGATGGACAGCACTATCCGGAGGATGTTGAACACTTTCTTCCGGCGATGGCCGAAGACGCCCATTCCATCATCATCGGGGTGCGGGACTTCTCAGGACGGCACATTCCCCGCCGCAGTAATTTTGGACGCAGTTTTTCCAATTTCTGGATCATGGTGGAAACCGGCTGCAAAGTTAATGACGCCCAGTCGGGATTCCGGGCCTATCCGGTAAAATACATTTCACAACTGCATTTTCTCTCTTCGTATTACAACTTTGAGATCGAGGTACTGACCAAAGCGGCGTGGTCTGGAATTACTTTAAAAAATGTCCCGGTTCGTGTCTGGTATCCCGAAAATCAGGAGGATCGCGTTTCATCCTTCCGGCCGTTTCTCGATAATTTCCGCATTACGCTGATCAACATACATCTGGTCGGGTTGAGAATGCTGCCGTTCCCGCATCGGAAGCTGGTAGGAGCCGCGGATGTGACCAATCCGTTGAAACATTTCCTCCGTCACCCGCTGCTGGCATTGCGTGAATTGCTGGTCGAGAATGCGACGCCGGGCGGTCTGGCGGCCGCCGCCGGCGTCGGTGCTTTCTGTTCCACTCTGCCGGTACCGGGATTTCATACGGCCGCGATTCTTTATGCCGCGGTGCGGCTGCATCTGAACAAAATAATGGCTGTCAACATCCAGCATTTTTTCATGCCGCCGCTGGTGCCGCTGCTCTGTATCGAAACCGGTTACTTTATCCGTCACGGGCAATGGTTGACGGAAATATCATTCGATACCGTCTGCAAGCAGCTTGGTTCGCGCATTATCGAATGGTGGATCGGCGCGGCGGTACTCGTCATTCCATTATCACTGCTGACCGCGCTGATCGTCTATGTCGCCGCACTGCTGATCCGGAGGTGCAAACATGGCTGACCAGGGAAAAGTGAATGTTAAGCGGGGCAATAACTTCGGGTTTATGTTTTTTCATTTTGCGCTCCGTGCTTTCGGGATGAAACACGCCCGGCGCATGGCGGCGATTATCTGCGTTTATTATCTGTTTTTTGACTGGGCCGCCGTTAATCACGCCATGCCTTACGCGCGCCGCATCATGGTTAATGCAGGCTTTTTCAAACGCATGGCGTTCATTTATCGTATTTTCGTCAATCAGGCGTGGATGCTGCTGGACCGGGCGGCGTTTAATGCCGGAATGATCCCGTTTACGCACACTTCAACCGGGTATGACACATTTGCCGGACTGGCTGAACAGCAGGCGGCCGGAATAATTCTGCTCGGTGCGCATTTCGGGAACTGGCAGTTGGCCGTGGAAGGATTGAAAAAACTGAACTGCCGGGTCAATATCGTCATGAGTCCGGAAACAAATCCGGCAGTCAGGGAGCATCTGAAGATCAACAACGCCGCGGACAATATCGATTATATTTTTACGGACGGTCCGGACCACGGCTGCGTTGAGATCGCTTCCGCACTCTGTGCCGGCGAAGTAGTCTGTTTAATGGGTGACCGCGCTTATGGCGCCGATACCGTAGCGGCAGAGTTTCTTGGGGAACGCGCATATTTTCCATATTCAGCCTGGGTCATTGCCGCGAAAACCTCAAGCGCGGTTATTCCATTATTTGTCTGCAAGCACGGGGAACGCGGTTACCATGTCCGGTGCGATGATCCGGTCTATCCTGAAATGAAGCGCGGGCAGACGGTCGCGGAAACAGTTCAACCCTGGGTCGGACAATATGTCAGGTTGTTTGAAGAAGTGATTCACGAATATCCTGAGCAATGTTTCATCTTTAGCGACGTGTGGAAGCGGTGAACACTGCGGCACATCGCTTGATTCCATGCTGCAACACCGTATATTACTCAAAGGATGCTAAGGCAATAAATTAATTTACAGGACACTATCGCGGAATGAGTGTTTGCATTACAGGCATGGGGTGTATTTCCCCGGCAGGAATCAGTTGCGCCGCCACATGGGACGGGCTGCAGGGTGATGACGCACCCGGATTATCCGGATTATCTGAAACCGGCCAGATCGTCTTCAGTGCGCCGCTGAACCCGGCCTATGATTCCAATGGCAGGCTGCACCGCTCTGTTGATCTGCTGAACCAGGCGCTTGATGAAGCGTTCACTGATGCCGGCCTGAATGAAATTGCCGGTTCACACAGGATCGGAGTTTGCATCGGCACCACGTCCGCGAGCTTTCTCAACGATATGGATTTTCACCGCAAGCTTCGCGAACATTTACTGGATGAAAAATCCCTCAAAAGATTTTTCTCCGGCAATCCTGCGGAATACGTCAAAAAACGGCTTGCGCTGCGCGGACCGGCGATGACTGTCATCAATGCCTGCGCGTCAGGGACAGACGCGATCGGAGTCGCGATGTCATGGCTTAATGGCGGTATCTGCGATATCGTTATCGCCGGCGGAGCCGACGAGATACATAGTGTCTCCGGAGCCGGATTCCATTCGCTGGGAGTTACATCGCAGCACCTGTGCCGTCCGTTCGACCGTGACCGCGACGGCCTGAATCTGGGCGAAGGTGCGGCGGTACTGATACTGGAGACTATGGAATCGGCAGCCCGGCGAAAACGAGTTTCCGGCATGTATGTTGAAGGTTACGCCGCCGCCGGCGATGCCAGACACATTACTCAGCCTGATCCGGAGGGACTTGGAATCGAACGCGCCATCAGACAAGCATTGAAGTGCGCCGGTTTAAAATCTGAAGATATCGGTTTTATCAATGCTCACGGCACCGGAACAATTCACAATGACCTGGCGGAGGGCCGTGCATTCGCCAGGATTTTCGCCGGCAAGTGTCCATATTTCTCAACCAAAGGAAAAACCGGGCATACGCTCGGGGCGGCTGGCGCGATTGAAGCGGTTATTACCGCGATTATGCTGAAAAAGCAGCAGATCACCGGCAGTTGCAGACATCAAAATCAGGACCCGGAGATTCCGTTTCCCCCGGCGGCGGCAATGAAGGTGGCGGCCAGATACGCGTTATCCACTTCGCTGGCGTTCGGCGGATGCAACAGCGCGTTAATCCTGAAATACGAAGGCGGGGCGGAACAATGATACAGATAAACGGACTTGGATTCTGTTCCAGCAGCGGCTCCATGATGCGGGAACCGGCCTCCGCCGCCGGAGTTAACCTACCGGTCAACAACCTGCCGGAAGACGGATTAAAAAAACAGCTCAGGGGGTGCGGCGCGTTCGTTACCGCCGGAGTCAGAGCTGCAATGCAGGCGATGCACGATTCCGGCATCACCGGAGAAAATCTGGCGACGACGGGAATTATAGTTACCTCCCGGCTCGGGGATCAGAATACCACTTCGGAATTCATAGATGACCTGATTGACTATGGTATCGACCAGGGTTCTCCGCTTAAATTCGCCCATTCCAACCACAATGCCGCGGCGTCATATATCGCCAAGTTATTCAATATTTACGGTCCGGCAGTTACCGCGGTCAACTTTGAAGCAAGCTTTGCCAACGGACTGATTCTCGCTCAGTGCTGGATTGAACAAGGCACATGTAATAATGTGCTGCTGCTGCAAATCGAATCCTGTTCGCTGCTTTCCGAGGTCCTCGTCAATTATGAAAAAGGTTGTATGACGCTGCCCGCTGATACCACGGCGTTTGCTGACAGCAAAGCGCCATGCGCGGCAGCCTGTTTGCTGCTGGGCAATCATGAATTAAATACAAACAACAGCATGAGAATATTACTGTCAAGTTCTGCGGAAATCAGCTATGCACCGGAGGAGATCCCGTTTGAAACCCCGCTGCCCGATCCGGCGCGTCTGATAACCGCCGTTCTCAAAATACTGCCGCGGCAGCTTGTAACTATTGCCGGCGCAACATACCTTATTGAAAAAATAAATCAGGAGATTAAATAATGTCGAAAACCGCGGAGATACAGGCTTTTTTGAATAAGGAAGTCGCCATGATATTACGCTTGAAAGAGTCAGAGGTCAATGAAAACGCTTCGCTGGACGATCTGGGGATCAATTCAATGGCCTTTGTGGAACTGCTTATCGCAATTGAGAATAAATTTGGAGTGCAGTTGATCCAGGCGGGAATAACCAAAGCTGATTTGAGCAGTTTGAAGACTTTTGCTCTCAGGATAGAACAGGAATTATGACCGCCCGGCAGAATAATCCGCGCAGATTCTATCTGAACGGGATTGACTGGATTGTTCAGGGAATGCAATATAATTGCCAGGCCGCTCCCGGCGGGAATTACCAGTTTCTGATTATCTCGCATCTCGCCGGAACTCCCGGCCCCGGCAGACTTCGCGGCTGCCTGCACAAACTCCAGGAGATGTTTCCGCTGCTGTCCGGAAAACTCAGACGCAACTGGTTTAATCTCGCACCGTACTGGCAGGCCCCGTTCAAGGCTGTTCCTGAAGACATTTTAACTGTTGTCCAGTTGAATGAACCAGACCCTGAGCAGGCCTGCCATCAGCACCTGACAGGCTTTCTCAATACCCCGTTTAAAGACGACATGCCGAAACTCGCGGCCATGCTGCTGATATTGCCGGACGGTTCCTCCCGGCTGGCGCTCAATTTTGACCACTGCCTGTTTGACGCCGCTGGCGGAGAGCAGCTTATCACTGTGCTGAACGACCTGTGGAACGGCGCGGAACCGGATGCCTCCGGCTTCATGGCGGCAGAGGGGCCGTGGCTCAATGAATGGCGTCATCAGTTTGTCTGCGGACGCACCGTCAATCGCGCATTGCTGGCAGTAAGGCGGCAGGGACCCCCTTCCGTACTCAGCAGCAAGCCCGGCGGCTCCAACCGTTACGTGCTCATTCAACTCGACGAAGCCGGTTTTGCAGCGCTGATGAAACGCGCCGACAGCGAAGCCGGACCGATGATGCTGACGCCATATCTGGTGACAACAATTCAGGAGGCATTGCATCGCATCTTCAGCCGGCGGGGCGACCCCAATTCAATATGTGTATGCCCGATGACAGTCAGTCTGCGGCAGGGACGCCGCGATGAACTGTTTTTCAACCGCTGGTCGCTTATGCCGATGTATTCATCGTCAGTCAGTTCGCACGAAGAACGTCTGAAACAGCAGGTTGGGCTGTTCTACGCCTATATGAAGACGAAACTGCCGTACAGCCTGACCAAAGCCTGCCTGCTCTGTCGTCCGCTGCCGCTGCCGCTCATTGCCGGATTCTCACAAAAGCCTGTCACATCCGGAACCGCTGCGATCGCCTTGCTCAGTCAAATGGAATTCGATTCCGTCTCCATGTTTGGCGAAGAAATCAAGGCGCTTTACCATGTTCCGCGAATTCCACCTTCACCCGGCCTGGGCATTTTTATGAACAGACGCGGCTCAAAACTGAACATTACCCTGTCCTGGACAGACGGCATCATAGATGACGATGAACTGGAAATACTAACTGCGGCAATAAGTTAGGAAGAAAACGCTTAATCAAAACCATCAGTTCAACTGGTGGTTTTGGTTGCTGATTTGGGGTGCGCCTATAATATAATGTCAGATAGAATTAGATTTATGATGTTTTTGACACCCGCATGAGGAAATTTTATTCCAAAACTGCTGCCACCTTGCTTTAGTCAAAACCAGACTCCGAATGG
>Ga0172379_10008073_pt1 | contig 13399 bp, 11 predicted proteins | sample GrowelOW334metaG_FD_119756 | JGI IMG/M metagenome (GOLD analysis project Ga0172379, IMG submission 119756) | Groundwater microbial communities from an aquifer near a municipal landfill in Southern Ontario, Canada - Groundwater well OW334 metaG | ecosystem: Environmental > Aquatic > Deep... | reverse complement strand
CTTCGGTGTCCAGCTCAAGCAAAGCGCGCAGGAGTTCACCGACGAACTGCTGGCGGTGCTCTTTCCGCACTTCTGCCGCGTGACGTACCACACGGCACAGGAGATCGAGGCCAAGCTCGCCGCACTCATGGGGGACCTCGAACAGATGATCCGGCCGCTGGTGCGCGACGCGGGTGTCTCGCCGGCGGCCGCCGCGGCCGCCTTCCGCGAGGCGCTCCCGGGCATCTACGCACAGCTCCTGCTCGACGCCGAGGCGATCAATGCCGGTGACCCCGCGGCGGAGAGCCTCGATGAGGTGATCCTGGCCTATCCGGGCTTCATGGCCATCGCCATTCATCGTTTGGCGCATGCCCTCTACACGCTGCGGGTGCCGATCTTCCCGCGCCTGCTCAGCGAGTACGCGCACCAGGTGACCGGCATCGATATCCACCCGGGCGCGACCATCGGCTCGTCGTTCGCCATCGACCACGGCACGGGGATCGTCATCGGCGAATCCACGGAGATCGGCAACAACGTCAAGCTCTACCAGGGCGTCACGCTAGGCGCGCTCAGCGTCGAGAAAAGCCTCGCCAAGTCAAAACGGCACCCGACCATCGCGGACAATGTCGTCATCTACGCCCAGGCCGTCATCCTCGGCGGCGACACGGTCGTCGGCCACGACAGCATCGTGGGCGGCAACGTCTGGCTGACGCACAGCGTGCCGCCGTTCTCCGTCGTGCAGCATGAGGCGGAGGCCACCGTCCGGCAGAAGAACATGCACGGCGATGCCGCCGCGTACATCATCTGAGTCCCCCACAGCAGGAGAGGCCCCCATGAGAGCCGCATCGATTCTCGAGACCATCGGCAACACGCCGCACGTTCGCATCAACCGCCTTTTTGGCAAGGCGGAGGTGTGGATGAAGCTCGAGCGCGCCAACCCCGGCGCCAGCATCAAGGACCGCATCGCCCTCTCCATGATCGAGGACGCGGAGCGGCGTGGCATGCTGTCGCCCGGGAGCGTGATCGTCGAGCCCACGTCGGGAAACACCGGCATCGGCTTGGCGATGGTCGCAGCCGTGAAGGGATACCGTCTGATCCTCGTGATGCCCGAGTCCATGAGCATCGAACGCCGCCGCATTCTGGCGGCCTACGGCGCCGAACTCGACCTCACGCCGCGCGAAAAAGGGATGCGCGGTGCGGTTGATCGGGCCACGGAACTCGCGGCGACCATCGCGGGGGCGTGGATTCCGCAGCAGTTCGAGAACGAGGCAAACATCGAGGTGCATCGCCGCACCACCGCGGCCGAGATCTACGCGGACTTTCCCGAAGGCCTCGATGCCCTCATCACCGGTGTCGGCACGGGCGGTCACATCACGGGGGTGGGCGAGGAGCTCAAGAAGGTGTGGCCCGCGCTGCAGGTCTTCGCCGTGGAACCTGCCGCGTCGCCGATCCTGAGCGGCGGCCAGCCAGGGCCGCATCCGCTGCAGGGGCTCGGGGCCAACTTCGTGCCGAAGAACCTGCATCGCGACGTGCTCGACGGAATTATCACGATCACCAAGGAAGAGGCCTTCGCGTACGCGCAGCGCAGCGCGCGCGAGGAAGGAATCTTTGTTGGCATCTCGTCTGGCGCAGCGCTTGCCGCCGTCGCGAAGAAGCTGCCCGAGCTTGCCAGGAACGCCCGCGTGCTCACCTTCTGTTATGACACGGGCGAGCGGTATCTGTCGGTCGAAGGCCTGTTCTAGACGGACGGTGGCATCAACGAAAAGCCCGGCCGAGTGGCCGGGCTTTGTGCGTCTGCTGCCCTATGGCCTTCTAAAGACGGAGTAGAGGAATCGCTGCTCCCCGCCGCTCGGTGTGCGATGTACGTCGTTGAAGCTGCGGATCAGGTGGAACGCCCCGCCAAGTGCGAGCGCCAGCGACTCGGCGCTGTAGCGCATGACGTCCAGCCCACTGCACTTCATCGGGCCGTCGGCGGCAAAAGTTGCCATGATGAGCGTGCCACCCGGTTTCAGCGCCGCCGCCGCGGTCCTCGCGTAGCGTGCACGGTCGTCCTCGCCGGTGAGGAAATGGAAGACGGCGCGATCGTGCCAGGTATCGAAGGCCGCGGACGGCAGCGTTACGCTCGTGACGTCGCCCTCGAGCCACGTGACGTCGCGCGACCGCTCGCCGAGGCGCGTCCGTGCGCGTGCCAGCGCGGCGCTGGAAATATCGAGCACGGTGATCGTGCCGAGTCGCTCGGCGATGACGACGTCAACGAGCGTGGAGTCGCCACCGCCGATGTCGATGAGGGTCGTGCGCGGACCCGCGCCGAACTCGCGCAGCAGCTCGAGCGAGCGCAGCGGCGTCGACTGGTACCAGCTGACCTCAGTCGGCTGCTTGGTGGTGTAGACCTTCTCCCAGTGTTCGCGTCGATCCATGGGGCGTTCGAGCTCGGTGTCTGCGCGGATATCCCGAAAGGCCAACGCATCATACCCATGCAATCGCCCGACCGCTATGGCTCAACAGTTTGCTCCTGCATCCAGCCTTCGATCTTCTCCTTCGCCGGCACGCCGCCCGCATGCACCACGATGCCGTCAATCACGACCCCCGGCGTATGCATCACGCCAAAGCCCGCGATCTGCTGGTAGTCCTCAACTTTCTCGAGCGTGATCGGCACGCCGCGCGCGTCGGCGACCAGCTGGATGAGTTGCGCGGTGCGCTTGCAGTTGGCGCACCCCGAGCCAAGCACCTGAACCTTCTTCATATCAGCTCCTCCGTGCGCGCTAGAGCACGGCGTTGAACACATAGCCGACCAGCAAGATGCCGGCCGATACCACGCCGACGAACGCGGCGATGAGCCGAGGCGTGAGCACCTTCCGGAGAATCACGAGCTCCGGAAGCGACAGGGCGATGACGCTCATCATGAACGCGAGCACCGTGCCGAGTGCTGCCCCCTTCGCGAGCAGGGCCTGGACCACCGGGATCACACCGGCCGCGTTGGAGTAGAGTGGCACGCCGATCAGCACGGCCATCGGCACACTCCACCACGCGTCCTTGCCCATGACGCCGGCCAGGTAGTCCTGCGGCACGAAGCCGTGAATCAGCGCCCCCACCGCGATGCCGACGATGACGTATGGCCAGACTTTGCCGACGATCTCGCGCACCGCCTGGCTTCCCGCGGCCAGGCGGTCCACGAACGACACGTGTTGTGCGTCGAAGTCGGCGCTGCTCTTCGGCATGTTGCGCACCCACGCCTCCAGATACTTCTCGAGGTTCATTCGGCCCAAAACCCAGCCGGCGATGATGGCGACGCCGAGGCCGAGCGACAGGTAGAGCAGGGCGATGCGCCAGCCGAAGAGCCCGAAGAGCAAGGTCAGCGCGATCTCATTTACCATCGGGGCCGCAATGAGGAACGAGAACGTCACGCCCAGCGGGACGCCCGCCTGCACGAACCCGAGGAAGAGCGGCACCGCCGAGCACGAGCAGAACGGCGTCACGACCCCGAGGCTGGCGGCGAGCACATTGGCCACCCCTTCGCGCCGGCCGGCGAGCAGGGCGCGCGTGCGCTCCGGGGTAAAGTACGAATTGATGATGCCCATCACGAACACGATGCCGGTGAGGAGCAGCAGCACCTTGGGCGCGTCGTAGAGAAAGAACTGGAGCGAAATCCCTGCGTGGCTCGCGCGATCAACCGGGAGCAGGCCGACGAGCGACTCCGATGCGGGGGCGAGCAGGCGATAGAGGCCGATCCAGGTAACGGCGCCAACGGCGAGCATCGCCCGGGGATGCGCACGCCACCCGGCATGCCGGACGGGCGGCAGTGACAGTTCGGTCATTGGGATGTGTCCGATGCGTCGCGGGCGGTGGCCCGCCCGCCGGTTCGCAGGTAGTTGGCAAAATCGTCGGGCAGGCTGCTCGCGACGATCGCGCCAGCGGCTGCCTCCACGTCATACGCGACGCGCACGATCTCCACGTGCACGCCAGCGTTCATGCCGACGTCAAGCAGCACGTAGCCTGCGCGTGGGTCGCCATCCTTGGGCCGGCCCACGCTGCCGGTATTCAAAAAGTGAATGCCGTCGACCACACGATACCATGGCTTGTGCGTGTGCCCGAAGCACACGATGTCTCCGGCTCGCGCGCCGATGCCGGCGCCCATCTTCGCGAGGAAGTCATCCGTCCGGTCTTCGTGCACATAGACCGTATTGAGCACCTGATTGCCATGGATGAGCGTCACCATCGGCCCTGCCACATGACCACCGAGCGGCCGCAGGTCGATGCGGAAGGGCAGCGTGGAGAGAAACGCCTTGGTCTCCGCCGAGGCATGCGCCAGCGTCCACGCGTACGAGAGGTGCGACAACTCTTCCTGTCGCGGATCCTCGTAGCGGCACCCGCAGTGTGTTGCGTGCGTCGCGACGGTCGAGTCATAGTTGCCCGCCACGCCGGCAATGCCGGCGGCGCGCAAACGCTCCACCGTCTCATCCGGCCACGGCGCGTAGCCCACGAGGTCGCCCAGATGGTATGTCGCGTCCATGCCAGGGCGCGCCGCGATGTCGGCCAGCACCGCTTCGAGCGCCGGCAGGTTAGCGTGGATATCGGAGATGAGTGCGTATCGCATGGCCGTCATCCTTCTGCGGCCAGGCCGCGGTCATACCAGCCGCGCGACGACGTGCAGATTTTGCACACCGACAGCATCACCGGCACCTCAACCAGCACGCCGACCACGGTGGCGAGCGCTGCCGCGCTGGTCGGGCCGAACAGGGTGATGGCCACGGCCACCGCGAGTTCGAAGAAGTTGCTCGCCCCAATGAGGGCGCCCGGCGTGGCGACGCTGTGCTTCACGCGGAACAGCCGCATCAGCCCGTATGTGAGGCTCGAGTTGAAGTACACCTGGATCAGGATCGGCACGGCCAGCAACAGCACCGCGAACCAGTTGGTCACGATGTTCTCCGCCTGAAACGCGAAGATCAGCGTCAGCGTGGCCAACAGCGCGACGATGGTCACAGGCCGGAAGCGCGGCAGGAAGGCCGAGTCGAACCACGTCGCGCCCTTGGCGCGGATCAACACCGTGCGGCTGATCCATCCGGCGGAAAGCGGGATGACGATGAAGACCAGGACCGATGTAAAGAGCACTTGTGCGGGAATCACGACGCCGCTGACGCCGACGAGGAACATCACGAGGGGCGCGAACGCAAAGACCATGATGAGGTCGTTGATCGCGACCTGGGCGAGCGTGTATGGCCCGTCGCCATCGGTCAGGTAACTCCAGACGAACACCATCGCGGTGCACGGTGCGGCGGCGAGAATGATCAGGCCGGCGACGTAGTTGCGCGCGGTCTCAGGATCGATCCAGCCGAGGACGCGGCCGAAGAGCGTCGTGATGAAGAGATACCCGAGCAATGCCATGCTGAACGGCTTGATCAGCCAATTCACGAACAGCGTGATGAACAGCCCCTTTGGACGGACGAAGACGCCCTTGATGCCTCCGAAGTCGATCTTCAGCATCATCGGATAGATCATCAGCCAGATGAGCACGGCGATGACGATATTGACGTGCGAGCTGGAACCGAACTCGAGCGCACTCAGGCGGCGCGTGAAGTCCGGCGCCAGGCGGCCCATGGCGACGCCGACCACCATGCAGGCCAGCACCCAGAGCGAGAGATAGCGCTCGAAGAAGTCGAGTTGCTTTGGTTCGACGGCCGCAGCCGGGTGCGTCATGAGGACTGGGTCTCGCTGGAACGGTGTGTCGCGCGCCGCATCACCGTCGCCGAGGCGGGGCAGGCCCCCCGAAACTCATCCGTGGTCTGCACGTCGGCGGGCACCTCGTCGCGCGTGATGCGTTCGAAGCCGAACGACGGGAAGTATCGCTCGGCGGTGGTGGTCAGCAGGTACAGCGCCTTGATGCCTCGCGATTCGGCGTCGGCGATGATGCGCGTGACGAGCTCACGGCCGAGCCCCTTGGACCGCCACGCGGGCACGACGGCCACGGAGCGAAGCAGGGCATGCTCGCAGCACACCTCGAGCCCCGCGACGCCGACAAGGGCGCCGCCGCTCTCGGCGACGAGAAAGGAGTTCAGGACCTCGCGGACGCCGTCCAGCGGCAGCTTGCTCTCGGTCAGCAATCGCTCGACGGCCGGAAGATCTGCCATCGTGGCGCCGCGTATGAGCGCACTCGCATTGCCGGCTCGCGTCTGTGTCGTCAGCATGATCGCTCGTCTTGCTCAGCAGCAGCCCGAGGAACCGCAGCCGCATCCGCCGCCGTTCGCCTTGATGGCGGTGCCGAGGGTCGCGAGTTCGCGCCTCGGCTTCGCGGCGCCACCGGCGGTGGCGACGCGGGCGCCGGGCTTGGTGGCGCGCACGAACGCGCTCATCACCTTGCCCTCCACCTGGTCGGCCAGCGCAACGTCGAGATTCGTGCCGGCGATCAGCGCCGCGGCGTCATCACGCGTGTAGATGCGCGTCGGCTCGATGCTTGCATCGGTGAACCCGACCTCGTGCAGCAGGGCAATGAACTCCTGCTCCTCGAGCGCGCCCGCCACGCAGCCGGACCAGAGCGCCATGTTCTCCTTCACGACGTCGGGCAGCCCTTCGCGCACCACGATATCGCTGACGGCAAACCGCCCGCCCGGCTTGAGCACGCGGAACGCGTCCTTCAGCACCGCGCGCTTGTCGCCCGAGAGATTGATCACGCAGTTGGAGATGATCACGTCCACCGTGTTCGCGGGGAGCGGGATCGCCTCGATGTGCCCCTTGAGAAACTCAACGTTCGTGGCGCCCGCTTTCGCCTTGTTCTCGAGTGCGAGCGCGAGCATCTCGTCGGTCATGTCGAGACCGTACGCCTTTCCCGTGAGTCCCACGCGCTTTGCCGAGAGCAGCACGTCTATGCCGCCGCCCGACCCGAGGTCGAGCACCACCTCGCCCTCGGCGAGTGCCGCCAGCGCCGTGGGATTGCCGCATCCGAGCGAGGCGAGCAACGCCTCGGCGGGCAGGCCCGCCGTTTCGCCGGCTTCGTAGAGGTCGTTGGTGATGGGATCCCACGATTCACTTGTGGAACCGCAGCAGCCGCTTGAGCCGTCGGACGGGCCGCAGCAGCTCGAAGCGGTCGTGGCGCCGTCGGTCACGCGCTGTGCGGCGGCGCCGTAGCGCGCCGCCACCTTGGCGCGGAGTCCCTCGAGCGTGGCCGGAATCTTGGTTGTGTCTTCGCGAGCAGCGTTACTCATGACTCCCCCGACTTGAAGATAATCAATAAATGTTGATGAATACAGCCAAAAAAAAGACCGATCAGCGGCAGCAGGAGCGCGGCTCGAGCACGGGCAGATCACCCTTGCGCGGCTGCATTGCGATCGCGAGGTCGTGCACCTCGCGCAGCGCGCCGGGGACGATGCGATAGTGCGACCACCGGCCGTCCTTTCGATCCGTTACCAGTCCAGCCTCCTTGAGTACGCGCAAATGAAACGACAACCGCGATTGCGCGGCGTCCAACTCGGCCTGCAAATCGCAGACGCAGCGCTCACCGTCACGGAGCATCTCGAGAATCGAGAGTCGCGTCGCGTCGGAGAGCGCATGAAACAGCGCCTCGGCTCGCGCGACGTCGGGTGCGGTGGTGTGGGGTGCGGCGGTGCGAGCTGCGGTGACCATGCGGGTATTATATCAAAAAATATTGCTACGTCAAGGGGCCCCCGCCGCCTCAGAACTCGACGGTGATCCCGGCGCTAGGAAGCCAGCCGAGCAACAGCTCCGGGATGCGCGTCACGCGCACCCGGTTACCCGCCGATGACGTCTTGTACCGGATGGCCGAAGGGTTCTCCTTGTCGAAGACGTTGAACACGTCCACGAACCCCGCCACGTGCCAGCGCCGGAACGTCGCCTCGCGCGTCACGCGCGCATCCACACGGTGGTACCACGGCAGGCGCTGCGTGCCGAGCTCCGTGACCGGGCCGTACACCGTAAGCACGGTGGTGGCCCTGACGCCCTGCGAGTTCTTTACGGTGTCGAGGACGAATCGCACGGGCGACTCGGGCCAGCCACTGTGCGCCTGGCTTGCGATGCTGAAGTGCCACTGGCCGCCTCTCGGGCGCCACGTGGCGTCCAGGTAGATGCTGTGCGGCTGGTCCCACGTGCGTGCCACGTCGGTGTTGCCCACACGATCCGTGACTCGCGCGTAGGCGTAGCTCGCGGCCCAATCCAGCCCGCCGCGCCCCAGTCCGCGCAGGCTGAGCTCGAGTCCACGTGCCCGGCCACTGGTGGTCGGAAGCAGGATGCGGTCGGGCTCGAGCTCGGGAAAGACGCGCAGGTCGCCGCGCAGGTTGATGTAGCGCGGCTCCTGCCGCGTGACGCGGCGCTCGTACGCCTCGACGCGCGCCAGCGCGCTGCGTCCGAGGCGGTGCTCGAGGCCGATCACCCGGTGCTGTGTCACGTCCTCGCGTCCAAACTCCGTGACGCCGTCCTGCACCTGCAACGCGAAAGCCTGCCGGGGCTGGGCGTATCGCCCGGCGGCAAGTCGCAGGGTCGTGGCCGGCGTGAGCGTGATCATCACATTGGCGCGCGGGCTCACCGACGCATCGCCGGACCATGTGGTGCGGTCGTATCGCACGCCGAGTTCCGCCACGAGCCAGCGCACGGGGCGCAGCCTGGGCGCGACGTATACGCCAAGCTGGCTCCCGGTCACCGAACGGTGTGCGGACACCAGCTCGGGAACGCGCGCGATGGTGTCCGCAATGACAGTGCGACGGATGCGCACGCCGGAATACTGGTATTCGGCCTGCGCGGGTCGCCACTCGGCGCCGAACTTGAGGACAGCGCGCTCGCTCGCGGACCACATCCAGTCTTGCCGTACGCCGCCAAAGCCGGCGTCACGGTCGTCGTCCACCGTCGAGCGCGCTCCCCCCGACACGATCTGCGCGTCGCCGCGCCGCGCCCAGGCCAGCCGCCCGACCGAAGTCACCGTGCGCGCCGTCAGCCTGGGCGTGACGTCGGCGTCCCACGTAATCCAGCCGTACCGGCTGGCATAGCGGCTCGCGATGCCGCCGTCCTTGACGCGATACTCCATCACGTCGTCCGCCAACAACGTGTGCGCCGTGATCCGGTGGCGCGGGCTCGCTTCCCATGTCACCGTCGCGAAGAGATCGTTGTAGGTGGGCGACAGCGAGTCACTGCGTCCGGCAAGGCGCAGCGCGAGGTCGAGATAACCGCGGCGCGCGGCCAGGCTCCATCCGCCACGTCCGCCGCCGAACCCGCCTTCCCCCTGCGCGCGCAGGTTCGAGACACTCACGCCCAGCGACGTGCGTGTGCGGTCCGTGCGCGGTTGTCGCGAGCGGATGGACAGGACGCTCCCGAGGCGGCCGCCGTATTCCGACGTAAAGCCCGACGTGACGAGATCAATGCCCTCCACGCTCCGCACGTCGAGAATTGACAGCGCGTTGTCGAAGTCCTTCATATGGAAGGGCTCGAACAGCTCCAGCCCGTCAAGTGAGACGTGCAGCTGGTTCACTTCGGCGCCGCGCACATGGAACGACGCGCCGAGGTCTGAACTGGCGAGTCCGGGCAGGCGCTGGATGGAGCGGAAGAGGTCCTCGCCCAGCTGCGGACGAGTCAGGATCGCCTCGCGACCGAGCGACTGCGCGGTGCCACGCACGGGGGAGAGCAGCCCGTACGTTCCCGGCGTGACGATTACGGCGGTAAGCGGCTGTGCGGTGCGCGCCCTCGCCGAGTCGCTTGTAGCGCGCGCCGTGGCCGAATCGCCTGCAGCGCGCGCCCTGGCCGAATCACCCATGGGCCTGGCTCGGTCGGGGACGCCCTGGCCCAACGCACGCTCGCCGCAGCCGAGCACGAGGAGGGCGGCCACGAAACAGGAACGACGAGCAGAGCTGGACGGCAATCGTGGCGTGGGAACTCTCCGGCGAGCCGGTAACTTATAGGAAGGGAGGCGTCCTCGGCATCTCGGGCGCCGCGTCGCTTGCCAGAGCCGTACCCCGGGCCGTCAATTCCAGAACTTCCCCGCCTACGATATCACTCGCCATGGGCCGACTTACGCCCGCGCTTCTTGTCGTGATGCTGACTGCGCGACTGCTCGCCGCGCAGGACTCGGCGCGCGACTCGGTGGCGTTCAATCGTCTGGCAGACACGGTGCAGGTGCGAACGCTCAATGCCGACGCGTGGGCCCTGCGGCGCTCCCAGCCGGGCGACGCGATCCGCATCGCCCTGCGGTCGCTGGAGCTGGCCCGCCGCATCGACTTCGCCGATGGCGAGGCCCAGGTGCTCAACCAGCTGGGCGTCTACTACCAGTGGCTCAACGACGAGAAAACCGCCTCGCGCTATTTCTTCGACGCACTGGCGGTGGCCGAAGCGCGCGGCCTCGACGTGGAGCTGGGATACGCCCTCAACAACATCGCATCCTCGCTGCTCCGTGAGGGAGAGCGGGAGCAGGCGCTCGTGTACGCGCGGCGCGCCCTGCGCCTTCAGCAGCGACGCAACAATGCGGGCGGCATCGCATACGCGTACAGCCGCCTGGGCGAGGTGCACAGCGCCCTTGAGCAGTTCGACTCGGCGCGGGTGAACAGCGAAGCGGCCTATCGGCTCTGGACCGAACTGAAGGCCGAGTCGAATGCGCTCACGGCATTGCGCACGATTGGCTGGTCATACGAAGGGAAGCGGCAGTACCGGGCTGCGCTGGAGCGGTATCTGCAGATCAGCCGGTCCGACTCGGTGCCGACGGTGACGCGCATGCACGTGTACAATGATCTCGCGCGCGTCTCGCTGCGCTTGGGCAGACCCGATGACGCCCTGCGCTACGGGATGCAGCGGCTGGCCGAGGATAGCACCGATTTCGAAGTCATGCGGTACGTGGCCGAGGCGTACAGCGTGCGCGGCGAATGGCAGCAGGCGTACCAGTACAGCAGCCGCGCGGTGGCCGTGCAGGCGGCCGTGTCGCGGCAGGAACGGTACCGGGCGCTGAAGAACCTGCAGATCGGCTACGAGAACTCGCAGCGCGAACAGGAGAATGCGGCGCTTCGCCGCGAGCTGCGGCTCAATCGATGGCTGGTTGCGTCGGCGGTGGCGCTGCTGCTGCTTGGCGCCTACCTCGCGCTGGTGATGCGCGCCAAGCGGCGCGAACAGGAGCGGCTCACGCGCGGCCTGCAGGAGGCGAAGGATGCCGCCGAGGCGGCGACGCGCGCGAAGTCCGAGTTTCTCGCGGTGATGAGCCACGAGATCCGCACGCCAATGAATGGCGTCCTTGGCACGGCGGACCTCCTGGGCACCACGCGGCTGTCGTCGGAACAGCGGGGCTACGTGGATATCATCCAGAGCAGCGGCGCGGCCATGCTCGGCGTGATCAACGAGGTCCTCGACTTCTCGAAGGTCGAATCCGGAAAGGTGGAACTCGATCCGGTGATCGCGGACCTGCGCGAGGCCATCGAGGACGTCGTCGCCCTGCTCGGGACGACGGCGGCCAAGAAGGGCCTCGACCTGCTGTCGTGCGTTGATCCTGCGGTCCCGCTGCTGCTGACGTTCGACAAGCTCCGCGTCCGGCAGGTGATGATTAACCTCGTGGGGAACGCCATCAAGTTCACGGAGCGCGGCGAAGTCTGCGTCAGCGTCGATGTGGCCGATCGCGCGGGCGACGAGCTCACCCTGCGCGTGCAGGTCCGCGACTCGGGGGTCGGCATTCCGCCCGATCGTCTGCAGCGAATCTTCGAACCGTTCGCGCAGGCCGACGCGTCCACGGCGCGGCGGTATGGCGGCACCGGGCTCGGCCTCGCCATCTCGGCGCGCTTCGTGGAGTTGATGGGCGGGCGCATCACGGTCGACAGTACGGAAGGGGTCGGCACCACGTTCGAGTTCCTGATGCGGTGCCGCGATGCGAGCGCGGCAGCGCCGCCCGCGGAGGCGGAGCCGGACACTCGGCTAGAAGGCCGTCGCGTGCTGATTGTTGATGACAACGCAATGAGCCGGCAGGTGTTGCAGCGGCAGGCGGAAGGATGGGGAATGGTGGTGCGCTGCGCCGCCACCGGCGCGGAAGCGCTCGCCTGGGTGCTGCAGGGCGAGCTCTTCGATGTGGCGGTTGTCGACCACGAGATGCCCGGCATGGACGGCCTGTCGCTCGCGAGGGCCGTGCGTGGCCGACGTGCTGCGGACGCGCTGCCGATCATCCTGATGTCCTCCGGACGCGCGGACGACGCGCGCTCCGAGGAAGCGGCGGGGCTGGTTCAGGCGCGGCTTCCGAAGCCCGTGCGAAACCGGCAGCTGCTCGCCGTCTTGCGCGACGTGCTCGGGGCGAGCACACCGCCAACTGCGTCCCCTCCGGCTGTCGAGACGGTCCCGGCCGGCGAGGCGATGCGAACGCGGATCCTTGTCGCCGACGACAGTCCGGTCAACCGCCTCCTCTTCGAGTCCATGATGCGCAAGATGGGGTTTGTGGCACTCCGCACGGCCTCCGACGGACTCGAAGCCGTGGAGATCGTCGAACAGGGCGATGTGGACCTCGTCTTCATGGACGTCAACATGCCGGAGATCGACGGGCTTGAGGCGACGCGACGCATTCGCGCATCCACATCGCTGATGACCCAGCCCGTGATCATCGCGCTCACCGCGGGGGCGCTGCCCGAAGACCGAGAGCGATGCGCGGCGGCGGGCATGGATGACTACATCATCAAGCCGGTGCGCTTCGAGCAGATGCAGGCGATGCTGGCCACGTGGGCCCAGCCTCAGGGCGTGTAGCGCCACGGCGTCCGCCAGCGTCAGGGTGCGGGTGCGCGTAATTTGACTGGGCCCCAGTTCGCTGCCCCCTGCACGCCGTCCGCTGCCCCCTGCACTCCGTCCTCGTCCCTCTTTTTCATATGCGTCGCTCTCTCTTGATCGTCGCGCTCCTCGCCGGCGCGGCCTCGCTGCGCGCCCAAGGTGCGCCCGCTTCTGCTGCAGCCATCCAGCGCATCTGGACACTCGGCATGGACAGTTCGCACACGCCGCGTCTCGCGCAGGTCCTGCTTGACTCACTCGGCCCGCGGCTCCTCGGCAGCCCCGACATGGAGGCCGCGCAGGGCTGGGCCATGAACACCCTCGGCAAGTGGGGTGTTGAAGCCAACAAGGAAAACTTCGGCACGTGGCGCAGCTGGCGCCGCGGCTACTCGCACATCGACCTCATCGAACCGCGCGTGCGCACCCTCGAGGGGACGATGCTCGGCTTCAGTCCCGGCACGAAGAAGAAGGACAAGGTAGCAGAGACCGTCATCCTGCCCCTCTTCAAGGACAGCACCGAGTTCCAGCAGTGGCTGCCCAGCGTGAAGGGCAAGCTCGTGCTCGTCTCGGCGCCGTTCGCGTCCTGCCGCACTACCGATGACTGGCAGCGCAACGGCACGCCGGCGTCGGTGGCCAAGGACAACGCCATGCGCGCCGCCAACACGCGCGAGTGGAGCGGGCGCAACGTGCGCGGCACGGGGCTCAGCCT
>Ga0172379_10008072_pt1 | contig 13401 bp, 14 predicted proteins | sample GrowelOW334metaG_FD_119756 | JGI IMG/M metagenome (GOLD analysis project Ga0172379, IMG submission 119756) | Groundwater microbial communities from an aquifer near a municipal landfill in Southern Ontario, Canada - Groundwater well OW334 metaG | ecosystem: Environmental > Aquatic > Deep... | reverse complement strand
TAAATCTGTAGGAGTAGAGATAATAAGGACTTCTGTAATTCCTGCAAGCATCAATACGGAAAGAGGATAGTAGACCATCGGTTTGTCATAGATGGGAACGAGCTGTTTACTTACGCCCTTAGTTATAGGGTAGAGGCGTGTTCCGCTTCCGCCGGCTAGGATGATACCTTTCATTGTTTCTTTCCTTTTTCATAGAGTTCAATGGTGGCTTGGACGTAGCCGTCAATGCTTCCGCAGTCATAACGTTTACCACGAAATTTATAAGCGATAACATTTCCAGATTTAGCTTGTTCCATGAGGGCATCCGTGATTTGAATTTCTCCCCCTTTGCCCGGTTTAGTCGTTCGGATAATGTCAAATATGTCGGGAGTGAGGATATAGCGTCCGATGATGGCCATATTTGTTGGAGCATCGGCGGGAGAAGGTTTTTCCACCATTGTACTGACGCGGTAAATTCCGGGTTCAATCTCTTCCCCTGCAATCACCCCGTATTTATCGGTTTGAGAGGGATCTATCTCTTCTATGGCAACGATAGAGCATTGATATTTTTTGTAAAGCTCAACCATTTGGGTGAGCACTCCCTCATTGTCATTGACACACAAATCGTCGGCTAAAATAACGGCAAAAGGTTGATCCCCGATCAGTGTTTCTCCTGTAAGGATAGCATGACCAAGCCCTTTCATCTGTACTTGACGGGTATATGAAAAGGTACATTTATCAATGATATGGCGGATGTCGGCAAGCATTTTTTCTTTCGACGTTCCTTTGATCTGATGCTCGAGTTCATAACTGACATCAAAATGATCTTCAATAGCCCGTTTTCCACGACCAGTGACGATGGCCATAGTGTTCATTCCGGCATCCATTGCCTCTTCGACACCGTATTGGATGAGAGGTTTGGTTAAGACGGGGAGCATCTCTTTGGGCATTGCTTTAGTAACGGGCAAAAAGCGGGTTCCATAACCAGCAGCTGGAAAAAGACACACGGAGATAGGGGATGATTTTTTCATTAAATCTCCAAAATTTTTAAATAATTTTTGTTAGAAATTGAAACAATATTTCACATAAAATAAGAATGAAATAAAAAAGTATTATCCCATTAATTGGCTTAAGAAAAGTCTTTTTATGGAGATGAAAATATCGCATTTCAGTCAATAAAACAAAGGGTTTGTGGGAGTTTTTTTATGATTGGTTTAAAAGTGTGGCTCCGGATACTGGAAACAATAAAAGCAGTTCTGAACCTATAACAATTAGTGTATTAAAATAAGGTTAATCGCCTAATATAGGGGGTCATCACGAATTTTTGACTCTGTCTATTCGTGTATAGTGCTATCAGTTCGTAGAAAATCTACCGGAAAATAGCCGGAAAAAATCAAATAATAGGCTTCGTTTGGAGTGTAAAAGGAGCATTTTTTTAGAAATCACTTTTTATTTGTTCTGTAGTAATAATTCTAGTTGTTAATCTCTCAACATCTTGCATAGTATAATTTTTTCCTTTAACATGTCTCAAAAAATCAAAAAATACTCCTATTTCCAACTCATCTTTGATAATAATATATTTTATATCATTTGGTTCAAAAGTTAGTCGTAAGTCTTTAATCTTGTTGTTATAAAAAGCTTTATCTTCATCATTTTGATATTGACTTTTTGTAGGCACAAGTGATCCTTCCTCTAATTTATCATATTCATAGTGAGGTGTATATCTCCATTCCCTTTCATCAGAAAAACGATAACTTGGGATAGTCTTTTTACCTTTTCTACATAAATCATTTTGATAATTTTTAATATAGCTAAAAACTCTTAGTGCATGTGTTGCTTTATTCTCATGGATCTGTGCGTCATATGTTGATCTAAATAATTCAAGTAAACTTTCTGAAAAAAATGAATTTTTTTCTATATAGATCACTGGATTTAATCTTTGTCTAATTGCCCATTCTTTAGATAAGCCAATTCCATAAGATCCATAATTTTCAATATGATTTTTTATTTCAGATAAGGGAATATCACAAAAACTTACCATCGGTGCTATATACGTTGTATTTTTTCCTCCTAATACAACTTCTTCAAGGCAGTATTTAAGTCTGAAATTATCTTGCAATATACCTTTTAAATTTTCTTTCGTTCCAGTAAAATGAATAATTGAATTAGAACTTAGTCCCATTGATTTCCTTTTTTTAAGCCCTCAAAGGGCTTTGATAGTTATGCTGCTTGAAACTCTTCTGTTTCAAGCACAGATAAGCATATTCCTAGAAAACTAAACATCCTTGTGAATAGGAAATGTTGATAAGCTGGAAGAAGATCCATTTGATCAGGCTCTTTATGTCTAATACTATATTTATTTCCTATAACTGTTAGAGTTTTAAATTCTTCCATGAAGTTAATGTGGGAGAAATTTTTAGAGATTAATTCAATCAATTTATTTGCTCCATCTTTCTTGTCTGGACTCAAATAGTTTTTTATTCGTTCAAATGCTCCCCATAACTTTTCGAGAGCTACCTGTGCATCATTTTCTAGGTATCTTAATTTTGCTTCTTGTATGAGATCATTTAGTTTATGATCTTTACATGTAGTTGCAATAAAAAACTTTTCTACAAATTCATTTTTTAAAGGTTGCTCTTTTTGTGTTATATGTTGATGAATACTCAAAAGAAGTTCGGTGTGATTATCCATCTTTTCTACAACAATTGATATGTCTGTACCCTTTTTTTCTTCATATATGATGGGTTCTATTTTTTTTGTTTTTACAACTGGCGGATTAATTATTTCAGCATCAAAATAGGGCTGTTTGATCATATCAGAAATATTTTGAGTGTAATCTACTAAAAATGATGCAGTTGCTATTTTACTTGTTTCTGAGAGATAATCCATATTGAGATATGTTTGTTTGCCTATTCCTTCCGTAAAAGACTTTAGGCTGTCTTCCGTTGATTTCATTACTCCAGACATATAAGACATATCTGATTTTTCAATTGCTAATGTTTTAGTCATTGCGGTTATAGTATTCATTGAATTTGTAATGGAAGAGTTGTGCAGTGTAAGATATGAATCTATATCTTTTTGCATGGTCGATAAGGCTCTTGTAGCCCAATGTAAATTTGTATCAAAATATTTATTGATCAGCTCTTCATTTGATTGAATCCCACAGCTACTTAAAAATAATTCCAGAGTGGAATCAAATCGTAAAAAATCAATTGGTCTTGAAGAGATGTCTGATAGATTTACTAACATGTTTTAACCTTTATTTGGTATAGGAAATTATACCTTGAAAAAAAGGTATGCTATGAATGTGTAAAAAAATGAATCAGTTGTGATAAATTAAAAAGTCTGATAGGCTGAATAAAATTGATGCGAATTAGCAATTTAGCTCTGAGTCTGACGCTATTTAAACTTGGTTCGCGGAGAAAAGGAATCGCTTTAAAATTGTGATTTTTTAGCTTTTACAGGGGTCAACTACTACAACATTATTTTTTTTATAAAAAGTATTGTTTAGCTTCAAGGGTAAAGATGAATAATTTTAGTATATAATAATCGTATATATGAAAGTAATTTTGTATGTGATTTGAAACTGTATAAATAATGACTCAGAACGAATGAGTTGTAAATCACTTTGAATCGATAAGGCTTCTAGAGTAAGTATAAAAATTATTTACTTACTTGGTAAGCTTGAAAAATAGTTAATTTGGACTAAAATGACAACAGATGAAAAATTTATAGAAACTATTATGTGTGATTATGCCTTAAATAAGGCTCAATTAGCAATTCTTGGACAACCTTATCCGCCCATTTCTGGGTGGGAATCATTAGTCGTCAATCAAAATATTTCAGAAGAAAATATTAATTTATTACTTTTATTAAAAGGAAAGTTTTCTTTAAAACTCCAAGACCAAATAGTAAAAAATTATCGATTAATGCTTGAATTTAATCATAAAAAGCTTGAGCAAAGTATAGATATTAAAATTGACTCATTCAATGGTATGGATGAATTGCAAATTTATTGCGATGGTGCATGTATTAATAATCCAGGAAATGCAGGTAGTGGATTAACTATATACAATGGCAATGAAAAACCAATTTTATTATATGGATTTTATGAAGAGTATGGAACAAATAATACGGCAGAGTTAAATGCTCTATATAAAGCTCTTACTATAGCGGCCACAACTAAGAACTCAGGTGAGATTACTATTTTTTCAGATTCTCAATATAGCATTGATTGTATTTCAAAGTGGGCATATAGTTGGAAAAGTAAATCATGGACAAAAAAAGGCGGAGAAATTAAAAATTTAGAAATCATTAAATTAGCGCATGCAATCTATGATAGTATCAAAGATAGAATAATTTTAAAACATGTGAAAGGGCATGCGGGCATTGAAGGCAACGAACTCGCTGATCGTATGGCTATGCTCGCTATTACATCTAAGAATATAGACTATAAAGAATATGTCTATGGAAATATAGAGGAAATTTTAAAGCTTAGAAGGGGTTAAAAATTATACTGCAATATATTACTATATTGCATGGCCTTTTTTAATCATAAACTTAATTGGTTTTGATAATATACTATTTTCTAATAATTCAATATTTCTTTGGTAAAATTCAACACTTTTTTTCTTTAATTCAATTTGGGGTTCGGCTATTATTACATAACTATCTTTCTGAAAATTATTGCCATCAAAATATGCCTTCAAATACCTATTGAAATTATTACCATTAGATAATAATAAATCAAAAAAAACATTTCCTTTGTAGCTCTTTTTTATTAATTCTTTTTCGATTTTGGATATACAATCAGTAGGGTTATGCTCAGATGTGGAATAGATCATATAGCCAAGTTCATTATCTTTTTTAACTTGATAGTCTTTCACAATATGTCTCCTCTATTAATTTAAAAACTGTATCTACAATTCTTGTTGCTTGATCTTTATTGGTCAGTATTCTAGTTGTTGAAGTAACTCCAGCTGTATGAAATAATGAATGCCTATTTTTATTAAAAAAATTATAGCACTTTTCTATTCCTCTTGTAGTATTAGCACAGTTTATCTGCAGAGTATGTACACTTTTAAGAGTATAGGAACCATCATCTTGCTTGTCAAAATGATTAAATCCATTTGTTGCACATATGGAAATACCTTTATCCATTAGGGATTTTTTTAAATAACCTTCCATTGCCCGTAATGCTGGAAATGCAAAAGGAGTGTAGTCTGGCAAAGCAATATCTACTTTTTTAAATGTTAATGCTGAGCTCAACATTTTTCTTGTTGTTTCACATAAGTAAGAACTGCTTTTTGATAGTAGCATCATTAGCTCTTCATTGATTTCATCTACGCGGATGCTTACTTTATATACTTCATTCTCAATATCAATTACATTTTCAAAGTCCAAGATATCAATTAAAAATATTTTTATCTCTGAAAATACATATAATGGCTTTCCTTGGAATAAGGTATTTCCATTATTGTATCTTGTGACAGTCATAGTATCTTTATATGGACTTGTAAATTGAAGCTTTATTCCATTAACATTATTTACACTTTCTTCAGTAATTGCATTCTCATGTAAATATTCCTTTAATAAGGAAAACTCCTCATCTGAAATATTTTTTATGCTAAAAGATGCTTGCGCTATGTCAGCTACAAGCAGATTGTCTTTTAAAAAGTTGGCAATATCTATACTGAGTTCTTGTTCTTGACCAACTTTTGGATTTAATGATGTTGTACCATTGCCATTAAAGTATACATTTAATAAAGCTTTCTTTTCACCAACATAAACTGAGTATTGAGTCAATATATCTTTAGCATCCTTTGTAAAGCGAGTCACATTAGGATATTGATTTAAAGTATTATCAAAATTAGACTGATTAAGGTTTAAATTTTTTAAAGACATATTTTCTCTTTTCTGTTCGCAAAGTTATGTATTCTAGCATAATTACTTTTATGAGCTCATTATCGGCATTCTTGTTATTTGCTTAAATACGTTAATGCTTTAGCTATCGGAATGTGAAAATTGTGGTGTAAGTTTACTTTTAAGAAAAGGATCTCCCAAAGTGTACTTCTTGATACCCTCCAAAACATTTCACGAAACTCAACAATAACATGTCTCAGCAAGTGTCTTTTTGAAGTGTCTCTGTACCTCTAAAAGATGATAATACCCTTATATATCAATAATACGGGGTTGCATAATGAAAATTGGATACGCGAGAGTTTCAAGTATGGGTCAAAATTTACAATCCCAAATCGAAGCATTAGAAAAAGCAGGATGCGAAAAGATCTTTAAAGAGAAAAAATCGGGAACACAATCCATTAATAGAGAGGAATTACAAAATGCCCTCGATTTTGTACGAACAGGTGATGAGCTCTACGTTACCCGTCTTGATCGATGTTCGAGGAATGTAAAAGACCTCCATCAAATCATTGAAACCCTAAATCACAAAGAAGTAGCATTTAAAGCTACTGAGCAAGAAATTGATACCAGTACCAGTGCGGGAAGATTAATGGTGGGATTACTTTCCATTGTTTCCGCATTTGAAACTGATCTTAGAGCAGAGCGTCAAGCCGATGGAATCGCCAGTGCTAAAAGAAGAGGGGTCAAATTCGGCACTAAGCCCGTATTCGATGATGAAAAAGTGGTTCAAGCCATTCAAATGCAAGACGATGGCATGATCAACCAAGCGATAGCCAATTCGTTTGGAATCGCGCGCAGTACACTTCTTAAATATATTTCAAATTATAAAAAAGAAAATATCGCCTAGCCTTATCGTATTAGTCGAAAATCTGAGTTATCTGACTTTGCTGAGATGTCTGAGCAGTACGAAGGGGTGGCAATTCTTTCAATATAATCTATTTTTCAATAATTTTAAAAATATAACTTTAGCCCCCATTTCAGCTATCTCAGCAAAGTCAGATAACTCAGATATTTACATTTCTTCAAATTTAATCACAAGAGGGACACGCGCCCAAACTATTATCTAGCTTGACGCGTGCCTTTATATCGTATCTCAAAATTCTCAAAAATACTTTCATCGAAAGTGACTCCTGCTCTCTTAGCATCTACGAAGTCATCGCATATACCTCTGTGTTTGAATGCGAAAATCTTCCTTAATTCAGCCATCACCGATTTAGTGATTACTTTATAAACTTTACTATTTTTCATATTTTGTCCTATATTTTTATTTTTGTATTGTTGAAGCACTCGTTCCGCCCATTCCATTATTACAGTACACACCAAGAGAGTTCTCTTGTCTTGATAAAAGTTTAGGAAGCATTTTTGTGTTTACTTTTATCAATATTGATTGCCACTGATACAGCTGAATAATTTTCATCAGTACCGCTCAATTTCTTCCTTACAATAATTTGTTATTAGGTCGTCTCAATAATTATTTCCTTATAAAAATACCAATAACTAGCTTCATGGATAAATCAGAGATTTTCTATCCTAACTAAAAATGATCCATTTGGCTAATTTTGAGATTCCAATCGTTCCCATAGAAATAAATATATCAAATAAAATAAAAGGAGAAAAATAAATGGAACTGATCTTCAGAGACGAAAAATTTAAGCCAATCAAATTCAGTGAATTAAACAAATCGACGGAAAATAAGATGAAAGATTACGAAGAGTTAGAAGACGAGGTAAAGCAGGAGCTTGAAGCCATTGCGGATAATGATCCGTATGGGCTCAGTCCAAAAACGCTTTACAAAAATATCCTCTGTTCAACAGGAAACGATGAAACACTTTCAAAAATATTTGAAGTGCCGTTATCGCTGATGAAGAGGATTAAGCAGAGAGAATAATATGGGGCAGGTGCTCCATATTTTTTTGATTAGGTAAATATCTGTGTTAGCTGAGTTACCTGATTTTGCTGAGCAATGAAGCGACGGTCATGTAATTCATCAAAATAAACGGTTACTCAGCTAAAACAGCAAAGTCAGATAGCTCAGATTTTTTAAATATAAAGGGTAGAGAACCCAGATTATGCGCTGTAAACTTTTGATCAATTTGGTTATACCTAAGTTAACTGAGTAGTGAGGTAATACTGGAGGGTTGGAATGATCAAAGAAAATAACTTTGTTGAACATCGCCTAAGAGGTTGGAGCCCCTTAGGTAAAATCGCTATAAGTCTGAGTCACCTGACTTTGCCTAGTTGGCTGTCAGGGTCTTGTTTTATAGTTATGTCGAATAAAAAGGTTACCTCTCAGAGGGGACCATCTTCATTGCACGGTAAAGATCATAGTTGTTCCAGAAATTTTTAGCTCTTAAGTAGTCGTCTATATCATAAGATTTAACTACTATCGTTTGCACTTCAATTCCTTGTGTCGCAAAAAAATCTTCCACCATTTGTAATAAAGCGACTTCAACTTTGCGTGTTATTTTTGGCTTTATATAGCTACTAATCAGGTGTTTGGCTCTATCAACCGTACTCTCTTTAAGTTTCTGCATCGTGCCTTCACGCAAATTTTCCCCATTCTTCTCAATTATTGCAAACCGATTCTTTAATTCCTCTATCGCTTGATCATAGGAATCTTCTCTCTTAAAATCCCAATTACATAAGTAAGCGTGATTTACGTGATATTTAACACCAAATTTGGCTACTTGACCATCAAACATATCGTACGCACAACAGTTTAAGGCATTTATATACCCCTCTAGTGTTTGCAATTCTAAGGCGATATAAGTTATTTTGTTCACAAGCTGACAACCTTCTGGAATAACGTAAAAGCCCGGATCATTCTGAATCCATTTCATTTCGCTTTTAACCTCTTCTATGAGCTCTAGCTCGCGTTGTTGTTTTAAGTGCCTTGCTTTTCTTAAATTTTCGGCTTCTTCTTCTGAACCTATATAATGTGACTTTTTATATCGCTCAATCGCTTTGTCGTATAGCTCAGATTCTTTTGAGTTGCGTAATTTAATGACTTTTGGCTTAAACGAGCAACAGTCTTCGGAGAAGTCTACCAACTCTAAATCTTGATATTGTGCAAGATTTTCTGGAACTGGGAATTCACCCGATGCGTGTCCCGACATGCCTATGGATGCATAGAAGTCCTTCATGTTTTGAAGGATCTCTTTTGAGATGGGGTGTCTTTCCAAACTGTAATATATATTTTTCAGACCTGCTCTTGTGTCAAACGCTATCCTCATGTTATAGAGGTACAATAATGCTTGTACGATATAAGGCATATTGCGTTTAGTGTTAGTTGTTTCGTTGCCTTTTGCTGAGTTAGCTAAGGTTGTTTGTTCTGATTTCTCTAGTTCTGTTGTTGATTCCATTTTTAGTTCCTATTGTTAAATTTTTTAAACGATTCCCGATGGCTCCTCAGCACAACGCTGAGAAGAGATAACACTATGCGCCTATGTCGAATTGAGATTCGTACATAGAATCGCGCAGCTCAATAAGAAAGTCATTGACATGTAGTTCGGTAAGGGCGATACCATTGTAAACATAAGCAGTAGCATCTATTTGTCCCTCATGGTTTGAAAACACCATCCATTCATAGCTAGTTCGTTGTTGATCCATAATCAATATGTAAGTATTGTCACCATCAACCGATTCTTTTTCCATCTTTACTTTTATGTGCATGAGGGTTTCAAACGAATTCACCTCCACGGGCTCTAAATTGGTAGCATTATCATGCTCCCAATCAACAACAGATAAAAATTCCCCTTTTTGAGTTAACCTGTAGCCGTATGCCGGATTCTTGAAGTATCCTTTTTCATCCTTCTTATCGTTAAAGAGGTAAACGGTGTAGTTCAACAGGGACTCCAAATGTTGTGCTGTAACTGTGGGTACATGTAAACACATTTCAAGGATGATATTTGCGTACCCATGTAACTGCTTTCGCTTTTTACAATAACCCTCAAGTGAGCCGTTTCTAACGACATTCAAGGAGATTGATTCTTCTTCTGCATACAAAGACATATTCGTTGTATCCGTTGGGGAATAGTGGAGTCCTTCAAAATTGGATTGCTTGTTTGTTTTACAGCCCATAAGTAAAAAATTCATAGAGTCTCTAGTGCCACTTTCATATTGGTAAGCATCTGCACCGCTTGTGTTTGATACTGTCTCTGCTGTTAATCCTAAAGTTTTTGTTTGGTTCATAATGTGTCCTTTTTCGTTCTGTTCCCTAGGGAGCAGTGGTCTTGACTGCCGTTTGCAACCGGCAGAAACTTAGAGAAGATGCTTTTCATACTTCAATCTATTTAATCAGTTTATTTTTGCAAACTGATATATTAAGATCGACAGTATGGCAGAATAATATTTAATTGTCAATACATTATTATAAACTGATATATTAATTGAGGTGAAGGTGCTACGCTGAGAGGAAAACTATTTACTTGATAGTGCTTACGAGAAGGTGAGGTTGGTGAAATTTCTATCTTTGATGAGTTCCGTCATTTTTAACATGTGTTCTTTGATAGTATTTACACTTATAGATGAATCGGTTTGTACTTTATCAATCTCAGCTTTTATCATAGAATTTGGAATACCCCTTTGAACATGGTCATATACATAGAAGTAGTTGGCAAAAGTAGTGTTTATATCTTTTTTCCCTACTAAGGCTCTAATGTCTATTGTGTTGCTATGTTTAGTTTGTAAGTTTTGAAGTAGAACTTTTGTTTGTTCTAAAATTACTTCTTGAGGTAAATTTAGGTTTACATTGATATTGATATTATTTGTGATGCTATTATAAGTTGGATGCTCATTACGATACATTACAATCTTAAACATTTCAGCATACCCATTAAGTTCACTTGGATCTCCTACCTTGCTAAGATCTTGCTTTACATTTGGAAACAGCATTTCTGACACACTAAGCAAGTTGTTTTCCGTCATATTATTTCCAGCATCATATATACTTTTTTGTCCACTAATTTTAGAATATAAATAGCTTGCTACATCACGTGAAGAGTAACAAAATTTCGAGAAAGCTCCTTTGTATTTTTCAACCACTTCCTTAAACTTTGGCAATTCTTCACTAAACTGAATAGATTCATCTGCAATCGAATCTTTTACAACTTGTATCAGTTCTCTATAAACTTTGTCAAAACCTGCATCTCTTAAAAAGAATTCAAAGATGATGTCGTTTAAAAAGCTGGCTCTTGAGTAATTCTCTATTCTAGTGTACTGATCACTAGCTCTTGGGATAATCATGCTTTCAAATTTTTTAGTCTCTTCGAATGTTGGTCTTGCCATTGATAACTCTTCTTGATCAGAATTCATGCTGTTAACCTATCAGTTTACAACTCTTAATGTATTGTATCATAGTGCACTTGTAGCTTTAACTCTTCCCAACATTCTTTGCAAAAACGTTTATTTATTTTCTCTCGTTCGCGTCATCTTATCGTACTCAACCATTATCAACTTACAAATGGATCATTGGATGAGACACGTAGTTTAATACGACTGCTTACAGCGAATGGCAAGGGATTTTTTTATCCTCAGGGATAACTTTTTTTAGCATAGAAATTACCCCTAAGTATTAGTCCAACTACATACGAAATTCAATCCACATTTACGGATTTAAAAAGGAAAAATTATGCTCGAAAATTACGATCAAATCAAAACATTACGCGATGAATTATTTAAACGATACAAAAAATTAGTATTAAATAAACGCGAACTCGCCCAAGAAATGGGGGTATCGGTATCATTTATCGATAAAAGCCTTGCTCGCGGGTACGGAATCCCAAATTATATTAAACTCGGACACGCTTCAAACGGCATGATCATGTTTAATGTGGTCGATGTTGCCAACTATTTATCCTGCACCTTGAAGATGGGGTGAGGGTGGTGAAAAATATAATACACGTCTTTTGCACGGGAAATCAATTAAAATCAAATCATTATCAGCCACCAAAAGGGGGTGTTCATGGCAATGATTCCATCTAAAAAGTACCCCGCAGTTTATTTAAACCCTTTACTCAACAATGATATTACCTACTACGTCGGGTACACCGATGCCAATAGGAAATGGAAAAAAGTAAAAATAGGTAAAAAAAGCCACGGTATTACCGAAAATTTTGCAAATCAAAAACGTATCGAATACATAAACGTTGCATTATTAGGGGAAGACCCATTGGCGCACCGTAAACAAAAACAGCAAATCCTTTTCGATGCGATAGCTAATAATTATTTTGATCACCTAAAATCAGAAGGGAAGCGTGACACTTATAACCCTGAAAACCGCTATAAACTCCATATCAAAAATGCTCTTGGCAGTAAAAGCATTACCAGTATCACTCGTAACGATATCCTTACCATTCAAAATGGAATGCTTACAACGCATTCTACGGCAAGTATCAAACACGTTGTAAATCTGGTCGCCATAATCTTTAACTTCGCTATAAACAGCGATAACGTGATGTTTACAGGCAAAAATCCATGCGATGGATTACTCCATGGGCTTAAAACGGATAATAAACGGGAACGGTTTCTCAAAAAAAGCGAAGTCGAACAACTATTAGAAGCCATTAAAAACGATCCAGAAGTAGATTTATTCGTCCGATTGGGGCTTTCAACCGGAGGACGTTTGAATACCCTTATGAATATTCGAGCCAAAGACATAGCCGAGCATGGTATTACCCTTTTTGATTTTAAAAATGGTAAAACATACGGTGGACATCTTTCTGCTTCATTGTTTGAAAATAAAAACTTTTTGGATGGATTAAAACCCAACGACTTCGTGATAGGTAGAAGTAGTGAAATATATTCGGAACGTAAAATTCAACGACGTTTGAAAGCAATACTCGATACGCTTTTTAATTCCGGTTTGGATGTTAAAGATGCAAAAAACCGTGTCGTGATCCATACTCTTCGCCATTCCTTCGCAAGCTTGCTTATTGGCAACGGAACCCCCATCTATACGGTTATGAAAATGATGAATCATTCTTCAATCGACATGACTATGCGTTATGCCAAACATGCTCCCGATGCGGGTAAACGCGAGGTTGATAATCTCATTTAAACTATTGACTCCAAAATATATTGGAGTCGATTCAGCAAACATTAGCACGATAGTATCAAATGGTATCACTTGTATAAGGTGATTTCAACCAAAAATCGCAATAATCCCAAAAGTACCGGAACATAGGTGGAAAAAATACACATGGTTCAAAGGAAAGGGTACAGGCTGTTAGCGGAGATATTGCAACAAATATTTTTTCAATAGTACCGGAAAATAGCCGGAAAAAAGGTTTTTATCCGCTAACCTGAAATGGAAAAATATCGCGTTTTAGTCAATGAAACAAAAGGTTTATGGGAGTCTTTGATGATTGATTTAAAAGGGTGGCTCCGGATACTGGATTCGAACCAGTGACCAAGTGATTAACAGTCACCTACTCTACCGCTGAGCTAATCCGGAATGTTTAAGAGGTCGTAATTATAGTGAGCTTTGTCTTAATTGTCAAG
>Ga0172379_10008071_pt1 | contig 13404 bp, 8 predicted proteins | sample GrowelOW334metaG_FD_119756 | JGI IMG/M metagenome (GOLD analysis project Ga0172379, IMG submission 119756) | Groundwater microbial communities from an aquifer near a municipal landfill in Southern Ontario, Canada - Groundwater well OW334 metaG | ecosystem: Environmental > Aquatic > Deep... | reverse complement strand
ACCCGGTTCTATTGTTACTCTATCTCCTTTTCGGAATTCATCTGGCGCTAGAGACTCTACCACGATTCCAGCAGGCTCATGTCCCATTTCCATGGGAAGTTTTTGCTTGAATGATCCTAAACCTCCTTCTAAAAAATAATGAATATCAGACCCACATATACCAACTGATTTTATTGCAACCAAAACCTCTTCTTCTTTTAGGGATGGAAGTTCTACATCGAAAATTTTAATTTTCCCAACCTTTACTAGTCTTGCAACTCTTGTTTTCATGGTATGTTTATTGATTATTCTTTTTTATTATAAAATCAGATTCTATATCTATAAAACCATGATTAAATAATTCATGTTTATTGTTCTTATTGTCTTCAACCTCTAGAATACTGAATCCCGGCAGATTATATCTATTTAATATTCCTAATCCCAATTCATAACGGCCAGGAGTTAGTTTATTTTCCAGTTCAATATTCACTAGGTATTCTCCTTTATCGAGGTTAGTTTCTCTACTGTGAACAGTGCAAACCCTCTCTCCACCAAGAGACGTGATACCAATTCCAAATCTAAAAATAGGCATATCTTCGGTAATTTCAATTAAAACTTCCATTCTTATTTTTTCTGAACATTCAACTACCCATGGTTTGTTTGAATCGTTTTTAAATTCAATTTTTTTTATTCTAAATTCTTCGTGATTTGCCTTTTGGGCAGGAATAATTATCTTTTCACTTTTTGTTTTACTCAAGTAGATATCAATGGCTTTTTCTGTATCAGTAAAATCTACCACTGAACCATTGTGTAGCACTAAAGTTTTTTCGCATAGCTGGCGAATTGCTCCGATGTTGTGACTAACAAATAATATAGTACGGCCTTCTTTCTTTGTGATGTCTTCCATCTTCCCCAAACATTTCTTTTGGAATTCTGCATCGCCGACAGCGAGCACTTCGTCAACGAGCAAGATATCCGGCTCCATATGTGCCGCTACAGAGAAGGCGAGTCTCACATACATGCCACTTGAATAGTATTTTACAGGAGTGTCTAGAAATTTTTCTATTCCTGCAAATTCTACGATCTGGTCAAACTTTTTCGCTATCTCTTTGCGACCCATACCGAGTATTGCACCATTCAAGAAAATATTCTCACGGCCTGTCAACTCTGGGTGGAAACCTGTACCAACTTCTAGAAGACTGCCGACTGTACCACGCATGATGATCTCACCTTCGGTTGGAGGTGTAATCTGGCTCAATATTTTCAGCAATGTTGATTTACCAGCACCATTCCTGCCGATAACACCTATAACTTCGCCCTTATTTACAGAGAAACTTACATCTTTAAGTGCCCAGAAGTCTTCTTTTTTTGTAAGACCTGCAACAGATTTTGCTTTATGCTTCAAATATGAAAATGGTTTCTTGACTATATTCATGAGTACATCGCGCAAAGCGATGTAACCACCACGCTCATGAGTGATTTTGTACTTTTTGCTTATATTTTTTATTTCTATAATTGGTTTTTCCATATTTGAATATATTAAACTATATCTGCGAAATATCTCTCAACTTTTTTGAATACGTATATTCCAATTAACAGCAAAATCAAACAAGCAATGAATGATATCCCTATTAAAGTCCAATTGATAGGCGCTGTTCCTAACAAGGCAGCGCGGGCATTTTGAATAACTCCCATCATAGGATTCAGAGCAAGAATAGTGGAATATTTACCAGCGATACTAGCTGGATAGATGACTGGTGTTACAAACATTAATATTTGAATGAAGAATGGCAGGGCATATCGGATATCGCGATATTTCACATTTATCGCCGCTAGAAATAATCCACCACCGACTGAGGCCATGAATGTAATGATAAGTAGAAGGGGAATGAGTAAGAAACCACTCAGATGTGGCATGTATCCGTAGTAAGCCATGAGACCAATCAGAATAAGCGACGCTATCAAAAAGTCTACTAGTTTTGTCATCACTGAAGAAATAGGTAAAATCAATCTCGGAAAATATACTTTTGTGATGATCGCTTGATTTGCGATCAGGGTCATGCTTGTATCCGATAGTGCACTAGAGAAAAATTGCCAGAATAGAAGTCCGACATAAACAAATATTGGATAAGGCACGCCATCTGAAGGTATCTTTGCCAGACTTCCGAAGAAAACCGAAAATACTACCATGGTCATAAGTGGTTGCAGTATTGCCCAAGCAACTCCGATTGCTGTCTGTTTATAGCGTACTTTGAGGTCTCGCCATGTAAAAAAGTAAAGCAATTCCCTATATTGCCAAATTTCTTTTAGATCTCGAAGATGAAATAGCCTTTTGGGCCGAATAACGGTGATTGCCGATGACATGGAACAATACTAGCATGACTTCGTTCACTTGTTGAGTATTTGTAATTTATTGAGTATGATGTGGCAGTCAGACACTTTTTCTGATTTATATTAAGAAAGTGTATTATTTAATAAATTAATTATTCAATTAGCATATTTTCATGAAAAAAATTACACGCTATATCGTACTAACTGCCATCTTTCTTATTCCAGTTTTTCCTCTCATAGTCGCCAACAGCTTCTTTTTTCCATTTATCACAGGTAAGGCATTTTATTTCCGTATATTGATAGAAGTCGCATTTACTGGCTGGGTGATACTCGCATTTCTGGATGCAAAATATCGTCCGAGACTAAATGCTTTGACTATAGGTGTCAGTATCTTTGCTCTTATTGCGCTTGTTTCCGATTTGCTCGGTGTCAATCCTATCCGTAGTATCTGGTCAAACTTTGAGCGTATGGAAGGATGGATTACAATCGCACATCTTTGGATGTTCTTTATAGCAACAACGTCACTGTTTGGTACATCTCTTTCAAATGAAGATGATAAAACTATTTGGCATCGTTTTCTCAACACTTCACTGGCTGTTGCTTTCATTGTTTCCATTTGGGGACTATTCCAAATATTTGGATGGGCTGAAATTCATCAGGGAAGTACTCGTATAGATGCTTCACTCGGAAATGCTATCTATATGGCAGTCTATATGCTGTTCCATGTATTTATTTCTGCATATTTCTTCTTTGTAGAAAAAGCAAAAGGAAAGTCAGCTTCAAAACCGATGCTGTGGATATATGGACTCTTCGCAATATTTGCAGGTTTTATGCTTTTTGAAACGGCTACTCGCGGTACCATACTCGGTCTCATCGGCGGAGTAATGCTCGCACTTTTCTTGTATTCTATTCTCGGTAAAGGCGAAAGCAAAAAAAATAGATGGATAGCTGGGGGTATCATAGGCCTCATTGTCCTCGTGGGAATAGTCTTTTGGCTAAATCGTGATGCAAAATTTATTCAAAACAATGAAGTTTTGAATCGTCTTGCTTCCATTTCTATTTCAGAATCAAAGACACAAGCTCGCGGATTCATCTGGCCAATGGCAATAACTGGCTTTACACAGAGACCAATACTTGGCTGGGGTCAAGAAAACTTCAACTATGTTTTCAACGCAAATTACAATCCACTAATGTGGCGTCATGAACAATGGTTTGATCGTGCACACAATATTTATCTAGATTGGCTGATCAGTGCTGGTGCTCTCGGACTTGTTGCTTATCTTGCGCTATATGTTTTGTCCCTAATGGCAATCTGGAAATCTGGAATGTCTATAAAAGAGAAATGCGTAATGACAGGACTAGTGGTTGGTTATGTTATACACAATGTATTCGTGTTCGATAACCTAGCAAGTAACGTTCTATTTTTCACCATTCTGGGATTTGTGAGTGCATTCAAGTCAAAGAAAGAAAAAGTCAATACTGTTCTATTTGACAAACATGAGCTCGGCAAAGAAATAGTAGAATATGTTGTTTTGCCAATATCTATCCTTGTATTCATTCTCGCTCTCTATTTCTTTAATATTCGTGCCATGAAAGCTAACACAGCACTCATTGCGGCTATGCAGTCTTGCAATGGTCCAACTCCAGATGTGACATTGTTTGAAAAAGCTTTGGCTGTAGATATCACAGTTGCAAATCAGGAAATCCGCGAGCAGTCTTTGTCTTGCTCGGCAAATATTATTAGAAATCAAAATTCTTCAAATCAGACCAAGCAAATATTTTATCAGCTAGCAAGAAAGAGTATAGATGATCAGATAGCCTTTGCACCGAATGATGCAAGAGGGTATTTACTTGCTGGAATGTTTTTGAATCAAGCAGGTCAATTTGCTGATGCACAAAAGATTTTGGAAGATGCAATAAAACTTACACCAAGAAAACAAAGTGCAATATATGATTTAGCTTTGAATTATTTGAACACGGGAAAAATAAAAGAGGCAGTAGAACTACTAAAGGGTGCCTATGAAAGTGATATTACAAACACAACAGCGCAATCTGCCTATGCTACAGCTCTAGTCGTAGATGGCCGAGATACGGAAATGAAGGTAATTTTCAAAGACAATCCTAGTGCTTATGAAAATCCACAAATCGCTCAAGCGTATATAGAGATAAAAGCTTATGATAAAGCGATTGCTCTGTATAAAAAGCTACTTTTGACAGATCCGAAAAATGTTCAGCTGCGAACAAATCTCGCACAGACACAGTTTGCTGCTGGCCTCAAATGGCAAGCTATAGAAACTATGAAAGCTATTGGAGAGGAATTTCCTGAATATAAAGATCAAGTAGAGGCGGCTATAAAGGATGTGCAAAATAAGTAATATTGTATAGATGTTGATGGTGGGGGAATAAAACGCAAAAATCCGCCGAGGGCGGAACTTTGCGTTAGACATATTGGAGAGTGCCCACCTGGATACTCACTGGGTAATAATATAGCATATATTGACAAAATATGCAAGTTGTTGCTGTGGATAATTAATTGGAATTTGCATGGCACATACATCTCGGGTTATAATTTGAAATGGATTGCACCAAGGGACGGCGACGGCTGTACTCACATTTTATTTAGACATAAATTATTGGAGCTCACACCCGTCGCCATCTTTTGGCGCAAAAATAGTTGGACTTTTCGTATAAATTTTAAGATGAAAATTCAGGAAAACATATTGCTTGCGCCGTATACGACTTTTAAGATTGGTGGAATAGCCAGATTTTTTTGTGTAGTTGCAAATGAAGATGAGCTCGTAGAAGCTGTAAATTTTGCAAAGGAAAAAGGTGTCAAAATAATAGTTTTGGGCGGGGGATCAAATGTTCTCATTTCCGACTCTGGCTTTTCAGGTCTAGTGATACATATGGCCATAAAGGGAATATCAATACCGGATTCAGGTTCAGGGCTCATTTCTGTCGGTGCCGGTGAGATACTAGATGAATTTATAGAAAAGATGGTCGCAATGAATTTGTATGGTTTGGAAAATTTATCATCTATTCCTGGTACAGTCGGCGCTACTCCTATACAAAATATTTCTGCTTATGGTCAGGAAATAGGTAATGTCATACATTCGGTGCGCGTTTTGGATATTCGAACAATGAAATTTATAGAGATAAAAAAAGATGAATGTAAATTTTCATATAGAGATAGTATGTTCAAAAGTGAGAAAGGTAAATATATAATTTCAGCAGTAATTTTTCATTTAAGTAATAGTGGAAAAGTAGATATTGGCTACAAAGATCTGTCTGACTATTTTGTTTTGAAGGGGATTGCAAATCCGACTCTTACTGAGGTCAGAAATGCTGTTATAGAAATTCGTGCAAAGAAATTGCCAGATTGGAAGCAAATGGGCACAGCTGGTTCATTTTTCAAGAATCCAATAATTTCAATGTCTGAATGGAAAGAGTTAGAAAAACGCTATCCGAAAATGGCACATTTTATGGAGCCAGATGGTCGGGTGAAAATAGCGCTCGGTTGGATTTTAGACAATCTCTGTAATGCCAAAGGACTCACTATGGGCAATGTCGGAACTTATGAGAAACAGGCACTTGTGGTGATTGCAAAGAAAGGTGCGACGGCAAATGAGGTTTTGAATCTAACAAATGAACTGATGAATCGCGTAAAGGAAAAAACAGGTATTGAAATAGAAGCTGAGGTGGAATGGGTATTTTGATAGGTGGAAATATGATATAGTGTTTTAACAATGTCATTTTTCAGCAAAATATTCAGTAATAATCATACTTCAAATGTAAAAAAGTTTGAGCCATTGGTTGCAAAAATCAATGAATTTGAGCCAAAAATTCAAGCCCTTTCCGATGCAGAATTGAAAGCAAAAACACAGGAATTCCGAAAGCGATTGGGAATTGGTACCGACGCTCTGGAAAATGCGAAAAATAAAGTTGAGACTTTGGATGATATTTTGCCAGAAGCTTTTGCTGTGGTGAGAGAGGCATCGAGACGTACGCTATCTCAAAGACATTTTGATGTTCAGCTTATAGGAGGTATCGTTCTTCATTCCGGTGCTATTTCGGAGATGAGAACTGGTGAAGGAAAAACTTTGGTTGCAACTTTACCGGCGTATTTGAATGCTTTGACTGGCAAGGGTGTTCATATTGTCACAGTAAATGACTATCTTTCTAGACGCGATGCAGTATGGATGGGGCAGATCTATGATTTTCTCGGACTCACGGTCGGTGTTATCAATCATGAATCTAGTTTTTTGTATGATTCTACCGTCGCGCCTGTTGCACTTGATTTGTCCGAGCCGACACTTCCCGAAACGAGCCTTAACGGAGTGGAGCGATTAGGGCTCGTGGAGGGAACAGTGTCGGCGACAGACAAATCAGGTGCGCAAAAAAACCTAGACGTTGTTCGTGACACAACGGGTGGATTCAAAGTGGTCCATGAATTTTTGCGAGTTTGCACAAGAAAGGAAGCATATTCGGCAGATATTACTTATGGGACAAATAATGAATTTGGTTTTGATTATTTGCGCGACAATCTAGAATACAATCCACAAGTATTGCGTCAGAGAGAACCAAATTATGCAATAGTAGATGAAATAGATTCAATATTGATAGATGAGGCAAGGACGCCGCTCATTATTTCTGCGCCATCTCGCGATGCAGAGAGCACATACAAACAGTTTGCTTCACTTGTAACTTCATTCAAGGAAACTGATGACTATGTTGTAGATGAAAAGAAAAGAGCAATATCACTCACAAGTGCAGGAATAGAAAAAGCAGAGAAAGCTTTGAATATAGACAATATTTATACGGATAAAAATATCAAATTCGTTCATCATCTGGAGACTGCTATTCGTGCAAAATCATTGTTCCATCTAAACAAGGAATATGTAGTCAAAGAAAATGAAATAGTAATAGTAGATGAATTTACAGGCAGACTACAGCCAGGTAGACGCTGGTCGGAGGGCTTGCATCAGGCCATTGAAGCCAAAGAAGGTGTTTCTATACAACAAGAATCAAGGACATATGCATCTATAACCTTCCAAAATTTCTTTCGTATGTATGCGAAATTGTCTGGCATGACAGGTACAGCAGCTACATCTTCGGAGGAGTTTTATAAAGTATATGGTTTGGAAGTATTTATTGTGCCTACAAATAGAGCGACGGTTCGTCTAGATCAAAATGATCAGATATTCCGCACCGAAGCTGGCAAGTACAAGGCAATAGCTCGCAAGGTCAAAGAGATTCATACAAAAGGTCAGCCGGTTTTGATCGGCACTGTTTCTATAGAAAAAAATGAATTGCTTTCAGAATTTCTGCGCTCTGAAGGTGTACCTCATGAAATACTCAATGCAAAAAATCATGAAAGGGAAGGAGAAATCATAGCCCAAGCGGGCAAAAAAGGCGCTGTGACTATTGCTACAAACATGGCGGGTCGCGGTGTGGATATCAAACTCGGTGGCAATCCAAATACAAAAGAATTGTCGGAGGAAGTAAAATCTCTCGGTGGATTGTTTGTCCTAGGAACAGAGAGACATGAGGCGAGAAGAATAGACAATCAGCTTCGTGGACGCTCGGGTAGACAGGGTGATCCTGGTGAGACACAGTTTTTTGTATCACTAGAAGATTCTCTGATGCGTGTTTTTGCTTCGGATACACTAAAGTCTATGATGGGACGGCTCGGCATGCCAGAAGATGAAGCGATAGAACATCGTATTATTTCAAGGTCTCTGGAAACTGCACAGGAGAAAATAGAAGGATTTAACTTCGATGCCCGTAAACATGTTCTTGAATTTGATGATGTTATAAATACACAGCGTACAAGTGTTTATGGCAGGAGAAGACGATTGCTTATGGGAAATGTAGATGATGTAGAGAAGGAATTGAATGAAATGATCGGGGTTGCAAAAGAAGACGGTACTTCAGTCGGAGTTTCGACCGTCGAGGCGATGACAAGTGTCGACTTTCGCGGAGCAGAGCGGAGCGAAACGAAGACACTTCGTCAAGCCGAGGAGGGAGAAACTCCGACTGTCACAGAATCATTGCGTAGTATTATAGAAAAGAAAATTAGAGAATTTGGTAGGGAAAACTTTTTGAATGCGATGCGAATAATTCTTTTGCAGACTATTGATATGTATTGGGTGGAACATCTAGAGGTTATGGACTACACTCGTGGCAGTGTAAATCTCCGAGCCTATGGTCAGAGAGATCCATTGGTAGAATACAAAAAAGAAGGTTTGCGACTATTCAAGGAAATGCAAAGCGCAGTCAGTGATCAGGTGGCAAGAATGTTACCAAACATTACGCCGGTTATGAATAATACCCAGTCATCAAATTCAAATTTACAATCAGGGTCGGTCAATTCTGAATTGAAAGAAATCCATGAAAATGCACAAATCATTGGTGCGGGGGATGGCTCGGGAAGTAATACCAAATCGGTAAAAAAAGAGCCGGAAGTCGGACGAAATGATCCGTGTCCATGTGGTTCCGGAAAGAAGTACAAAAAGTGTCATGGTCAAAATAAGTAAAAAGCAAAATTGTAGACAAATACTTGAAAACAGTGTAATCTAATAGATATGAATCCTCGTATTGCATCCTATTTCTTTTTTATACTATTACTCGGCACTGTAACTACGGTTGTGATTATTGTATTACCTTTTTTGACACCAGTATTATTGGCAATAGTTGGTGCAGTGATAGCGTATCCTTTGTATATGAGGGTAAACAAAATGTTGGGTAAAGGATCGGTGCGAGATTCTTTGTCTGCATTTATTACAGTCATTCTTGTACTAATCATAGTACTTGTACCACTATTCTTCTTGATCGGAAGTTTGTATTCAGAAGTTCAAATACTATATGGCACTTTGACCGATGAAGGGGGTCGTTCTGGAATCATCAATTCATTGAACACTGTCTCGGCAACTCTCTCAAAATCATTGTTCAATATTTTCCCAGCGTATACATTTGATTCATTGAACGTTACGGAATACATAAAAGATCTGCTCGTTTGGTTGTTCTCCAATTTAGACAAAGTTTTTGGAAGTATGGCAAAAGTATTGGGATATGTATTTGTCTTCCTCCTTTCCATGTTTTATTTCCTCCGAGATGGCGATACATTCAAGCAAAAATTTATTTCATGGAGTCCACTTCTGGATACTTATGATGAATATATTACGACGACTTTGCGAAAAGCTGTTTGGTCGGTTATTGCAGGCACCCTCACCGTGAGTATCATTCAAGGAACTCTGACAGGTCTCGGATTTTATATTTTTGGTATACCTGCGCCTGCTATTTGGGGCAGTGTCGCCGCTATCGCATCGCTCATTCCAGGACTTGGTACTAGCCTAGTCATAGTTCCTGGTGCGATATATCTTCTTGTTACAGGAAACTATTTGTATGCTATAGGACTCGCTGTTTGGGGTGTATTTGCTGTAGGACTTATAGACAATTTCCTCGGTCCACATCTCATAAACAAAGGTGTGCACGCTCATCCATTTCTCATTTTGATATCGGTACTTGGTGGTATTGCTACATTTGGTCCTATAGGATTTATTTTGGGACCACTCATTATCGCCTTACTTTTTGCACTTCTAGATATATACCGAAAAACATGGCATTCATAGATGAAATAATATTCCACGCCAAAGCTGGTAACGGTGGTGATGGTGTTGTGCGCTGGAGACATGAGCGAGCCAAGGAGTTTTCTGGTGCAGCAGGAGGCAATGCTGGTCCCGGTGGAGATGTATATGTAAAAGCTGTTCGCGATATCAATATTCTAGCTCGTCATAAAAAGGTAAAAAACTTTGAGGCTCGCGATGGTCAAGATGGACAAAATAGTAGTCGTCATGGGAGAGCCGGAGACGATTTTACTATAGAACTTCCAATCGGTTCGGTCATCACCAATACCCAAAGTGGCAGAGTGATAGAGCTTCTAGAAGATGGACAAATATCAAAAATTCTTCATGGTGGTAGGGGCGGTCTCGGCAATGAACATTTCAAAGCGTCTACAAATGTGAAGCCGGAACAATCTACCGCGGGTATTTTCGGCGAGGAAGCAGATTTCAAAGTTGAACTAAATCTCATCGCTGATGCTGGGCTTATCGGCCTTCCGAATGCCGGCAAATCTAGTCTCCTAAATGCTCTCACAAATGCAAACGCAAAGGTTGCAAGCTATGCTTTCACAACTCTCGATCCAAATCTTGGTGTGCTTCCTGGGGGATATATTTTAGCGGATATACCTGGACTCATAGAGGGGGCGTCGGATGGTAAGGGTCTGGGTCATAAATTCCTAAAGCATGTGAAGCGAACAAAAATATTGCTTCATTTGGTTCCGCTCGGTCTCGATGAGGTCTCTGTTGTGGATGTTTATAAAACAGTCAGAAAGGAACTAGAAAAGTACGGTAATGGTCTCACTGAAAAAAGGGAAGTTATCATTCTCACAAAAACAGATCTTGTAGATGAAAAGACGGTCAAGGATGCTAGAAAAAAGCTTTCAAAATACAATAAAGATATTTTGGAAGTGAATGTTTTGGATGATAAGCTAATAAAGAAATTGAGTGAAGATCTGACGAAATTGCTCGCACGATAATTTAACCTCTGTTTAGATCAAATATCAAAGCTAAATACTGGTGCAGTCAATATTGACTTTAATAACGGATAATATACACTGAATACACAGTGGCTATCGCAGCCTCCGAGATTCCCCACCTTACGGTGGGGTTTCGCTTATCGAATCACCCAGTATTACTTTTGCTATTTCAATAATAGTTTTTTGAAAAATGTTCAGTTTTACATAGCCGATTTTTCGTAATAAACGCTGACTACTTATCATTCTACAATGAGCCAATAAAATTTGAGATTTTACTCCTGCACATACTGTATTAATTCTGTAATTATTAACCCTAATTTTGCTTGTAAGGGGTGCAATCAACACGATATCCTTGCTTATTTTTCGAATAATCAGCACAGGCCTCTCAAATAGATCATTTTTTCCATCCTCTTCAGAACCAATATTAACTCCCAAAGAGCACCACCATATTTCTTGTTCACGGAAAAAGAATTTAATTGGCAAAATCCTTGAATCTGTAGCTTTTTTTATTTCATTCCATTTATCAAAATCTTTTATATATTCATTCATAGATTAGAGTTTACCAAACTGTAGATAAAATCTAGATAAAAAAAGTCTCAATTTCTGATAAAAAATCATTAAAAAACTGATAAATTTTATAAGCTACACTTTTCAAATGGGGATAACTATTTTAATGAACTTTAAGCATCAGCATCACTCAATATATACAATGTCAAAAATTATTTTGGATGAAATGCTGAAATTCATGACCAATTTAATAGCAAAATTCATAGATATTCATTGCTACGATGGATACTAAACCTTATTAAAGTTTCATAATATATAAACTAAGATTCATAAATTTGATTTTGTTGAAAAATGAGATATTTATTGAAATCTCGGATGGACCTATCAATTGTAATTACTAAAAGTATATCTACGTAATTCTAATAATAGAACAATATTTGCATGGGGTATGTAAAATTGATTTTACCAGCAAGCTCATATTTGAAATTGGAGTTTAAAAATGTGCAAAATAATTGATAATTTTTGCTTGCGCAGAGCAGAACAAATAGCTAGACTGTGGCAATGAATAAGAAAGAGGAAAATACTAACGAAATTTCTGCTTCTGAATATTTACCAACGATAGGGCTTGAAATACATGCTGAACTAAAGACGGCGTCAAAGATGTTTTGTGCATGCAAAAATGATCCAGATGAAGAAAAACCAAATGCAAATGTTTGTGCTATCTGTCTCGGTCATCCGGGGACATTACCAGTCTTGAATTTGGAGGCAATAAAAAAAGTTTTGAAAATTGGTATTGCTGTAAAGGGAACTTTGGCAGACTTTACTGAATGGGATCGCAAGCAATATTTTTATCCTGATATTCCAAAAGGATATCAGATAAGTCAGTATGCATATCCACTTGTGACTGGTGGAAAAATCGGGGAGGTGGAGCTAGAAAGAATTCATCTGGAAGAAGACACTGCACAGTCAACACATGACACTCATAAAAAAAGTTTGGTAAATTTCAATCGCTCTGGTGTGCCTCTCATGGAACTTGTTACAAAACCAGTTATTCATGATGCAAAAACTGCTGTAACTTTTGCAAAAGAATTACAACTACTCATCCGCTATATCGGAGCAGGGGAGGCAAATATGGAAAAGGGAGAAATGAGAGTGGAGGCAAATATCAGTGTGAGTAAAATCGGCGACAATAAACTCGGCACAAAAACGGAGGTGAAAAATCTAAACTCATTTCGTGCTGTAGAGAGAGCTATTGATTTTGAAATAAAAAGGCAGATAGAGATTTTGGAAGCAGGAGAAAAGGTTGTGCAGGAGACGAGAGGGTGGGATGATCATGAAGAGGTCACTGTATCTCGTAGATCAAAGGAGAGTGCTCATGACTACAGATATTTTCCAGAGCCGGATATTCCAAAAATGAAAATCTCGGAAGTGCCAGAATTTCAGGATGATAGATTGAATAAGGAAATCGGAGTATTGCCGTGGACGAGAAGAATTAATTTTATTAGTGATTTCAGTGCTACAGAAAAAGAAGCAGAGATGTTTGTGGAAAATCCATATTTAGCAGAATATTTTGAAAAAATAATTTCAGCTAAAAAAGACGCCACGATTGAAAATAGGGAATATGCAAGAACGGCAATGAACTATCTACTCACAGACTTTCTCGGAGGTCTAAAAAAGAAATACAACGATAATAGTTTAAAGAAATTATCCGATGATGGCAATGAATATCCACTAGAAATTATTCCTGAATCATGGGCGGAATTGATCGGAATGCTTCATTCAAATGAACTATCTTCTAGGGGAGCAAAGGATGTTATTTCTTACATGATAGAAAATCCAAAAATGTCACCAAAATCTATCGCTTTGGAGCATGATTTGATTCAGAAGAATGATCCAGAACTGTTAAAAAATGCTGTAAAAGCGGTTATAGAAGCAAATAGGGCTATTGTAGACGAATATCGTGCTGGAAAAGTAGCATCCCTGCAATATTT
>Ga0172379_10008070_pt1 | contig 13404 bp, 13 predicted proteins | sample GrowelOW334metaG_FD_119756 | JGI IMG/M metagenome (GOLD analysis project Ga0172379, IMG submission 119756) | Groundwater microbial communities from an aquifer near a municipal landfill in Southern Ontario, Canada - Groundwater well OW334 metaG | ecosystem: Environmental > Aquatic > Deep... | reverse complement strand
GCGGTTTTTGTTCCAACATTGTAACCCGTTGGGAGGAGTGCAGAACTAATACAGAGTTAGTTCTTAGGAGCGAGAACTGCATCCACTGTCAAAGTCGTTAGACCTGAAGTGATGTGGCTGCCGAGTCCGGTATTCGTTGTACCGTACTGGACATCCGTGATGTTTATCCTCTCATCCTGTGTTACGCCTCCACGGCTCTGGAGCAAACCAGTAACTGTGAACGAGCGGCTTCCTCTGTTAGGAAGCTTGTAGTACGCGATAGGAGAAGCGGTGCTGTCTCCGGCGATCGACAGCATAGGCGCGATGGCCGTAATCGTAGAAGAAGCATTGCCTGTCGGCGTAGTCGTCGTAGCATAGAGGAACGTTGCAACATTGCCAGGGACGAACAGGTCATTAGAGCTGTTGTTGGCCAATGTGAACGTACAAGAGAAGGCTGCTGCGGTGGTTACGCTGCTGTTTGCCTTTTCAGCAAGCAACTGTGTAACCGTACAAGGCGTAGAAGATACGCTCAACGATACGCTGTTGATCGTCAAAAGCGTATTTACGCTTGTCTGATCGTTCGTAGCGCTGGCGTATGCTAAGCCTCCTACTGTAGCTTGAGTATAAGTGCTGTCGATTGCATTGACAGTGCTTGCATCAAGAACCGAGTAGACCGTGACATCCGTAGTCGTAGCTGCGATATCAGCAACCAGCTTTACATCTGTCCAGACATCCTGGGCCAATGGGATGCTAAGGTTGGTGAATGTAGCGACTCCGAGATCAGTGAAGGTGATCGCACCGTAGCTTGTCGAGCCGATCATGATCCTCAAGTTGCTGAGAACCTCTGACTGCAAGAATACAGGGCTTGTCGTAACATTGAAGGCGATGGACTGGAGCGTTGAAGTATTATTAGCAGACTTCAAGCTGAACATGCCCAATGTAACGTTATTCGTAGGTACAGTAGCGGAAACGACCTGCGACACCTGTGTCGAAGGAGAAGCCGTGCTTATACCTGTCGAAATATCAGCGACTGAACCTGTTGAAGACAGAGTGAATGAACGGGCACCAACGCCAGAGGCGTTCGTGCTGAACGCTATACCACCCAATGAATCAGAGAAGCCCAGACCGTTGATCGTCCTGATGGCAGAAATAGGGATACCAGCGTAGACTGTCATGCCATTCGTCGTGATCTTATCAGTAGCGGCGAGGACTGAAACACCGACGGCCAGATCAGGATTCGTTCCTGGGGCGACAACATAGTTGAGGCCATCGAAACGTACCAGATAGTCTGAACCGACTGTGATTTCAGTAACATCGTTGATGCTACCGAGGAGCTTAGTTGCTAGGACTCTGCCGGAAGAATCCGTCAAAGTAGCCTGGCTGAAGAACAACCAAGGCCTGACAGAGAAGTGAGCATCAACGTGCGTAACTGTGACAGGTCCGGCTGTTGCCTGGAGCTTGACAGCGACAACATTCTTTGTCTCACCCTTCTTTATATTCTGACCAGAAGAAACGAAGGCAGAATCAGAGACCGATACGGAACCGTCTGATCCGGTCATCGAGACAACTGGGGTTGTGCCAGGATTAGCTGTACATGTGTAGCCAACCGGACAACCTACTGGAGCAACAACGACTGTGCCTCCGGCATTCAGAACGTTGCGAGTGAGAGGACCGAAGAAACCTGTGCCTGGATTAACAATGCCCTTCGCGACCTGATAGGCTGCGACGGCTGCCTTGGTTTGTGAACCGAAGTAGCCCTTCTGAGCGGCACCTGAAGCGATAGCTGGTATATTGAAGCCAGCTGACATAAGAGCGGTCTGGAGAGCGACTACTTCAGGACCTGTGGAACCAACGGTCAAGTTGGAAGTGAAGGTAGAAGTTGCAGCTCCTGCGACCATAGCGAAAGCCAAAACGGCGACGCCAGATGCAATAAGAACTTTTTTCATACGTATGATTTTTATAATTAACGCATTCCTCTCCGTCTTACTAATAAATTTCGGAAAGGACCATGCGGTTTGTAATAAACTGATAATTCCACTTCTTTCCGCTCCGCGCTATCGACACGCGAAACAAAAAGAGTTTGTGGGTAACACAAAGCGAACTTGTGACTTTATTATTAAGTTGTCAAAGTTCGTTTTTCCAAAGCAGGGTATGCCCTGGGACGAATGTGTAAAGACTTTTTACACACTCGTTGCAAAGCATTATAGCGCAATATCCATCAAAGGTACAAAAACCGCGCTGTGGATAACATTTGACCAAAAAACTCTAGAAAACATGGCTTTTTAGCATCTACAGGTAGCCATCCCATATTAGGTCAAATATGGCTTAAAGTCAAGAAAGCGAGTATCGGCTCCATCTCCTTTCCCCCTCCTTCTTGACTATGCCCTTCTCCACCAATTCAGACAGCTCGCGCTGGATGGTCTTGGAACTGCAGTCTTTTATGACTTTGGCAAAGTCTCTTATCGTAAGATTCGACTGATTCCTAAGGACAGCCAATATAACAGCTTGCCTCTCTGTTTTCTTCGCCATGGTGCTTACACGCTCCACATCCGGATCGATTTTTGCGCCGCCGATGCCTGACTTTATGATATCTGTATGTTTTTTGAACATATCGGCGTCTTTGCCGCCGCTCATCTTATTGCCAGCCCTGAAACCTGTAGAGAACAAGTCCGGCGTCCTGAAGAAGGATTCGGAAAGGACATAGCCCGCATTTTCAGCATTCTGGGCGAGGCGGTCGCGGAGCATGGCTACTATATTATCTATCTCATGCACGAGCAGCTTGTGATTCATCTCTGATACCAGATTGGAGATGCGCGCAACATTGAGAAGAGACAACGTTTCAAGAGCCGCCGTGAATAGCGACTGGATGACCGCATTCCTGTCGCCAGGAATAGAGCTGGAAGCATTAAAGGACGAAGATAAAAGGTCAATACCTTTATCGCGAAGTTCCCATTTTATCGGCTCATCGTCCTTTAAAAGACCAGAGACCAGATAAAGGGCAGATGTGATCTTTTCTACCTTTTTGAATACATAAATCAGATACTCTTCAGCCGAGAAGAACCCTAAAGATTTCCAGCTAATAGGGTCATTGAACGAATTGAATGATGACTGATTGTTTATGTCTTTATTGTCCATTATAATGTCTTATGTCTCTTACATAGTCCCTTATCGAAATATCATCTGTCTTATATAAAATACCAGATACTGCCTGTCTTTTACATGTCCATTATAACTATAACGACATCTAAAGCAAGGCTGGGTAATCAGCGATCAGCGCCTACAGGCGAGTTGCCGCATGCGAAGGAATGCCAAAGATGAATTACATTGAAATGATACAATATGATATTATTAGACCATGGCTAAGAAAAGAGACTCTGATATATCGAAAAAGATCCGCTTCTGGGAGGAGATGCAAACCGAAACGATCCAAGTAATCTTCTCTATATGCTCGTTCTTGCTCGTGATCCTCGCTATGCTCGCCGCCTTCGGAAAAGCCGGCTGGATCGGCGATAGCGCTTTCAAGATACTATACAGATTCTTCGGCATAGGCTATTACCTCATACCGATGATGTTCGCCATGCTCGGGATCACATTCTTGCAAGGGCTCAAAAAGAAGTTCGAGATAACCAAGGGCATCGGCGCGCTTTTGTTCCTGATCTCCGGTCTCGGCCTCATCCATGTAGCCTACGCCGGCGCCAGCGGCATCATCGGGCGCTTCATCGCTTTCCCCCTCGTCAATCTTCTGGATATATATGCGACCACCGCTATCCTTATCGCCGCCTTCGTCATATCTATCATCATGACCTTCAATCTGTATTTCACATGGTCGGACCTCGCTTTTTGGAGACACAACAAAGAAGAAGAGGAAGACGACGATGCGAGGATAGATAAAGACAGTAAAATGGACGAGCACGAAGAAGCTGCGGTCAATAAAGCTGTAGCTGGCATAGGCGGAAAAGCAGCCGATAATAAACAGCCGGCAGCCAAGAAAAAGAACGCTCTTGATTTTACCGATGATGAAGAATCCGGCTTCGCTACTTCCGTCGTCGTTCCTCACCTGTTGCCATTCACGCCGCCGCCTTTGACCCTCTTGGAAAAAGATCGCGGCAAGCCGGAGACTGGCGATATAAAAGCCAATGCCAATATCATCAAGCGCACCCTTCAAAACTTCGGGATCACCGTAGAAATGGACGAGATCTCCATTGGCCCGTCAGTCACGCGGTATGCTCTGAAGCCTGCAGAAGGAGTGAAGCTCTCTCGCATAGTGGCTTTGAACAATGATCTGTCTTTGGCCCTAGCCGCTCATCCTATACGCATCGAAGCCCCCATCCCCGGTAAATCCCTCGTAGGCATAGAGGTGCCCAACACAGCCAAGACTACCGTCGGTCTGGCCACTCTCCTGGCTTCTCCGGACTTCCAAGAGTCTGAAAAGCCTCTCCTGCTGTCTTTGGGCAAAGATATCGCCGGACATGCCCATTTCAGCAACCTCGGCAAAGCGCCTCATATGCTCATCGCCGGCGCTACGGGCTCCGGCAAATCTGTCACCATCCATGCCATAGTCACTTCCCTCCTGTATCGCAATTCTCCGGAGAATCTGAAATTCATCATGATAGATCCTAAACGCGTAGAGCTCACCATGTACAACAAGATACCGCACCTTCTGACTCCGGTCATCACTGATCCGAAGAAGGCGATCCTAGCTTTGAAGTGGGCGGCAAAAGAGATGAGCCGCCGGTATGATGTGCTTGAAAAGAATGCCGCAAGGGACATAGACTCATACCACAAGAGCGTGCTCGGCCCGGCTTTGGACAGATTCAAAGCCGACGGATCCGATCCTGAAGATTCGGTCAAATTGCCGGAGACCATGCCTTTCATCGTGATCATCATAGATGAGCTCGCCGATATCATGCAGACATACCCGAGAGAGCTGGAATCAGCCATCGTCCGTCTGGCCCAGATGAGCCGCGCCGTCGGCATCCACCTCATCATCTCCACCCAGCGTCCGAGTGTGAACGTCATCACCGGACTTATCAAGGCCAATATCCCTTCGCGCATCGCTCTCCAGGTGTCTTCGCAGATAGATTCGCGCACGATCCTGGATCAAATGGGCGCAGAAAAGCTTCTCGGCGCCGGCGACATGCTCTATCTTGGCGGCGAGATGTCCAAGCCGGTGCGCCTGCAATCGGCTTATATCTCGGAATCGGAAGTAAAGCGCGTAGTCAAACACCTCATAGACGCGTATAGAGACGAGATCATGAGCGAGATCAATCTCACCCCTACCGAGGCCGGCGCATCCGCCGCCTTCGATTCCATGGCGGACGAAGAATCGCTCGAGGAAGACGACCTGTATGAAGCCGCCCGCGAGGAAGTGACTTCTGCCGGCAAAGCTTCGACTTCTTACATTCAAAGGAAGCTCGGTGTCGGTTATTCTCGCGCAGCAAAGCTCATGGATATGCTCGAAGAGCACGGAGTCATCGGCCCCGCTAACGGCTCGAAGCCGAGAGAGATCATCGGCGTGGGAGCCGGAGCAGAACAAGCGCCAGCGGCCATCGCAGAACAGGCCGGACAGGATGAACCGGCGATTTAGGATCCTTATGCAATTGACCCGCACAACTACGCTTCGAATGATAAAGATGACGGGGGCTTTTGTTTTGGCCATCATCATCATCGCCTATGCGATATCGCGCACATTGGACTATGCCCGCGGACCTATGATCCAGGTATTCTGGCCCGTAGACGGAGAAAGCGCCACATCTTCTGTCATAACCGTTAAGGGACGGGCTTTGAGGGTTAATAAACTGACCTTGAACGGCGATCCAGTCTCTACGGATGAACAAGGCGACTGGAGCCAGGCTATCATCATCTTCCCCGGTTTGAATAAGTTGACGCTATCCGCAGACGATCAATTCGGCAGAAATACGAAGATCAGGATCGATATACTAGGAACAGATAATATCTAGTGGTATCATACCCCTACCTGCCACTTATAAGAATTAACGGCTTAAAATTTATGTCAATCCAAAAAGGAAAAAAGAAAGAAGTGGTCATGCCGGACACTACAGCGATCTATGAAAAAGAGGCTGGCGGCAGCGAAAATGAATCCAAGAAGAAGGCCGATGGAGGCATCAAAGACGCTCTAGACGCCATCAGAACCAAGTTCGGAGAAGATAGCATCATGAAGCTCGGAGACAAGCCGAAAGTGAACGTCAATGCCATTCCCACCGGATCTCTCGGCTTGGACTGGGCGCTCGGCATCGGCGGCGTGCCGCGTGGCCGCATCATCGAAATCTTCGGACCGGAATCTTCCGGTAAGACTACCTTGGCCTTGCATATCGTCGCTGAAGCCCAGAAACGCGGCGGCGTCTGCGCATACATAGACGCTGAACATGCCATGGACCCTGAATACTCGAAACGCCTGGGCGTGAAGATCGAGGACCTTCTCATCTCCCAGCCGGATACAGGCGAACAGGCTTTGGAGATCGTAGACAGCCTCATCCGTACGAACAAGATGGACGTTGTCGTCATAGATTCCGTGGCGGCCCTCACTCCCAGAGCGGAGATCGAGGGCGATATGGGAGCCTTCCATGTGGGGACTCAAGCCAGGCTGATGTCCCAGGCCTTGCGCAAGCTCACAGCCATAGTAGCCAAATCCAAAACTACCGTCATCTTCATCAACCAGATCCGCATGCAGATCGGCGTGATGTTCGGCAATCCGGAGACCACGCCAGGAGGAAAAGCTCTGAAATTCTACGCCTCGGTCCGCCTCGATATCCGCCGCATCGCCCAGATCAAGAAAGGCGAAGAGATAATGGGTGGGCGCGTCCGCGTCAAAGTCGTGAAGAATAAGGTCGCCGCCCCGTTCAAGCAGACCGAGTTCGACCTTATGTACAACGAAGGCATCTCCCAGGAAGGCGAGATCATCGCTCTTGGCGAGAAATACGCCCTGCTGCAGAAGTCCGGCTCTTCATATTCGTTCGGCGATGTGAAGCTCGGGCGCGGCTATGATGCCACTAGACAATTCTTGAAAGAAAATGCTAAGGTGAGGGACCAGATACTTAAAGAGATCAGAGCCAGACTGAACGAACAATAATCCCCATGTCCCTGCTTGAATACAGCGAAATCACCGAGAAGAAATATATCGTCTTGGACGGAGCTCCCTACGAGGTCATCTCTTCGCACGTTTTCCGCAAGCAGCAGAGGAAGCCCGTGAACGCCACCAAGCTCAAGAACCTGATCACGGGCAAGGTTACCGAATATTCATTCCATCAGTCGGAGAAGATAGAGGAAGCTGAGATCGAGGAGAGAGAGGTGAGATTCCTCTATACCAACCGCGGCGAATGGTGGTTCGCCGAAGCCGAAGATTCGTCGGCGCGATTCAAAGTTCCGGAAGAGATCGTCGGTCCTCAAGGGAGATTCATGAAGCCGAATACTATAGTCGGACAATTCCTCTTCAAAGACCAGCCTATAGGCTTCAAAATGCCCATCACCGCCGAACTCAAAGTTGTCGAAGCTCCTCCCAATGTCAAAGGCGATACCGCCACCGGCGGTCAGAAAGCCGTTACCCTCGAGACCGGGGCCGTTATCAATGTTCCCCTGTTCGTCGACGAAGGCGATATCATCCGCATCAACACCGAAACCGGCGACTACCGCGAACGCGTAGGCAAGTAAACAGATGAAGAATATGAAAAATCCCCTGCCCGGGGATTTTTCATGTCTCCAAAAGCCTTGTCTTCTTTATCTGCTTGCTTCGATTATCTCGCAACATACGGCAGCAGTCCCATGAACCTCGCGCGCTTTACCGCAGTACCGAGATCCCTCTGGAATTTGGCCGAGATATTCGTGCGCTTCCTCGAAAGGATGCGTCCGTGCGGATTCAGAAACTTGCGGAGGATATCCACATCCTTGTAGTCTACGAACTTGATATTATGCTGATTGAAATAACATTGCTTTTTCATGATGATGTGATTATTTAATGCTTTTATCGTTTGCTGTTAGATTAGAATGGTATGTCGTCAGGATTGATCTCGTCTTGCGGATAATCTATCTTATCGGAAGGGATATCGGAACCTGCCGGTGCCGGAGCTTCCTCGCCCTTCGCAGAATCGCCTGCCGGTGCCGCCGGACCTTTGGCAGCACCAGATCCTGCAGGCTTCATGCCGAATTGGATATTCTCGGCGATGATCTCCGTGCGATACTTCTTTTCACCGTTGGTCTCCCATGAACGGGTCTGTATGCGCCCTTCGACCAATACCTGTTGGCCTTTTTTCAGATATTGCCCGGCAAGCTCTCCCAGCTTGGCGAAAGCCGATACGTTATGGAACTCGGTGGTTTCCTTTTTGACACCCTCTTTATCCTTATAGACGCGGCTGGTCGCTACCGCGAAGCTGCAGACTTTGATTCCGGACGGCAACGCCCTCAATTCCGGATCCCTGGTCAGATTGCCGATGATGTATGCTTTGTTCAGATACATGTTGGTTTGATTACTTGTTAATTAAGCCTCTTTGACCATTTCATCGATGCTCTTGTCCATCTCTTCTACTGTGGCGGCTGGAGCGGCTGCGGCAGCTGCAGGTTCAGCGGCTATGAACTCTGCCGGGGATCTGCGAGTCTCATGCGCCACATTTTTCTCGTCCAAAGTCGGTACGGCGACGGCTGCCGCGGTCGGAGCGCGCTTGCCTAGATAAGTGTTCTCGCGAACGGTCGTTATAAGGAGCATGCGCAATACCGATGGCATGGCCTCGACCGTCTTTTTGATCGCCTCGATCTTGTCAGTCCCGATCTCGAACTTGATCCACCCGAAATAGGCCTCGTCATATTTTTCATATGATCCGGAGACCGTCTTGCGTCGAATAGTATAGGCCAGACGCTGATAATGAGGGGCTTCATCGCCGATAACTGTAGCACCGGCGTCTGTTACCGCCTTTTTGACCTTATCCGCCTCGGTAGGGATATTCTCTTCTGCTATCGAACCGACGATCAAGTATCCTATCTCGTAGATCGCTTCGCGATCCTTGTTGTTGTCATCCATAGTTTTGTGCAGTCAGTGACCCATAAAGATGATTCCTCACGGGACCCTCGGGCCTTTCGGGTTAGAGGGACTGGCTGCGATTACTTATAATATGTAATGAGGCTAACACGGAAACTCCTTTATAGCAAGAATATGGGCAATGAACGTATGATTCGCCATGCTGGCAGGCACATTGGCGACCTATCCAATATAGCAGGCACAGATGAATTTCTGATAAAGAAAAAATGGAGAAATGATAAAGAAAAAATGGAGATTCGATAAAGCCCTTCCCTAGTGCACTGAAATCCTAGCGGAGCTTGACGAAGGCGGCCGCATTCTCCATCAACTGCCGCCTTACAGCCTCTTCATCTTCTCCTCTGATCTTGGCGATGCTTTTGACGACCTCGACGACGTATGCCGGTTCATTGCGCTTGCCGCGGTAAGGCATCGGCGCCACATAAGGGCAATCCGTCTCCGACATGATGCGCTCCAGCGGCAGATATCTGATGACCTCGTCATAATCCCTGGCGAAAGTGATCACGCCCGTGAATGAGAAAGTATGGCCCAAATCCAGGAACAGCTTCGCCTCTTCGACGCTTCCGGTGAAAAAGTGGATATTGCATTTCACTTCGGCGCGGTCTTTGAGCATTTCGTAAGCATCCGCGTATGCAGAAGCACCGCCTTTGGAAGCAGCTCCGCCGTTTCTTAAATGGAGCATCAGCGGCTTCCGGGCTTCATCGGCCAGATCTATCATGGACTCGAAGGCCTGGCGTTGATCTTTCACGGTTCCCTCATCCAAGCGATAATAATCAAGGCCGCATTCGCCGATAGCCACGACTTTGGGATCTTTAGCCAATTCGCGATAGGCATCAAGGTCGGCATGCTGCGATGCGGAAATATCCATGGGATGCACCCCGACTGTGGCATACATATCCTCATGCTCATGCGCCAGCGCCACAGCCGCCTTTGAGGTATCAAGCTGTGTCCCCACAGAAATCATGGCCACGCTGGCATCATGCGCGCGTTTTATGACCTCCTCGCGATCAGCGTCATAGGCGGATAAGTTCACATGGCCATGGATATCGAAATATCGCATTTAAATCATTATTTTCTGGCGAATAGCGGCGCTTCTGGCATTTTATTATCCTTCACCAATCTGATGATCTTCGAAGCCGTTACCGGGATCAGAGGCAGAAGCATTGTACCGATGATATCCAGCCTGGATAACAATTCTTTGATATCAGCCTCGCCCCCGGCCTTATCAGTCTTTATTTTCTTGAACGGCTGCCTCTCTTGGATCATTTTGTCAGTGTCAGAGATGAGATCCCAAACGGCGGTCGAAGCTTTTTGGAGATCATAGCCGGCGAAACCGTCCTCATACCGCTTGCGTATCGCTTTTAATTCCTCGGATCCTTCAAGGGCTTTTGAGACGCCGGCATCCAAGGCGATCGAGTTAGCTTCCGCCATCTTCATCACGCGCGATACCAGGTTGCCGAGGCCATTCGCCAGATGCGCATTGTAAGCTTCTTTGAATCTCTCGGCTGTGAAAGGGCTGTCTTCAAAGGGCGCTAATTCGCGGGCGACATAATATCGGAGCGCGTCTGCGCCATATTCCTTTACGATCTCTAGAGGATCTACGGTATTGCCGAGAGATTTGGACATCTTTATGCCCCCTTCGCCGGTCACGAAGCCGTCTACGATGATCTGTTTCGAGGGCGGCAGTTTCGCGGCCATGAGCATGGCCTGCCACATGGCGGCCTGCTGACGCAGATTGTCTTTACCGCAATATTGGACGACGCCGCCGGTGTTCACCCACCATTTATCAAAAGTCTTCATGTCATCAGGCCAGCCGACCGCCGAAATGTAGTTCGCCAAGGCATCGAACCAGACATACATGACCTGCTTGTCGTCGTCCGGCACTGGTATCCCCCATGGCATCTTGCTCGCCAGCCTGGAGATGCTGAAATCCTCAAGGCCGCGCTCGACGAAGGCGCGGATCTCGTTCAGGCGCGAGCCGGGGATCACGAAAGCCTGATCCTTCTCATATAGATCCAAAAGCTGCTTCTGGAAGATGCTGAACCTGAAAAAATAATTCTCTTCTTCGATGATCTCCAGTTCCATGAGCGGATGCAGGGGGCATTTGCCGTTCTCCAATTCAGATTCAGTCTTTTCCAGCTCACAGCCGACGCAATATTTTATGGAATAATTCTTCTTATAGATGAGCCCGTTCTTATCTGCCGTCTTCCATAATTCCTGCGCCGCCTTTATATGATGCGGATCCGTAGTACGGATGAAATTGACCTCGGGCATGATGCCGAGCAAAGGCAGGATATCCCTGAATCTAGACGATATCTGATCCACATACTGCTGCGTATCCATATTCAGCTGCTGGGCTTTCTTGAAGACCTTGATGCCATGCTCATCGGTGCCTGTATTGAAAAAGACCTCAAAGCCGGCGAGCTTCTTCGCTCTGGCGATGATATCAGCTCTGATGAATTCTAGCGCATGGCCGATATGAGCCTCGGCATTCACATACGGGAGAGTGGTGGTTATATAAAAAGGCTTTGGCGAAGATTTTGGCATTAAGTATATAGTGTACAAGGCAAAAGACGTTTGGGCAAATATATTTTTGTTTTGAGCATTCTACCTATTCCTCTCCAGATCTTTCCAACGCAGCTCTCTCTGCTGATTCGGCCTTCTTGTATTTCTCTATATCGTTGACATATTCCATAAAAGCCGCTGACAGCGGCACAGCGATGAGAGCGCCCAGGATGCCCGCTAATTTAGCGCCGATGACCAGGGCCAAAATGACCACGATCGGCGAGATGCCCACGATCTTCTTCACCACCAGAGGATAGAAGAGCTGGCTTTCGAATTGATAGATGACGAGATATAGGCCCAGAATGAGAAAGCCTATCCCCACGCCACGCTCGCTGAATGCCAAGATGATAGCCGGTATAGAGGAGAAGATCGGGCCGAATACAGGAATGATCTCGAAGATACCGGCAAAGACCGCAAGCATGAGGGCATGCGGAATGCCGACGATGGCCAGAGCCAGGTATACGAGAACGCCGATCAGGATACCCAAGATGATCTGGCCTTGCAGCCAAAGAGCGATCTTCCTCTGCGAGCGCTTCCAGAGGTCTATGATATATTCATGGTGCTTGACCGGAGCGATGATGCGCAAGAAATCATCCACTCCGTCTTCCCTCACCGCCAGATAGAATGATAGGACAAGGATCAGCAGAAAAGAGAATACTCCGCCGAAAACAGCGCTGGCCGTCCGGAATACTTCGGCTGATGTCCCCGCCAGAAAAGATTTGAAGCTGTTGACGAAATCGTATATCGAGATCGTATGCTGTGAAATAGCCTGCGAAGAAACCGAGTTTCCGCTGATAGACGACAGAGGGTTCCAGATATCCTGAAGAGATACGGTCTGCGGCAATTCATTCAAAAGGGCCAGGGCATCATTCACTATGAGCGGCATGAAGAAGATCAGGATAGCGGTCAATATGGCGGCGACGATGACATATATCACGATGACGCTGATGATGCGGTGCACTTTGCGCCGGTTCATGCGCCTGATGATCGGCTCGATAGCGGAAGCGATGACGATAGCCGCCATGATCACGAGGACGACGTCGGAGATATAGTATAGAGCCATCAAGAGCGCTCCGATGGCGAAAAAACGGATGATCGTACCGGTGCTTATGATCATATTGGTCTCATGAGATTGATCGGCCATAGCTTGATTATAGCTTAAAATATTCCTTGAATTCAGCGTCATCCTTGAACCTGCCTATTATAGCCATATTAAGCCCTTCATTCACAAAAATCTCCCCGGCGAGCTTTTGCACGCCGCTGGCCGTGATCTTATATATCTTCTTTATGATATCTTCTGGCAAATCTATAGACCTCTTCAATATCTCCTGGCACCCGCAGTATTCTGCGCGCGCATCCGACGTTTCCAGCTCGAGCATCATCGTCCCGGCAAGATAATCCTTGGCTTTTTGGAGATCGGCTTTCGACACCACCTCTTCTTTGATGCGTCTGCATTCGTCCAGGATGCCGTTGATGCCCTCTTTGACGCGAGAATTGTCCACTCCGGCAGAGATAGTCAGCACGCCATGGTCGGTAAAAGGCTCGTGCGCGGTCTTTATGTAATAGCATATGCCGAGCTCATCCCTCATTTTGGAGAATAGGCGCGAGCTCATGCCGCCGCCCAGAATGGCCGAAAGGACGAGCATAGCCGGGATACGTTCGTCTTTGACATGGAAAGTGCGTACGCCGATGACGAGATGTGTTTGATCGGTCTCTTTGAAATCAGTCCTGATCTGCGGCAAGGATTGTGATTCTTTGACAGCCAGCTTGCTCGATTTATAACCTGACGGCATGGACGCAAAAGCGGCCTTGATCTT
>Ga0172379_10008069_pt1 | contig 13405 bp, 7 predicted proteins | sample GrowelOW334metaG_FD_119756 | JGI IMG/M metagenome (GOLD analysis project Ga0172379, IMG submission 119756) | Groundwater microbial communities from an aquifer near a municipal landfill in Southern Ontario, Canada - Groundwater well OW334 metaG | ecosystem: Environmental > Aquatic > Deep... | reverse complement strand
GGACTGGCGGCAACCCTAAATTATATGGGGGTAGAGCACTGGATGGTTTGCACAGGTCGAAAGATCGGCTGACCAATCAAACTCCGAATACCATATATCGCGGTTGCTAGTTAGACTGTGGGGGCAAAGCTTCACAGTCGCGAGGGGAAGAGCCCAGATCGCCGTCTAAGGTCCCTAAATTTTTGCTAAGTGTTAAAGGTGGTAATCAACCATAGACAGATAGTAGGTTGGCTTAGAGGTAGCCATCCTTTAAAGAGTGTGTAACAACTCACTATTCAATGGTTGGTTGCGCCAAAAATGTATCGGGGCTAAAGCAAAATACCGAAGGCGCGAATTTACTATTATGATGATAGTATCTGGTAGGAGAGCATTTCTATCTGCTGTGAAGTCGCACCCGCGAGGGGCGATGGAGCGTTAGGAAGAGAGAATGTTGGTATAAGTAATCCCAAATTATGTGAGAAACATGATCCCCGCAAATCCTAGGTTTCCGTGGCAATGACAATCAACCACGGGTTAGGCGATCCTAAGGTCATGGCGAAAGCCGCAGCCGATGGGTAAGCCGGTTAATATTCCGGCCCGTCTGATATATTCGATGGAGGGACGAAGGAAATAAATTCACGCGCCTTAATGGTTTGGCGTCGCTGATTCTGAGATCCGATATCCAGGCAAATCCGGATATCTGCCTTTAATGGCGAGTTTCGTGAATTGGAGTAAGGTTGAGTTTTACTCAACTAATGTGAATGAAGAGCCTTCCGAGAAAAACTTCTAAGGTTAATATATTAGACATCGTACCGTAAACCGACACAGGTGGGTGAGGCGAGAAGCCTCAGGGGAACGAGTGAGTCTTCGTTAAGGAACTCGGCAAAAAAGCGTCCGTAAGTTCGCAATAAGGACTGCCCTTCGCAAGAAGGGCCGCAGCTAAAGTATCTCTGGCAACTGTTTACCAAAAACACAACTCCCTGCTAACACGTAAGTGGATGTATAGGGGGTGACACCTGACCGATGCGAGAAGGTTAACGGTGGGGGTGGTGCGCCGCAAGGCGTATTGCTCACCGCCCGAAGCCCTCGTCAATGTCGGCGGTAACTATAACCGTCCAAAGGTAGCGCAATTCCTTTTCAGGTAAGTTCTGAAGCGCATGAAAGGTGTAATGATCGGAGAACTGTCTCAACGAAGAGCTCGATGAAAATGCGATTCCAGTGAAGACGCTGGATACCTGCAGCAAGACGAAAAGACCCCAGGAGCTTTACTGTGTGTTTGCATTGACTTTAAAGGTTTAATACGTAGCGTAGTGGTGAGGATTTGAAGTTTGTCTTTCGGGGCAAATGGATCCGACGATGAAACAGCCATTTTTAATTCTTTAAAGCCTAACCGGTCAGGAGTCCAGATTTATTTGGTAAGCCTGACTGAGACAGTGCATGCTGGACAGTTTTAATGGGGCATTATCCTCCTAAAGAGTAATGGAGGAGTTTATCAAGGTTGGTTTAGCCCGGATGGAAATCGGGCTGGACGCGTAAAGGCAAAAACCAGCTTGACTGCAAGACCTACAAGTCGCGCAGACGCGAAAGCGGAACTTAGCGACCCGACAATTCTTTATAGAAAGGTTGGAGACAACGGCTAAAAGTTACCCTGGGGATAACAGGCTAGTTTCGTCCGAGAGTCCCTATCGACGACGAAGCTCGGCACCTCGATGTCGGCTCATCCTAGCGCGGGGCTGGAGAAGGTCCCAAGCGTATGGCTGTTCGCCATTTAAAAGGATACGTGAGCTGGGTTCAAACCGTCGTGAGACAGGTTGGTCTCTACCTGCTGTAGGCGTTAGTCTGAACAAGACTTATAAACACTTGAAGGGAGTCGATCCTAGTACGAGAGGACCGGATTGAACGAGCCACTGGTCTATCAGCTTTGATACCAATTGAAATGCTGAGTAGCTATTGCTCGGAAGGGATAAGCGCTGAAAGCATCTAAGCACGAAGCCTACCCTAAGACAATGTGTTAGGTCCGTAGAAGACTACTACGTTGATAGGTCACAGATGTAAGCACAGTAATGTGTTTAGTCGAGTGATACTAATAGACCGATTTTCTTTTATACAAGGCCTCAATTTACTTGAAGTTTTGTATAAGAGATACTGACCTCTTAAGTTAGAATTTATCCTGAGTTTATTGAAATAAATTCAGTTCATATATAATTATTAAAGAACCCCACGAGTTTTTCTTTTAGCAGGTGTTTTATTTGAACATGACCCACCTCTTCCCATTCCGAACAGAGAAGTGAAAGTGTTCAAAACCGATGATATTGCCCTAATTTGTTGGGTGAGAAAGTAGGTTACGCCCGCTATAAGAAGAACTTGTGGGGTTTTTTATTTCCGGAAAACGCTATTTTTGTTTATAATGTAAAGATATGAGGCTATTAAAACAATTTTTATTCGGAGGCATATTACTTTTAATCATTGCCGGCATTGTTGTTTGGGTTTACAGGAGTTCTATTTTTACCGCGCCAACCTGTTCCGATGGCATTCAAAATCAAAATGAGGAGGGGATCGATTGCGGAGCTGTCTGCGGGATTTCCTGCGAGCAAAAATATCTTAAAGAACTTTCCTATTCACACGTGAATATTTACAGGCTCGGGGATTTTGCCTCCGTTTATTTTGATCTGGACAATCCGAATCAAAATTTCGGATCAAAGAATTTTAAATATACATTGAATTTTTACGGTTCCGCCGACAGGCTTTTAAAATCCATTGAGGGGGAGTCGTTCATTTATCCCGGCCAGAACAAGGACAGCGAGGGCGGAAGCAAGAAAATAATTGAAGCCGGCATAAGAGTTTTAGGGGATATAAAGTCGGTTAAAGTGATCTTTTCGAACGTTGATTGGAAGCCTTCTTCCGAGTTCCGTTCCATAAGTTTGGAAAATCAAAATATGAAGACCGGCAAGGACGGAGATTTCTTCGTGATAAGCGGCACAATAAAAAATCTCGGCAGTTTTACCGTGCCTCAGGTGGTGATCAACGCGTTCCTGAAAGATGCCTCAGGGACAATTCTTGGCGTCAGCAAGAATGAGCTTAGCCAATTATTGCCGTTCGAAGAGAGAGGATACAGAGTTTCCATGGCCATCAGCAAAGATCTGGAGCCCAGCGTTGATTTTTCTTCTTCGGAAGCGTTCATTTATCCCATTTATTAAATTATGCTGAACGATCTTATAATTCGTCTAAAAAATTTAGATTGGGTTTTGAACATCTCCGTTTTTTTTATCGCTCTTGCCGGACTGGTCTCTTTACTGAGCAGTTCACAGGATCTTTTTTACAAGCAGGCTGTTTTTTTCATTCTCGGATCCATTTTTATCCTATTGGTCTCCCAGATAGATCTCAGGCCTTTTGAGAATTATCCGAAAGCCATTTTTGGTTTTTATTTTTTTGTCATGCTGCTTCTGCTTTTGACATACTTCATAGCTTCTCCGATCAGGGGCGTGCGGGGCTGGGTTTCTTTGGGCGGCGATATTAAATTCCAGACATCGGAGCTTGCCAAGCTGGCTTTGATAATTTTGTTCTCGTTTTTTTGGGCAAAGGCGCATATCAGCATCGGGCATATCAAAAATTTATTTAAATCCCTGATCTATTTGGCCATTCCGGCTTTATTGATCCTGATCCAGCCCGATCTGGGAACCGTTCTGATCCTTTTTTCCATCTGGTTCGGATATCTTTTGATAAGCGGAATTAAATGGAAACACCTGATAGCGGCATTATTGGTATTTTTGGTCGGATTCGCATTGATGTGGACGATGTTCCTGAAAGACTATCAAAAAGAAAGAGTGATAGGACTTTTTTATCCGGAAAAAGATCCGTTGGGCTCAAGCTATAATGTGATCCAGTCAAAGATCGCCATCGGCTCGGCCGGATTTTTGGGAAAGGGTTTTGGCGGAGGAACTCAGGTGCGGCTTGGTTTTCTTCCGGAGGCTCAGACCGATTTTATTTTGGCCGCTTTCATTGAAGAATGGGGCATAGCGGGAACGCTTCTTTTATTGACGGCCTTTATAATTATGCTTTTAAGGATAATTAAAATAGGCATGGCCAGTAATAATAATTTTTCCAGATTTTTCTGCCTGGGCTCGGTGCTGATGTTCCTGACCCAATTTATTTTGAATGCGGGCTCCAATCTCGGCCTTCTTCCGGTGGTTGGAGTTTCCTTCCCCTTTCTCAGTTACGGAGGATCGAATTTATTGATCAGCGCCTCCACCATCGGTATAATTCAGGGAATCGCTTTAAGGAACAGATAGTATGGAAAATTTAAAATATATAAGCCTTAATAAGCCCGATCTGAAAAGAAAGATCGTTTATTTTTCCGTATGTTTTTTATTGCTCGTACTGGCCATTTTCATCGGATATTTATTGTCGGCATTAAGACCGGCCTCCCAGGCGAGTAATATAATAAAGATCGAAATAGGGCAGGGAGAGGGTTTCGGGCAGATAGCCGCAGATCTGGAAGCAGCTAAAATTATCAGATCAAGCGTGGCATTTCAGCTTGTTTCCGTTCTTTCCGGCTCAGCCCACAAGCTTAAACCGGGTTTGTATTTTTTGGAATCAGCCTGGTCCGCTCCGAATATATTAAGAGAAATAATTGCGGGTCCGGACATTGAAAGGGAAATAGTGATTCCGGAAGGGTTAACCTTTTTTGATATTGATAAAAAGTTAAGCGATTCAGGCATAATCCAGCCGAAGGCTTTGGCGAATTTTGATTTTGGATCAATAAAGAATAATTACGAATTTTTAAGGGAATTGAAAAAACCTATTAAGATAGAGGGCTATTTGTTCCCGGACACTTATAATTTCTATATAAATTCCAAGCCCGAAGATGTTGCTAAAAAGATGCTGGATAATTTCAATGCTAAAGTCTGGCCGATCCTGAAGGGACAGAAGCGTGTCGCCGGTAAAGTGGCTCTCGGAACGAATCAATTGCTGAACATTGCGTCCCTGATCGAAAAAGAAGTCTATTTCAGCCAGGACAAGCCGATAGTTTCGGGAATTATTTATAAAAGACTGAAGATCGGCATGGGGCTCCAGATAGACGCCACGATAATTTACGCAAAATGCGGAGGCTACATATTATATTGCGGCGACTCCAATTTCTACAGAAAAGATACAGGCTTTGTTTCCCCGTATAATACTTATTTGCATAATGGGCTGACGCCGACACCCATAAGCAATCCGGGACTTGATTCCATAAGTGCCGCGCTTGATCCTGCTGACACAGATTCTCTGTATTATTTATCTAATCCTAAAACTCACGAGCTTATTTTTAGCAAAACACTGGAAGAGCATAACAAGAATAGGGAATTGTATTTGGGGATATAGACAATTTTAAATTTGTAGTATAATTAAGTCAGTATAGGGAGGGCAGAACTAAGCAAACTGCCGCCGAATTTTTTAGAGGCATTGACAAAAATCAATAATAATATAGTATTGATATATTATAAAACAACTCTAAACAATCGAGCGGTTCAAGCTTAGTTTTTTTTATGCTTAAATTACCAACCAAATTATTTTCAAAGCATCCGGGCGCATTCATCGAACAGCCGAATCTAATAGAAATTCAGACCGATTCGTACAAGAGATTTATAAAAGAAGGGCTCAAGGAATTATTTAAAGAGGTTTCTCCAATTAAAGACTATGCGGGCAAAGACTTGGAATTGCATTTCAAGGATTTTTATTTTGACGAACCGAAATACGACGAGGAGTATGCCAAATTCAAAGACCTGACTTTTGAGGCCACACTGAGAGCCAACCTCAAATTGGTCAATAAGAAGGCAAAATACGAAAAAGAGCAGGAAGTTTACTTCGGAGATTTTCCGATGATGACCGAAAGGGGAACTTTTATCATAAACGGAGTTGAAAGAGTGGTTGTTTCCCAGTTGGTCAGGTCTCCGGGCGTTTATTTTACCGGCAGCGTTTATCGCGGCAGGAAACTTTTTGGCGCCAAAGTTATTCCGAATCGCGGAGCTTGGCTGGAATTTGAAACCGATGCGGACGGAGTTATTTCGGTAAAAATAGACAGAAAGAGAAAGGCTCCGGCCACAGAACTGCTTAAAATTTTCGGTTTGGAAACAAACGAAGACATTTCAGAGATATTTGCTGATATAGATACGGACGAAGAGATAAAATATATTCCAACCACTCTTAAAAAGGATCCGACCAAGAACGCTTCAGAGGCCTTTATTGAGATCTATAAGAGGATTAGGCCGGGCGATCTGGCTACCGCCGAGAACGCAAAAAGCCTGATAGAAGCTATGTTTTTCAGGTTTGACCGCTATGATCTTACCCAGGTAGGCAGATTTAAGATCAATCAAAGATTGAATCTTTCCAGTACTTCAAAGGTTCTGGAGCTTGATGACATCATCAATATTATCAGGAATATCATTAAACTTAACAAAGAACAGACCGCTGAACCGGATGATATCGACCACTTAGGCAATAGAAGAGTCCGTCCGGTTGGCGAGCTTTTGGAAGGAAAATTGAGGATCGGTTTGGCGAGATTGAAACGCGTTGTCCAAGACAGAATGTCCACTTTGGAGGTGGAAACTTTGGCTCCGGTCCAATTGGTCAATGCCAGGCCGTTGGTTTCAGTTGTAAAAGAATTCTTTTCTTCTTCCCAGCTTTCGCAGTATATGGAGCAGGTCAATCCTCTGACCGAAGTTGAGCATAAGCGCAGAATTTCCGCGATGGGTCCAGGCGGCCTTACAAAAGAAAGAGCCGGTTTTGAAGTTCGCGATGTGCACAGGTCTCACTACGGCAGAATTTGCCCTATTGAAACTCCGGAAGGATCAAACATCGGCTTGGTCAATCACTTAGCCAATTTTTCACGTATCAACTCACTCGGTTTCCTGGAAACTCCTTATGCGGTTGTGAAAAAAGGCGTTATTACAAAAGAAATAGTTTGGCTCAATGCTTTGGACGAAGAGAAGTATAAGATCGCCCACGGCGGAGTGGAATTTGATGAGAAACTTAAGATCAAAAATAAAATGGTTGAAGCCAGGATCGGCGGCGAACCGAACGTTTGCGAAAGAGATGAAGTAGATTTGATAGATATCGCGCCAAGCCAAATGATCTCCGTGGCCACATCGCTTATTCCTTTCTTGGAACACGATGATGCCACCAGAGCGCTGATGGGTTCGAACATGCAGAGGCAGGGCGTGGTTTCCATAAAAGCCGAGGCGCCTTATGTCGGCACCGGCATGGAAGACAAAGTCGCCAGAGATTCCGGGCATTTGATCATGGCTGAAGAGCCGGGTGAAATTATGGAAGTTGATGCCAGGAATATTGTTTTGAAAACAAAATCGGGAATTAAAAAATACACTCTTAATAAATTCAAGAGATCCAACCAATTTACCGCCATTTCTCAGAGGCCATTGGTCAACAGGGGCCAAAAAGTTAAAAAGGGAGATATTTTGGCGGACGGCCCTTCTATAGACAATGGAACTTTGGCTTTGGGCCAAAACTTATTGGTATCTTTCGTCCCTTGGGAAGGATTGAACTTTGAAGATGCCATCATTCTTTCAGAAAGGGTGGTTCAGCAGGACAGATTCACATCTATTCATATAGAGCATTTTGATTGCGATGTTCGCGACACCAAGCTCGGACCCGAGATCACTACCCCGGATATCCCGAACGTTTCCGAAGAAAAACTCAAGAACTTGGACGAAGAGGGCATTATCAGAATAGGCGCGGAAGTCAGGTCCGGCGATATTTTAGTCGGCAAGATCTCTCCGAAAGGCGAGAGCGAGCTCACTTCCGAAGAAAGATTGCTCAGAGCTATTTTCGGCGAGAAAGCCAGAGATGTTAAAGACACTTCGCTCACGATGTCTCACGGTAAATCCGGACGCATTGTCGGAATTAAAATTTTTGACAGAGATAAGGGCGACAAACTGGAGCCGGGAATCATCAGAAGGATCCAGGTTGAAGTGGCTCAGCTCAGAAAAGTTATGGCTGGTGATAAATTGGCAGGCAGGCACGGCAACAAGGGTGTTATTTCACAGGTCAGGCCGGTGGAAGATATGCCTTACTTGGCTGACGGCACTCCTGTAGATATCATTTTGAATCCTCTCGGCGTAGTTTCCCGTATGAACCTTGGGCAGGTGCTTGAAACTCATTTGGGCTGGGCGGCTAAAACTTTGGGTTACAGAGCTCTTACTCCGGCCTTGTCCGGAGCCAATGAAGATCAGATCAAAGCCGAGCTCAAAAAAGCGGGACTTCCTGAAAGCGGCAAAGTTACTCTATATGACGGACGAACAGGCAAGCCATTTGATAAAGAAGTCACGGTTGGAATTATTTATATGCTCAAGCTCAACCATTTGGTTGAAGACAAGATCCATATGCGTTCAATAGGTCCATACTCTTTGATCACTCAGCAGCCGCTTGGAGGAAAAGCTCAATTCGGAGGACAGAGATTCGGAGAAATGGAAGTCTGGGCTTTGGAAGGTTATGGCGCCGCCAACATCCTGCAGGAAATTCTGACCATTAAATCTGACGATGTATTGGGAAGAGCCGCAGCTTACGAATCGATCATCAAGGGCGAGAAGATCAAGAGCCCGAACATTCCGGCTTCATTCAATGTGTTATTAAGCGAATTAAAATCATTGGGGTTGAACGTCGAACTCCTTAGAGATACAGACGACGAAAACTATGGATAGCTTAAAAGGAATAAAATTAAGGATCGCCTCGCCCGAAGACATTTTAAAATGGTCTTTCGGCGAAGTAATTAAGCCGGAAACCATCAACTACAGGACCCAGCGCCCTGAAAAAGACGGACTTTTTTCCGAGAGAATTTTCGGCCCTACAAAAGACTGGGAGTGTTATTGCGGAAAATACAGGCGCATCAGGTACAAGGGCATTGTCTGTGATAAATGCGGAGTTGAAGTCACCCGTTCGGTGGTCAGAAGGGAAAGGATGGGCCATATTAAATTAGCAACGCCGGTTGCCCATATTTGGTTCCTGAAAAATGCTCCGTCAAAAATAAGTTTGATGATGGACATTCCGCTTCCGAAAGTTGAAAAAGTTATTTATTACGCCGCTTTTGTCATTACTTCGGTCAATGAAGAAAATAAAAAGCGTGCATTGGAGGATCTGGACAAGGAATACAAAACCCGCAAAAAGTCTGCCGCCAATGAAGGCACTGATCTGGAACAGCTCAAGGCAGGTTTTTCAGAGACAAAATCAATGCTCAACAGCCTTAAGATCGGATCGGTTTTGGGCGAGGTTGAATATCATAAACTGGCCAGAAGGTTTGGCGATGTTTTTGAAGCCGGCACCGGCGCGGACGCCATCAGAAAGATTTTGGAAGACCTGGATCTTCATAAAATAATCTCCGCGATAAAGAAAGAGCTTGAGGGCAAGAATTTTATAACAAATCCGCTTGATGAAAGAAGGCTTTTGAAGAGGCTCAGGGTGGCTACTTCAATGCTTAAGAACAATATCAGGCCGGAATGGATGGTAATAACCGTTCTCCCGGTGCTTCCTCCGGATCTGCGACCGATGGTTGCCTTAGATGGAGGGCGCTATGCCACTTCCGATCTGAACGATCTGTACAGGAGAGTTATCAATAGGAATAACAGACTGAAGAAATTATTGGAACTCAAAGCTCCGGACGTTATTGTTGTAAATGAAAAGAGAATGCTTCAGGAATCAGTTGATGCTTTGATCGACAACGCCGCCAGATTCGGATCCCAAGAAATGTCCAGTCAGAAGAGGCCTCTCAGGTCCTTGGCTGATATGTTGAAAGGAAAGCAGGGAAGATTCAGGCAGAATTTGCTCGGAAAACGCGTGGACTATTCTGCCCGTTCGGTCATCGTGGTCGGTCCTCAGTTAAAAATTTCAGAATGCGGCCTTCCGAAAAAGATGGCTTTGGAACTGTTCAAGCCATTCGTGATCAGTAAAATTTTGGAAAGGGGACTCGCTCACAACATCAGGAACTCCAACAGGCTTATTGAACAGGCCCCTCCGGAAGTTTGGGCTATCCTTGAAGAGGTTATTGCCAATAAAAAAGTTCTCTTGAACCGCGCTCCTACATTGCACAGGCTTGGCGTACAGGCTTTTACTCCTCTGCTTACGGAAGATTTGGCTATCCGCGTTCCGCCATTGGTTTGCGCCGCTTTCAACGCCGACTTCGATGGCGACCAAATGGCTGTCCATTTGCCGCTTTCCGATGAAGCTCAGAAAGAAGCTACCGAAATGATGCTCTCCAGCCAGAACCTTTTGAAGCCGGCAACCGGCGAGCCTATCACTGTTCCGGCTCAGGATATAGTTTTGGGCTGTTATTATCTGACCAAAGTCATTAAAGATGCCAAAGGCGAAGGCAAAGTTTTTGCCACCAATGAAGAGGCTATGTTCGCTTTTGAAATGGACTATGTGGCCATTAACGCTTTGATAAAAATAGAAAAGCTTGAGACTTCCGTCGGCAGATTGATCTTTAATTCGGCATTGCCTGAAAATTTTGGATACATAAACGAAATGGTGAACAAAAAAGTTTTTCCGAAGATCATTTCAAAGATCATCAAAGATTGCGGCATTGAAAATGCTTCCGATTACATAGACGCAATAAAGAAGATCGGTTTTGAATACGCTTCCCGTTCGGGCATTACCTGGGCTATGAGCGATCTTATAATTCCTAAAGAGAAATATGCGATCATCGAAAAAGCCGATGAAGAAGTTATGAAGATCAGGGGACAATATGAAGAAGGATTATTGACCGATTCCGAAAGAAAATCGAGGGTTATTAAAACTTGGAACGAGGTTAAGGATAAAGTCGCTAAATTAGTGCCTAAAGCGATGCTTGAGAATAATCCGATCTTTTCCATCATTGATTCCGGCGCTAGAGGCAGTTGGGCTCAGCCGGTGCAAATGATCGGTATGAAAGGTTTGGTGCAAAATCCGAAAAATGAGCCTATCGAATTGCCTATTAAATCTTCTTTGAAAGAAGGGCTTACGGTTTTGGAATATTTCAACTCAACTCATGGCGCCAGAAAAGGATCCACCGATACTGCTTTAAAAACAGCTTCCGCCGGATATTTGACCCGCAGATTAGTTGATGTTTGCCAGGACTTGGTTATCAACGAAGAGGATTGCAAAACAAAAGAGGGTATCGTTTTACACAGAAAAGACGGCAGCGAAGCCGGACAGGTTTTCGGCTACGGCAACCAGCTATTCTCGAGAACTGCGGTTGATGAAGTTAAAGTCAACGGAAAAGTTTTGATTGAAGCCGGGGAGATCATTTCCAAAGAAAAAGCGGAATTGATCGCTAAATCCACGGTTGAATCGGTAAAAATAAAATCACCGATCACCTGTAAGAGTTTGTATGGTATTTGTTCCAAATGTTACGGATATGATCTGGGCTATAACAGGCCGGCTAAACCGGGTTTGGCTGTCGGTATCATTGCCGCCCAATCGATCGGCGAGCCTGGAACTCAGCTTACAATGAGAACTTTCCACACCGGAGGCGTGGCCGGCGCGGATATTACGCATGGTTTGCCTAGGATCGAAGAAATTTTTGAATGCCGTCCGCCAAAAGGCAGGTCTTTCATTGCCGTGGAAGACGGTGTTGTCGATGAGATCGAAGAAAAGGGCCTTGCGAAAATAATCAAGATAAAATCTGACGAGAAAAAGAAAAAGAATATTTCGGAATATCAAGTTCCCAGAATTTCCACTTTGTTCGTGAAAGTCGGGGATATCATCAAAAAGGGTGATCAGCTTTGTGAAGGAAATATGGATCTTAAAGAGCTGTTCGAATTCAAGGGCGGAGAAGAAGTTGAAAAATACGTCATCAATGAAGTTCAGAAAATTTATTTCAGCGAAGGCGCGCCTATCAACAATAAGCACATTGAAGTGATCGTCAGGCAGATGTTCTCGCGCGTTGGGATAAAAGATCCGGGAGATTCACTGTTTGTCCAGGGAGACATCATAGAAAAATCACTGTTCTTAGAGACCAATAGAGCGCTTAAGAAATCAGGAAAAATGCCGGCTAAAGCGGCTCAGAGATTGATGGGTATAACCAAAGTTGCTCTTTCCACCGAAAGCTTCCTGTCATCGGCTTCTTTCCAGGAAACTGCCCGTGTTTTGATCAATGCCGCCTGTGAAGGCAAAATTGATAAGCTTAGGGGCCTTAAAGAGAACGTCATTATCGGCAGGCTTATTCCGGTCGGTTCCGGTTTAGTTGTTAAAAATACAGAAGCGCAAGAGGAAGAGGCCGGGGATTCCGAATAATCAGGCTTGCAAATTATATTTTTATCTGCTAAATTATAAAAACAAATGACAACCAAGATCCAAAAAAATTCAGAAGGAAAAAAGGTTTATGAACTGGCTTTTATGCTCAAGGATCCTTCCTCAGAAAAGGCGGTTCTTGATTTTTTAGCTCAACATAAAGCAGTTATTCTTAACCAGTCTCCGGTCAATTCAATGAAACTGGCCTATCCGATCAAAAAGCATTTATCGGCCTTTTTTGGAGTCATAAATTTGGAAATGGAACCGGAAAATATGAAAGCCCTTTCAAGCGCTTTAAATTTAAGCGCTGATGTTTTGAGATTCTTGATCATTGCAGTTCCTAAAGCCAAAAAATCCCCGGAAAGATCAGAGAGGTCTGAAGTTAGAAAACCGGCCAAAACAGAAACCGCCGGTTCAAGCTCAGTGCTTTCCAATAAAGCATTGGAAGAGAAATTAGAAGAAATTTTAAAGTAAGGCGATATGAATTTAAACAAAGCGCAACTCATCGGAAGAATTGTTAATGATCCTGAAGTAAAGGCTTTGCCTTCCGGCATATCAGTGGCTAAATTCGCGCTTGCTACAAACCATATCTACAAGACAAAAGATGGCGAGAAAAAAGAAACCGCCCAATTTCATAATTGCGTGGCGTTCGGAAAACTTGCCGAGATCATCAAGCAATGGTCCAAAAAGGGCCAGGAAGTTTATGTAGAGGGCAGGATAGAATATCGCACTTGGGATAAAAAGGATGGCGGCAAGGGGTATATCACGGAAATTATGATAGAAAATTTTCAAATGGGGGCTAAGGCCAAGGGGGCGGGAGAAGGAAGCCGTGAGTCTGCGAGGGCGAGCGAAGAGCCCAGCCATGCGGTCCCGGTCATTGATCTCAACGAAGAAAATCCGCCGGTTAATGGAGACGAGGATCTGCCATTTTAATAAATAATAAAAATAAAAAATATGTTTCAGTGTTTCTTCTGCTCACAAAATTTAAAAACTATAGATTATAAGGATATCGAAATTTTAAGAAGGTTCGTTTCGGGCCAGGGCAAAATTATCGATCCGAGATATTCGAGCACCTGCTCCAAACACCAAAGGCTTTTATCCCAGGCCATAAAGCGGGCAAGATATTTGGCCCTGCTTCCTTTTGTCAGAAAGTAACAGACAATGTTCC